>Ga0335075_10015311_pt1 | contig 11499 bp, 11 predicted proteins | sample Lox_Sample_24_FD_206723 | JGI IMG/M metagenome (GOLD analysis project Ga0335075, IMG submission 206723) | Soil microbial communities from Loxahatchee National Wildlife Refuge, Florida, United States - Lox_Sample_2.4 | ecosystem: Environmental > Terrestrial > Soil > Wetlands | place: USA...
TGAGCTCCATCGGGATGTCGCTCCTCGTCGTTCCGATCGCGCAGCTTCTCCCCGCCGCCACCGAGACTCGGCGGCTGCGCGTGCGCGCGGCGATCGGGTGGGGCTTGCGCAGCTTCGCCCATCTCATGCGCGCGCTCGGGGTGCTCTCCTACGAGATTGCGGGCACCGAGCGGCTGGGACGACCCGGTCAGCTCATCGTCGCGAATCATCCGACGCTCATCGACGGGATCTTTCTGCTCGGACACACTCCGACCTCGTGCTGCATCGTCAAGCACGCGTTGCGCGCGAGCCCGTTCACGGGCTGGGCGGTGCGGGCGGCGGGCTACGTGAGCAACGCCCCGACGGACGCGATGGTCACCGAGGCCGCCGCTGCGCTTCTCGCCGGGCAAAGTGTAATAATATTTCCCGAGGGCACGCGTACCGAGCCCGGGCAGCCGATGCGGTTTCATCGAGGGGCAGCTGCAATTGCGATGCGAGCCGCGGCGGTGGTCACGCCCGTGTTCATAAGGTGCATTCCGCCGACGCTGTCCAAGGGCAGCCCCTGGTACCGCATCCCGGAGCGGCGCGTTCACCTGAGCATTCGGGTGGGCACGGACATCGACCCGGAGCCGCTCCGCGACGGCGCCCCCGCGCCGATCGCCGCCCGCGAGCTCAATGATCTGCTGCTGCGGAGCTATGCGACGGAATTCACTGCGGCCCGCGAGTGCGACTGAGTATGGTAAATGGGCAATCCGGCACGAAGCCTGTGGCAACCCCTGTGCTCGGTGAGCGGGCATGAGCGGCGCGGATCCGAGCCTGGAGGCCGAGCGGATCTACCAGATGATCGAGGTCGCGCTCGTGGAGCTGTTCCAGCTCGACCCGGCGCGCATCACCCCGGACGCGCGGCTGGCCGATGATCTCGAGATCGACAGCATCGACGCCGTGGATCTCGTGGATCGGATCCGGCGCGCGACCGGACGCAAGATCGGCGCCGAGGAATTCAGATCCGTGCGCACTGTCTCCGACCTGGCGCATGCGGTCGAGCGCCTCGTCCGCAGCTGACGCGGGGGAGCTGCGGCCGCCCAACGCCGCCGCCTTCGCGCCCTGCGCCATCATTCCGGTGTACAACCACGAGCGCGCCGTCGGCCGCGTTCTCGCGGGGGTCCGTGCCGCGGAGCTGCCCTGCTTCCTGGTCGACGACGGCTCCTCGCCACGGTGCGCCGCCGAGCTCGAGCGGCTCGCGAGGGCGGTGCCCGGGACCGAGCTGCTGCGCCTTGCGCGGAACGGCGGCAAGGGCGGCGCGGTCATCGTGGGGTTCACCAAGGCCGCCGAGCGCGGTTTCACCCATGCGCTGCAGATCGACGCCGACGGGCAGCATTGTCTCACCGACATCCCGCGCTTCGTCGCCGCCGCCCGAGCGGCGCCGGCCGCGCTCGTCTGCGGCCGCCCCCTGTTCGATGCCTCCATGCCGGCGGTACGCCGCTACGGCCGCTATCTCACTCACGGGCTCGTGTGGCTGCAGACGCTTTCGTTCGCGATCCCGGATTCGCTCTGCGGCTTTCGCGTCTACCCGCTCGGCGCGGTGATGCAGCTGCTCGCGAGCGAGCACGTCGGCGCGCGGATGGAGTTCGACGTCGAGATCATAGTCCGGCTTTACCGGCGCGGCGTGCCGCTTGAATGGCTCGATACCCGCGTCACCTACCCGCTCGACGGCGTATCGCACTTCCGTCTGTTGCGCGACAACGCGAGAATGGTCGCGCTGCAGCTGCGACTGGGCGCGGGCCTGGTCCGACGGCTTCCAGCGCTCCTCAGGCGGAAATGGACATGAGCAGCGGCGGCACCGTCATCCAGTCGAGCTGGGCTAGCACCCGCGAGCGCGGCACGCTCCTCATGATGCGGCTCATGGTACTCGGGCTCAAAGTGCTGTCGCGCCCGCTCACCGCTCCGATCGTGCATGCCGCGACGCTCTACTTTTTCCTGTTCGGGCGCGGGGCGCGCGAGGTCTCGCGCGACTACCTGCGCCGCATCGTCCGGGAGGTCCCAGCCTGCGGGTTGCGCCCCGACTGGGTGTGCTCTTACCGCCATTTCGTCGCCTTCGCTCACGCGATCCTCGACAAGCTCGACGCGTGGTCGGGCCGGCTCGACCTCAACGAAGTGGTGTTCGAGGACGGGGGGTCGCTGCGCGCGGGCACCACCTCCGAGCGGGGGGTGCTCGTGATCGGCTCCCATCTCGGGAACATGGAGGTGTGCCGCGCGCTTGCGCACCTGCACCGGCGGGTGCGCCTCAACGTGCTCGTCCACACGCGCCATGCGCGCTACTTCACACGTGTGCTCGCGATGGCGGGGGCCTCGCAGGTCGAGCTCCTGCAGGTGACGGAGTTCGGAGCGGCCACCGCGCTCATGCTCAAGGAGCGGGTCGAGCGGGGCGAGTGGGTGGTGATCGCCGGAGATCGAGTGCCGGTGCACGGCGGACGCACGGTCGACGTGCGCTTCCTGGGCGGCGCCGCGCCACTTCCCGTCGGACCGTACGTGCTCGCGGCGCTCCTCGGCTGTCCGGTGCATCTGATGTTCTGTCTGCGCCGCGCGGGCCGCATCCACGTCTTCTTCGAGCGCTTCGCCGAGCGCATCGTCTGGGAGCGCTCCGACCGCGGCTCCGTGCTCGCCCGCGAGGCGCAGCGCTTCGCCGACCGGCTCGCGCACTACGTACGGCTCGAGCCGCTGCAGTGGTTCAACTTCTACCCCTTCTGGCGCACCGATGTCGAGTGAGCGACGCGAGGTCGTGGTGATCGGCGCTGGACCCGCGGGCGCGATCGCCGCGGCGCTCCTCAGGCGTCGCGGGCGCGACGTGCTGGTGCTCGAGCGGCAGCGTTTCCCGCGCTTCTCGATCGGAGAGAGTCTGCTCGTGCATTGCCTCGACTTCTTGGCCGAGGCAGGCATGCTCGATGCCGTGGATGCGGCCGGCTTCCAATACAAGAACGGCGCCGCGTTCGCGCGCGGAGAGCAATACGGGGAGTTCGACTTCGCCGAAGCGCTCACTCCGGGCCGCGCATCGACCTTCCAGGTCGAGCGCGCCCGGTTCGACCAGCTGCTTGCCGACGAGGCAGTCCGCCAGGGCGTCGAGATCCGCTACGAGACCGAGATCGTGGCCGCCGAGTGCGGCCGCGGCGGTGCCGGGGTCGCGGCGTGCGCGGCGGACGGCGCTCACCGCGACATCCGCGCGGACTTCCTCCTCGATGCCAGCGGCTTCGGGCGCACTCTGCCGCGGCTTCTCCATCTCGAGCGCCCGTCGGACTTCCCCGTCCGGCACGCGCTCTACACCCATCTCGCCGATCGCCTGCCGGAATGCGCCTTCGACCGCAGCAAGATTCTGATCGCCGTTCATCCGCAACGCTGCGACATCTGGTACTGGGTCATCCCGTTCGCGAATGGCCGCTGCTCGATCGGCGTGGTCGGCGCGCGCGCGGTCTTGGCCGGCGCGGCCGGCGCGGCGGCAGAGCGACTGCGGGGTCTCGTTGCCGAGGAGCCGTGGCTCCGTCGGCTCACGGCCGAGGCCGAGTGGGACACGCCGGTTCGGGAGACCGCGGGCTATTCCGCCAACGTGACCGCGATGCACGGCCCGCGGTTTGCGCTGCTCGGCAACGCGGCGGAATTTCTCGATCCGGTGTTCTCCTCCGGCGTGACGATCGCAATGCGCTCGGCGAGCATGGCGGCATCCGCCGTCGACCGGGAGCTCCTCGGGGGCAGCGTCGACTGGGATCGCGAGTTCGAGCGCCCGCTCCGGGTCGGCATCGACTGCTTCAGGGCATTCGTCGATGCGTGGTACGGCGGGCAGCTGCAGGAGATCTTCTTCGGTCGCGCGCAGAGCCCGGACATTCGCCGCATGATCTGCTCGGTGCTCGCCGGCTTCGCGTGGGACGACCGCAATCCATTCGTGGCCGAGCCGCGGCGCAGGCTCGACGTTCTGGCGCGCTACTGCGCCATGCAGGCCGCGCAGGCGCGGCAGTCGTGACCGCTCGGGTGGTGCTCGTGACCGGCTCGAGCCGCGGAATCGGCCGCGCGATCGCGCTGCGGCTCGCGCGCGAGGGTTACGATCTCGTTCTGCACTGCCGCGAGCGTCGCGCGCTCTGCGACCAGGTCGCTGCGGAGGTGCGCGGGCTCGGGCGCGCCGCGCGCGTGCTGCAGTTCGACGTGACCGACCGGGCATTGTGCGCGGCGACGCTCGAGTCGGATCTCGAGCGCCACGGTGCCTATTACGGAATCGTGTGCAACGCGGGCCTCGCGCGGGATGCGGCATTTCCCGCGATGAGCGGGGAGTCCTGGGATGCAGTCATCCGTGGGAATCTCGATGCCTTCTACAACGTGGTGCAGCCGCTCGTGATGCCGATGGTCAGGCGCCGCGCTCCCGGGCGGATCGTCACGCTGTCCTCGGTCTCCGGGATGATCGGCAACCGCGGCCAAGTGAACTACAGCGCCGCCAAGGCCGGACTGATCGGGGCCACCAAGGCGCTCGCGGCGGAGCTCGCAAAGCGGCAAATCACCGTCAACTGCGTCGCGCCGGGACTCATCGAGACCGAGATGGCCCACGATGCGCCCGCCGCGGAGATCGTGCAGCTGATACCGATGCAGCGGCCCGGCACGGCGGAGGAGGTTGCCGCGGTCGTGAGCTTTCTGCTTTCCCCCGACGCCTCCTACGTCACGCGGCAGGTCATTGCGGTGAACGGCGGGCTCGTCTGATGCACCGCGTCGCGATCACCGGCATGGGCGGACTCACCGCCCTCGGCAGCGAGTGGACCGAGATCGAGGCGCGACTGCGCCAGGGCGGCAACGCCGTGCGCTACATGGCCGAGTGGGAGCGCTATCCGGATCTCAACACGAAGCTCGCCGCGCCGCTCGATGGGTTTCAGCCGCCCCCGCACTGGACACGCCGGCAGCTGCGCGGCATGGGCCGCGTTGCGCAGCTCGCGGTGGCGAGCGCCGAGCTCGCGCTGCGCGATGCGGAGCTCGTCGAGTCGCCGCTGTTGAAAAGCGGCGCTGCCGGGGTCGCCTGTGGCTCCTCGATCGGCAGCATTCCCGACATCCGCGATTTCGCGCTGATGCTGCTCGAGGGGAGCTCGCCCGGTCTCAACGCGAACTCGTACGTGCGCATGATGCCGCACACGGCTGCCGCGAATATCAGCATCTTCTTCGGCCTCAAGGGCCGCATCATTCCCACCTCGAGCGCCTGTACCTCGGGAAGCCAGGCGATCGGCTACGCCTACGAGTCGATCAAGCACGGTTCACAGACGGTGATGCTCGCCGGGGGCGCGGAGGAGCTCTGTCCCACCCAGGCGATGTCGTTCGATATTCTCTATGCGACCAGCCGCCGCAACCGGGAGCCGCGCGAGACGCCGCGCCCGTACGACCGGGACCGCGATGGGCTCGTGGTGGGCGAAGGCGCCGCGGTTCTCGTTCTCGAGGAGCTCGAGCACGCGCGCGCGCGCGGGGCACGCATCCACGCCGAGCTCGTCGGCTTCGCGACCAACGGTGACGGGAGCCACGTCACGCGTCCGCAGGAGAGCACGATGAGCCTGGTCCAGCAGCTCGCGCTCGAGGATGCGGACCTCTCGGGCGCGGCCGTGGGGTACGTGAACGGCCACGGCACTGGAACCGAGCACGGCGACATCGCGGAGTCGCGCGCGACGGCCGCCGCGCTCGGCGCACGCGTCCCGATCAGCAGCCAGAAGAGCTATCTCGGGCACACACTCGGTGCCTGCGGCACAATCGAGGCGTGGTTCAGCGTGCGGATGATGAACGCCGGCTGGTTCGCCCCGACGCTCAATCTCGAGCACCTCGATCCGCGCTGCGGCGATCTCGACTACATCGTCGGCGAAGGACGCGCGCTCGACGTGGAGTACGTGATGAGCAATAACTTCGCCTTCGGCGGCGTGAATACCTCGCTCATCTTCCGCCGTCTCGGCTGAGCGGCGCATGCTCGAGGCGCCCCTCGTCGATGCGGCGGACCCGAATCGGCGCCTGCTCTGGGTGCGCGGACGCGCAACCACCGTCGCGGAATTCACTGCCGAGGTGGCGGCGGTCGCCGCAGCGCTCCCGCAGGGCACCTACCTCACGAATCTCTGCGAGCGCCGGGACCACTTCCTGCGCGCCTACTGCGCGGCGGTGGTGCGTGGTCAGACGAACCTCCTGCCGCCCTCGCACGCACCGCTTGCGATCGAGGAATGCATGGCGGCCCATCCGGGGAGCTATCGCTGTGACGACGCGACCGTAGCGCGCGCGCTCACCGAGCACAAAGGCCGCGAGCCCCTCACCGTGCAGGCGCTCACGGTGCCGGAAGCGCACGTGGTACAGATCGCCTTCACCTCGGGCAGCACCGGCGCGCCGCGCGCTCACGTCAAGCGCTGGCGCAATCTTCTCGGCAGCACGCGCTTCAACGCCGAGCGTGTGCGCGCGAGCCTCGCGGCCCGCTATGCCGAAGCACCGCCGGCAATCGTCGCCACGGTGCCGGCGCAGCACATGTACGGGACCGAGACCTCGGTGCTCCTGCCCCTCCTCTCGCCCATGGCCGTGCACGCGGGGCGGCCGCTCTTTCCAGCCGACGTGGTGACGGCGCTCTCCGAGGTACCGCCACCGCGCGTGCTGGTGACGACGCCCGTGCACCTGCGCGCGCTCGCGGTCGCGGGCCTCGGGCTGCCGGAGGTGGCCACGATCGTTTCCGCGACCGCGCCGCTCGAGCGCGAGCTCGCACGCAGCGTCGAGCGAGCCACAGGCGCCACCGTGCTCGAGATGTTCGGCTCGACCGAGACGTGCGTGATCGCGACGCGGCTCACGGCGCTCGAGGACGCCTGGCGGCTCTACCCGGGGGTCGTGTTGACTCCGTCCGGGGACGGCGCGACCGTGCGCGCGCCTTGGTTCGATGTCCCGACGACGCTTCAGGACGTGATTGAGCTCGTGCCTCCCGATGGCTTCGTCGTGCGCGGCCGCCACCTCGACATGATCGAGGTGGCCGGCAAGCGCGCCTCGCTCGCCGATCTCACGCGACGAATTCTCGACATCCCAGGCGTGCGCGATGCGGTCGTGTTCCAGGCACAAGCTCCCGACGCTGGCGCGGTGCGGCGCGTCACTGCGCTCGTCGTCGCGCCGGGGCTCGCACCCCCCGCGATCGCGGCGCAGTTGAGCCGCAGCATCGATCCGGCATTCATACCGCGACCGCTGCTCGTCGTTCCCGCGCTGCCGCGCAACGAGCTCGGCAAGCTCTCCCTCGAGGCGCTGCACGCGCTCGCGGCGAGCCAACTCAGCTCTTCGGCCTGATGCCGAAGTGATGCACGCAGTCGATCTCGACGAGAAGCTCGGCGCGGCAGATGTCCGCCTCGAGCATGAGGAACGCAGCGTCGGGCAGCTGCTCTGCGAGTCGTGCCGCGGCGTCCCCGGCGCTCGCAGCGTCGCGCAGATAGACCTTGAGGAGAGTGCGCGCGTCCGAGCTCGCTCGCGTGCCGGGGCGCTCGAGGGCCGCGCGCGCGAGCAGGCTCGCGAGGTTGCGCAGGGTCTCATCGATCTGCTCGCCGAGGCGTCCTGGATGGCGCGATGCATGCCCTGTGATGCTCGCCGTCCCGGAGATGAGCAGCAGCCGGGGCGGAACGAGCATCGCCCGCGAGAAGCTCGGGGCTACCGGTCCATAGCGTCTCGGGTAGCGGAAGGCGCTCAACTGGCGCGGGTTTTCGAGGGCGGTTCCGGAGCTCGATCCCGCAAGAAAGAGGATCTGCAGCACGGGCGAGCCGTCACGCCGCCCGATCGCCGTCGCCGCCGGGTAGCGATGCGAGGGGTATGCGGCGAGCCCGGCGGCACGGCCGAGACAGAATTGCTTGTAGCGCTCCGCGTCGTCCGCGCCGGCGTTGATTCCGTCGAAGTAGTTCCAGATCCTGAGCAGGTGCGGGTGGGAGGAGTTGCGCTGGAAGTGGCGGATGAGCGTGTATGCGGCTTCCGCTGTGCCCGCGAGGCCAGCGTACTCGCGCTCATCGAGCTCGATGACGCCGGCGAGATACTCCGCGTCCGCGGCAAAGCGAATCGGGCCGGCGCGGCCGAGCTCGACGGGACCCACGGCGCGCCAGAGCTCGCAGGCTCCGTCCCCCGCGAGCATCGCGAGCGGCACGCGGACGCGGCGAGGATCGCTGTCCGGGAGCGCCGCAGCACCGAACGTGACGGCTGCAAGCGTATCCGGCGGCAGCGGCGCGTGTGGCGCGTGACGCGCGTATTCGATCCGCAGTTCCGCCGCGGCAGTCGGTGCCGCAGCGCGCTCAGAGGCGATCACCCGCTGTGATACGATGCGCCGCTCCCCGACCCCCACCATCGACGACGAGTCTAGCGCGCCCTCCGACATGCCTTCCACCCAGTCGCCCGCAGAGCACGAGCTCGCCCGATTGATCGTCAACGCCGTGAACCTCGAAGCCGTGGCCCCGGAGGACATCGACCCGGAGGCGCCGCTGTTCGGCGCCGGACTCGGTCTCGACTCGATCGACGCGCTCGAGATCGCCCTCGAGATCTCCAAGCGATTCGGCGTTCAGATCCGCTCCGACGACGAGGAGAACCGCCGCATCTTCGCCTCGCTCCGCACTCTCGCGCGTCACATCGAGGAGCACCGCCGGCGCGGCTGAGCGCGCTTGCCGGAACCGAGGGCTCGGCTCGACGGGAATCGCCGATGCGCGTGTCGCCGCTCACCATCACCTCTTACACGGCGACGTGCGCGGCCGGAGCGGGCCGCGAGGCGCTCGCGCGCGCTCTCGCCTCCAGGCGCGGAGGCCTCACGCCCTGCGATTTCTCGGCAACGCCGCTCGGCACCTGGATCGGCCGCGTGCCGGAGATCGAGCGGGCGGCGCTCCCGGGCGATCTCGCTGCGTGGGACTGTCGCAACAATCGCCTGGCGTGGTACGGCGCAGGGCGCGACGGCTTCACCGAGCGCGTCGCGGCCGCCCGCAGGCGCTACGGCGCAGCGCGCATCGCGCTCGTGATCGGCACCGCCACCTCCAGCGTCGGGGCGACCGAGGAGGGGTACGCGCGTCTACTGGAGGACGGCCAGTACCCCCCGGAGCTGCGCCGACCCATCATCCATGCGCCGCACTCCCTGACCGACTTTCTGCGCAATGCACTGCGTCTCGATGGGCTCTCCATGACGATCGCCACCGCCTGCTCCTCCAGCGCGAAGGTTTTCGCCCATGCCGAGCGGCTCGTGCGGCTCGGGCTGGCGGATGCGGCCGTCGTCGGCGGGACCGATTCGCTCTGCGGAAGCGTGCTCTTCGGCTTCCACTCCCTGGGGCTCCTCTCGCCCGAGCCTTGCCGCCCGTTCGATCGCGACCGACGCGGAATCAGTCTCGGGGAGGCCGCGGGCTTCGCGCTCCTCGAGCCGCAGGGGGAAGGCCCCCTGCTTCTCGGCTACGGCGAGTCGAGCGACGCGCATCACATGTCCGCACCGCACCCCGAAGGGCGCGGGGCACGACTCGCCATCCTCGAGGCGCTCGCGAGTGCCGGGGTGAGCGCGGAGGAAGTCGATTACATCAACCTGCATGGCACGGCGAGCCGGAAAAATGATGAGATCGAGGCTCAGGTCGTGGCGGAGCTCTTCCCGCGGCGCACCTTCGCGAGCTCCACGAAGGGCTGGACCGGGCACGCACTCGGCACGGCCGGCATCCTGGAGGCGGTCATCACGCTGCTCGCGCTCGAGCGCGGGCTCGCGCCCGGCACGCTCAACACCGAGTCCGTCGACTGCGCGTGCGGTCCCCAGATCCGGCTCAAGAACGAGCCGCGCGCGATTCGCATCGCTACGAGCCACTCCTTCGGATTCGGCGGCAGCAACTGCGTGCTCGTCTTCGGGCGCGAGCGCCTGAGCTGAGAGGGCCCGACGGCGTGCGCAGGATCGAGCTGCACGTGCAGGGCATCGCGTTCTGGGCGCCGCGGCTGCCGGGGTGGGAACGGGCCCGAGCGATCCTGCGCGGCGAGGCCGCCGCCCCGGCGGAGCCCGCTGCGCGGCCTTCTCCCGCCCTGCTCGCGCCGACCGAGCGGCGCAGGGCGCCGGATACCGTCGCCGTCGCGCTGGAAGTCGCAGCCGGTGCTTGCGCAAGCGCCGCGCGCGAGCCGCGGACGCTGCCGAGCGTCTTCGCCTCGACCTATGGGGATCTGGCCGTGAGCGACGCGCTGTGTGGACAGCTCGCGAGGGCGCCGCTCGAGACCTCTCCGACGAAATTCCACCACTCCATTCACAACGCAGCGGCCGGATACTGGGCGATCGCGACGGGCTGCGCCGAGCCTTATTCGGCGTTGACGGCGCACCAGCACACCTTCGGGATCGGGCTCCTCACGGCCGCGGTGCAAACCCTGTCCTCGGGGACCGCCGTGCTGTACGTCGCCTACGACATCGAGGCGCGCGGACCACTCGCCACCATGGCGAGGAGCCGTGGGATACTCGGAGCGGGACTCGTCCTCGACACCCACCCGAGTGATCGGTCGCGGATGTGCCTCGAGCTCAGCGTCGAGGAGCAGACCGGGTGCATCCCAACGCGCGCTCGCGCGCAGAATGAGGCGCTGGTCGCGGGCAACGCGATGGCAAGCTGTCTCGCGCTCTACGAGGCGCTTGCCGAGGAGCGCGCACGGGAGATCGTCGTGGCGCTGCCCGGAGCAAAGGCACTGCGGCTTGCGCTCGCACCACGGCCGTGACCGCCGCGCAGCGCGCAGGGGGGAGAAACGTGAATGCAGATGTGGTCATCATGGGCGGCGGCCTCGCCGGGCTCACGCTCGCGCTGCAGCTCAAGGAGCGGTGCGCCGGGCTGCGCATCACGGTGCTCGAGCGCGCGCGCCATCCGGTGCCGCGCGCGACGCATAAGGTCGGGGAGTCCTCGGTCGAGATCGGCGCTCATTATTTCGACTCGGTCCTCGGGCTCGACGAGCACCTCGAGGCACACCAGCTGCGCAAGTTCGGCTTCCGATTCTTCTTCTCGGATCGCCGAGCCGACGTGGATCACGTGCTCGAAGCGGGTCTGAGCAGCCACTTTCCAGTAGCGACCTATCAGCTCGATCGCGGCATCTTCGAGAACTTTCTCGCCGAGCGCGCACGCGCGCGGGGAGTCGAGTTTCTCGACCGCGCGGTGGTGCGCGGCTTCACGCTCGCGCGAGCGGACGCTGCGGATGCCGCGGCAGGGGACCACGAGGTGCGCTATGAGCGCGATGGGACCGACCGAAGCTTGCGCGGGCGCTGGCTGATCGATGCCTCGGGCCGGGCCGCACTCATCAAGCGCGAGCTCGGGCTCACGGAGCGCAGCGCACACGATGCGAACGGCGTGTGGTTCCGCATCGGCGGCCGCATCGCCATCGACGAGTGGTCGAGCGATCGCGCCTGGCTCGCGCGCTGCGTGCGCGGCGAGCGGTGGCTCTCCACCAATCATCTGGTGGGCGAGGGTTACTGGGTCTGGCTGATCCCGCTCTCCTCCGGCGTACATTCGGTCGGCATCGTCGCCGATGCGCGCGTGCATCCGCTCAAGG
>Ga0335075_10015312_pt1 | contig 11498 bp, 11 predicted proteins | sample Lox_Sample_24_FD_206723 | JGI IMG/M metagenome (GOLD analysis project Ga0335075, IMG submission 206723) | Soil microbial communities from Loxahatchee National Wildlife Refuge, Florida, United States - Lox_Sample_2.4 | ecosystem: Environmental > Terrestrial > Soil > Wetlands | place: USA...
CGTGCCACGGCGGCAGTGCTCGGTGACGTGGTCCGCGAGGCTCAGCGTGAGCTGCTGCTGATGACATATTCCGCGAGACCGCATCAGCCTCTGACCGAGGCGCTGTCCGCGGCGATCGGCCGCGGTGTCAAGGTCAGCGTGGTCGTGGAAACACTGCAGGGTGCGGGGGGCGCTCTGTCCGGCGACGAGCCCTATCAGGCGTTCGAGCTGGCGGCGGCGCTGGCAGAGCGCGGGGTTGCCTGCCGTCGCGGCGATGTGCTGCTGGCCTGTGACGGTTCGCAGGAGCCAGCCGTGCTAGCACAGGTGCGCCATCTGGGTCTGGAGTGCCAGCTGGTCCGTAACCGCGGCGCGCTGATGGTGCTGCCGTCAGGGGTCTCCAAAGGCGCTGGCCTGGCAGCGGGGCTGGCGGAGCTGGGCACCGAGAGGGCGCACTCCAGGCGCTGGCGGATAGGCCTGGGCCACCTCCCGGACGGCTCCCCCGTCTCGATCCCCGCATCCGGGGTGAACGTGCTGGTGGCCGGGACACCGCAGCAGGGCAAGTCCTACCTGGCCGGCCTGATCGCCGAGCGGCTGATCCGGCTCGGCTACTCAGTCGTGGTCATCGACCCCGAAGGTGATCACGGGGGCCTGCGCCGGCTGCCCGGCGTGATGATCACCGGCGCCGGCGGTCGGCTGCTAGCTGCCGATGATCTTGCCCGCCTCGTGCGCCAGCACCCCGGCGGCGTGGTGGTCGACCTGTCAGCGGCCCCGCCTGAGGGCCGGGCCCGCTACCTGAGCGACGTTAACCGCGAGCTTGAGGCACTGCGCGTGCAGACCGGGCTCCCGCGCTCGATCATCCTCGATGAAGCCCAGGTCCCCCTGGCCAAGGACACGGACACGATCTTCGAGTCCGCCACGACCGGTTACTGCATGGTCACCTACCGACCCGGCGAGCTGCGCCCCGAGGCACTGCTCGCCATTGACATGGTGATCGTGCTGCCCGAGGGTACCGCGGCCAGTCACACCGCCGATCTACTCGCCGCCACCGCCACGATGCCGCATGCTGCCGCGGCCGCACTCATCCGGCAGGCAGCGCCAGGGCAAGCCGTGCTCGCAGAGCGCTACCATCCCGGAGCGGGCCAGCTCTTCACCATCGGCCACCGCGAGACAGCGCACATGCGGCACTGGCACAAATACTCCACCGGACAGCTCAGCGGCGCCCGCCGCTTCTACTTCCGCCGCGACCCCGCCACCGCCACCGGCTCGACCGTCGGCTCAGCCCCGGAACTCGCCAGGGAACTGACGAGCTGCGAGGACCAGGTCATCTCCCATCACTGCTGGCACGGTGACTTCTCCCGCTGGGTCCGCGACGTTCTCGGCGACCCCCCGCTCGCCGCCGCGATCGCGCACGCGGAACAGCAGGCCCGCTCAGGTGCCAGCCCCGCCAGCACCAGGACCGCCCTCATCGACGCCATCCGCGCACGCTACCCGCAATAACCGCTTCGCGAGGAACTCGCGGGCCACGGTCTCAGGCTGCCATCGGCGGTTCAGACGACTGGTCCGGGCGGCATACCGCCAGGCTCCCCCGTATGGCCGGGGGCCGGCCGGTGCACAAGATTGCGAGCACGCCCGCTGCGAGCATGGCGAGTACCAGGGCTGGTATGTTCCCGGCGGGCGCGAACCCGGCGATCGCGAGCCTTGCCAGCCCTGCCATGCAGGCGGCGATGCCGGTGACGAGGAGGACGGGCGACCAGGGCCCGCTGGCGCCGATCCCGGCGGGCAGGCGGAGCATCGGCCGTTCGGCACGTGTCACCACTATCACCAGCGGTACCAGGACGACGGTGAGCAGGGCGAACCAGGCAGGCCGCAGCTCCCACCATTCCGCTGTCCCGACGGCGGGCTGGGGCATCACGCCGGTCGGGTAGAACGCCAGCGCGATCACCAGCGCCGACACGAAATGCCACAGGTAGACCGTCATCACCGTCGTGTTCAGGCGCGAGACAGGACGCCACAGCCGCGGCCGGGCCAGCAGCCGGGACATCACCGGCTCGGCTGCGAGAACCAGCCCGGCCTGGGCAGCGGCGTAGGCGAGCAGGGCGATCGACGGCGGGTTGGTGTTCCCCGAGCCGATCATGTCCACCCGGAACGGGCCCAGCGCGAGCAGCCCGGCCAGCAGGACCGTGCCGCCGGCTGCCAGGGCGAACGGGCGCCAGCGCGGATGGGTCAGGCTGCCGTCCCGCCAGGCAAACCCCAGCTGGTACATCGCACCCCACACAAACAGGTAGTTGGCGTAGCCGACCACGTGCAGGTGCGGCCCGGACACGCCGATGTCCACCACGGCCGCCGCCACCGCCATGGCGGCAGGGACTGCCAATCCCCAGCGCCGGTGCGCGGCCAGCAGCACCGGCGTCAGCGCGATCAGCAGCAGGTACACAGGAAGGAACCACAACTGAAGAGCGACCAGCCAGCCCGCCTCGGCGATCTCGGCCGGGCTGACACCTGCTGCCTTTACCGCGATGACCGCCAGGACCGCCACCGCCACGAACGCCGCGGTCGGCCACAGTAGCCGCATGGCACGGTCCCTGACCCAGCGGGTCCAGCCCTCGCCGCGCTGACAGTGCGCCATCCAGGACACGGCATCCACGTAGCCGCCGACCAGGAAAAACACAGGCATGACCTGGAACAGCCAGGTGACCCACCGGCCCCATCGGACGTAGTCCAGGGCATCGACACCCCCCAGCGACCCGTGCGAGTAGGTGATGGAGATCAGCAACCAGTGACCGTACACGACGCCGCCGATGGCCACGACCCGCAGCAGGTCGGCGTAGCGGTTACGTTCCGGCATCACCGAGTTCCCTAAGATCGCGCAGGCCGGTCGGTTGGATGGTCTCCGCCTGCCCGACCTCAGCGTCTCCCGAAGGGCTGGTACCTGTCAGGGACAGAAGTCCCTCAGGCACGGACCTTATGGCGGAACCGATCACCCCGCGATTGCTCTCGGCGAGTTACGCGCGGGAGCCGACGGCGGCCGTGATGCAGCACGAACCCACGCCGTTCGCGTTCGCGGAGGCAGCCCTGCGGACGCGGACCTGGTCATTATTTGCTCCGAACGAGCCGTGCTCCTTGGTCCAGGCGTGCGGTCAGCCAGCTGGGCCGGACGTGAGGACGGCGGTCGCGGAGCGGACCTGGCCGGATGGACCGTCCCACCGGATGGTCACGTGGTCGCTGGGATGACGGGGTGGTATGTGTCCATGACCGAGCGGACCGAGGCACCCGCGGTGACGGCGTGCCCGCCGATCGAGATAATGACGTCGTCGGCCGACAGCCCCATCCCGGCGACCGGGTAGAACTCCTGGGGGACATACCGGGACCACCCGGCTATCCGGGTGCCCAGGCCGCCCGCGCACACCACGACCTGGAGAGCGGCGCTGCCTGTCACAGTGCCGGCCGGTGCGGTAGGTTAGCCCGGCGGACCAGGCCTGCGCCTGGTAGAGCTGGGAGCGGACTTCAGCCCGATGATGGAGCTGGTCACCGGGACGTTCGCCCGGCGCGGGAAACGCGCCGCGTTCAGCCCCGCGCATCCGCTGAACCTGCTGTGGCAGGCGTTGGCGGACGAGGTCGCCTCCGGCAACCCGTACGTGCTATGAGCCGGCTGCCGCCGCAGGCTGGTTGCCGGACCAGATGATCCGGTCCGCGAAACCTCCGCGCTCGTCGGCCTTAGCCGCGCGCAGCTTCTCCAGCTGCTGCGGGTCGGTGCCTGTCAGCGCGGCCAGCGCGTAGACGACTTCCAGGACACCGGCCAGCTCTTCAGGGTCGCTGTCGGAGGCAAGGAACTCGCCGACCTCCTCGGTCAGCTTGTCCCGCAGCCGGGTCGCGTACTCGTCCGGATCAGCGACGTAAATGACTGGTTCCAGACCTTTGGCTCGGATGATCTGGGGGATCTTGTCACGCACTAGCTTGCCCTGGCCCACCACGACCTCCGGCCGTCTGCGTTCGCTCGCGCCGCGCCTTTCAGCGCCCGATCCTGGGACCGTAGCGGCCAGCACCCTTTGGATACCGGAGAACACGCCGCGCAGGCAGGGCGATGCCGGATCTTTCACCAGATGGACGGCTGGCCGGCACTCAACGAGTAACCCGCCCGGCACCGGGCTGAGGGCGCCGCCGGAGCAGGGCAGGCTGGTCCGCAGGGCAGCGATCGCGTCCGGCCAGTCGACGATGGCCATCAGTCTGCAACCACACTTCCTTGCGCCTAACGCGTCCAGCGGCGGACAGGCCGCCGCCATCGGAATACTTCATAACACCGCAGTAGCCCCGCCAGCGGCCTTCGTCGCCAGGCGACGCCGGTCAGGCTCCGACTGTGAGAATCCTGACGACATTAATTCCTGTGCTGCTGAAGCAGTTGCTGTGCTTCGTCCGCGACGGGCGTCATGCCGAGACGCTCGGCCTCCTTCTTTGCTTGGGCCAGCAGCTCCGCCGATTCAGCCCTAGCCTGAGTGCCGCCGGAGCGGACCAGCGCCCTGGCCTTGTCCAGCTGCAGCCGGGCTACTTGCGGCCGCGCGGCGCCGACTGCGGCGAGAGCTTCGTCGAACAGGCGGATCGCCTCGGCGTAGTCGCCGGCGGCTGTCGCCAGGACACCGGAGAACCTGTCGACCGGGCCGAGCAGTACTGTCGGCCAGCCGGCCAGCACGAATTCCCCCGGCCACTGATCCAGCAGCTGCCGCAACCGCCCGGTCAGCCGATGCGGCTGCGGCCCATGAGGGCCGGCTGGGCTCAGTGCCAGGCAGGATTCGGCGAGCAGCGCGACCGCCGGCAACGTCCAGCCGTGCGGCGGGAAGGTGGCGAAGTCACCCGATTCGCGGGCGAGCGCGTCCAGCTCGCGGGCGGCCCGGTCGAGGTCGCCGGTATCGCAGAAGGCGAGGATCATCGCGACCCGCCAGATAGGGAAGTGCCGGTACTGCTCAATCTGCTGCGCTACCGGGGTGGCGAGCAGGTCCCGCATCTGGCCGCGCTCCCGCATCAGCCAGTAAACCTGGCCCTGCCAGGTCTGCAGCAAGGTACCGGCCGATCGCGCGTTTTCTGCGACGGCCCGCTCGACGGTCTGGCGTGCCTCGCCGAACAGCCGCCGGTGTGCCCGGTCGAAATCGCCGTCCCACAGCGCGAGGAGGGTGTTCATCGTGCCCTGCAGCCAGGTGGCTCGGTGGCCGCGGGCGAGCGACTGCCTGTGCAGCTGGACCTTCTCCCTGGCGCCGGTAATCCCGCCGAGCCGGAGCTGGTCGATCGCCAGCGCCATCAGCGCTTCGCTCTGGAAGTACCCCGAGTGGGAGGCGATGCTCGCATCGTAGAGGCGCTGGGACAATAGGACGGTCCGGTCCGGCGGCTCGGAGTCGTACGTGGCCCAGCGGCATTCGTTCAGCACTTCACACGTCACGTCAGCCTGCAGGTCCGACGTGTGCTCAAGCTGGCGCAGCGCGGCGTCGGCTAGGGCGAGGCCGTCTTCCCGTGGGCCCGGTGGCATGCCGGTCAGCCTGGGGACCGCGAGGGCGGACTTGCTGGCGAGATGAGCGATGAGCCGCAGCCGCAGCGCGATGGCCTCCGCGTCGCCGTCATCCGCCAGCCCGTCCAGGCTGTTGCGCAGCCTGATCAGCAGCGTGCTGTCGACCCGGCCGGGGTCGATCCAGCGCCGGGCCAACAAGATAGCCGCCCTGGCTTGATCGCGTGGCCGGCCTTGTGTCATGTCGCAGGCGCGGGTGTACTGCTCGTCCGCGGCCCGGATGGCGCCGTCGTCCTCTAGCGCGTCGCCGAGCGCCAGGTGCAGGCCGAACCGGGTAGCGAGGTCGTCCGAGGTTGTCCTGAGCCCGGTGCGGGCCCAGTCGGCGGCCGCCGCCGCGTCGTAGCCGGCCAGTTTCTCGCGTGCTGCCGCGAGGTAGGCGCGGGCCGCGTCGGCCGGGTCCAGCTCGCGGTCCGCGCTCCTGGCGTGCTTGGCGATCCGCTCCGGCAAGCCAGGATCGGGATATCGCGCGGCTCGCAGGCGTCCGCTCAGCAGCTCGAATGCCTTCTCGTGCAGCCGCCTGCGCAGGGCCTGGTGCTGGTTCAGCTCGGTAAGGACCTGCTCCAGGTAGGTGCTGTGAGTGAAGCGCGGGGCTGCCGTCAGGTCGATCCGCCACCGCCCGCGCTGCGCCGCGGCGCTTTGCCGGCGATCGGCCTCGTCGTCGCTGAGATCCAGTATCTGGCGGACCAGTTCGGTATCGATCTCAAGCTCTGTTGCGGTGATCGCGGCCGCCCCGGCCCACGCCAGCAGGTCCATGTCGTCGGCTGCCGCCTCGTGCGCGGCGGATAGCTCGCCGCCGCCGGTCAGCGTGTCGCAGATGCGTGACGGCACTCCGAGTGAGTTCTCGAAGACGGACGCGGCCTCCGCCGCCACCTCGGCCGGCCCATGGTCGCGTACCAGCGCTACCCAGTCCCGGACGTCGGTCGGCGGCAGCGGCCGCAGCACGCGCTCGAACAGTCCCTCGTCGTGGCCGAGCCGGGGCAGTTCCGGCCAGGTCCCGGTGTCCCAGCCGGTGAGCAGCCAGCCGACCGGGGCATCCTTGAGCAGTGCCCGGACGTCGCGGAGCAGCTCCAGGCCGCGTTCGCGGAACTGTTCCATGTCGTCGAACGCGATGATCAGCCCGCGCCGCGCCGCCGCGTGGCGGGCCAGCCTGGATAGCGCGTCCGCGAGCTCGGAGAACTGCCGCCCGCGATCCTCATCGGGTCCTGGCTGCTTCGGCCGGTACCCCCGGGCAAAGTCCAGCAGCACGCTGTGCTGCCAGGGCCGCAGCGGATCCGGCCCGGCCCCGATGTCCCGGAGGCAGTTCGCCCACAGCATGCCGGTGACATATTGCCACGGTTCCAGCTGGCCGCGTGTCCACCTGGTGACCAGGACTACCGGGATGTCCGCCGCGGTGGCCAGAGCCGCGAGCTCTTCCGCCAGCCGGGTCTTCCCCAGCCCGCTGCCACCGCGCACGATCATCGTGGCCGGGCGGCCGTCCCGGACCGCGTCCAGCATCTGCCGGAAACAGTCCAGTTCGTCATCACGGCCGACGATCCGCTCCGGGCTGCCGTTGACCTGTCGGCGCCGGGTGGCGGCCAGCGGCGAATGGATCTGAACGTCGGCCTGGCAGAGGCTGGCCAGGCGACTCGCGCGCTTCGCCTCGTCAGTCTGCGCGGCGGCTGCGATGACGCGTTCCGCTTCACGTACCCCGCTCGCGTCGCGCAGCTCCGTCATCAGCAGCGTGACCAGCCAGGCCGTGTCTACCGTGACGCCGTCGCCGACCGGTCGGTCGCGGAAGATCGCCGTCGCCGCGTACTGGCCGCCGCGGCGCAGCGCGATCTCGATGACGCGCCGGACCATGTCGTGGCGCTGCTGTTCGAGCTGGCTGGTGAACTGGCGGCAGCTCTCCGGCAGCTGGTGCTGCCATCCGGTGCCGAACGGGGGGCCTCCCCATTCGGCTGCGGCCTTCGCGAACAGCTCAAGCGCGGCATCCTCCTCGCCGCGCGCGTGGTGATCGCTGGCGGCCTTGGCTAAGGTCAGGAAACGGCAGGCGTCGATCGCGTCGTGCATGCTGGCTTCCGGCGCCAGCTGATAGCCGCGCGGTCCCATACGCGGAATCGCGAGGGTGCCGCCAGCCAGCAGCTCGTTCAGCTCGTGTATGACCTTCGGAACCGTGCTGGGATTGGGATCCCTGGCCGCGTGCCGCCGGATCGCCGCGGCGATATGTTCCGCTGTTACCGGCTTACCCTGCGCAGCGACCAGCACCGCCAGCGCCTCGCCGACCTGACGTCGCGGCCCCGTAGGCTGGCCGTCCCGGAGCACGTTGACGCTGCCGAGCACCTTGATCTTCACGTCGGGCACGTACCCCACCACCGGATCGTGACTCGCCGATTGAATTTCGCTTTCAACGTACCGGAACGGCTTGCATAGCACATGAAATCGCGGCGGCCTAGCGTCCTTGATAAGGGCGAGAAGGAGGCAGCGATGACTCAGCAGATCCTGGTTCCGGTGAGCAACGGCAGCTCGCGGGACCTGACCGTCGAGGTGACTGATGGCCTGCCGCTGGAGACAGTACGAAAGGACGTCATCCCCGCGGTCGTCGAGCTGGCCAGGAGCGTCGCCGGGGGAATCGTCGAGCTGGTGCAGATGACGAACGACACGGTGGCCGTCGTCGTCTTCTCCACCCGGCAGAACCGGGTCAGGGTCAAGGAGATCATCCCGGTCACGGCCCGGCTCAGCGCTTTCCAGCAGGCGATCGACGAGCTACGCGACGCGCGGCTCGACGACGACCTCCGGGAGGCGGCCCTGGACGCGCTGCTGCGGCGGTACCACAGGAAGGCCTGATGCCCGGTGGCGATGCAGCAATGGCGAGCACCGCGGCCGCAGCCGCTCGTGGCCGATCCGGCCACCGATCTCGTTGCCATGTACCAGGTGATCCTTGATATTCACGCGACGGCTGCGGATTTCGTCTGGGCGCTGCGCGCCTGGGTGCTGGAGATAGCGCCGATCATGCTGGCGGCGCATGCGAAACAGGCGCTGCGGGACGCGGTGCGGGAACTCCCGCTCATATCCGGAGCGGCCGAGGAAGGGATGCTGGGATGGTTGCGCGAACATGGGTTGTAGCGGGCTGCCGGTACCTGGGCTTGGCGCTCCGGTCGGCGGCTGTTCTGATGTGGCGGCACGTCCTGCATCCGGTGTGGCAGTTTGCCGCCAACCGGCGGCCGCCGGCTCCCGCGCGGGAGCCGACCCGGCCACGCCCGGGCGCTGGCGCCGCACGCCAGGCACGCGACAGCGCGTACCTGGAAGCGCTCGCCGGATTGCAGGGATTCGATCCCGAGCTCGCGCACGATGCCGCGCAGGAACTCGGCGAACAATACCGGCGTAATTACGGCGAGGAGGAACAGCGGCAGCTGCAGGACAACCATCGCCTCCACCCCCCGTCCGGGCCGCTAGGCCCATGATCGAGCGCGTCACCCGCCGGTCCGCCGGGGGCCGCTAGCAGCGAGCGCGAAGAAGTGGGAGCAGATTCCGGTGAGCTTTGCGGCGGCTGGCTAGGCTGCCGCCATCCAGGATGGGCTGCCACCGCCGCTATGAGGTGAAGTGGGATGTTTCAGCCAGCCGTCCATCGCGCCATCTTGATCGTCGACGTGGAAAACTTCGGCGACCCGGCCCGGACCAACGCCAACCAGCTGGCCGTACGAGAGGGGATATACAAGGCGCTCCGGCAGTCCTTCGCCAGGGCGCGCATCAGCTGGGCTGACTGCGCGGTCGAAGACCGCGGGGACGGCGTTCTCATCCTTGCCCCTGCAACCGTGCCGGAGAGCTGGCTGGTCACTAGGCTGCCCAGTCATCTGGCGGGAATGCTGGAACGGCATAATGCTACATGCCCGGCGCCGGAACGGATCCGGCTGCGCGTGGCGCTGCATGCCGGGGAGGTGCACTAGGACGCCCACGGGTTCGCTGGCACCTCGGTCAACCGGGCCTTCCGCCTGATCGAGGCGCCGCCGTCCCGAACAGCCCTGCGCACTTCATCCGGGGTGGTCGCGCTCATCGTATCGGACTGGTTTTACGACGAAGTGGTACGGCATCACCCGGCCGCCGGACCGTCGTGCTTCCGCCAGGTACGCGTGGTGATGAAGGAAACCGAGATGACAGCCTGGGTCCGTGTCCTGGAGGGCGGGGAGGCGCTTACTCGGGGGGATACCGGGCAGGCGGAGCCCGCAGTGTCGGCCGAGCCGACCCTGCCTGGCGAGCCGTCGCCTTCCTTGCTGGTGGTGAGGTACTCGCTGCCGCCAGACACGGCGGCGTTCACTGGCAGGAACAAGGAGCTTGACCGGATTACGGCCGCGGTGACACAGGCCGCCGGGGCAGGCGGTGTGGTCGCGATCGACGGGATGCCCGGGGCGGGCAAGACCGCCCTGGCCGTGCACGCCGCTCACCTGCTGCGGGACCGGTTCCCGGACTGGCAGCTGTTTATCGACCTGCATGCTCACACTCCGGGGCAGGACGCGGTGCTGCCAAGAGCGACATTGGCACGGCTGCTGGCGGCCACCGGGGTCGACGCCCGCTACCTGCCCGAGGACACCGAGGGCCGGGCTGCCCTGTGGCGGGACCGGATGGCCGGGCAGCGGGCCCTGCTAGTACTGGACAACGCGGCCAGCAGCGCCCAGGTCACCCCGCTGCTGCCCGGGGGTGACGGCTGCCTGGTGCTGGTCACCAGCCGCCGCCACATCGGAGACCTGCCCGGGGCAGTGGTGTCGCTCCTGCTGGAGACCCTGCCGCAGGACAAGGCACGGGAGATGTTCGTGCATCTGGCCCTCCGCGCCGCAGACGGCCCCGCCGGGGCAGTGGCCGAACTGGCCCGGCTGGCCGGGTACCTGCCGCTGGCGATCTCGCTGCTGGCCCGCGTGTACGCCAGGCACCCGGCCTGGACCCTGGCCGACCTGACCGCCGAGACCAGCACGAGCATGCTCACCCTGGCGGCGGAAAGGAACAGCGTCGCCGCTGCGTTCGAGGTGTCCTACCGGTACCTGGACCCCGGCCAGCAGGAATTTTTCCGCCGCCTGGGCCTGCACCCGGGCGCCACGATCGACGCCTACGCCGGCGCCGCCCTGGCCGACACCGGACTACAGGATGCCTCCAGGCTGCTCGACGGCCTGCACAGCGAGGGCCTGCTGACCGAGGCCGGCTACCGCCGGTACGGCATGCACGACCTCATCCGCCGCTACGTCCAGAACCGCGCCGCCGCCGACCCTGCCGCCGACCGCAACCGGGCACTGGACCGCCTGCTGGACTACTATCAGCACACCGCCGCCATCACCGAAGCGCTGCTAGCCCGGCAATCCCGGACCAGAGCCGCCCCAGCGCCCCTCTCACCATCGGCTGTAATCCCCGACCTGCCCGACCGCACGCGGGCGCTGTCGTGGGCTCGGGCCGAGCGCGCAGACCTGCTTGCCTGCCTGGACCACGCCACCCAGACGGGCCGGCATGCACGGGTCGCCGCCCTCACCTCCGCTGTCGCCGCTTTGCTGCTCCTAGATGGCCCCTGGACCGACGCCCTCACCCGCCATGCCACCGCCGTCCAGGCGGCACGTCACTTCGGCGACCGGCAGGACGAAGCCAACGCCATCAACGACCTTGGGGTCGTACGGCGGTGGACCGGGGATTATCCGGGAGCGACGGACAACCTGGAGGAGGCGCTGAGGATCTTCCGCGATCTCGGCTACCGGCTGGGCCAGGCCGACGCCCTCGACAACCTGGGGGCCGTGCGGCAACGGACCGGGGATTATCCGGGAGCGACGGACAACCTGGAGGAGGCGCTGAGGATCTTCCGCGATCTCGGCTACCGGCGGGGCCAGGCCGACGCCCTTAGAGCCTGTAGATAAAGCAGCTTGCTCGGTGGGGCGGGGTCGTTCGCCGCCCCACCGTTTGATCGGGGGCTGGCCGTTCTCGTAGCGGGCCAGGCGCCTGGTCATGATGATGACGGTGGCCC
>Ga0335075_10015313_pt1 | contig 11498 bp, 7 predicted proteins | sample Lox_Sample_24_FD_206723 | JGI IMG/M metagenome (GOLD analysis project Ga0335075, IMG submission 206723) | Soil microbial communities from Loxahatchee National Wildlife Refuge, Florida, United States - Lox_Sample_2.4 | ecosystem: Environmental > Terrestrial > Soil > Wetlands | place: USA: Florida...
CACCTGGAACGCGATGGTGTCCGCGATCGAATCCGCCTGGGCCATGGCCTCGCGAATGCGCGAATCGGCGATGCGCAATTCCGCCACCCGCTTGCCTCCCTCGAACACGCCCCATTCTAGCTTGATGAAGCCCAGAGCCAGATCAGCATGGCCGCGCGGACTGGATTGCTGGTAGTCGAAGAGAGCGCCGTCGGCCACAATGCGCGGCGCGAAATCGGCGCCGGCGATGTTCTTGCCGACCTGCGCCACCTGGATTGATTTGCGAGCCACCTGAAACTCTCGACGGCGAACCGCTGCTTGCAGACAGTCGGCCAGGCCCAAAGTGAAGGGCGGGATGTCGGCTGTGTCCACGACGCCGGTGGCCGAGTTGGCGTTAAGGCCGATGGCCAGGTTGAGGGCCGCGATGGCGACCGTCTCCGCCTCCTCAGTGACATCGAGAGCACGCTGGGACTGGGCCAGCGCGACCTCCGCGCGCAAAACCTTCTCGCGTTCCACGACGCCGCCCTTGGCCAGCTTCTTGGCCACATCCAGGTCGTCCTCCGCGCGACGGACGGATTGGGTGGCGATGCGGCGTAGCGATCTGGCCCGCAGCACCTGGTAGTAGGCCGTCGCCACGTCGTTGGCGACGGTTTGATAGGCGCGCTGAGTCTGGAGCTGGGCGATGTCCTCGGCGAGACCCGCCTGGTGATAACGCCCCAGCCGCCGGCCGAAGTCGCAGATCAGCCACTGAAGTTTCAGCTCCGCCAGCTCGTAGCCGGTATCGACGTTTATACCGAACGGTATCGCGCCGAGGCCGGGTATGAAGTTGAAAGTGTTGGGGAGCAACCCTGCGGTCGGCAAAGGCGCCCCGCCCGCGTTCAAGTGGAATCCGCCGACCGAATACCCGGTGGTCATACCTGGCAGGAAGGCCGCGAAGGCGATGTCCTCTCGCCCCTGAGCCTGGCGAATGCTCTCCAAGGACGCTTTCAGGCGGGGCTGGAGACGGAACGCCAGAGCGATGGCGTCGGACAGGGTAAGCATCTGATCTGGTTCGTAGCTGACCTCGTTCACCGGGGTCGGCGCCGGCAACGTGGCGCCTTCCGAGTCCGTCTCAGAGGCCAGTCTGGATTGTTTCAGCCGGTCCTCGCTTCCCGCAGAGGCTTCGTCAACCGCTTTCTTGGGCGTTGGGGGTTCTTCGGGGATGTTGATGTTTGGCGGCGGAAGAATACGCTGGACCGGGTTTCCGTGGCAGCAGTGCCGCCCTCGACTGCAACCGAGTGTGCAGCTCAACAAAAGCAGACCGAGGTATATTGTCCCGTCTCGGAGCCGCTCAGAAGTGATTGTATCGGTCTTCAAGGTGAGATCCCCGACGATTCGGGAGCGATATTTTCCGCTTTCCGAGCGATCTACAAGAAAAGGCAGACTTCCCAAAGCTCTCAATTCCCCCTTATTACGCAAGGTGCGCAACAGAATCACTTCCAGGAATTCCGGCGGTAGGAATTGTATCGGGTGCAGAGGATCCGATCTTGAACGATTGCATGCGAAGAGTTGGAGAAGGAGCGTTTGATGTCCGCGTCTGATTGAGTTTCCATGCGACGTATCGGCCCACCAAGCCAACAGTGAAAAGATCGGATACGGCGCTGAGTCGTCGATCTTTTAGTCGGTGTCCGTTATCGCGGAGGACTCCCTCACCTTGCCAGGGTTGAGTCATCTGCCCTTTGTCCACGCTTCTCAAATGCAGAGCCACTTGCTTCCGGTGGTGCTGAGAGCCATCCAGATACGTCGCCGCTCGCTGGAGTCCGGCGAGGCCGTTCGGATCGCCGTGAATCCCGCTGCAGATTAGGAACCGCCGCATCGCTTTGCTCCCATTATTCAGCCAGTAAAGACCGGAATTACTTTCGTTGGTTGATTTTGATGCTGCCGACAGGTTGGTCCGCCAGGATGTGAACGCGCACGCGCTGGCCGAGCCGCAACTGGCTGTCTCCCTCTTCCAGGTTGATCACGCACTCCAGAGTATGGCCCGTGTTGACGCCGGTCGGTAAGGTGCTGAGCTGACGGCGCGGCAGAAAACATTGCGAAACTTCGGTGATCACGCCCCTGCCCAGCGAGGATATGCTTGCTTCGTCTGCTACCTGCACCGCCAGGCCTTCGCCCACCTGCCCGGCGAACTCCTGCGAAACTTCCGCCCGGACGATCCACGCTCCCAAGGGTGCCAGCCAGACGGCCGGCCGGGGGGACGTCGGGCCTACCAGGTCTCCTTCCTGAGCCTGTACGCGCAGCACAAGGCCGCTCACCGGCGCCTGGAGCAGATATTCCTTGCGTTCCTGACGCGCTCGTTCCAGTTGTGTCTGGCTACGATTCAACTGCAATTGGGCCAGTCTCACCTCAATCTCTGGGTCCACCGCCTTAAGCTCGATGAGCCGGTTCTGCTCCACTTTCACCAGGGCTTTGGCCGCGTTCAACCGAGCGCGCCCCTCGTCCGCCTCAACCTGGTTGGCCAGCTCTTTCGCGACCAGCTCCTCCAGGTGATCCAGGGCATACTGCGCCGCCAGAACTTTACTGTTCGCGGCTTCCAGAGCTGCTTCCGCCTGAACCCTTCTGGCCTGATATTGCTTGACGCCGTCTTTGGCCCTGGTGACCTGTAGCTGCGCGGCCTGCACGGCCAGCCCGGCTTCCTTCTCCTGCAGCTTGACGAGGCGGTCGTCAAGCTGCACCAGGGGCGAGTCCTTGCTGACGGTTTGCCTCTCCTTCACGAACACCTGGACGATTCGGCCTGCCCGCTCCGGCATCAGCAGCAACGGCCCCTGCCCGCTCCGGCATCAGGGAATGCATACGTTGTACATTTATCGCGTGCGAGCTCTCACTCGCTATCGCGCGCAAAAAGTTATGAGGTAGGCGGCCAGCCCCTTCTGACGATGGGAATCCAACCGCCCCCTCCCGAACCGGCCTGGCCCCCTTTCGAGGCAGCCGGCTCTCCAGTCCCAGCCGAATGCAGATAAGCGATTAAGCATGTCTGCATAGTGCTTCCACCCCGAGCAGAGCCTTATTGTCCATACGGACGCCTCCGATCGAGTGAAGCGCTGGAACCTGTCCCCCTTCGCCATGTCCTGGGTATTACCCCAGGCGTTGGGCTACTATGAGGACTCTGTCGCCATGGGTGTTACCACCGTTAGGCGATCCCTTGGTTGCGAAGATCGGTTCGGTCTGTCGGTAGGGCCTCCGTTCGTCCGTTGTCACCCTCATTGGGATACCGTCTGGCCGGGAAGTTCGTGGCTTTCCTCGAATGAGCCAACGACGGCCAGATTTCGGGTCTCAGCATCTTTCCCGAAGGGCGAACCGGACCCCGGCGGACTGGAGTTCAAGCAGTATAGCCTTGCCCATAGACAGCCTTGCTGACGAACCTCTTGGTCGTTGATGCTCGACCTCATTCGCCTTTTGCCGCCATGCTTTTGTCCCCCCAACCCTTTCGGGTGGAGGTGTCCGGGAGAGCCGAGGCTCAACCCGTAAGGCGGTGCATTACTCACCTCCTTCCAGTGAGGCCAACCTGCGTTGGCGGAACCGATCTCACATCTCAAGGCGCACCGATAAGGGTCACGCGTGGGGAGCCTTGCGATCGGCAGCGGATTTTCCGACCCAGCAGTTACCACCCGGCGCCGAGAGTGTCAACTCCCGGCGTCGGCCATTTCCGGGCCTTTTCTTGCCCGTTGTCGCAACAGCACGCCGCTGGTCTCGACCTCTCCAGTGGCCAACGAGAGTCGTCACCCAACGGCCAAAATCCACCCGATTTCCGGCGTGCTGACGCCTCCTGACGGGCCATACTCTCCCACGCACGGCTCCTCTCGTCGCACCAGAGTTAATCCTTGAGAGTTCAGGATGGGCCGGATCTCGACCCAAGACGATTCCACGCTCATGACCCATGGGAATGCTGCGATCCGTAGGCCCGACCGCATTTTGGCAGGTCAAAAAAGATTTTCCAGGACACACAGGGGCTGGAGCATCGATTTCCTAACATGCTCAATGGAAAGCAGTTCGGGAAAATACCTCGGCTCTTTCCCGAGCTGCGGCCGCGTGTAAACACGGCCCCAACCTGACATTATCGGCCCTAAGTGCATGTGCAGCCAGCAGTTGCAATATGGCAGAACCTGACATAATTCCGGACGCCGGCAACCCGGAAGGCGGCGGACCTGGCGTGAGACAAGCAGAACTCCTTTTGCCGCTTGGGCTTGGCTACGATGCCTCAACACGCCCCCGAGCAGCAAAGCACAGGCCTTCGCTGCCAAAAAGCAGCGTCAGGCATTGCCAACGCGACCCAAAAGGGCCCCCAAAGTACCCCGAAGTGTACCCAAACCACCCTGAAAAGCCTCGTTGTAAGCGCAGAATTCCAGGGAAGCACTGCCGAAATAAGGACGTGCGAGCATTACCGTGGAGCCACGCCGCGGAGCGGAGAGCCGTGAAAAGCAGAGAAGAGAACGAACGTCTTTTATGTCGCTCTCGACAAACGGTAAGCCGGTCCACGCACCCGGAGCCATCTGGAGACGCGACGCTTGATGGTGGACGCCGAGGGACGCCTGTTCCTCAAGTACCAACCAGCCGGCGTCAACGAATGGACTGCGCGGACCTCACGTACCCTTCCCAGGCGAGCGTTGGCCAGCTGGAAAACAATCGCAGCTGGCAACAGGGCGCACGGTCCCCATCGCTGTGGAATCCAATTGTGACTCCTTGACGCTGACCGAGGCAAAGGGATCACGCCACCCTCCCCGGACACCCCCCCACGATTTGTCCCACGCTTGCCGAACCCTCGATTTGGGCTCGACGGTTCGAGTCTCTTCCTCGGCGCGCCACCCTCAAGGGTGAGGAGGCTGATGCGCTGTGCAATCCACCAGCGACCTGCTACGTTTACCAAAGTCCACAGGTTTTGAAGAAGCTCCTCAATAGCTTGCGGTGTGGCTCCGGAACAACGAGGATCCACCCATGCACGACTCTCCCCATTCCAATTTATCGGCCGCAGATGCTCTGCGCGTCTATCGTCGCTTACTCGACCGCGATCCGTTGGCACCGGCCGACTTTGCTGCCGCATTTCTCAAGCCGTTGATAGCCTGGCTCCAGTGCACCAATCCGGGTGTTGAGCCGATAGCGTGCGAGGAGGCGTCGTACGAAGCGATCGTCCGTTTCCTCCTCCATCCAACCAAGTACGATCCCCAACGCCTCGCACTGGAAGCCTTCCTGCGTATGGCCGCGCAACGAGATCTCCAGAATCTGCTGCGCAAGGAACGACGCCATCACCAAAACCGCCGTGACTGGAATGTTGTCGAACAAGCGTCGGAGGATGGGAAGTATCTTAGGAAGGACGACGATCCCTCGTTGCCCTTGCAAATTGAAGAAGCCAGACAGCGACAGGCTCCGTCAGACACGATGCAGCAACAGATGACCGATGTCGAGCGACGTTTCTGGGAACAGATGCAGCAGGGCGAGCGGCGTCATGCGGTGTTCGCTGCCATCCTGGGCGTCACGCATTTGCCCATTCCTGAGCAAAAACGGCAGGTCAAGCGCGTAAAGGATCGTTTGAAGAAACGCAAGGAACGAGCGGGAGGTAAACATGGCTGATCCCCTTGACACGCTGGCTCGGTGGGTAGAGAACGAGCCGTTCTTTCTCGCCTCCACACTGGCGCTGTTCGCTCAGAGCGAGGCACTCGATGACGAAGCCCTGTGCCGATTCTTGCACTGCCCCCCGGAGTCGTTCACTATGCTGCGCTTGTGCCGGACGCCGGATGAAGACCCGTCCGGCTTTCAACGCGATATGAAACGGATCGCCGAACAGTTCGGCCTCGACGAGACCGCTCTCGCGGCGGCCGTCCGCCACGGCCAAGCGCTCCAGCACTTGCGGCAGACGACAACGGCGGCTGGCACTTTCCTCGCCGCCCGAGACGCCGAAGAGGAGCCGCAGCCGTGAGCATGCCACTGTGGGCGGTGGAGCTGGCCGGCGAGTTTTGGAAGCTCGCGGGCGACGTGGGACCGCTTCCGCGCGACCTACGCCGAGCCGTCCCGCGCGCCGCGCTGGTGTCGGTGAAAGTGCTTGCCGATCTCAGCGTCCAGCGAGTGTCGGCGTGGCTGCGCTGTCAAGGTGTCGCCTGCCGGATCGCGGAGGGCGAGCGTGCCCTGTGCGCTTGCCTCTTCGCTCGCGGCGGCTGCGGTTTCATCTTTCTCGATGCCGCAGACGACGAGGCCGAGCAGCGTTTTTCGCTCGCCCATGAGCTGGCGCATTTCCTGCGTCATTACCAGGAGCCGCGCCGTCGCGCCGCCGCCAAGCTCGGCCAGCAGATCCTCGACGTGTTCGACGGCAAACGCTCGCCGACACCAACGGAACGCCTGCACACGCTGCTGCGCAACGTCCCTGTCGGCGAGCATGTGCATCTGCTGGCGCGCGATGAACGCCGGCGGATCGCATCGCCCGCGATCGCTTCCGCCGAGCTGGACGCGGATCTTTTGGGATGCGAATTACTCGCCCCGGCGGAGGCAGTCTTGCAACAGACCCGGCAGCGCACCGCACCCGCGTCGCGTCTCGAAGCCGAACGCCAATTGTCCACGATTTTCGGTCTGCCGCCCGCGATGGCGACATGGTACGCGAACCGGCTCTATCCGCCGTCTGATGATCCTCTCCTGCGACGTCTGGGAATTTCGTCGTAGGCCTGTCGAACTTCGTCGTCTGGGCGGGAAGTAGATATGGAGGATGAGCAATGGCCGACGACCTGGCAAGGAACGACGTGGACATCGGCGAGCTGACCGGACCGCCGCGCTACGACGCGGAAGAGCCCGGATTCAGTGCCGCAGAGTTCCGCGACAATTTCGGCGAAGAGCTGAGCCAGACGCTCGATCTCGCCACCTGGCGAACCGATGTCGATCTCACCGACGAGTATCGCCGCATCGAGACCGAGGTGCGGTTGGCCGCCGAAAAGGAGAGCGGGTATCAGCGCCAGATTCGCCGCGACATCTTTCCGCGACTGCAATGGGGTAACGTGCCGGGCTGCGGTGTCTATGAGATTCCGATCCGCGACATCGAAACGATCCATCGCGGTCTGCTGTTCAACGGCGGCGTCGAAGCATGCGATGGCACGAGCGATGCGCACGACACGCTGCCGTTGACGATCCACCAGATTGGTGTCAGCCTCGTGTCCTACGCCGGGGATCGCGGCACCTGGCACCAGCGACTCTTCCGCCGCGACCTGCGGCTGAGCAACCGCGATCCCGTTGAAGAAGTGCTGGAATTGCTGGAGCGGCGTGGCCGGCGTGCGGCCGTCAATCATTCGAACCGTCACGATGCCTTCTCGGAATTGTTTCAGCGCGCCCTGATGTCCTATGCCGAACGTGCCATTCTGCTCTATCGCTCCAATGCCGTCTGGCGCATGGGTCACGGCAGCCCTGCGCCGCTTGAGCTGCTGACCGGCGGCGGCCTCGTCGAGCTGATGGTGCAGGCTACCCGCATCATCCGCGAGCTGGTCGAGCAGCACCCGAAATTCGTCTTCGTGGCCAGCGAGCCGAAGGAACGCGCCCTGATGACCATTGGTCAGGCGCTGCACCCGCTGGAATACGCCATCGTGCAGACGCTGGAAGACCGCATTGCCCACGCTCTGGAGATGGTCTACTTCCGGGACTCCGGTGCCGCGGATTTGCGTTGGGACGGCGAACGATTGACGCCGCAAGAGTGGCTCGCTCGGTTTCGGGATCGAGTTGCACCGCGCGTCGTTGTCGGTGTCTATCGCGCCACCCCCGTCGCGCCACCGCAGGTGTTTTACGCTCACGCCGATCATGCCGACATCGCTGCCCGTATTGCCGTCGCCGACAGCGTCTTGCAGCAGGAGCGCGGCTTCCCGCTGCTGATCGATCTGGCCGATCGCGTCTGTGGCTCCATTTATGGCGGCGGCAGCTTGCAGGATTTGACCGCTGCCGCTTACGCTGCCAGCGGCGTCCCCTGGCGTTACCTCAGTGAACGCGCCACGCGCAATCCGCGCTGAAAGGAAAGCACCATGTCCTCACAGGAGCCGGGAACGAACGGCATCGCTTTGACCGAGCTGCAAGATCGTCTCGCCGCCGACATTGCTACGGCCGGCGGCGCCCTGCCGCCCGACCCCGAGCTGGCCGGCGCGGTCGGCTGCACCATGTTCGACCTGCCTGGCAGCGAGGATCTGTCGTTGACCGTCCTGTTGTCCCATGCCAACCTGCAACGCCTCCCGGCACAAGCACTGGTGCGCATCAAGAGCCGCACCGATCACCGACGTTACCTGGGCGTCGTGACCGCCGGCCCGTTCACCGAGCCGGACAGCCTCAAGGCTGACTCGCAGATCCTCGTGGCCGTGGCCACCCGCGGTGCCAATTATCTGCCGCCGTTTCATGGCCGCGTGCAAGTATCGCTCTTGGGCGAGGAGCTGTCCGATGGCTCGTTGGCGCCGCCGCGTCTGCGGCCGCTGCCCAACAGTGCCGTTTTCGTGCTGTCGGATCCGGAGTCCGAGAAGCTCCTGCATTGTGGCGGCGATCTACGGCTGGGCCTGGCGGTCGGCCATGAGCAGGTGAAGATCGGCATCCCCTCGCAGGAAAAGTCGGTACTGCCGCGTCACACGGCCGTGGTGGGGACGACGGGCGGCGGGAAATCGACGACCATCGCCGGCCTGGTGCGCGAGGCCCAGAAAGCCGGCATGGCCGTGATCTTGCTCGACGTGGAGGGCGAGTACACACACTTGCACGAGCCGACCGACGACAAGAAGATGCTCGACAACTTGAAGGAGCGTCAGCTCGAAAAAGGCGGTATTCCCGCCGAGCGCATGACGCTGTATCACCTGGTCGGCCGCGACACGGCGAATCCACAGCATCCGCATCGCCGCGAGTTCTCGCTGCAATTCGCTCGCCTGTCGCCGTATGCCGTGATGGAAATTCTCGATCTGAGCGATGCCCAGCAGCAACGCTTTCTCGTTGCCTATGACCTCGCATCCGAGCTGCTGCGTCGCCTCAACGTGTTCCCCCAAAAGGGCAACGCCGCGCAGGAGCGTCTCGCTCTGGAGCTGGATGAATTCGAGCGCGGCTATCCGCGCCTTACTCCGGCGCTCCTGCTCGATGTGATGCAAGCGTGCCACGATCACGCCGAGAAACCGCCGAAGGACGGCCGTGGCCGCAACAAAGGGAAGGAAGAAAGTTGCGCTGAGGAGCCCTCGCGCACGTTCCGCCCGCGCTGCAAATATCTGCAAACGAAGGAGGGTCAGGACGAGCTACGCAAGCTGATCCATGCCAACACTATCCCCAGCCATCCGCTGTCGTGGCGCGCTCTCATCGGCCGTCTGAGCCGCTTGCAGCGCATGAAAGTCTTCTACACCGAGGAAAAGGACGGCGTCCGCCCGCTGAGCTACAAGGAGCTGTTGCAGCCCGGCGCCGTATCGGTGTTGGATCTGTCGGACACGGGCATGTCCGAACTAAACAACCTCGTCATCGCCGACCTGCTGCGTGGCGTGCAAGACGCGCAGGACGACGCCTACACCGCCTACGAGCAGTCCAAGGCGAAAGATCCCCAAACCGTGCCGCCGACGCGGGTCTTGGTGATAATCGAAGAAGCTCATGAGTTTTTGACCGCCGAACGCATCGAGCGCATGCCCATCCTGTTTGAGCAGGTCGCCAAGATCGCCAAACGCGGCCGCAAGCGCTGGCTTGGCCTGGTGTTTGTCACCCAGTTGCCGCAGCACTTACCGCGCCAGATTTTCGGCCTGGTCAACAGTTACATCCTGCACAAGATCACCGATCCGCAAGTCGTGGCGACGCTGCGCAAGACGGTGAGCGGCATCGACGAGGGTTTGTGGAGCCGGCTTCCCGGCTTGGCGCCGGGGCAAGCGATCGTCTCGTTCCCGCACATGACCCGGCCGCTCTTGGCATCGATCGACCCTGCCGGTGCCAAGCTGCGTTTGATCGATTAAACTTTGTCCTGCCGTCGGCGATGCGGCGATCTACCATCGCCGAGCCGCGGGCGGCCATCCCAACTGAGGTGATTCATGACCGCAACCGAATCGGCCTTGATCCCACTGCGCGCGCTCAACCAGGTAACCTACTGCCCGCGCCTGTACTACCTCCAGTACGTCGATTGTGTGATGCCCGTCAATGAACATGTCGAGTCCGGCTTGCACGATCATCGCCGCGTCGATGCCTCGGTGCTGGCCAACAAGACGCGCAAGGAGGGCGACGCGGACCGCAGTCGCGGCGTCCATTTATCTTCGGAAACGCTTGGAATCACTAGCATCCTCGACGTGATCGAGGAGAAGCGCGGCGAGTCCTACCCGGTGGAGACCAAGCACGGCGCCGCCCCGCGCGACGACGATGGCCGGCCCACCACCTGGGACAACGATGCCGTGCAGCTATGCGGCCAGGCGCTGTTGATGGAAGAGGCGTTCGGCGCGCCGGTAGAGCGTGGCTTTCAGTTCTACGCAGGCACGCGCGAACGCGTCGAGGTTCGCTTCACCGACGAGCTGCGGGCGAAGACGCGGGCAGCCATCGACGAATGTCGCCGGCTCTCGGCCCTGGACGCGCCGCCCGATCCGCTGCCGTCGGAGCTACGCCACCGCTGTTTCGGCTGCTCATTGGCCCCGGTCTGTCTGCCCGAGGAGACGCTTTACCAGATCGGCTTGCCGCGAACGACGGAGGAGACGGCCTCGCCGCAGCCCGGCCTGACGCGCGTCCTGCCGCAGTCCGACGATGGGGCCGTGCTGTACGTGCAGGAGCCGGGCAGCCACGTCGGCAAACGCAGCGAGCATCTGGTGGTGCGCAAGGACGGCCAGGAGGTCACGCGCGTGCCGATGCACGCCATCCGTCAGCTGGTCGTCTTCGGCAACGTCCAGGTTTCGACGCAGGCGCTGGAGACGCTGGTGGCCAACGAGATCCCCATAGCGTACCTGACGGGCTATGGCCGTTTCATCGGCACGTTCGCGCCGGCGGAGCGCAAGAACGTCGGCCTGCGCGAGGCGCAGTTCCGCCGTTTCGCCGACCCGGCCGAGTGCCTGTCGCTGTCGAAGGCGGTGGTGCGCGGCAAGCTCATCAACCAACGTGCCCTGCTGATGCGGAGTCTGCGCGGCGATGGCGACCGCGGCAGCGACGAGCCGGCCGCGCGCGACCTGGCCGAGCTGATTCGTCGTCTGGATGGCGCTCCGACCCAGGAGACGGTCCTGGGCTTGGAGGGCCAGGGGGCGGCCTTGTACTTCGGCGAGTTTGGCCGTTTCCTGCGTGCCCAACCGCCGGGCCGCGGCTTCGACTTCACTGGCCGCAACCGCCGCCCGCCGCGCGATCCGGTCAACTCGCTCTTATCATTCGCTTACGCTTTGCTGGCCAAGGACTGTTTCGCGGCGGTCAGTACGGTGGGCTTCGATCCGTACAAGGGCTTCTTTCACTCCAACCGTCACGGCAAGCCGTCGCTGGCGTTGGACCTGATGGAGGAATTCCGTCCGGTGATCGCCGACTCGGTGGTGCTGACGCTGCTCAACAACGAGATGCTGACG
>Ga0335075_10015314_pt1 | contig 11498 bp, 11 predicted proteins | sample Lox_Sample_24_FD_206723 | JGI IMG/M metagenome (GOLD analysis project Ga0335075, IMG submission 206723) | Soil microbial communities from Loxahatchee National Wildlife Refuge, Florida, United States - Lox_Sample_2.4 | ecosystem: Environmental > Terrestrial > Soil > Wetlands | place: USA...
CCAGCACCACCGGCGCCGAGAGCGGCGCCAGCCAGCGGTAGCCCGACGGCAGCGTTGCGCTGCGCCAGCCCGGCGGATGCGCCAGCGAGCCCGTGCCGGCGACGGGCGTCGCGCGCGTGGCCGGGGGGGCCGAGGAGCGCGCCACGACGCGCCCGACCACGTAGCCCAAGAGCGCGAGCAGCGCGAGCAGCGCGAGCATCGGCCGCGGCGGGAGGTCGCGCACGTCCACCAAGGCTCAGCCCGAGCTGTAGAAGTTGCCGCTCGAGCCGGAGCTGGAGCTCGGTTGGCTGGATCGCGGCGACACGCCGCTGCCGGCCGGCGGCTGTTGCTCGCTCGCAGGCGCGCCGCCGGCGGGGGGCGCGACGGGGCTGGCGATGCCGGTGGGCGCGGCCGTGCGCGTGGCGGCGGCGCTCGACCTGCTCGCTTCCGTCGCTTCCGGCGCCGGGCTCTCGGCGGGCGCGGCTGAGGGCTGCGCTGGGGCGGGCAGCACGGCGGCGGCGGCCGGCGGCGAGATGGACGGCGCCGGCGCCAGGCGCAGCGCGCGGGCGCCAGGGTTGGCCGAGCGCGCCGGTGCGGACATGCTGCCTTGGCCCGGCCCGCTCGAGTGCCCGATCGCGTAGGCGATCGCGAACACGCTCGCCGCGATCAGGGCTGCGCCCACGGTCTCCGCCGAGCGGCGCCGGCTGGAGATGTGCGGCCGGCGCTGGCGCTCGCGCGGCGCTCGCCGGCGCTCGCCCGAGCGGCGCTCGTCAGGGCCCGGCTCGTCCGGGCGGTGCTCGCGGTTCGGGCCTCGCGGGCTCACCCCGGACACGCCACGGCGCGCTTGCCGCTTGGATCCACACAGCTGTCGACCCGTCGGGGGGGACGCCCGGCACGCACGTATATGCGCGTCAGCTTCCCGATTTCTTCGGGTTGGAAGACCGTCACGCGCAGCTCCACGCCCGCCGGCAGCGCGCGCTCGAAGCCGCGGAACAGCACCGGCACGAGACCTCCGTGCCCGCCTGCCGCACGGTACCTTTCCCACGAGATCGGGCAGCCGCGCCCGAGGCAGGACACGGTCACACGCGCCCCCAGCGGCACCTCCACGCGCAGTTGCTCGAGATGCGCGCCCCGGCTCGAGTAGCTGCCCGCGAACTGCACCACCGGGAAGGGGCTCATCAGCGCAGGCCGGCGCGGCAGCACTGTCAGCTGGCGGGTGACGGTGCTCGCGAGGCCGTCGGCGGCGATCACGCGCATGCGCACGAGGTGCTGGCCCGGCTTCTCGAAGGTCAGCTGGTGCGCCGTGCCTGCGATTTCGAAGGGCCCCGTCGGCTTGAGCGCCCACTGCACTTCGGTCAGCGGGCTGCTGCCGGGCTGCGAGGTCGACAGCAGCGAGACGGCTTCGTCCACGTGCGGCTTCGCCGGCAGCCAAGTGAAGGACGCGCCGGGCGGCGTGGGCGCTGCCGAGGCGCTCGCCGAGGCAACGCCCGAGCTCGCTGCCGGCGCCAGCACCTCGAAGCTCTCACTGGCGCTGAGTGCGACGTTGCCGGCTTCGTCCACTTGTTCGGCCCGGGCCGTGTAGGCGCCGGGCGCGAGGCCCGCGACCGTCACCGCCCATGCGCCCGCGGAGGACTGCACCGTGATCGACTCGACCGGCACCTGTTCGGGGGCGATGGCGCTGCCCGCGTACACCCGCACGGTGACCGCCGGCAGGTCGCCGCCGGCGACGCCGGCGCTGCCTTCGATCCGCTCGCCGGCGCTCTCGGCGCTTTCGGGCGCCGGAGCGTCGATCGTGAGCGCCGGCGCCGTGAAGTCCACGGTGAAGCCGATCGCTTCCGCTTGCACGCTCACGCCCCTGTACAGCTGCGCGACCGAGGCGGTGTAGCTGCCTTCCGGCAGCTGCGGCAGCGTCAGCGACCACGAGCCCGCGCGCACCGTTGCGAGCGCCACGTAGGGGCCGCCGGGGCCGCTCACCGTGACGGTGACGGCCGCCGCGTAGCCCGCGCCCGTGCCGGCGCTGCCCTCGAGCAGCGGCGTGCGGTCGCTGCTCGGGCTCGGCACCGCGTCGATCGCGAGCACGGGCACGGTGGTGGCGAAGGGCTCGAGCTGAGCGCGCGCCTGCGCGCACGCGCCGCACGCCGTCGCGAGCAGCACGACGAGCGCCAATGCCCCCGTCCATAGGATCTGTCTTGCCGCCACCAGCTGCACCTCCGCACGGGACCGCACCGCCGGCGCCCTGCCTTGGCGCCCATGGCGACGAGCGCTGCCCGCGCGCGGCCATCCTACGCGATCGGCGCGAGCGCCGCACCGGTGCGATCACCGACAGCGCCGCCTCTCCGGTTGGCGCGGGGCTTTATCGCGGCCTAAGTGACAGCCCCTAGCCTGCGGCGCTCGGCAGCGAGCCGTGGGATCGCTGGAACGGACACCGGTTGGCCTACGACCACGAAGGAGCGGCGATGGCGTTCAGGCGCACGCACGGACGGGACAAGCTCGAGCGGTGGGAGCCGCTGGCCGCCAAGGTGCCGGAGATCACGCTGATGTTCTGGGCGCTGAAGCTGCTCAGCACCGGCATGGGCGAGGCCATGTCGGACTTCCTCGGCGACACCAGCGTGCCGCTGGCGGGCGTGACCGGCATCTTCGGCATGTGGCTGGCGCTGCGGCTGCAGCTGCGCACGCGCGAGTACCGCGCGCCCTACTACTGGTTCACCGTGATGATGGTGGCGGTGTTCGGCACGATGGCTGCCGACGGCCTGCACGACGGCACCAGCCTGCCCTATCCGGTGACCACCGCGCTCTACGCGGCGGCCACGGCGGCGGTGTTCTGGTTCTGGTACCGCTCCGAGGGCACGCTGTCGATCCACAGCATCAACACGCGGCGGCGCGAGCGCTACTACTGGGCGGCGGTGTTCGGCACCTTCGCGCTCGGCACTGCCGCGGGCGATCTCACCGCCACCTACCTGAACCTCGGCTTCTTCGTTTCGATCGTGCTGTTCGCCTCGCTGATCTCGATCCCGGCGTTCGCCTGGCGGCGCGGCCTGATGAACCCGATCATGGCCTTCTGGTGCGCCTACATCCTCACCCGCCCGCTCGGCGCTTCGTTCGCCGACTGGTTCAGCAAGCCGCCCTCGATCACCGGCCTCGGCCTCGGCGACGGGCCGGTGAGCGCGGTTGCGCTGGCGGTGTTCGTGGTGCTGGTCGCGTACGTGGCGCGCGCCAAGCGCGACATCCAGGGCGTGCCGGCGTCCGAGCAGGAGCCATCGGCGCAGCAGGCGGCCAGGCACGGCGTGGGCGCGGTGCTCGAGGGCCCGCAGGTCCAGTTCGTGCGCAGCGGCGAGGAGTGACGCGCCCAGAGCCGTAGCTCGCTCGGGACCGTGCCCCGCTCGGCCCCCGCGCGGAGGGTGAGCGCCCGGCCTGCGCGTGCCGCTGGAGACGGAGGTCGAGCGCGCGGCCCACGCTCGGTGGGGCGAGGTCGCCGCGCGCGCGTGCGCTCGCCCGCGCACGCATGCGCTCGCGCGCCGGCATGCGAGCGGCATCGCGGCATGTTTGGCAAACCCTTGAACTATTTGTCTTGGCATGCCAAACTTTCTTTTATGCCGGTGATAGATTCCGTATCTCCCCACGTGCAGGACTACGTGAAGGCGATCTACGCGCTGGAGACGCGCGCCGGCGCTGCGGTTGCGACCAATGACCTGGCGGAGCGCCTGGAGGTGACGCCGGGCTCGGTGTCGGCGATGGTGCGCAAGCTGGCCGAGCTCGATCTGGTCGAGTACGAGCCCTATCGCGGCGTGCGCTTGACCGATCAGGGGCGCGAGGCGGCGCTCGAGGTGCTGCGCCACCACCGGCTGATCGAGCTGTTCCTGGCGCAGGAGCTGGGGATGCCGTGGGATCGAGTGCACGCGGAGGCGGAGGTGCTCGAGCACGTGATCTCCGAGGAGCTCGAGCAGCTGATCGCGGAGCGCCTGGGCAACCCCACGCTCGACCCGCACGGCGACCCGATTCCCACGCACGCGTTCGAGATCGACGAGGGCGAGACGCACAGCCTGGGCGAGCTGCAGGCGGGGGCGGCGGGGCACTTCGTGCGCGTGTCGGACTCCGACCCGGAGATGCTGCGCTATCTGGACGAGGAGGGGATCGCGCTGGGAGAGCGGCTGGAGGTGGTGCGCCGCCAGCCGTTCGGGGGCCCGGTGTTCGTGCGCGTGCGCGATCGCGAGCTGGCGCTCGGCGGCGAGCTCGCGCGCGCGATGCGCATCGAGCTGGAGCAGGAGGCGCGGTGACGCCGCAGCCCGACCTGCGCCCGGCGCTGGAGGGAGCCAGCGAGAGCGCCTCGGTGGCGCTCGGCGATCCCGGCGTGGGCATCCCCAGCGCGCTCGAGCGGCTGCTCGCGAAGGGCAGGCTGCGTGCGACGCTGTGGATGCTCGGCCCCGCCTTCGTGGCCTCGATCGCCTACGTGGACCCGGGCAACTTCGCCACCAACGTGGAAGGCGGCGCGCGCTACGGCTACCTGCTGCTGTGGGTGGTGCTGGCGGCCAATCTGATGGCGATGCTGATCCAGTACCTGTCGGCGAAGCTCGGCATCGTCACCGATCACAACCTGCCGGAGCTGGTGCGCGAGCACTTCCCCCGCGGCTTCACGTGGGGCATGTGGGTGCAGGCCGAGATCATGGCGATGTCGACCGACATCGCGGAGTTCCTCGGCGCGGCGGTGGGCCTGAACCTGCTGTTCGGCGTGCCGCTGCTGCCCGCCGGCCTGATCACCGGGCTGATCGCGTTCGCGATCCTGGAGCTGCAGACCCACGGCTTCCGTCGCTTCGAGCTGGCGATCACCGCGCTGCTGGCGATCATCTTCCTCGGCTTCCTGTACGAGACGCTGAAGATCGGACCCTCCGCGCACGAGTCGCTGCGGGGGCTCCTGCCGGGCCTGCACGGCACCGGCTCGCTGTACCTGGCGGTGGGGATCATCGGCGCCACCGTGATGCCGCACGTGATCTACCTGCACTCGGCGCTCACGCAGCAGCGCATGCCGCTGCGCGACGACGGCGAGCGCGCGCGCGTGCTGCGCTTCGAGCGCCTCGACGTGATCATCGCGCTGGGGCTGGCGGGGCTGGTGAACCTCTCGATGCTGGCGGTGGCGGCCAAGCTCTTCCACGTGCACGGTCTCACGCAGATCACAGGCATACAGCAGGCGCACGCGCAGTTCGGGCACCTCGTCGGCGGCACCGCCGCGCTCGCCTTCGCGGTGGCGCTGCTCGCCTCGGGCGCGTCCTCCTCCAGCGTGGGCACCTACGCGGGCCAGGTGGTGATGGCGGGCTTCATCAACGTGCGCGTGCCGCTCGTGGTGCGCCGTGCGGTCACGATGGTGCCCGCGATCGTGGTGCTGGCCGTGGGCGTGAGCCCGACGAGCGCACTGGTGCTCTCCCAGGTGGTGCTGTCGTTCGGCATCCCGCTGGCGCTGATCCCGCTGGTGATGCTCACCAGCCGCGTGAGCGTGATGGGCGTGCACGTGAACCGCAGGCACACCGCGCTGGTGGCCTGGGGCTGCGCGCTGCTGATCAGCGCGCTCAACGCGTTCCTGCTCTACCAGCAGCTGCTCGGCTGAACGACGCCGGTCGGCTCCGCCGGCCGCCCGCCGCCGGCATCCGTGTCACCGAGACCGTCGATCGCCGTCCGGTGGGCCCATTAGCTTCTGGCCGGGACGTCTCGGAGCCTGCTGGCCCTCGTCCCATCTCCCATTTCCGAATCGAAGGAGAGAGCAATGTCTGGACTCTACGCGCAGCAGATGGTCGCCGAACAGGTGCTGACGGTCGCGTGCTCGGCGGTGGGCGAGCACTGGGGGCGGGATTTTCCGATCTGCGTCGCTCGCGGCCTGTGGGGCTCGAAGGGCAGCACCGCGGACAAGATGAGTCACAGGCCGGCGTTCGAGCGCATCCAGCCGGGACAGCTCGGCATCGCCGTGCACGGGTTCAGCTGGCAGAACCCGGCGCAGCCGCCACGCAACGAGGCGGGATCGGCCTACGGCCCGCGAGCGCCGCTCGCGCACTTCGTGAAGGCGCAGTTCTCCGAGTTCGCGCTCTTCGAAGTGGAGGGTCCTGCCTACACCGCGACCTCGCGGGTGTGGAGCGAACACGAACCAGACGAGTGGGACCTGCGCGTCCCGATCAACGTCTACGCGCACGAGAAGAACGTGGAGCTGCGCATGGCCGAGATCAATCCTGCGATCGCAGAGGCGATTCGCATGTCGGGCATCTTCGCCTCGATGCCGTGGGTGATCGCTCCGGCGACGCTCGGCCGCCCACCTGCAGGCGGTGCCCCGCGCCTGCCAGCGGGGGGCGCTTCGACCGACGTTCTCGGCCGTGTCGTCCAGCGCCGTGAGGCGAGCGGCATGCGCAGGACGTTGTTCGCGGGGCGCTCGAGCGCCCCGTGTGCGTTCTGCGAGCGGGAATGCGTCGCCGAGGACCTCGAGGTGGCGCATCTGAAGAAGCGGCGCGTCTGCAGCGAGCACGAGCGGCTCGATACAGGCGTGGCCGTGCTGGCGTGCGTGACGTGTCATCACTGCTTCGACAGCGGCGCGGTCCTCGTGGACGGCGCGGGTGTGATCAGGACGACCGAAGCGGCCGACATGAGCCAATGGCGGCGGGAGATGCTCGCGCACCTCGACGGGCGGGCGTTCACCTGCTTCGGGCCGGCGAACGAAGGCTATCTGGCCTGGCACCGACGGGAGGTGGCCGAAGCGCTCCACGCTCCGCGCCTGCTGAGCGCATGATGCGCAGCGAGCCGGCGACGCCGGCCCACAGCCCATCGGAGATCGAGCAGCTGAAGCGGCGGCTGCGGGAGTTCGCGCACGCTCGCTCCTGGGAGCGCTTTCACACGGCCAAGAACCTCACCACGGCCGTGTCGGCCGAGGCGGGCGAGCTGGCCGCGATCCTGCAATGGGCAACGGCAGATCAAGACGTGGGGCCGCTCCTCGACGAGCTCGAAGACGAGATCGCGGATGTGCTCATCTACCTGGTCCGATTGTGTGACGTGTTGGACGTCGATCCGCTGCGTGCCGCCTACGCGAAGATCGAGCGCAACGAGCAGCGCTTCCCGACGCATCCCCCGGCCTCGAGTGCCGCCGCTCCTGCGCCCGGCGAGGAGGCTTAGCCTGCGCCGGCCTCCCCGACGACCGCGGCGAGCGAGCGGAACAGCTCGCCCATGACCTCGTCGAGCGCGGGGCCGTCGTGTGGGGCGGCGACCCAGCGCTCGAAGCCGACGCGGAACACCGCGATTCCGGCCTCCGCCGCGAGGCTCGCCTCCGGCTCGCCCACGCCGCGGTCGTGCAGCGCGGTGGTGACGGCGGCGGCGAGCGCGGCGAGCTTGATCAGCTCGCGCTCCTGGAGATCGGGGTTGGCGGCGATGATCGCCCGGCGCTGGCGGGCGAAGGGGCGGCGCTCGGCGAAGATCGGCGCGATCGAGCGCAGCGCCGCGGCGACGACCTCGATCGGCGCGGCGTCCTCGGGGGCGGTGACGACGCCCTCCACGAGGCGTGCTTGGAGCACCGCGGCGCCCTCGAACAGGACCTCGCGCTTGTCCGCGAAGTGACGGAAGAAGGTTCGCTCGGTGAGCCCCGCCCGCGTGGCGATCTCGGCGACGGTGGTCTGCTCGAAGCCGCGCTCTCCGTACAGCTCCATCGCTGCTTGCGCGAGACGGCCGCGGGCGTCGGGCTGCCAGCGGCTCATGATGCGATGTTATCGATGACAGCCACTGACAACAGACGTGCTAACCTGATGTCAGTAACTGACATCAGGTTGTCCAGACGCCTCACGGCCGGCGGGCGACCACCATCCGGGAGGTTTCCCATGCGTGTTTTCGTCACCGGAGCATCAGGCTGGATCGGCCGCGCCGTAGTGCCCGAGCTGACCGGCGCCGGCCACGAGGTCCTCGGGCTCGCGCGCTCGGACGCCGCGGCCGCGACGTTGCGGGCCGCGGGGGTCGAGGTCCTTATGGGGTCGCTCGACGACCTCCACACGCTGCGCGACGCCGCCGCGACGTCAGACGGCGTGATCCACCTGGCGTTCAAGCACGACATCGCCTTCAGCGGCGACTTCGCCGGCGCCGCCGACGCCGACCGCCGCGCGATCGAGGTCTTCGGCGAGGCTCTCGCCGGCACCGGCAAGCCGTTGGTGATCGCCTCTGGCCTGCTGGGGCTGGCGCCCGGGCGTGTGGCAACCGAGCGCGACGGTCTGACCGCGGAGGCCGGGGGTGGCGAGGCGCCGATCAGCGGCGCCGAGCGGCGGCTGGCCAACGCCCAGCTCACGCTCGCCTTCGCCGAGCGCGGCGTGCGCTCCTCGATCGTGCGGCTGCCGCCGACCTGCCACGGTGACGGCGACAACGGCTTCATTCCCACCGCGATCGGCTTCGCGCGCGAGAAGGGCGCGGCGGCCTACGTGGGCGACGGCGCCAACCGCTGGCCAGCGGTGCACCGCGACGACGCAGCGCGCGTGTTCCGCCTCGCACTCGAGGCGGCACCGGCCGGCGCGGCGCTGCACGCGATCGGCGACGAGGGCGTGCCGATCCGCGCGGTCGCCGAGGTGTTCGCGTCGCATCTGGGCGTGCCGGCGGTCTCGGTCACGCCCGAGCAGGCTGGCGAGTACGTGGGCTGGCTCGGCGGCTTCTGGGGGCTCGACAGCCCCGCCTCGGCGCAGATCACGCGCGACCTGCTCGGCTGGGAGCCGACGCGCCCGGGGCTGATCGCCGACCTCGAACAGGACCACTACTTCGCCTGATGGCGTCCGGCGGGACGTGGAGGCGCTGGACCTGGTCGCGCGCCGGACCCGGTGGCATCGCGGCGGCGGCCAGCGGCACCGGCCGTCAACCAACGGTTGACGGGTGCCTCGCGTCAACCTATAGTTGACGCGAGCCCGTCCACCCGTCGAAGGAGAGCGATGACCCCCGCGCCAAGCCTCCAGGAGTTGATCGAGTCCGTCGAAGCGGATGCGTCGAGCGAGGACGCGCTCGACCAGCTGAGCCACGCCTCACGCACCGCGGCCGGCCTCGAAGAGGCCAGCGACGCGCTGCTCGGCCACTTCGTGGACCGCTCGCGCCGCAGCGGGCACTCGTGGACGCAGATCAGCGCCGCGCTCGGCGTGAGCAAGCAGGCGGCGCACAAGCGCTTCTCCCTCCCGGCTGCGACCTTCGCCTTCGAGCACTTCACCCCCCGGGCGAAGGCGGTCGTGCACGACGCCGCAGAGCAAGCTCGCCTGCGCGCCCGCTCACACGTCACGACCGGAGACGTGCTGCTCGCGCTGTTCGAGCCGGCCGAGGCCGTCGCAGCCCAGATCCTGGACGAGGCCGGCGTCACCCGCGAAGCGTGCGAACGCCAGCTCGGGACCGCCCCGGCAAGGAAAACGGAGGGCGAGAACACCGACAGGCCGCCCTTCGCCGAGCAGGCGAAGCGCGTGCTCGAGAGCGCAGCCGAAGAGGCGCTGCGCCTGCGCCACAACTACATCGGCACCGAGCACCTGCTGCTAGGCCTCTACCACGACCCCGAGGACCCCGCCGCCACCGCCCTCGCCGACCTCGGCCTCGACTACGCCAACGCCAAGGACCGGCTCGCGCGCAAGCTCGCGAAGCTCACGAAGAAGCGTGACAGCCGGTGAGACCCTGCACGCGCGCAAGCGCGCAGTTCCTGTGCTCTACGAGGCTGCGGCCTCACCGCGAGCGTGGCGCGGCGCCGGCAACGCAACCTCGAGCAGATAGCGGTCGTCGATGGGAGTAAGTCGCGCCTCCACGCACGGCAGCTCTTCGCGCTGGGCTGCGGCGTCCACGACGTTGCTGTAGCTGGCGGTGGCGCCCTCGTCGAGCAAGCCGACTCGTCGCTCGCCAAGATGCACCTGAAGGAGACCGCCCCGATCCTGCGAAGCCTCCCGATCCAGCCAAGCGTCGAGCGTCGCACTCTCGACGATCTCGAGGAGACGTGGCACGGCCGAGTAGACACGGCGAAGCCACTCGGTGCTTCCCTCGTCGAGCTCGATCGCCGTCCACTGGCGGCCGGGATCCCGACACCGCGGCACCGCGTAGACGGCTCGAGCCGGCGGTTCGAGCCAGCCCGGCACGGACAAGTCCGGGAGCCCGGGGAGCTCACGCGTCCGGATCACGTTCGCGACCGTGAGCGCGACCTTGCCCAGCCCCTTCAGCGCCTGTGCGCCCTGCCGAGCACGGTCGCCGTGTGAGGTCCAGAGTTGGTCGATCGACTGCTCAACCCCGAGCGGATCCATACTCGCGCCGCGCCCGGCGAGCTCCGACTCGAGCATCGCGCGAAGCTCCGACCGGGAGCGTCCGCTGCCCATGTGCCTGACCGCCTCAACGGCCCCTTTGCGGGCACGTGCCTCATGCCACGTGTCGGTTACGGACCTTCGCTCGGAGCGCTCGTAGCGGCGCGGCGGAGGCTGGCTTGGCAGCAGCGCCGTATCCCCGCCGCTATCGATCCAGCGCGTCAACTGGTAGACGAACCGCCTCCACCGCCTGCCCTCCTCGGGTGGGCCCATCTCGCGCCCACAGCGCGCGAGCGCGGCGCGGGCCTCCTCGAAGCGCCCGGCGGCGGCGAGCAGCGCGGGCACGACCATGTCGACCCTCCCGGATCCGTCGTAGCGACGCGCCTCGAGCAGGGCATCGACGCTGGCGTAGCGCTCCGCGAACGCGACAGCCCGCTCGAGCGCGAGCCCGGCAAGCTGCCCAGCGACCACAGCAACGTCAGCCTGCGTTTGGACTTCCATCCTGCACACCCGGGCTCGCTCAGGCATGTCCCCGACGCTCTCGGTCAGGGCCGCTGTGCGCACGCCATCCTCGAGAAGCGGCCACAGCCTGCGCAACGGCTCGTAGGCGACCCCGAACATGGGCTGCGTGATCCGCACGGGTGGCCGGTCGGGCATGCTCAACACCCTCGTGTATTCCACGGTCGCCGCAAACTCGTCGCTCAAGGGACGCACGAAGCCCGCGAGCATCATCGAATAGTCGCCTTCGCCGTCGATCGCGCTCCAGCCCGACGGTGCGAGACGAGCCGCCAGCTCGTCGCGTAGCTGCTGGCGCAGCCCGGCCGCATCACCCCGTTGCGTCACGGCGGGCAATGTTGCCAGGTTGCATGCAATTGCCGTCAAGCGTCGAGCTGGTCGAGCGCGGCGAGGATCTCGGCTGGCTCAGTGCGCGTGGAGTAGTCGGGGCGCACGTCGATCCAGAGCACACTCCCGTCGGCGTCGAGGATCGCAGCCGTCGGCATCGGCAGCGCGATGGTTCCGTCGGCGTTGACCTGCGTGAGGTCGAGTCCGAGATCGAGCTGCGCCGCGCGCGCCTCGGTGGAGGGGCCGGTCAGGATGCCCGCCGCGGTGGCGAGCTGGTTGCCGGGATCTGAGATGACCGTGAAGGTCAGGCTGTTCTTCTCCTGCATGCTGAGAGATCCGTCAGGCTTCTGCGGGCTGACGGCCAACAGGCCGACGCTGCGCTCCGTCAGCGCTGGCAGCAGCTGGGCCTGGTAGGCGTTCAGGGCG
>Ga0335075_10015315_pt1 | contig 11498 bp, 9 predicted proteins | sample Lox_Sample_24_FD_206723 | JGI IMG/M metagenome (GOLD analysis project Ga0335075, IMG submission 206723) | Soil microbial communities from Loxahatchee National Wildlife Refuge, Florida, United States - Lox_Sample_2.4 | ecosystem: Environmental > Terrestrial > Soil > Wetlands | place: USA: Florida...
TCGCAGGCATGTTGAACGAACGCCGTATTCCCACGGACTTAGGCCGGGCTTGGACACGCGCGACTGTGCATCAGGTCTTGACGAACGAGAAATACGTCGGGAACAACGTCTATAACAAGGTCTCCTTCAAACTGAAGAAAAAACGCGTGGTAAACCCACCGGAAATGTGGATTCGAGGCGATGAGGTCTTTGAACCCGTTGTCTCGCCCGAGTTGTTCTATAGGGCGCGAAATATCATTCTGGAGCGTTGTCGAAAGTATACCAACGATGAGTTGTTAGCCCAGCTTCGGCACCTGTTGCAACAGGCGGGCCATCTCTCCGGTCTGTTGATAGATGAAACTGATGAAATGCCGTCAAGCTCCATGTATCGGCATCGCTTTGGCAGCTTAATCCGCGCGTACCAACTGATCGGCTACACACCGGAGCGCGACTATCAATTCATTGAAACCAACAGGCAGCTTCGACAGATGCACCCCAGGGTCGTTGCCGATGTCATCGCACGACTTCGTGAACGTGGCGGTTCCGTAACGAGTGATCCAGATACTGATCTGCTGGCGGTGAACGACGAATTCACAGCCTCTCTCGTCATTGCCCGCTGCCGACAAACACCCTCGGGCGCTTTCCGGTGGCTCATTCGAGTCGATGCAGGCTTGGAGCCAGATGTCACGGTCGCCGTCCGGATGGATGCAGAAAACCGCGAGGCACTGGATTACTATCTCTTGCCCAGCCTCGACCTCACCTTCGAAAAGCTTCTGCTTGCTGAAGATAATCCCGTCAGCCTGGAGACGTATCGCTTCGATACGCTCACTTTCTTTTTTGAAATGGCCCGACGCATGAGACTCCCGGAGGCAGCATGAACGACACTGCGCCAATTGTTCAAATGATTCCGATAGATCAAATCAATGTTCTGAATCCACGAAGCCGGAATAAAGTCGTTTTCCAAAGTATCGTCTCGAATATCTCCAACCTTGGCCTGAAGCGGCCCATCACCGTAGCCCACAGGGCAGAACCTGTCGATGGCAAGCTTTACGATCTCGTCTGCGGTCAGGGTCGGCTGGAGGCCTTCGTCGCATTGGGCCAGGCCGAAATTCCTGCAATTATCAAGGAGGCGTCTAAGGAAGACTGCTTTTTGATGAGCCTGGTCGAAAATATCGCCCGACGGCAACTGCGCCCGCTGGAGTTGCTCCGAGAAATTAGTAGCCTAAAGGCCCGAGGGTACGGAACCGTCGAGATTGCAAAGAAGATTGACGTTCACAAGAGTTATGTCGCAGGAATTACTCACCTGCTGAAAAATGGCGAAGAGCGTCTGATTACGGCGGTTGAAAAAGGCCGAATACCGTTGTCGGTCGCAATGCAAATCGCGAATGCGGATGAGGAAGGCATTCAGCGGGCTCTCTGCCAGGCCTATGAGGACAAAACACTTCGTGGACGCAAATTGCTAACTGTTCGCCGAATCATCGAGGCGCGCGCAGCCAATGGCAAAGGTACTAATGGTGCTCGGCGGAGGACTGATCGCCCGCAATCGGCCGAGTCGCTGGTTCGCGTCTATCGTCAAGAGGCTGATCGGCAAAAGCTGCTCATAAAAAAGTCCCAGCTCACCGAACACCGCCTCCTGCTGGTCGTCTCCGGATTGAAGAATCTCTTTCGAGATGAACATTTCGTTACGTTGCTGCGTGCGGAGGGCTTGGACACAATTCCAGCGCCGCTAGCAGAGAAAATTCAAATCACGGAAAAGGTCTGATATGCCCAAACAAGTGCCGCTTGCGTTTGAGCCCGAGGGAATAGTCGTGCCCATTACCAGCATTCTTCCCCTCAAAACCGTCAAGACTTCCATAAGGTCCAGCCAGAAATACCAGCAAGTACTGTCATCCGTGCGGGAAGTCGGCATCATCGAGCCCTTGATTGTGTTTCCGCAAAACGGCAAATCCGATTCCTTCCTCTTGCTGGACGGGCACATTCGCCTGGAAGTTTTGCGGCAACTTGAAGAGACCCACGCCCGGTGTCTGATCGCAACCGACGACGAGACATACACGTACAACAGGCGCGTGAACCGAATGGCAACGATACAAGAGCACGCGATGATCCTGAAAGCTACGCGGAATGGCGTTTCGGAAGAAAGGATCGCCAGAGTACTGAAGGTAGATGTTGCCAGCATCCGACAGAAACGCGATCTCTTAAATGGCGTCTGCAAAGAAGCGGTCGAAATCCTGAAGAACAAGCACGTTTCACTAGGTGCGTTTTCATTTCTGAGGAAGATGAAACCCATGCGGCAAATTGAGGTGGCCGAGCTGTTGGTAGCAACCTCCAATTACTCAGTGCCTTATGTAAAAGCGCTTCTCGCAGCGACGCACCCAGACATGCTGGTGGAACCTGACAAGCATAAAGTCATTGAGGGGCTGACGCCGGAACAGATCACAAAGATGCAAAAAGAGATGGAAGCGCTCCAACGAGACCTGAAGCTGATCGAGGAATCTCATGGAAATCAGGTTCTAAATCTAGTGCTGGCGCGTGGTTATCTCGCGAAACTGTTCGCCAATGTCCGCATCGCTCGCTATCTCGGCCAAAATCACCCGGATATCTTTCGTGAGCTTCAAACCATATCGGAAGGCTCTTCGTTAGAAAGTTAAAGAGACGCGGTACCGAGAGGCCCAGCAGAATCGAGGCGGTCAAGAATGCCTACATAGCGATGGTATTCATTTCGCGCTTATTCCGCCTGAACCTCACCGGCTTCTGCACCTTCATCCGAGTCCGAGTCGTCTATAGCTGGCCCCAGAACGATTTCTGCTGTGTCATCAGGTAACTTTTCGACGTCGCGCAATTTCCGGCTCATGGCGCGTGTCCGCATACCAAGACTTTCAACTGATTTGGCTGCGGTGCTCAGTTGTTTAGACAAGCGGTCGACCACCTCGTTGTACTTTCCGAATTCGGTCTTCACGGCACCGAGAATATGCCACACTTCGCTCGACCTTTTTTCTATCGCCAGAGAACGGAAACCCATCTGTAGGGCGTTAAGCAAAGCTGTCAAGGTCGTGGGACCGGTCAGCGTTACGTGGTATTCCCGCTGAACCTGCTCGAATAGGCCGGGTCGCCGCAGAACTTCGGCATAGAGCCCCTCGGTCGGCAGGAAGAGGATTGCGAAATCGGTCGTCCGCGGCGGACCGAGGTATTTTTCCCTGATTGTTTTTGCGCAGAGCTTGATTGTGTTTTCCAATTCTTCCGCCGCTTCATTGACCGCGTCACCGTCGCCCAGTTCCGCTGCGGCGAGGAGGCGATTGTAGTCTTCGTGCGGAAACTTCGCGTCTATCGGCAGAAGCACCTCGCCATCCGCATCGCGTCCGGGCAACCTGATTGCGAACTCCACACGCTCCTGGCTTCCATCCTTGACCTGCGCGTTCTTGATGTACTGCTCAGGCGACAAGAATTGTTCCAGCAGCATGCCCAACTGCACTTCACCGAATGTACCGCGCACGCGGACGTTAGAGAGCACACGTTTCAGGTCCCCAACACCGGCCGCCAGCGATTGCATTTCGCCGATGCCTTTGTGAACCCGCTCAAGTTGTTCCACTACCCTGTCAAATGACTCACCAAGGCGCGTTTCTAATGTCGACTGGAGCCTTTCATCGACCGTCTTGCGCATTTCCTCCAGCTTGCTCGCACTTTCGTTTCTGATCGCGTCGAGCCGACCTTCGACTGTTTGTTTCAATGCATCTTGAGCGCGTTCTTGCTTTTCTGAGAGGGTGGAAAGCGCCGTCGTCACCTGTTCCAGCCTTTCCTTCTGTTGCTGACCAAGCTGGGCTATTGTCTCGGATACGGTACGTCCGAGTTGCTGGAAGCTGCCCACCATCTCTTCGCGTAGGTCTTTTGCTGCCCCGGCCTGCGTTGAACCCGCAGCATCAAGTTTTGCTTCAATCGTCTGCCGCAAAGCGTCCCGGTTTTTCGTGGCCTCTTCACCCATCCGACCGATGTCCTGGTCCATCTTCGTGCCGATCGCGGCGGCGCGGTCATCAATCTTTCCGATTCCGGCCTCCAAGCGGTTTCCGAATTCCTTTACATCGGCTCCGAGAGAGCCGCCAAATCCCTGAAACACCGTGAGTGTGGTCTCCTGAAATCCTCTCAGGTTGTCAGCAAGTTCCTGTCTGAGCGCTCGTGCTTGGTCGTCGCCGGCTTGCCTGATACGCTCCGATTCATTCCGGACAACCTGCGACATTTGTTCCGCAGTCAATTCATTTGCGGACTTCCCTTTGCTGCGAATGAATGCGAGAAACGCAAACACCGCAGCAGCGCCCGCCAGAACCGCAGCCGATATGCAGACCCAGAGCGCCATAAATAAATTCCTCCTCTGCTCCAGTAGTTGTTATTCAGAACCAAAGCAACTTTCGGGCCCAGAATTATGACCGAGCATTATTTCGTTCGTCAGCCGTTTTCCCGCAAAGCGTCCGTTGAACCAGGATTAAAATGTCCTCCGGCTCTTGCGGGAACGACACTCCGGTACTCAAGATTCTTCAAGTGCGCGTCGATGAGTTCATAAGCGTGTCCGCCGTTCACCATCCTCAGAAGCTCGCCAATCACTACGGACGACGCAACGGCGCCAACAAAAGGCGCTCCCACCGTCCGTCCGGCAAGCTGCGTCAGGCCGCATTGATCGGCGCCGCTCGCTTCCAAGTTTTGATATGCTGGCAAATCGATCCGCACGCCACGCTCATCCCCGTTATCGCGCCAGATATCGCGGGCGCTTCGCGAGCCAGGAAAGAGATGCGTGCGAAACCCGAGGTAATCCCTTATTCCGTACCCCAGCCCAGCCTCGATGACCTTCATGAATCCGACATCTTCAAGCGCGGTGCGGGCCAACCCATTGTCCACTCCGCAAAGCGCTACGGCCGGGTCGTCCGCCCCTACCCTGAAGTCCGATGCGAATCGACGCTCAACGAGCGTCGTCGTGAAGCCGCGCTCTTCCGCCCATTCAGCGATAGCTCTGGTTTTCCGCTTCCCGACCAGAGCGCGTTGAGTTAGCAGCGATGTGCTGTCGTTCGACTCGGCAAGGGCATCATAATCCTGCAGCACGAGATGAACCTCATCCGGCTTTTCGTAAGGCATTAGTCCGAGCGTCCACAGATAAGCCTGACCAACATTTCCAAGCCCGATGAGCCACAAGGATGAAGGCAGCCGCCGGATCATCGGACCGACAGCTTCGCCGTCCCGCCAATTCGCTTCCGGCCGCCATAGCGAAAGTCCTACCGCACGGTGCCCGGCTGCCGGATTATTTCCCCGCAAATGCTGAAAAGTTTCGGCCACCGCAAGCGCGCCTGACAGTACACCGGACGGAATGAACTCCTGCCGTTCAACAAGTCGGAGTCCTTCAGCGCCAGTCGGTACGATGCCTCCGGCCCAACCTTCGAAAGTCGCCCGCACGGCAAACGCACGCCCGTCGTGTTGGACGGCATCACCCAGCAGCACCAAAGCCGTCTCTCGCCTCGCGGCTCTCACGATTTTTCCGCCAAGCCCTGAAACCGCTTGTTCGAGCGTTTTATAGGGAAATAGGGGCACGAGAAGCGGCATTCCTGCGATGCCTTCCACTTCGACCCCGCCAAGCAGGCTCCGCCTGGCGCAATTCACGATGGTGAGCAAAGTCGCCTGTTGCGTCGCCGAGCGCCCAACGTCTTTGCCCGCAACAACCGACATCTTGTAGCCATAAAACAGCTTCTCCGCATCCTCAATGCTCGATGCCTCGCCCGTATCCAACGCGAGTTTAACCAGCCTGTTAAGACGATCCGCCAGAACGGTCGTATCAATCGCCTGCATGCCTGTCTCCTATGCCGCGATGTGTAGAAACCGCGCGATTCGCTTTCCACTCAGGTTCCGCCATCGGTGTGCCCCCTGATATTCGAAAAAACCTAGAGTCTCCAGCCGTACTGGTGGCTGTGCGAAATCCGGTACGATCAAGGCCAGATGGCCGCGCTGCGCAATCATTGGGTTCTCGCGGTCGGAGAAGCTTTGAAACGCCTCCTCCGGATGAACGTGAATGTCGGCGATGGTCGACAACTGACTGGAGCGGCACAAGTCCCAAAGCTTCCCGAAGCTGGGCGCATGCATCACGACAACGCCGGTTTCGTATGCGTTCGGATCGAGATCGTCATAAAAGACGACACGCTCGACTCTCCGGCTCCCGTTGTTCGAAGCCCCCAACAGGAATGCTCCGCTCTCATGACGACCTTCTGTCCGGCGGCAAAGCTCCACCAGCAGCGTATCCCATACGTCTGAGGAAATATCCAAGCTCGGGTTACGCGCCACGCCGTCCTCCGTAATCACTGGAATTCAACAGTTCGTGAATGATCCCGAGGTACTTGCAGAGGCCTCTCTCCGGCTCCCAAAGCAACGCGGGATGTTCGTGACGCCATTTGTCATGCCCGTTGATCGAGTCGCGATCGCAGGGCAGGTAAAGGCAGGTTCCGTTGCGCCAGCTTGGATTAAAGGCCAGGATCACGCGTCCGCGGCCAGTCGGCCACCGAGCGGCCGGCAGAGGCGAATCGGCTTCCAGATCCCATGGCTGACCCGTTACCGCAGTACGCGGATAATCCTGGCAATGGAAGCGGAAGCCATACTCGATTCCGTCACGCGCTGTGACGCCGATGCTCGCGTGAGGCCATTTCAGCGAGACTAGACGCCACCATCCGAGAGCCACACCGCTGCGGAACCGCCCCGACTCCAGATGCGTCCTGAGCATCTGCTCGTCCGGCGTTAGGAGTTCGGCCGCCATGCGTCAGCCCTCGACCCTCTTCAGCGGCACTAGATCGAAGGCAAGATGGCAATCTGGGCAGGCTGTCAAGGAACCGATATGGGTGTCAGGTTCGGGACGGTCCGTCCTGCCGGTGAACTGGAGGACATGCTCCGCCGCGTCGGCCGGACTCATTCCGAAGCCCTCGATTGCCGCCCATTTTTCCACTGCTGCAATCGTTGTTCCCGGACCGAAGCTATGTTCTTTCGTGACGCCGTTGAACGTCACGTCGACCTTGACCCTTCGGCAGCGGTGCACATGAATGCGCGTTGGGTGGCCATTCTTGCTTTCTGGCAAAAGATCTCCACGCTTCAACGGTTCCTCACTGCCCTCAATGAACACTTCAAAATCACCTTCGACTTGGCTCTTGCGAAGGCCCGCCGCAACAATAAGCATTTCCTCGACACCCTTCTCGCGGTCTATTTTCACGAGCTGAATGTCCGGGATATGCTCGCCCTGCAGCAGAATCTCTATGATTTGCATGGTCGTTTTCTCCTATGTCGGAGCAGCGTGGCCGCCGTTACGGCTTCGCATGGCTCGATACCTAGGTAGTCGTTTTGAAGGAGAAAAACCGGAAGCCGGACGGTCAGGATTTCGTTGGCGGGCAATCGGCGCCGGGTAGGGCCGGACAAATGAAATATTGCGGACAGCGGGGGCACATCCGGTCATTCGGTTTGGGAGGGAATTCACCGGCGCGGATTCCGACGATCGCATCGTCGTATTTCTTAAGCCTGCCCGCAATCACCTTCGCAGACATCTCCACGGGAACGGCTTCGTCCGTCGTCAGAAAAAGCGCCTCGACGCGCGCTTTACCGTACACCCGCTTCGCGCCCTCGTGATATAGAGCATAGAGATCGTCATCGATTTTCTTTGGCGGCTTCCCTGTGCGGAGTCGCCGCACCACAGGACCGTCCGGACCAATTTCGACGTGATCCGGCTTTAGACGTATTCGCCCCACGGGCCGGTCAATCTCCCAATCAGCATCGACTATCTGCACCTTGCCGGCCCGTCGCGAGACGGCGCGTTTGATGATCGCCTCGGCGTTCTTCCGGTACACGGAAGAATATGGATGATCCGCAGGGCCAATCTCTTCCCAGGCGGCTTTCAACTGCCTGAACGCCTCGTCCATGCCAACTGCTTTTGAAGCTTCGATGTCACCCATCCATCGCAAGACCGCGTACACCGCGCGATGAAACCGGACGTACGCGTTGTCATCGCGCGCACCGCTCAGCCCCAGGACGCGCTGATACAGGTAAGCGCGCGGGCATTTTACGTACTGATCCAGGTCTTCCGCGGCGTACTCCTCAAGCGCATTCCCCAGGTGCGGGAGAGCCGCCTCGTCAGCTTCGACCAGTCCTGCGCTCGACCATCGACTAGACGACCGCGGCACGTGCGGTTCGATCTTGAGCAATAGCGGCGATGCGCTGCGCTTCACCGCGCCGTACGTATCGGCCCGCGACAGGCACAAAACATCCCGCGCGCGCGACATCGCAACGAAGAACAGACACTCTTCCTCCTCCGCGTGCGATTCCTTCGGATCGTCCGGTAGCATGCCCCGTGGTGGCGGACATGGGTTATATTGCGGATTGACAGGGAACATCCCAGTGCCCAAAGCAGGGAGATACACTGCGCTGAACTCCAGGCCCTTACTTGCGTGAACCGTCAGCAACCTGACCGCATCGATTTCTCTGGCCGCCGCGGGAAGCTCTCGCAGTTGACGTTCGTCCCCGAACGCTTCCAGGCGCCGGATCCACTGCAAGAGCCGGCGACGAGGGTTGCCCCGTCCGGCGGACTTGTGTTCCAGTGAGAATTGCAGCAGTTGGTATAAGGCCAGGCGCTTTTGCTGGCCGCTGATCGTTTTGTCGGCCAGCAAGCTGTCGAGATAGTGGCTCTTGGTAAACAGATAATCGAAGAGCAACGCAGCGGGCGTAGTCTTATGCTCGACGTCGGCCACATGTCCGGCAACGTGTTGCAGGCCGCTGCGGCCTTCAGGAGTCAGTTTGGGAATTTCGTCGAGGGACCGGAGCGCCTCCGTCGGATATATTCCTCTTTCGGCTGCGAAATTTAGGAATTTGCGCACGTCGCTTATCGGAATGCCATATTCCGGGAATTGCGCCAGCCGGAACAGACCTCCCCGTTCCGCTTCGCAGGTGAAGGACAGCAGAGCCATCAAGTCCCGGATTTCCGGTCTCTCGAACAGATCGCCAAGATAGAGGACCGGTGTCCCGTGCGCTTCTAGGCGCTGTGCGAATCGCACAAGATTGGTATGTGAACGGCAAAGGATAGTCTGGTCGCGATATCTGACTCCTAGATTGCGTCTGCGATTGATCTCCTCTGCCAGGCCGGCGGCCTCAGCCGCAAGATCGGGCGCCACTTCCAGGATGATTTCGCCCCCTAGCCGGCCGCGCTTAGCCTCCCACTTCGCCGGCAGCCCGTCGATGCCCGCCTTCATGTCGGATGCGAATATCTCCACCAGCCTGACGATATGCTCCTGGGAGCGGTAGTTAACGTTCAGCGACAGTCTTTTTGCTCCCCGAAAATCCCTTTCAAATTCCCTGATATTCGCCGGTGTGGCGCCGCGAAAGCGATAGATCGATTGGCGCGCATCGCCCACCACCCAGAGACCCTTTCCGTCCCCGGCCAAAAGCTTCAGGAAGATGCCGCTCGCACGGTTAACGTCCTGATATTCATCGACCAAAATCTGTTTGTACTGGGCCCAGACCTCTTCACCCACCTCGGGATGATCGCGCAACAGGAGCACCGGTTTAGAAATCAGACCCGAAAAGTCCACGATGCGCTCCGACTCAAGCATTTCTTCATAGGCGGCGAACACCGCCGCAACTTCCAGAACTTTTTCGGCTTCCTCCCGGGCGGATTCATCCGCCGCCATCGCAAGCATCGCTTCCCCGAAAGCTCGATATTCCGTTGGACCCACAAGTTCATCCTTCGCCCGCGAAATCGCGCCGAGAATATCGTGCAACGCGAGTGCGGGCTCATATAGTTGCAGGTAATGCTTGAGCGGCAGGGAGGGCAGCATTTCTTCCAGCAACAGAAGGGCATCACCCGGATCAATCACGCGTATTTCGGGGGGAAGACCAAGGAGCTGGCCGTACTTGCGAAGCAGCTCAAGCCCGAAAGAATGGAAGGTTCCCGCCCAGATCGCAGGCGCCGCATCCGGCGCGACCATGGCGACGCGCTCACGCATTTCCTCGGCCGCTTTGTTCGAAAAAGTCAGCGCAAGAATCGAACTGGGCGCAACGCCATGTTTGAGCAACCAGTCGATCCTCGCCGTCAAGGTGCGTGTTTTGCCGGTTCCAGGTCCTGCTTCAATAAGGTGCGGGCCTGCTTCCGCCTCTGCCGCGGCGCGTTGCGAGTCATCGAGGGGCGGCGACACCCGCTCGCGATCCTTATCGAATTCCGCCTCTGGAACAAGCAGGCCCAGCGCAAGCTGCTGGTGCACCATGCCGAGAGGTACGCCAAGCTGTTGCGCAATCGCCGTCGCCGAAAGCCTTTCGTCGAGGAACAGACGCCGGGCTTCACCCGTCGGCAAAAGGAATTCGCGTGCAAAAACGTTGGCCTGGCATTCGCGCCGTTCCCGCTGGCCGTACCCCTCCACGCGTTGGATGCCAAGCGGGACCCGCTCCTCCGGCATCGAGTCATCGATATCTCCGACTAAACAAGCGCCCGTCTCGCCGTCGAGCCAGTAATGAGCAAACTCGTGCGCCTGATAGAAATTCGCTTCAGCCGGTCCCACGCTCTTCTTGTAAAAAATTGCTGGCGTCGATCTGACCAGAACCGCTTCGGCACCGCAAAGCACAGGATCGTCATCCGGAACCGCTTGTCGTGCCACCCCCGTGAGATCCGTCGCGCCGTCCAGCAGCGAGGCGGCGTCGTTGGCTCCTCCCCGTTTTGCGCGTACTTCCGCGTGATGAAGCCTTGCGCTGTGTCGGATCAGATCGAATCCTTCCACCGGTTAGCGTCCCTCCTGGTCTATAGGTTCATCGAGCCAGCGAGCCTTTTCTGCCTCGCTAAGCGAGGAGGAGCGCACGGCATCGGCGAAACTCTCCCGTTCGAATCGTCTTGGTTTTTCTTTCGACAGAAACGATACCGCAGAAAACGGTTGCGGCGGTCCCGCCAGATACTCCCTGATTCTTTCCGCATTTTGCCCCACTAGTAGCGCGATATGGCTAATCAACCGGAAAGGGATCGTCTCCGGCCGAATTTGCCGATGGTTCAGCTTCGTCACAAGCACAAGGTCCAGCAGGCAGCGTTTCGCGAACTCGGCCCCATTCATCTCGGCGTTCTTCGCTTCGTCAATGAGACTGCTGATGGCCTTTTCACTCGGCGGGCTGGCCTGCGCCTCTGCCTCCCGCTTGTAACTGACATTCAAGGCATGACTCATGACACGATCCACGATGCGCTCTTCTTCGTGTTGGGTGAGCTCGGGTGCTTCCGGCAGCACCATCTGTTCGGCCCATGCCGCCGCGAAATCAATCAGCTCGCGGCGGAACTGTGGATAACGCCCGACCCACGCGCCCAGCGCTTCGGATGTTGGGCTCTCGCACTCGGCAACAAATTCGTTCAGCACATCGTCCAGCGTTGTCGCTTTTTCATTCCGAATCATCTTCCTTCTCCTTTCTCCTCCAAGCCGGCCAAGAGGTCATCGGCTTTCCTCAACCAGCTACGTATCGTTCGTCCCGAGCAGCCAAAGTGCCGCGCCAAAGTT
>Ga0335075_10015316_pt1 | contig 11497 bp, 9 predicted proteins | sample Lox_Sample_24_FD_206723 | JGI IMG/M metagenome (GOLD analysis project Ga0335075, IMG submission 206723) | Soil microbial communities from Loxahatchee National Wildlife Refuge, Florida, United States - Lox_Sample_2.4 | ecosystem: Environmental > Terrestrial > Soil > Wetlands | place: USA: Florida...
GATCTTCGGCGTCTGGGCCAGGATCTCCGAGATCGGGTAGCGCTGCTCGCGCCGCACCGCCATGAAGATGCGCGGCATCAGCGGGAAGTGGAACGCCATATGGCACTCGTTGCCGCCGGTCTCCGGATCGCCGAAGTACTCCACGACGTCGGCGGGCCACTGGTTGGCCTCGGCGAGCAGCACCCGGTCCGGGTAGGCCCGGTCGACCTCGGCGCGGACCCGCTTGAGGTACTCGTGCGTCTCCTTGAGGTTCTCGCAGTTCGTGCCTTCCCGCTCATACAGGTACGGGACCGCGTCCAGCCGGAAGCCGTCGATGCCGAGATCAAGCCAGAACTTGAGCACCTCGATCATCGCCTCCTGGACCTTGGGGTTCTCGAAGTTCAGGTCCGGCTGGTGCGAGAAGAAGCGGTGCCAGTAGTACTGCTGGCGGACCGGGTCGAAGGTCCAGTTCGAGGTCTCGGTGTCGACGAAGATGACCCGCGCGTCGCCGTACTGCTCGGCGTTGTCCGACCAGACGTAGAAGTCGCCGAACGGGCCTCCGGGGTCGGAGCGGCTCGCCTGGAACCACGGGTGCTGGTCGCTTGTGTGGTTCATGACCAGGTCGGCGATGATCCGGATGCCGCGGTTATGCGCCTGCTCCACCAGTTCGATGAAGTCGGCGATGTTCCCGTACTCGGGCAGGATCTGGAGATAATCCGCGATGTCGTAGCCGCCGTCACGGAGCGGCGACTCATAGATGGGCAGCAGCCAGATGCAGTCGATCCCGAGCCACTGGAGGTAGTCCAGCCGGGCGGTCAGTCCCTTGATGTCCCCGGTCCCGTCGCCGTCGGCATCCTGGAAGCCGCGGATGAGCACCTCATAGAACACAGCGCGGCGGTACCATTCGGGGTCGCGCGGCTGGTCGAGGGTGAAGTTCGGGACCGGGATCGCCGGTAGCTCGCTCGTCGGCTCGTGCTCTGACACGGAGTGACTCTCCTGGATTCGCGTCCGCCGCATGCCGGCCTGGTCGCGTCGGTCAGGCCTGGTCACGCGTCACGGTGAAGATGTGTGCGGGCCGCACGGCGGGATCGAGGCGCACGTAGTTGGCTTGTCCCCACCTGTAGATCTCGCCGCTGAGCTCATCGGTAACCGTGAACCCCTCGTGCCAGTCCATACCCAGGGCGGGCATATCAAGCCACACCGTGGCCTCCCTGGCCTGGTGCGGGTCTAGATTCGCTACAACCAGGACGGTGTCTGCGGCCTTCCCGTCCCGCTTGGAGAAGCAGATCAGCTCCGGCTGATCTGCATGATGAAAGCGTAGATTACGCAACCAGTGCAATGCGACATGGGACCGCCGGATCCGGTTCAGCTCGGTAATGAAGGACGCGATGCCCAGCCCGTCACGAGCGGCGGCGTCCCAGTCGCGCGGCCGGTACTGGTACTTCTCCGAATCCAGGTACTCCTCGCTACCCGGCCGCAGCGGGGTGTTCTCGCACAGTTCGTAGCCCGCGTAGATGCCCCAGGACGGAGCGAGCATGGACGCGAGTACCGCGCGGATCTTGAACGCCGGAACCCCGCCGTGCTGAAGGTATTCGTGCAGGATGTCCGGGGTGTTGGCGAAGAAGTTGGGCCGCACGTACGCGGCCGCCGCCCCGGAAAGCTCGTCCAGGTACTCGGTCAGCTCGTCCCTGGAGTTGCGCCAGGTGAAGTACGTGTACGACTGGTGGAAGCCGATCCTTCCCAGGGCGGCCATCATCGCCGGGCGGGTGAACGCCTCGGCGAGGAACAGCACATCCGGGTCGGTCTGGCGGATGCTGGTGAGCAGCCGTTCCCAGAACCTGACCGGCTTTGTGTGCGGATTGTCGACCCGGAAGATGCGGACGCCATGGCTCATCCACAGCCGAACAATTCGCTCTATTTCCGCGTAAATACCTTCAGGATCGTTGTCGAAGTTAAAGGGGTAGATGTCCTGATATTTCTTCGGCGGGTTTTCCGCGTACGCGACGGACCCGTCGGCCCGCGTGGTGAACCACTCCGGGTGCTCCTTCACCCACGGGTGGTCCGGCGAGGCATTCAGCGCGAGGTCGATCGCCACCTCGAGGCTTAGTTCGCGTGCCCTGGCGACGAACGCGTCGAAGTCCGCGAACGTCCCGAGGTCCGGATGGATGGAGTCGTGCCCTCCCTCGGCGGCGCCGATCGCCCATGGCGAGCCTGGGTCGCCCGGCCTCGCCTCGAGCGTGTTGTTCCGGCCCTTGCGGAAAGTGAGCCCGATCGGGTGCACGGGCGGCAGGTAGACCACGTCGAATCCCATGCCGGCGATCGCCTCGAGCCGCCGGGCGGCGGTCCGCAGCGTGCCGGAGATCGGCTCCCGGCGGCCCATCGGGTCGAACTCCACGCCTTCCGAGCGCGGGAAGAACTCGTACCAGGCTCCGTAGAGGGCGCGCAGTCGCTGCACGAGCACCGGCAGCCTGGCGGACCTGGTCACCTGGTCGCGCAGCGGATATTCGCGGAGGATGGCCGCCACCTGCGGCGCCTGCGCGGCGGTCAGCCGATCCCAGGGCGGCAGCGAGCGGTCTTTGAGCTTCCGTCCGAGCGCGCTGAGCGCGGTGCGAGCGGCGGCCGGGCGGGCGGCGCCGGGCGGCTGCCTGATCGATCGCGCCGCGCGCTCGAAGAGCAGTGCCCCCTCGGTCAGCATCAGCTCGACGTCCTGGCCGCGAGGGATCTTGATCGCCGCGTCATGGTGCCAGTGCGCGATCGGATCGGACCACGACTCCACGTGGAAATACCACGTTCCCTCAGCTGTCACGGTCACGTCCGCGCCGTACCGGTCGGTGCCTGGTTCTAGTTCTCGCATCGGCGCCGGCGGGCTGGTTCTGCCCGCCGGATCGCGGAGCACCACGGCAGCTCCGAGCACGCCGTGTCCCTCGATGAGGACGGTGGCGCTGACCTGGAAAGTCTCACCTACGACGGCCTTGGCCGGGCGGTGCCCGCACTCCACCACAGGCTCGATGTCAAGGATGGGGATACGTCCGATCACGCGGTTAACGTACCCAGCTGTGAATCGCAAATGTCGCACCGGGGGGATGGTCTCAAGTCGGCCGACCGCCAAACCCAGTCGTAACGATGACACCATAGGATGTCTCCCCGTGAGAGCGATCCGACGTTTCACCGTCCGCGTGACGCTTCCGCAGCCGCTCGAGCCGCTGCATGACCTGATGCTCAACCTTCGCTGGTCCTGGCATCCGCCGACCGTTGAGCTGTTCGAGTCGATCGACCAGGCCGCGTGGGCCGCCTCCGGGGGCGACCCGGTCGCGATGCTCAGCTCGCTGCGCCCTGGCCAGCTGGCCGACCTCGCCGCCAATGAGGACTTCCTCCGCCGCCTTGATGCGGCCCGCGCCGACTTGCGCGAGTACCTCGAGGAGCCGCGCTGGTACCAGTCGGGCGGCGCGGGCGCCCCGGCGGCGCTGCCGAAGACGATCGCGTACTTCTCACCGGAGTACGGCATCACCGCCGTACTGCCCCAGTACTCTGGCGGCCTCGGCATCCTGGCTGGCGACCACCTGAAGTCGGCTAGCGACCTGGGTGTGCCGATCGTCGGCGTCGGGCTGTTCTACCGGCACGGGTACTTCACCCAGTCCCTGTCGGCCGATGGCTGGCAGACCGAGCGGTACCCGGCCGACGACCCGAACGGGCTGCCCCTCACCCTGCTCCGGTCTGCGGGGCTTGGGAGCACGGACGGCGAACCGGTGAAGGTCGCGGTGGGGCTCGCGGACTCCAAGCAGCTGTACGCGCAGGTATGGCTGGCGCAGGTGGGCCGGGTCCCGCTGCTGCTGCTCGACTCTTACGTCGAGGAGAACGAGCCCGCGCTGCATGAGGTCACCGACCGGCTCTACGGCGGCGGCAGCGAGCACCGGCTCCGTCAGGAGCTGCTGCTCGGCATTGGCGGGGTGCGCGCGGTGCGGGCCTTCTGCGCGATCACCGGCCACCCGGAGCCCGAGGTCTTTCACACCAACGAGGGCCACGCCGGTTTCCTCGGCCTGGAGCGGATCAGGGAGTACACGGCGGCCGGGCTTTCGTTCGACGAGGCGCTCGAGCTGTCCCGGGCGGGCACGGTCTTCACCACGCACACGCCGGTGCCGGCCGGCATCGACCGCTTCCCGCGCGAGCTCATCGAGCGGTACTTCACCGCGGACGCGTCCGGCCAGGGGCTGCCGACCGACCGGGTGCTCGCGCTCGGCGCGGAGACCTACCCGGGCGGCGACCCGCACGTATTCAACATGGCCGTGATGGGCATGCGGCTCGCGCAGCGGGTCAACGGGGTGTCACGGCTGCACGGCGCCGTCAGCCGGGAGATGTTCGCCGGCCTGTGGCCAGGGTTTGACACCGGCGAGGTGCCGATCGGCTCCATCACCAACGGCGTGCACGCGCCGACGTGGGTCGCCCGTGAGGTCTCCGAGCTTGGCGATTCGGCGGCGGTCGCGTCCGCCGATGCCGCCAGGCTCTGGGAAATCAGGCGCTGGCTGCGCGCCAGGCTCGTCGCCGAGACGCGGCGGCGGCTGCGCGAGTCCTGGCGGGCCCGCGGCGCCTCCGGCGCCGAGCTGACCTGGATCGACGACGTGCTCGACGAGAACGTGCTGACGATCGGGTTCGCCCGCCGGGTGCCGTCTTACAAGCGGCTGACGCTGATGCTCAACGACCCGCAGCGGCTGTCCGCGCTGCTGCTCGACCCCGAGCGGCCGATCCAGATCATCATCGCGGGCAAGGCGCACCCGGCCGACGAGGGCGGCAAGCGGCTGATACAGCAGATGGTTCAGTTCGCGGACTCGGAACTGGTGCGCCGTCGGATCGTCTTCCTGCCGGACTATGACATGGCGCTCGCCAGGTTCCTGGTCCAGGGGTGTGACGTCTGGCTGAACAACCCGCTCCGCCCGCTTGAGGCATGCGGCACCTCGGGCATGAAGGTGGCGCTGAACGGCGGTCTGAACGTCTCGGTGCGGGACGGCTGGTGGGACGAGTGGTACGACGGCGGCAACGGCTGGGAGATCCCCACCGCCGACGGGGTCGCCGACCCCAGTCGCCGCGACGAGCTCGAGGCGTCCGCGCTGTACGAACTGCTCGCCAAGTCGGTCGCCCCGCTGTTCTACGACGCCGGCCCCGACGGGGTGCCGCACGGCTGGGTCGACATGATGCGCCACGAACTGCGTACCCTGGGCCCGCTGGTCCGCGCGGACCGCATGATCGACGAGTACGTGACCACCCTGTACGGTCCGGCCGCCCGGTCCTCCCGGAAGCTGGCCGCGGACGGGAACGAGGCGGCCCGCGACCTGGCCGCGTGGAAGGCGCGGGTACGCCAGGCCTGGCCTTCGGTCCGGGTCGAGCATGTGGAGGCCGATGGCGTCGAGCCGTCCCTCGGCGCGGTCCTCGATGTCCGGGTCATGGCCGCGCTCGGCGAGCTGTCGCCGTCCGATGTCAGTGTCGAGGTGGTCTACGGTCGCCCGGGCGACGACGACGAGATCCTCGACCCGTCGCAGGCACCGCTGACTCCCGACACGCTGTCCGCGCCCGATGGCGCGCCCGGTCAGCCGGTCAGGTTCTCCGGCTCGGTGGAACTGGCGCAGCCGGGCCCGCTCGGCTACACGGTCCGTGTCCTGCCCGCCCACCCGCTGCTGCCCAACCAGGCCGAACTCGGCCTGGTCACCTACCCGGAGGGCCCGGCCGGCATGTCCACCGGCGACCTCAGGTAATCGGCTGATCCCGGTCGCCGCCGGCTACCGGGGCACCCGTCACGCTGGGAGGATGCTGACTTCGTACCTGCGGCAGTTCTCGTCCCGGGTAACCAGCGTGAGGTCTTCGAACTGAGCCTGGGCTACGAGCATCCGGTCGAACGGGTCGCGGTGGATCATCGGCAGGCGGCTGGCAAGGATCGCGTGGTCGAAGCTGATGAGTAGCGGCCGGAATCCGCTTTCCTGGATCCGCTCCGGGAGCCTGGCGGGCTCGGGGAGCTTGCCGATAGCTTGCTTGATCGCGACCTCCCAGACTGTCGCCGAGCTGACATAGACGTCCGGTTCGTGATCGAGCCGGCCCTTTATGTCATCAGTCAGTGTTGGGTCGTCGGCTAGCCACCAGAGCACGACGTGCGTGTCCAGCAGCAGGCTCACCGCGTGAGCCCGAAGTCGTCGGCGATTGACTGGTTGACTTCAGGCGAATCCCAGTCTGGTGCCATGACGAGCTTGCCCCGTAGCGAGCCGCGCGCCGTGCGGTGCACATGCCGGGAGAGCGGAACTACCTTGGCGACAGGGGTCCCGGCACGGCTGATGATGATCTCTTCGCCGTGTTCGACCCGCTCGATGATCCGTGACAGGTTGGTCTTCGCGTCGTGGATGTTGTACTGCGGGGTGCTCTCAGCGACCATGGGACCCTCCTTAGCTAAGATGTTAGTCCACTTAGCCAACCGTTTCCACGGAAGCGTCCCGGGCGCGTTCCCGGCCCTGTTCTTGAGGCGCCTGGCGCGCCTGCGCGAGGCCGAGGGGGCCGATCGCCGGCACCTGGCGCCGGTCCGTGCGGGCGCGCTGTTAGCTTAGGGGTGCCGCGGGTTCGCGGGTGGTCTCGGCGTGGAGGTGGCTGGGTTGGGCGAGTTCGTGCGGGTGGAAGTGGCGGACGGTATCGCGACGGTCAGGCTTGACCGGCCCAAGATGAACGCGCTGAACGGTCAGGTTCAGGCCGAGATCGGCGACGCTGCCGCGCGGGTGGCCGCGGATCAGGCGGTCCGCGCGGTCATCCTCTACGGGGGCGAGCGAGTCTTCGCGGCCGGGGCCGACATCAAGGAGATGGCGGACCTCGGGTACCCGGAGATGGCCGTGCGGACGCCCCGGCTGCAGGCCGCCTTCACCGCGATCGCCGACATCCCCAAGCCGGTGGTCGCCGCGATCACCGGGTACGCGCTCGGCGGCGGGCTTGAGCTCGCGCTGTGCGCCGATTTCCGGGTGCTCGGCGAGTCGGCCAAGGTCGGGCAGCCGGAGATACTCCTCGGCATCATCCCCGGTGCCGGCGGCACCCAGCGGCTGCCCCGGCTGATCGGCCCGGCGAAGGCCAAGGATCTCATCTTCACCGGCAGGCACGTGGGCGCCGCCGAGGCCCTGGCGATGGGGCTCGCCGACAAGGTGGTCCCCGACGCGGACGTCTACCAGGCCGCCCGGGAACTGGTCGAGCAGTACGCGAGAGGGCCGGCGCTGGCGCTCGCCGCCGCCAAGCGGGCCGTTGACAAGGGCCTTGAGGTCGATCTCGGGACCGGGCTGGAGATCGAGGGAGTGCAGTTCTCGTGGCTGTTCGCCACCGAAGACCAGAAGACGGGGATGCGCAGCTTCGTGGAGAACGGTCCGGGAAAGGCCGTCTTCGACGGTCGCTGACTAATGCGATACTCGGATCGTGACTGAGCCTGACGACGCGCTGTCCCTTGAGATGGTCACGGCCGCGCTGCGGCTGGACAGCAGCGACGTGGCGATCTATGCCAGCGTGCTGACCAAGTCGCTGAGCGAGGCGCTGCCGCCTGAGTACGTGACCGTCGAGCGCGAGCGGTCCATGGCCGACCGGATGAAGGGCAGGCCCGGCGAGGTCTCCAAGGTTGAGGTCCGACTGGGTGACCAGGTCATGTCGCTGGCCCTGAAGAACGGCAGGCCAGTCGCTGAGATCGGCCGTGAGGTCCGCGGTGTCGTGCTGTCCACGAAGGTCGTGCCGCTTCAGCAGTGGGCCGCGGCGCTGGCGAACGCGCTGATGGTGCACGCGGAGAACAACGCCCAGACGGCCGAGGCGCTGCGCCGTCTAGTCCTCGGGTCGTAATCAAGGTTTTATAGAAAATCTTGAGACGACACATACCCTGAAAGGACGATGCGAGCACTGGAGTCACTCCCGCGCAAGATCGGCCCGTACCGAGTCCTCGAGAAGATCGGTGAGGGCGGCATGGGCGTGGTCTACCTAGCCCGGGACGCGGAGAGCCGTCAGGTCGCTGTCAAGGTTCTCGGACCCGCGGTGGCCAGCGATCCCGATGCCCGGCTGCGCCTGGCCCGCGAGGTGGAGACGATGCGCCGGGTGCGCAGTCCGCATGTGGCCGAGGTTGTCGACGCCTGCGTCACCGGCCCCTCCCCGTACATCGTGACCAGGTATGTCCCTGGCCGGACGCTTGAGGACGCGGTGCGCGAGGCCGGCCCGCTGCGGGGCGCGGCGCTCGACCGGATCGCCACCGGGCTCGCCGAGGCGCTCGCCGCCATCCACGCGGCCGGGGTGATCCACCGTGACCTTAAGCCCGGCAACGTCCTGGTCGACGACGGGCGCCCGGTGGTCATCGACTTCGGCATCGCGCACATCGCCGATTCCACCCGGCTGACCAAGACCGGGCTGGTGATGGGCACGCCCGGCTACCTCGCGCCTGAGGTCATCGAAGGCCACCCGTCCAGCGGGGCGTCCGACGTGCACGCATGGGGCGCGACGGTGGCCTTCGCGGCCACCGGCAGGCCACCGTACGGCAGCGGGGGCTACCAGACGATCTTCTTCCGTGTCCTGCACGGAACCGCGGACCTCGGCGGGGTACCGCCGCAGTTGCTACCGCTGGTCAGCGCTGCGCTGTCGGTCGACCCCGCCGCCCGGCCGCCCGCGCGCTGGCTGGCCGAGTGCTGCGAGCAGCCGTTCATGAACGGACTGGAGTTCGCGGCCAGGCGCGGCGACCGCACGATGCTTGACGGCACCCTGCTTGACGGCACCCTGCTCGACGGCACCCTGCTGGACGGGACTCGCCTGGACGGAACTCGCCTGGACGGAACTCGCCTGGACGGAACTCGCCTGGACGGGAGGCGGCTCGGCGAGGCGGCGTGGCGCCCGCCGGTTCCGGTCCCGGTTGCCGCCTGGTACCGGCCGGCTCCGCCTGCTCCCTCCCCGGCCCAGGCCGCCGCCGGCGTCGCCGACTTGCTGCCTCCGGTCGAGTACGCCAGGCCTGCCCGCCGGGTCTCCGCACCGCAAGCCGTCGCTCCGGCGCTCGCGGGGCCGGTCACCGGCCCGCAGACCGCCGGGCTCGGAGCGATCTCGCTCGCCTTCGGCGCCGCCGCCGTCGCACTCAGCGTGCTGCTCCCGATCGCCGGGACCGCGCTTGCGCTCGCCGTGATCACCCTGCTGCGCGCTGTCGACCGGGCGCAGGCCGGGCTCGCGGCCAGGCGCAGCGCACGCGGCGCCCGGCCGAGTGACATTCTGATCGTGATCGTGACCGCGCCGTGGACGGTGGTCAGGGCGGTACTCACGACCGTCCTGCTGGCGCCGCTGGCGATTGTCGTCGCCGGGGCGGCAGCGGCGGTGGCGGTCGCATTCGCCCGGGCGGGGACGCTGCCCGCCGCGGGCAGTTGGGCGGCAGGCGCCGCGGTCGCCTGGTACTGCGTGGGACCAGGATCGCGCGCCCCCCGACGGCAGCTGCGGCGGATGTCCGCCACCGTGATCAGCAGCCGTTCGGCCATGCTGGTCGGGCTGATCTCGAGCTGGGCGCTGGCCCTCGCGGTGATCTCTTCGGCGATCTCACAGCCGGCGGTTATCTGGCCGGCTACCAGTTCCACGCTCCCGCACCTGATGCCGTCGCTCAACATGCTGCCGTCACTGGGCAGCGTGCTGCACTCCGTCCAAGGGTGGCTCCTTCGGCACACCGTGGGCATGCTGCACCTGCCCTGAGCCGTGCTCGGCCAGCGGCCGGACGAGCCCGAGGGCGATGACCTCATTGGCCAGCCGGGTGCGCCGGTTGGGCCCCTCTGGCACCCGGAACTTGACGTACAGCCGCAGCAGGTGCTGCTTCACCGCCGCCTCGGTCACCACGAGATCGACCGCGATCTCCCGGGCGGTAGCGGGCGTCACGAAGGCCTCGTCGGAGAGCGCGGGACGACACAGCGAGATGAGCACGTCGAGTTCGCGGCGGGTCAGTTCCGGAGCGGCGGACTTGCGCATCTCGGCCTCGGGGCCGAGCCCGTCCCGGGAGAGTCCCTCGACCCGGCAGCGCGCCGAGCCGAAGCTCAGCACGTCACCGTCGTCGAGCACGCGGCGGGCGACGGGTCGCCCGTTCACCCGCGTGCCATTCCGTGATAATCCGAGATCGGCCACGTACAGGTAGGGGCCGCGGCGCACGATTTCGGCATGCAGTCGCGACACGCTCGGGTCCTCAAGCAAGACGTCTACCCCGAGGCCGCGACCGACGGTAGTCACTTCGTTACGCAGAGGAATTATTTCCCCGGTGTCCTCAATGCGAATGTAAGGGGTGTCCACGGAGGACCCTCCCATCTATCGAAGACGTGACGCTTATCTCACTCTAGCGTTAGTCTCCCCGCTCGCGGCAGCGCCGTGAAAGGTTTGCAGTTATGGTCCGGGGGATCGGTGGACCCTCGCGGGAAAAGCTACTGCCGCTGGTGACCGGTGCTGGTCGCTCAGTCCTTAGCAGCACCGGTAAACTGCGTACTGAGCAGCCAAAAGGCCGGCCGTCCGCACGCGGCTGGCCGCGGGAGACGATCATGACATCCTGGCCATCGCCTGCCTCGCCGGAACCGAGGGCAGTGCCGCCCAGCGAAGCGGCCAACCGCGCCCGCCCGGACCGGAGTATCGTCGGCACCGTCCCGTACCTGGTTGTTCTCGTCTGCGTGGGTGTCGGCGTGTACATCTCCTGGCACCTGGGCTCGGCCGGCGGGGGCAAGGGCGGTGTCGTCGGCGGGATCGCGCTTCTCGTCGCCGCGCTGATCCGGCTGGTGCTGCCCGCGAAGTTCGCCGGCCTGCTCGCGACCAGGAAACGGGTGACCGACGTCCTCACGCTCACGATCTTCGGCACTGGCCTGCTGGTCGCGGGCCTGGTATTGCCGCGTTAGGGCCGCTATCCGCACAAGGAGATCGGCGCGCCCGCCACTGAAAGGGAATCGCGATCACAATGTCGAAAATTAAGGTGGCCAATCCCGTAGTCGAGCTCGACGGCGACGAGATGACCAGGATCATCTGGCAGTTCATCAAGGACCAGCTGATACTCCCGTACCTGGATATCAACCTTGAGTACTACGACCTCTCCATCCAGAACCGGGACGCTACCGACGACCAGGTGACGATCGACGCGGCGCACGCCATCCAGCGGTACGGGGTTGGTGTTAAGTGCGCCACGATTACGCCGGACGAGGCGCGGGTGACCGAATTCGGCCTCAAGAAAATGTGGAAGTCGCCGAACGGCACGATCAGGAACATCCTTGGCGGCACCATCTTCCGTGAGCCGATCGTCATCTCCAACATCCCGCGGCTGGTTCCGAGCTGGACCAAGCCGATCATTATCGGACGGCACGCGCACGCCGACCAGTACAAGGCCAGCGACTTCGTGGTGCCCGGGGCCGGCACCGTGACGATCAGCTACGTGCCCGACAGCGACGACGGCCGGCCGATCGAGCTCGAGGTGGCCAGGTTCACCGGGCCCGGCGTGGCACTCGGGATGTACAACTTCGACGACTCGATCCGCGACTTCGCCCGG
>Ga0335075_10015317_pt1 | contig 11497 bp, 13 predicted proteins | sample Lox_Sample_24_FD_206723 | JGI IMG/M metagenome (GOLD analysis project Ga0335075, IMG submission 206723) | Soil microbial communities from Loxahatchee National Wildlife Refuge, Florida, United States - Lox_Sample_2.4 | ecosystem: Environmental > Terrestrial > Soil > Wetlands | place: USA...
GCCGGCCTGGGCCGGGCCTTCGAGGTCTCCCAGCAGCTCGATCCGCAGCTGGCTGTCCGAGACTCGGTCGACGCCCTGCGCACGCTCCGGGAGCTTCCCGAGGTGACGGATGGCAAGGCCGGCGTGCTCGGCTTCTGCCTGGGCGGAACGCTCGCCTTCGGGACGGCGATCGAGGGCGATCCGGACGTCGCGGTCTGCTACTACGGCTCGGGCATCCCCGGCATGCTCGATCAGGCCGACCGGATCACCTGCCCCGTCCTCTTTCACTTCGGCGGCGCCGACCCGTACATCCCGCGCGAGCAGGTCGACGCCGTGGGGGCGTTCACCGCGTCCAGGCCGAGCATGGAATGCCACGTGCAAGAGGGCGCCGGGCACGCGTTCGACAACCACGCGTCGCCGATGTTCCACCAGCCCGAGCCGGCCGCCGCGGCGTGGGAGATCACGCGCGAGTTCCTCGCGCGCACGCTGCCCGTCTAGGGCAAACGCGGGCGCTCAGCGCCCGACCAGCGCCAGCGCCCCTTCGTGCAGCAGTCCGTTCGTCGCCAGCGCGTCGCCGCCACCCGCGGTCGCCACGCCACCCAGATCGGTGAATGTCCCACCGGCCTCCTCGACGATCACCTGTGGCGCGGCCAGGTCCCACAGCGACACCACCGCCTCGCAGCTGATCTCGGCGACTCCCTCCGCCACCAGCATGTACCCCCAGAAGTCGCCGAAGCCGCGCGTCCGCCAGCACGCCCGCGCGAGCGCCAGCAGGCGCTCGATTCCGTCCGGGGCTTCATCCCAGCCGTCGAATCCCGACATGCAGAACTGCGCGTCCTCGAGCGCACGCACACCCGACACGGCCAGACGGCGGGGAGCCGCCGCCAGCCCGTCGGTCGCGAACGCACCGGCGCCCTTGGCCGCCCACCAGCGGCGCTGTAGCCCCGGCGCCGAGACCACGCCGACGGTGACCTCGTCGCCCTCCTGGAGAGCGAGCAGCGTCCCCCACACCGGGATCCCGCGAACGTAGTTCTTGGTCCCGTCGATTGGGTCGACGATCCAGCGGCGGCCGCTCTCGGGCGCCTCGGACGAGCCGTACTCCTCGCCCACGATCGCGTCGTCCGGTCGGGCGTCCGCCAGCCGATCGCGCAGCGTCTGCTCGACCGCCTTGTCGGCCTCGGTAACCGGGGTCAGGTCAGGCTTGGTTTCGACGAGCAGATCACTCGCGCGGAACCGGGCCAGGGTCATCGCGTCGGCCACATCGACCAGCTCGAGCGCCAGCGCCAGGTCTTCTTGCCTCGTCGCCACGGTGGGTCATGCTACGTGGCGCGGCCGATAGGCTGACCGCCTCTTGGCTTCCGAGGACCTTCAACGCGAAACGACGGACATCCTCCGCGCGCTCGTGCGCTTCAACACGGTCAACCCGCCTGGCAACGAACGGGCGGCGATCGAGTTCCTCGACTCCTACCTACGCGACGCGGGCCTGAAGACCGAGCTGCTCGCCGACGACGAGAACCGGCCGAACCTCGTCGCGGACCTGAGCAGTGAGGGCGGCGGCGACGGCCCAGTCCTCTGCTACCTGGGCCACGTCGACACCGTGCTGGCCGACCCGTCGGAGTGGAAGCACGACCCCTGGTCGGGCGAGGTGGACGACGGCTACCTGTGGGGACGGGGGGCGATCGACATGAAGTCGCAGGTGGCGGCCGAGGCGGTGGCGGCAGCCACACTCGCCCGCGGCGGGTGGCGACCCCAGGCCGGGACGCTGAAGCTCGTGTTCGTCTCCGACGAGGAGACGGGCGGCGACGTCGGCGCGCACTGGCTGACCGACACCCACCCCGACCGGGTCCGGTGCGACATGCTCCTCAACGAGGGCGCCGGAGAGGTGTTCGAGTTCGACGGCCGGCGCCGGTACGGGGTGTGCTGCGCGGAGAAAGGGATCTTCCGCTTCAAACTGACCGCCCGCGGTACGGCCGGGCATGCATCGCTGCCGAAAATGGGCGATAACGCGCTGCTCAAACTGGGCCCGGTGCTCGAGCTGATCGCCGCGGCCGAGCCGTCGTTCGAGCTGACCGAGGCGCCGGCGGCGCTGCTGCGCGGGCTCGGCACCGACCCGGACGATCCGGCCAGCGCGCTTGAGCGGATCGCCGCCGTCGACCGCCGGCTGCTCACCCTGGTCGAGCCGATGCTCGGCGTCACCCTGACCCCGACCATGGCCCACGCCTCGGACAAGATCAACGTGATCCCGTCGCGCGCGTACCTGAAGGTCGACTGCCGCGTACCGCCCGGGCTGGGCGAAGCGGCGGCTCGGCGGCGGATCGAGCACGTGCTGGGCGATGTCGCGAGCACCCTGGAGCTCGAGTGGACCGAGCAAGTCGTGGGCAATTCCTCGCCGGTGCAGAGTCCCCTGATGGACGCGATCGACCGCTGGGTGCGCACCAACGATCCGGGCGCCGAAAGCGTGCCGGTGATCCTGCCGGGGTTCTCGGACTCGCGCTGGTTCCGTGATCAGTTCCCCGAGTGCGTCGCCTACGGCTTCTTCCCCCAGCGCCACCAGACCCTGCTCGAGACCACGCCGCTCGTCCATAGCGCCGACGAGCGGATCGACGTGCGCGATCTCGGTTTCGCCACCGCCTGCTTCAGCGACCTGGCGCGCGAGCTGTTGTAGATCTCACATTGGCGGACGGCGGGTCGTTCTACCGCCATGACGACCGATATCCGCCACCGCGTGGACGCCCTCGACTGGGACGCGCTCGACGCCCGCCTCGACGCGGTCGGTCACGCGATCACGCCACCGATACTGAGCCCCGACGAGTGCGACTCGCTCGCGAACCTGTTCGAGGCCGGCCGCTTTCGCTCGACGATCGACATGGCCCGCCACCGTTTCGGCGACGGGCGCTACCGGTACTTCGACCATCCCCTCCCCGACACCAGCCGACCCCGCTGATCCTCCGCTACGGGGAGGGCGACTGGAACGCCCTGCACCAGGATCTCTACGGAGCGGTGTTCTTCCCATTCCAGATCCTGACGGTGCTGTCGCGCCCGGGTGAGGACTTCGACGGTGGCGAGTTCGTATTGCTCGAACAGCGGCCCCGCGCCCAGAGCCGCGCGCACGTGCTCGTGCCGCCTCAGGGCGCGTTTGTGATCTTCCCGACCCGCGAGCGCCCGAACCGGGGTGCCAACGGCTACCACCGGATCGGGCTGCGCCACGGTGTCTCAACCATCACTCGCGGTCAGCGCACCACCCTCGGGATCATCTTCCACGACGCCAAGTGAGGACTCGTGCACCGATTGGCAAGTTCGCTGGCAGCGAAGGGCGGATCCGACCGCCTCACCTAGACTTCCGCCATGGCGACGCAGACGACGACGCGGCTCGACCCCGCGATCTTCCGGCTGCCGGTCGACCGGATCAGGCAGGGCTACTACTCCGACGCGTACTTCGTCTACACGAAGTCGCTGCTCGAGGAGGAGGGTCACCATCCGCGCGTCACCATGCAGGTCTTCCAGAAGCGCGATTCGGTCCTGGGCGGCATCGACGAGGCGATCGCAGTGCTGAAGCTCTGCGCCGGCCACGAGGAGGACGGCGCGTGGGTGACCGCATGGAACGAGCTCGAGGTCCATGCCCTCCGGGAGGGCGATCAGATCGCGCCCCGCGAGACCGTGATGACGATCGAGGGCGACTACAGCCTGTTCGCCCATCTGGAGACCGTCTACCTCGGGGTGCTGGCCCGCCGCTCGCTGATCATGCGGAACGTGCTCCAGGTCGTCGAGGCCGCCCGCGGCAAGCAGATCTTCTACTTCCCCGCGCGCCACGACCACTGGCTCGTGCAGACCGGCGACGGCTGGAGCGCTCACGTGGCGGGCGCGATCGGCGTCTCGACCGACGCCCAGGCGTCCTGGTGGGGCGGGCTCGGGATCGGCACCGTTCCGCATGCGCTGATCGCCGCCTACGGGGGCGACACGGTCAGGGCGGCCACGGTGTTCGCCAACCGCTACTACGAAGAGATGAACATCACGGTGCTCGTCGACTTCGAGAACGATTCCGTGAGAACCGCGCTCGAGGTCGCCGAGGCGCTCGGCCCGAAGCTGTGGGGCGTGCGCCTGGACACCAGCGAGGATCTCGTCGACCGCTCGCTGTTCGAGGAGATGGGCGGCTTCAAGCCGACCGGGGTCAACCCGAGGCTGGTGGAAAAGGTGCGCAGCGCCCTGGACCAGGGCGGCTATCCGAACGTCCGCATCGTCGCCAGCGGGGGGTTCACGGCCGACCGCATCCGTGAGTTCGAGAGCCAGGGCGTCCCCGTGGACGCCTACGGCGTGGGCTCTTCTCTGATCCGCGGCGACAACGACTTCACCGCCGACGTGGTCCTCGTCGATGGACAGCCGCGCGGGAAGGTCGGACGGCGCTATTCGCCGAACCCTCGTCTAGAGAGGGTTGAGTGAGAGAGACCGCATGCCGATGATGTCCACTGGCTCATGATCCAGGTGGCGAGCATCATCCACGGGGCGGTCACGCACACGGGGAAGGTCGTCCGCCCGAACGCTCCTCTCACCCTCCCCGTGTTTCACACCCCCAGCACGTTCCTCGGGTATCCCGACCTGACCGCGTTCCTGCAGGCCTGGTTGCCGATCGTGTTCATGGGCGCGCTGGTCATCGGCGTGTTCGCGCTGATGCGCTTCATGCCGCGCACGCGCCCGGAGAAGATCAAGCCCGACGACGCGCCGAGCATCGGCTGGGCCGAGATTGCCGGAGCGGACGAGGCCAAGGAGGAGCTGCGCGAGGTCGTCGACTACCTGCGCGACCCCCAGCGCTTCCGTGACATCGGGGCCAAGGTGCCCAAAGGGATCCTTCTGCATGGGCCGCCGGGCACGGGTAAGACGCTGCTGGCCAAGGCCGTCGCCCACGAATCGGGAGCCACCTTCTTCAGCCAATCGGCCGCCTCGTTCGTCGAGATGTTCGTCGGCGTGGGCGCCGCACGCATCCGCCACCTGTTCAAGGCGGCGCGCAAGCAAGCGCCGGCGATCGTGTTCATCGACGAGCTCGATGCGGTCGGTGGCCACCGTGGGATGGACGTCTCCGGCGAGCGCGACCAGACGCTGAATCAGCTGCTGGTCGAGATGGACGGGTTCACCGCCCGCAAGGAGGTGGTGGTGATCGCCGCCTCGAACCTGCTCGAGAAGCTCGATCCGGCGCTGCTCCGGCCCGGCCGGTTCGACCGCCAGATCTTCGTCTCGCCGCCTGACGTGATCGGGCGCGAGCGCATCTTCCACGTCCACTCGCGCAACAAGCCGCTGGCCGAGGACGTCAATCTCGGGCTGCTCGCCCGCCAGACCTCGGGCCTGACCGGCGCCGACCTGGCCAACATCTGCAACGAGGCGGCGATCTTCGCCGCCCGGCGCGGGGTTGACCGCCTGTACATGCAGGACTTTGACTCCGCGCTCGAGCGGGTCGTGGCCGGCGTGCAGTCACGCAAGACGATGACCGACCACGAGAAGCGCGTCGTCGCCTACCACGAGGCCGGTCACGCGCTGTGCGGCGAGCTGCTTCCGAGCGTCGATCGCGTGCACCGAATCTCGATCGTGCCCCGCGGCCGCGCGCTTGGCTACACGCTGAACCTCCCCGAGGAGGACCGCTACCTGAAGACGCGCGAGGAGCTGATCGATTTCATGACGATGCTGCTGGGTGGCCGCGCCGCCGAGCAACTCGTGTTCGGGTCGATCACCACCGGCGCCTCCGATGACCTCAAGCGCGTGGCCGAGATCGCCCGCGCGATGGTCCACGAGTACGCGATGGGCACCGGCTCGGGCGCTCTTCGCGCGATCGACGAGGGCGCCGCCGAGGCCACCCGGCGGACCCGCGACGCCGAGGTGCGTGAGCTCGCCGACGAGGCCTTCCGCGCTGCCGTCTCGATCATCGACGCTCATCGCGTCCAGCTCGACTCCCTGGCCGACACGCTGCTCGCGAACGAGGTGCTCGAGCGCAAGGACATCGACCAGATCATGGGCAATGTCCCGCGCGCCGCTCCCTCCCGGATCGGCCAGCTGTCGGTGGCAGCGGCCACCGCCGTCAACCCGGCCACGCCGCAGCCGCGCAAGCACCCAAAGTAAGGCGCCGCCGTCAGGCGCCGCCGACCAGCCTTCATTAACCTGCCGCGGGTGGAGCTCACCGCCATCGATCACGTCGGCGTCGCCGTCGAGGACATCGACGCCGCGCTGGCGGTCTATCGCGACGCGCTGGGCATGGCGCTCGTGCATCGCGAGACCGTCTCCGAGCAAGGCGTGGACGCCGCCCTGCTCGACGTCGGCGACTCCCACATCGAGCTGCTCCAGCCGCTTGGTCCCGACACCACAGTGGGGAAGTTCCTGGCCCGCCGGGGGTCCGGCCTTCACCACGTCGCCTATCGCGTGGCGTCGGTCGAGGACACGCTCAAGGCGCTGAGCGTCGCCGGTGTCCGCTTGATCGATGAGCGCCCGCGCACCGGGATCCGCGGCTCCCAGGTAGCCTTCCTTCATCCTTCCTCGACCGGCGGCGTGCTCACCGAGCTCGTCCAGCCGGCCCACTGACATGGCAGACGAGAGACCTCAGAAAATCAGCATCGGGTTCTACGGTGGCCAGATCCTGGGTGCGCGCGTCCAGCCGGCCGAACTGACCAAGCTCCGCGAGGCGCTCGGCTCAGACGGGTGGCACGACCTGGCCGCTGAGGACGGCACAGTGGCGCTCGACCTGGGGCGCGTGGTCTACGTGCTCGTGGATCACGAGGACCACCGGGTCGGGTTCGGCACCCGGTAACGCGTTACTGGGCCTCGCTTCGCTCGGTGTCCGCGGGCCCGTCCGGACCGGTCGCGAGTATCCACGACCGTGAGCCGCGAGACCCTGCTCTACGAGACCGCCGGCCCGATCGCGACGATCACCTTGAACCGTCCCGACCGGCTCAACACGATCGTCCCGCCCATGCCCGACGAGTTTGAGTCTGCCGTGCGCGAGGCGACCGTCAGCCCGGAGATCAAGGTGATCGTGCTCCGGGGCGCCGGCCGCGCGTTCTGTGCCGGTTACGACTTCGGCGCGGGCTTTCACCAGTGGGACGATGCGGTGACGACCGACGGCCGCTGGGACCCAGGGAAGGACTTCGCCTGGTCCGCGTCGCCCTACGGACCCACGCAGAAGTTCATGAGCATGTGGCGCACGCCCAAGCCGGTGATCGCCCAGGTCCACGGCTGGTGCGTCGGCGGCGGGAGCGACATGGCCCTGTGCGCCGATCTGGTCATCGCCGCCGAGGACGCCCAGATCGGCACGCCCTACTCCCGCGTGTGGGGCTCCTACCTCTCCGGGATGTGGATCTATCGCCTCGGGCTGACCAAGGCCAAGGAACATGCCCTGACCGGCAAACCGCTGTCCGGACGCGAGGCGGCCGACGTCGCGCTGATCAACGCCGCGGTCCCGTTCGCCGAACTCGAGGCCGCCGTCGCCGCACAGGCCGAGCAGCTCGCAAGCGTCCCGTCCTCCCAGCTCGCCGCGATGAAGCTCGTGGTCAACCAGGCCTACGAGAACATGGGCCTGCACGCCACCCAGACCCTCGGTCCGATTCTCGACGGCCTGATGCGCAACACGGCCGAGGGGATGGCGTTCGTCGAGCGCTCGGAAACCGAGGGCGTTCGCGCCGCGACCCATGAGCGCGACGCGCCGTTCGGCGACTACAGCGCCGCGCCCCCTGACGGCAAGCCCGACCCGGGCCACGTCATCAACCCCTGACCAAGGCGCCGCCGTCAGGCGCCGCCGACCATGTCTAAGACGCCGCCGAACACTCCCTACATCCCGTCGAGCTCCTCCGCGGTCGGCAATGACGGCTGGGCGCCGGCGCGGGAGGCGGCCAGCGCCCCCGCCGCGCAGGCCCGGGTCAGCGCGGCGACCCGGTCGCGGCCCTCGAGCAGAGAGACGACGAGCGCGGCACAGAACGCGTCGCCGGCCGCCGTACCGTCCACCGCGGTCACCTGCGGGGGGCGCGCCCGAGCTACCTCCTCGCCGCGTTCGAGCAGGACCGCTCCCTCGGCGCCCAGCGTGAGCGCGACGAGCGCATCGCGGGGGTCGATCCGCTCGTACTCATAGCGGTTGACCACGATCAGATCCGGCTCGGGCTCGATTCCTTGCAACTCCCGCGCCGGCGCGGCGTTCAGGCAGAAGAACCGCGCTTGGGCGCGGGCCGCCGCCACCGCGTCGAGCGGGATCTCGAGCTGGCAGATCACTGCGTCGGCATCCCCCACCTCCACGTCCTCGGGCGTGAGGCGGCGGTTGGCCTCGGGCGCCACCACGATCACGTTCTCTCCCTCGTCGTCGACCAGGATCAGGGCCACGCCGGTCTCTCCGTCGTCGCGCACCACGCCGCTCAGGTCGACCCCGGCCTCGACCAGCGACCGCAGCGCGAGGTCGTCCCGACCCACCCGGCCGACGAACCTCACCCGCGCCCCGAGCCGGGCGGCCGCCACCGCCTGGTTGGCCCCCTTCCCGCCCGGCACGCGTTCGAAGCTCGCGTCGGTGACCGTCTCCCCGGGGCGAGGCAGCCGCTCGCAACGGGCCACGTGGTCGATATTGGCCGACCCGACGACGGTGATGCGCGGAGCCACGTCCGGGACACTAACCGCGGTGAGCGATCCCACACAGCCTTCCTACGGCGGCGGCGGGGACGCCCTGGCGGGGGCGCGGCCGCTGCCCGCTCGCTTCCGCCGGCACGCCGAGATGCTCGCGCGCTCGAGTCGCTCGCCGCTCTACATCGAGCTGATGCGCGCCGCCGCCGATGACATCGAGCATCGTGGCGAGGTGGCGCGGCTGTTCGAGGACGTCCCGGCCCCGCCCGGCTCGGTGCCCCAGCTTCGCCTGATGGCCGCCCTGCACTACCTGGTCCTGTCCGGGCAGGCCCCGGCGCTCGCCGCCTTCTACCCGAGCGCCGGCGGAGACCGGCCGCCCGCCGGGGCGTGGCCGATCGCCCTGGCCACGATCGCCGAGCACTCCGACCAGGTGAGGGAGCGGCTGCACCGAACCGTCCAGACCAACGAGCCGGGACGCTCAGCCGTCCTGTTCTCCGGCCTGCTGTGGCTGGCCGACCGGCACCGGCGCCCGATTCGGCTGCTCGAGGTGGGAGCCAGCGCCGGCCTGAATCTCCTGGCCGACCGCTATGCCTATGTGGTGGGAGATCTCGAGCTGGGCGATCCAGGCTCGCCGCTGCGTTTCGTCGACCCGTGGGACCCACCACCCCCGATCGATCTCGCTGCCGCCGCCGCCCAGCTGCGGATCGTCGCGCGAGCGGGCTGCGACCCCGCCCCGCTCGATCCCCGCCGTCCCGACGATCAGCTGACGCTGCTCTCCTACATCTGGCCCGATGAACTGCCGCGGATCGCTCGGGTCCGGGCCGCGCTGTCGGTCGCGGCGCGCGAAGCGGTCCCGGTTGCCGCCCGGCCCGGCTCGGAGTGGTTGCCCGAGGCGCTCGCCGCCGGCGAGGAGGGCGAGCTGGTCGTGGTCTGGCACTCGGTCATGCGCCAGTACGTCGAACCCGAGAAGTGGGCGGGCATCGAAGCAGCTCTAGCGGGCCGCCCCCGCGTTGTGCACCTGAGCATGGAGCCGGCACGCGAGCGCCACGTGCACATGTGGTTGAGCGTCCATGATCCCGCCTCCGCGCCGGCCCGGAGGCTTGCGGCGTGCGATGACCACGGGGTGCCGATTCGCTGGGATACGTACAGTCCTCCGGCGTGAGGCTCATCGACCTGGACAGGGCGGGGCTCGTCTTCGCGCGCACGCACGGCCACGATCCGGCCGCGGAGCGCGCGGTGGCGGCCTATTCGCGTGCCGGCGAACACGCCGCCTGCTGGCTGGCCCTGGGGCTGGCCGGCGCCGCGCTGTCTGGCGATTCGGAGCGCCGGCAGGCCTGGCTGCGCGGCGTCCGAACGGTCGCCGCCTCCTATGGCGTCAACCAGGCGATCAAGTTCATCGTCCGCCGCCACCGGCCCGATCTCGCCGGGTTGCCGCCGCTCACGCCGACGGTCACGCAGCTGTCGTTCCCCAGCGCGCACGCGACGACCTCGTTCGCCGGCGCCCGCGCGTACGCCGGTCTGGTTCCGGCCTGGCCCCTGTACGGCGCCGCCGTGGCCTTCCTCGTGTCGAGGCCGTACCTCGGCGTGCACTATCCGAGCGACGTGGTGGCGGGGGCGCTCCTCGGGACGGCCGTGGCGGAGGTCATGTCATGAAGGTCGGAATCGTCGGGATGCCGAACGCCGGCAAGTCATCGCTGTTCAGCGCGCTGACCGGCGTGGCCGCCGAGGCGGCCAATTACCCGTTCACCACGCTCGAGCCCATCGTGGCCGTGGTTCCGGTGGCCGACGAGCGCCTCGACGCGGTCGCCCAGACCGTGAAGGCCTCGAGGATCGTGCCCGACACGATCGCCTTTCACGACATCGCCGGCCTGGTGGCCGGCGCGCACCGGGGCGAGGGCCTCGGCAACCAGTTCCTGGCCAACATCCGTGAGACGGACGCGATCGTGCACGTGGTCCGCGTGCACCAGGATCCGAACGTGGTCCATCCCGAAGGACGCGTCGATCCGATCGGCGACATCGAGACGATCGAGACCGAGCTGATCTTTGCCGACCTCGAGCAGGCCGAGCGCCGGCTCGAGCGGGTCTCGAAAACGGCCAAGAGCGGCGACCGCCATGCCGTGGCTGAGGCCGACTGGTTGCGCCGCCTGATCGAGGCGCTGCAGACGGGACGGCCGGCGCGGACCGTGCCGCCTCCGTCCGACGCCCCCGACGCGGTCCAGCTCCTCTCGCCGCTCACCGCCAAGCCGGTGCTGTTCGTGGCCAACGTCGACGAGGGCTCGGGCGAGGTCCCGCCGGCCATCCTCTCCTACGCCGAGTCGCAGGGAGCCGAGGCGGTCGCGGTCTCGGCCCGCCTCGAGGCCGAGCTCGCCGAGCTCGAACCCGAAGACGCCGCCGCCATGCGCGCCGATCTCGGGCTGACCCAGTCCGGCCTCGAGCGAGTCGTCCGCGGCGCGTTCTCGCTGCTCGAGCTGATCGCGTTCTTCACCGCCGGCGAGGACAAGCCGGCCCAGTCCTGGCACCTCCGTCGTGGCCTGTCGGTGTGGCACGCCGCCGGCCTGATCCACTCCGACATTCAGCGGGGCTTCGTCCGCGCCGAGGTGGTCGGCTGGGAGGAGCTGGTCAGCGCCGGCGGGTATGCCGGCGCCCGCGATCGCGGAACCCTCCGGATCGAAGGACGCGATTACGTGATGGCCGACGGTGACGTGATCACCGTCAAGTTCACGCCCTAGCCACGCGGTCTAGAGATCCGCGACGCTGTCCGCATTCTCGAGCCGCTCAGACAGCCGGTTCAGCCCGAGCGCCCTCGCGGCCCGGGCGCCACCGGACAGGTCCGTCACCTGATCCGCGGGCCGCTCCACCGACGCGGGTTGCAGCGTCGCGATCTTCCGGTAGGCGCGGAGCTCGTCGGCCGACTCGGTGAGCGCGGCGGCCACCTTCGGGCGCT
>Ga0335075_10015318_pt1 | contig 11496 bp, 12 predicted proteins | sample Lox_Sample_24_FD_206723 | JGI IMG/M metagenome (GOLD analysis project Ga0335075, IMG submission 206723) | Soil microbial communities from Loxahatchee National Wildlife Refuge, Florida, United States - Lox_Sample_2.4 | ecosystem: Environmental > Terrestrial > Soil > Wetlands | place: USA...
CGCCGGCAACACCCCCCAGGCCATGACTACTGCAGGGGGCAAAGAGCCATACCGGCACCGCCGGACTCCCGTGGGGCCAGGACCGTAGCCCCGGCGCCCATGAACAAGGTAAGGGGGTACGGGGGGTCGTCCCCCCGGGCAGGCTGGGTTAGGCGGGCGTCCAGTGCCGCCTGGACTGAGCGGGAGCTTCGAGGGACGAGGAGCGGTAGTGAGGGAAGGCGGCGCGCCGAGGGCGCCCGTTTCGGGGGGGTACGGGGGGTCGTCCCCCCGGGCAGGCAGCGCGCCCCTACAAGACCGGGCCGGCGTCGCGCAGGGCGTGCCAGGCGTCGACGTCGGTCCCCTTGTTCGTCACGTAGCCGGTGGCCTCCAGGTGCACCAGGTGCGAGTAGGCCTCGCCGATCGCGAACCTCCGCTGCATCCCCAGCATCTGGTCCCACGTGCGGCTCCAGTGCAGGTTCTCGGCGACGGTCACGGTGGTGCAGCCGGGCTCGGCCCTGATCGCCGCCATCACCTCGGCCAGCCGCTCCTGGTGGTGCGCTAGCAGTCCGTTGATCCGGCCGGCCAGCCCGATGAAGCGGTACTCGTGGGCCGGCAGGACTTCCTCGGCGGCGATGCCGAGCATGCCGCGCAGTGAGGCCAGGTAGTCGCCCAGGATGTCGCCCGCCTGCCGGGGAGCGTGGCTGATGTTCGGCGTGATGCGCGGCAGGATGTGGTCGCCGGTCAGCAAGACGTTGCGGGCGTCGTCGAAGAAGCAGACGTGTCCCGGGGTGTGGCCCGGCGTCCAGATGTTCACCAGCTCGCTACCGGGTCCCAGGGGCCGCTCGCCGTCCACGAGGAATCGATCAGGCTCCAGCCGGAACTCACCGAAGTCGTCTGGCGCGGCCGCCTGGGGCATCCGAACGGCCTCGAAGTCGGCCGTGAGCCCGCCGCGCTTGCGCAGGGTCTCGTTGCTCGCCGCCCGGAAGTCCTCGTGGCTGGTGAACATCTTGTCGGCTTGCGTGTCAGCCTCGTGCATCGCCACCCACGCGCCGGTGCGCTCCCGCAGTCGCCGCGCGAGGCCCATATGGTCGCCGTGCCCGTGGGTGATGAGGATGGCCTTCACGTCGCCCAGGTCGTGGCCGGTCTCGTTCAGCCCGGCGACCAGGCCGTCCCAGGACATCTGGGCCGGCCAGCCGGTATCGATGAGCGCGATGCCCCCGTTGTACTCGACCGCGTAGGCCAGCACGTAGCGCAGCGGGCTATTCGGGAACGGCGTCGGTATGGACCACAGGCCGGGCCGGACCAGCTCGACCGGGGGAAGCACCCGGTCGATCCACGCCTGCCGCTGCAGGGTACCGCTGACGGTGATCCCGGGGGGTACTGCACTCACGTTACTCCTATGTTTTTATATGTTTCACAGTGTATGTAGGGGGTGCGCCCGCGCTGGCCGCCCCGCACCGGCCGCCCGTCCAGGCCGCCCGTCCAGGCCCGTCACCCCAGCAGGCTAATTGAAAACACTCCTCACTTTTACCCATATACCCCGCGATGAAGCTCGCCGGGCCCGGCCGGCCGTCGTCCGCGGCGGTCGAGGCTCCCTGGCTTGAGAACCAAGTTCTCCCTACGCTGTTACTCAGCCCTTAGCCAACCTTCAGGAGGCCTGCGCTCGATGAATACTCGATCCAGAGTTGGGTCACTTCTCATGGCCGCCGCGGCCCTCAGCTGCCTCGCGCTCGCCGCGTGCAGCAGCTCAGGCTCGTCCGCCCCGGCTCCGACCCCGGCCACCTCCGCCCCGACCGGGCCGTCCCCGGCCAGCGCCCCGGCGGTCCCGGCGGCCTCGGTATCGGCCACGTCGTCGAGCTCGTCGGCCGGCTCGTCTCCCGGCATCCCCGCCAGCCTGACCGGGACGGCGAAGACGATCGCCACGAACTGGGTGACCTTCTTCAACGGAGCCTCGTCCGCCTCGACGAGGCTCAGCTTGCTCCAGAATGCCTCGACATTCTCCTCCGCGTTGCAGGCGTTGCTGAAGTCGCCGGTGGCATCGCAGACCGCCGCCCAGGTCACCGCGGTTTCCGTCGCGTCATCGACGGCGACGGTCACCTGGAACCTCCTGCTGAGCGGCAAGGTGGCGCTGCCCAATCAGAAGGGCCAGGCGATCCTCCAGGGCGGCACCTGGAAGGTCAGTGACGCCAGCCTCTGCGGACTGCTTAACCTGGAGCCGCCGGTCCCGGCCGCCTGCAAGTCCTGATCCCGCGCGATGGCCACGCCCCGGCGCACCGGCGCGACCAGAGCACGCCGCCGGGGCGCCGTCGCTTTCCCGCCCGCTCCGCCTGCCGCCGGGCCAGGCGGATGGCGCCCACCACGCCGGAGGAACACCGCTGATGAACCGCCTGACCGATACCGACGGCCTGACTGAGCTCCAGTGCGACATCCTCCGCGCGGTCCGCGAGTTCGTCGATGCCGAGATCATCCCGGTAGCGGCCGAGCTTGATCACGCGGACGCCTACCCGGCCAAGATCGTCGCGGGCCTGAGGGAGCTCGGTGTCTTCGGACTCACGATCGCGCCCGAGTACGGCGGCCTGGGCGAGTCCCTGCTGACCTATGCCCTGGTGGTCGAGGAGATCTCACGGGGCTGGATGTCAATCTCGGGCATCATCAACACCCACTTCATCGTCTCCTACCTGCTGTCACAGTACGGGACGGCCGAGCAGAAGGCGGCGTTCCTGCCGGGCATGGCGGCGGGCGAGATCCGTGCCGCGTTCTCCATGTCCGAGCCCGAGCTTGGCTCCGACGTGGCCGCGATCAAGACCTTCGGCCGCCGTGAGGGCAGTGACTACGTGCTGAACGGCCGCAAGATGTGGCTGACCAACGGCTCGACCTCCACCCTCGTGCTGCTGCTCGCCCGCACCGACGAGGGCCGCGCCCGGCCCCACCAGAACCTCACGGCCTTCCTCATCGAGAAGCAGCCCGGCCTCGGCCAGGTCCGCCCCGGCCTGGCCGTCCCGGGCAAGATCCGCAAGATGGGCTATCACGGGGTGGACACCACCGACCTGGCGCTTGACGACCTTCGTGTCCCCGGGGATCGCGTGCTGGGCGAGCGGCCGGGCCGGGGCTTCTACCAGATGATGGACGGCATCGAGGTTGGCCGGGTCAACGTCGCCGCCCGCGCCTGCGGCGTGGCGCTGCGAGCGTTCGAGCTCGGCGTCGCCTACGCTCAGCAGCGCTCCGCGTTCGGCCAGCCGATCGCCCGCCACCAGGCGATCGAGCACAAGCTCGCCGAGATGGGGACCAAGACCGTCGCGGCGCACCAGATGATGGTGATGGCCGCCCGGGCGAAGGACAGCAGGGAACGCGGGGACCTGAAAGCGGGCATGGCGAAGTTCCTCGCCGCCGAGTACTGCAAGGAGGTCGTCGAGGACAGCCTGCGCATCCACGGCGGCTACGGCTACTCCAGCGGGTTCGAGATCGAGCGCCTCTACCGCGACGCCCCCATGCTCCTCATCGGCGAGGGCACGGCCGAGATCCAGAAGACGATCATCGGCCGCCGCCTGCTGGAGAAGTACGCCCTCTAGCGCTACCGCGCCGCGACAGCGGCCCCTCGGCTCCCGCGGCAGTGACCGACCCCCATGTCTGCCTTCTCGCAGCAGCGATGCAGCCATGCCTATCACGGGATTTTGAGGGTCATGGAGCACCGCTGTCGTGCGACCTTGCCCGCGCTGTCACTGCGCTGCTGCCTGGGCGTGCCCGATGACGCATCGCGTACATTTGCCCACCGCAGCGGTGCGCCACCGCGGTCACCCGGCCGACAGCCCCCCGACCCCGGCACCTAGCGACCGGAGGCCGCACGCAGGGCCTGCCTGGCGATGACGATCTGCTGGATCTGGCTGGTCCCCTCGTAGATGCGGAACAGGCGCGCGTCGCGGTAGATCCGCTCGACCGCGACGCCGCGCATGTACCCGACGCCGCCGTGGACCTGGACCGCGCGGTCGGCGACGCGGCCGACCATCTCGCTGGCGAAGTACTTGGCGCACGACGGGCCGAGGCGGCGGTCTTGGCCAGAGTCGAAGTCCGTCGCGGCCGCGAGCACCAGGGACCGGCCGGCCATCACGTCGGTCTGCGAGTCGGCGATCAGGCCCTGGATCAGCTGGTACTCGGCGATCACCTGGCCGCCCTGCTCACGGCGGGCGGCGTAGCTGATCGTCTCGTCGAGCGCCCGCTGGGCCAGGCCCACGCACAGCGCCGCGATGTGCAGCCGGCCGTGCGCGAGGCAGCGCATCGCCGTCAGGTAGCCCTCGCCCTGGTTGCCGATGAGCGCCTCCGCGGGAACATGGGCCTGCTCGAGGCGGACCTCGGAGGTCCACGCGCCGTGCTGGCCCATCTTCGCGTCCCTGGGCCCGACGGTAACGCCCTCGGTGCCCGCCGGAACCATCAGCACCGAGATCTTCCCGGCCGCGGGGCCGTCAGCGTGCCGGGCGAACACCATGAACACGTCCGCGACCGGCGCGTTCGTGATGAAGCGCTTGAGGCCGCTGATCACCCAGCCGCCGTCAGGTGCCGCCGCGACCGACGTCACCAGGCCCGCGGGATCGGAGCCTGCGTCTTCCTCGGTCAGCGCGAACGACGCCGTCCACTCGCCGGCCGCCAGCTTCGGCAGGTACAGCTTCTTCTGCTCCTCGGTGCCGCCCTCGAGCAGCACGTGGCCGGCGATGCCGTTATTGGTGCCGAACATGGACCGGAACGCCGGGGTCGTGTACCCCAGCTCCATGACGAGCCGCGCCTCCTGCCACATCGTCAGGCCCAGGCCGCCGTACTGCTCGGGAATCGAGAAGCCGAACAGCCCCATCCGCGCCGCCTCATCGCGCAGCCCGGCGGGCATCTCATCGGTCTCGTCGATCTCCGCCTCGTGCGGGATCACCCGGTCCGTGATGAGGGAGCGCACGGTCGCGATGACGTCTTCGAGGTCGGCGTTGTCCATCGGGGGGCCTTTCAGTCAAGGATTCCTCGGCACCGCTCCGCCCGCAGGTGGCGGTCGATCTCGCTGGTGCTCCCTCGATGGTATTCGCGCGGCCGCCCCGCGCCCCGCGCCCCGCGCCCCGCGCCCCGCGGCGGGCGGCCGCTAGCGGGCGCGCCGGGGATGGATGGTCGTCGCCGGAGCGTCACGGCGCGGGGGGAGCGAGGTCGTCTCGCTTCCCTCGCCGGACGCCGCCTGCCCCGCCACGGCCATCGTCGGCGTCCGGATGACCGGCACGAGCACCGTCGGGATCGTCGCCTCCGGGCTCAGCAGCGACGCGTCAGGCAGGCTGCGGGCCAGCATAGTCGGCGGTGGCGCGCACGGCCGCGGCGACGGGCTGGCCGTCATCGTGGCCGGAGCTGGCTGGGCCAGCGCCTGCATCAGGTTCCCGTGTCCCGGTCCGGCCGGGCTCGGGGAAGCCAGGTGGGGGCCGGCCGGCCGGGCCTGGAGCCTGGCACGGCTCCGTCGGCGCGCGCCCAGTCGTAGAAAGGACAGCTTCGAGCCTGCGCCTGTCGACATGCTTCTCTCTCCTCGAAGGTGCCGACTGAGGGCCATCAAGCAATGGTGCCGGCCGTCGAGTGCTGGATCACGGCTGGGCGACCCTCATCATCTTTCCTGGCCGCCAGACCGCCCCGTCCGCCGACCGCCTCTCATGGAGGACTACGGGCCCGCGGCCTGGCCGGTTCGAAACGGCCGGAGCCTGGGCTCGCATGACCGCCCAGATCACTCGGGTCCACAGCGGCATAGGCTGCACCTGAAGCACGACGCCCTCGGCCGCCAGCTTGAGGCGATCATCTAGCAACACAAGGGAACAGAGCATGCAAGACGCTGTCATCTGCGAGCCGCTGCGCACCGCCGTCGGCCGGTACGGGGGCGCGCTGAAGGACGTGACCCCGACCCAGCTGGGGTCGGCCGTTCTCCGCGCCCTGATGGAACGGACCGGCATCGACCCGTCCGTCGTCGACGATGTGATCTTCGGGCAGTGTTACCCGAACGGCGAGGCCCCCGCGATCGGCCGGGTCGTCGCGCTCGACGCCGGGCTGCCGATCAGCGTGCCCGGCCTGCAGCTTGACCGGCGCTGCGGCTCTGGCCTGCAGGCCGTGCTTGATGCCGCGATGCGGGTGCAGACCGGGGTAGCCGACGTCGTGATCGCGGGCGGGGCGGAGTCCATGAGCCAGGTCGAGTACTACTCGACTGGTATCCGGTGGGGGGCGCGCGGTGCCGACCTCACGCTGCACGACCGGCTCAACCGAGCCAGGGAAACCGCGGGCGGCGACCGCTATCCGGTGCCAGGCGGCATGCTCGAGACGGCAGAGAACCTGCGCCGCGAGTACGGCATCGCGCGGCAGGAGCAGGACGAGTACGCGGTCCGCTCCCACCAGCGCGCGGTCGCCGCCCAGGCCGAGGGCCGGTTCGCCGACGAGATCGTGCCGGTCACGATTCCCGGCAAGCGCGGCGAGACCGTCTTTGCCGCCGACGAGCACCCGCGCGCCGACACGTCGGTGGAGATCCTGGCGGGCCTGAAGCCGGTCCGGCTGCGCCAGGACCCGGAGTCCACCGTCACCGCGGGCAACTCAAGCGGCCAGAATGACGCCGCGGCCGCCTGCCTCGTCACCACTCCTGACAAGGCCGCCGAACTGGGCCTGCGCCCCCTGGCCAGGCTCGTTAGCTGGGCCGCGGCCGGCGTCGCGCCCGCCACCATGGGCATCGGCCCGGTGCCGTCGACGGCTAAGGCCCTGTCCCGGGCCGGGCTGGCGCTCGCCGACATGGACCTCATCGAGCTCAACGAGGCGTTCGCCGCCCAGGTACTGGCCGTCACCCGCGAGTGGGAGCTGAAGGAAGCCGATTTCGACCGGCTGAACGTCAACGGCTCCGGCATCTCGCTGGGCCACCCGGTCGGCGCGACCGGTGTGCGCATCCTGGCCACCGGCCTGCGTGAGCTGCACCGCCGCGACGGCCATTACCTGCTTGAGACCATGTGCATCGGTGGCGGCCAGGGACTGGCCGCTGTCTTCGAGCGGGTCTAGTCCAAATTTCCGTGGCCGAACGGTCCGTCCCCCGGTAGCGACCCCCAGCCAGGCGGTTGCGCCGGGGAGGCGAGGCCGCCGGACCGTCGCAGGGAAGCCCGGCCCTGAGCTTGCGCCGGGGCCGGGCTCGCGGCCACCGATTGGCTCGGGTCGGCCTACATCTCGTGATTGATGATGCGATTCCAGGTGACCGGCCCGGCGATGCCGTCGACGGTGATGCGCTCGACCATCTGGAAGATCCGCACGGCCTGCTCCGTCTGCGGCCCGAAGATCCCGTCGATGTCGAGGTCGTGGAAGCCGTAGGCGAAATGCAGGTTGTGCTGGAGGGCGAAGACGGCCGGGCCGTTCGCACCCCGCGAGACCTGGATGCAGAGCCTGGGCCAGGTCTGCTCGCCCACCTGCCCGTCCACCGCCAGCGGAGGGGTCATCGCCTGGAACCGCCTGACGGCCGCCTCCGTGAGCGGCCCGAAGATCCCGTCGGCCGCAAGGCCGGCGCCGATCCGCTGGTTCAGGAACTGCTGGATGGAGTAGACCCGCTCTCCCGTGGCCCCGATCTTGGTGAGCGGCCAGGACAGGCCCGCTTGCAGGCAGTTCACGGTGGCCCCGAGCGCCCGCCTTGCCGGGACCGTCGTCACCGCGAGGGCCGTCGCGACCGGGCGGAAGCCCGGCGCCGCCATCGTCGCCGTGCTCGCCCCGGCGACCGTGCCGGTCATGGTGGCCGTCGTAGCGGCGGTAAGGGCGGCCGCTACGCCCAGGGCAGCCTTTCGCGAAGTATTACCCATGTATCCCCCTTGATTGAGTACTGCGACTGCACTCGGTGTCTACCCTTTAGCGCGCGCTGGTGAATCACTGGGGATGGCATTTTTGCAGTTATCCAAATGGCCACTTGTTGTTTCTCGCCGCAAGCCTGACTTGGGTCACATGTCGGCCTTGAGTGATTTCGCAAGGCCGGCAGCTCTTTCCCGGGCGCATGAAAGCCCGGCTCCAGTGGTCTGCACCGGAGCCGGGCCTGGCGCCATTGCCAAGTTCAGGCGGGGCTACCACTCAAAGTAGACCAGCTTGTTCCATGTGGCCGGCCCGACGACGCCGTTGGGCGTCAGTCCGTACTTCCGCTGGAAGTCCTTGACCGCTGCGAGCGTCTGCGGTCCGAATATCCCGTCGATGAGAATCGGGTAACGGTAGGCCATGCACAGGCTGGCCTGGGCCGCGAGCACGGCCAGGTGATAAGGGCTGCCGTAGCTGACCTTGACAATGAGCTTCGGCCAGGTCTGCGGCCCCACCTTTCCTGTCGGGTTGAGCCCGTGCCTGCGCTGGAACAACCTGACGTACCTCTCCGTGGCGGGGGAGAAGCGGGTGTTGCAGGGGAGCCACACCCGGAGCCACTGCCGGAGCAGGCACTGAATGTTGACTACCTTGACGCTGCGGGCGCCGCGCTGGACGAGCGGCCAGTACATGCGGGATGGCCAGTTCGCCGCGGCCGGCGCCGCCGAGGCCGCCACCGCGGCCCTGGACGTCGGCCCCACGAGCGCTGACGCCGTCGCCGCGCCCGCCAGGGCCGCCGGGGCGGCCACGGTTACCGACGCCGCGCGGGAGGCCGGCGCCGTCGTCTTCGCGGGAGTGGCGCCTGCCGATCCGGTGACCGCGATGGTCGCGGTGGCGGCGATAAGGAGGGCCGTAACCCCCAAAGTGGCCTTTCGCGAAAGATTGCCCATGTATCTCTCCTCCCGGTGGAGTGGTGCGTTGCTGCACCCGCTGATTACCTCATTAGAGCACGTGATTGGTTCACCGAGAAAGGAATTCTTTAAAAATTCAGAGGCCCCGCCGTCTTTTATCCTATTGCATGCATTAAATGCGCAAATCAGCACTTAAATCGGAAGCTGTCAGCGTGCGCGCCAAGGTCGCAGGTGCGCGCGCTGTCAGTCTGAGGCAGGCAGCGGCTTGGGCATCTCGATCGTCATGGGCTCACCATGGCACTCGAGTTGCCCGGTACCTGGCTTCACCACGAGCAACTGGGCCGAGCAGTGCGCGCATACGTAGCGCTTCCCGATCTGGTTGGCCATCGTGGCGTCTCCCGTCCTGCGCGGCCGGCTCATCCAGGGATGATGGCGCGCCATCCCAAAGTGGACACTTGGGAGGTTAGCACGCTAGCGGTCGGGTGAATAGCACTTACTATGGCATTCGCGCGGGGGAAGGCGAGAGGTGCCGGGCCAACTGGGCCGCCGTCAGGCCAGGTCCGCCGCCGCGGGCACGACCGAGCCGAGCAAGTCGATGACCTTCGCCGGCTCGGTGATGCCGACGGCGGCGACGTAGGTCGCGGTAAAGCCCGCCGCGCTAAGCTCGGAAAGGGTCCGCAGCAGGTCTTCCCGGGTGACGGATGCGTTGACCCCAATGCCCACGGTCTTCTCGATCTCGTCGTAGTCGCGGCCCACCGCCTCGCAGTGCCCGCGCAGTACGTCCAGCTTGCCGGGCAGTTCCGGCCCGCCGCCCCAGAAATTGCAGGCGTCGGCGTACTGGGCGACCAGGCGGAGGGTCTTCTTCTCGCCGCTTCCGCCGATCATGAGGTAAGGCCGGGGGGAGCGGAGGTTCGGCGGTGAGTTGAGGGTCCGCCCCAGCTGGTAGTGCCTGCCGTCGAAGGGCGCTTCTGAGGCCGACCACATTTGCAGGCAGACCTGGACGGCTTCCTCCAGGCGCTCGAAGCGCTCGGCGACGGGCGGGAAGAGCAGGCCCAGGCCCGCCGTCTCCTCCGCGTTCCACGCGGCCCCGATGCCGAGGCCGGCCCGGCCGCCTGACAGCACGTCCAGGGTTGAGACCTGCTTGGCGAGCAGGCCGGGGTCACGGTAGGTCACGGCGGTGACGAGCGTGTGCAGTAGCACCTTGCGGGTGTGCGCCGCGAGGAAGCCGAGCGCGGTGTAGGCCTCGAGCATCGCCTGCTCGGGCGTCCCGATCCCGGTGATCTGGAACAGGTGGTCCATCACCGTGATCCGGGCGATGCCGGCGTCCTCCGCGGCACGCGCGTGGTCAGCCAGTCGCTGCCCGAGCTCGGCCGTCCCGCCATCCCAGGTGAAGTCCGCGATGTGCAGGCCAATCTCCACAAGATCCCTCGTTTCGTGTTGCGTGACGGGATCGAGCCTATCGGCCATCACGAACCGTGCTCGCTCCGGCCGTGATCACCGGGCGCGTCGGCCAGGCCTCTTGCATTCACGCTACACCCACCTACAATGTAGGTCATGACTCCTTCATCGGTGCGGTTCGATCCCGCGGTGCTGAACCGGCTCAATGCCTTTGTCGCGGGAAACCGTGACCTGACCCTGTCCAGTGCCAGCAACCGGCTGGTGGATGAGGCCCTGCGGATGCATGAGCACCCGCTGATCGCGTTCAAGGTGGGACCCGCGGGCCAGCGCGCCCGGGTTGTCGGCGGTCCCGACGTCTGGGAGATCGTCGGCGCCGTGCGAGCAGTCAGGGATGGTGATCCCGCTCTGGTCGGGGACGAGGTCCTCGCGATCGTCGCCGAGACATCCGGGGTGCCGAGGGCGTTCATCCGCGCGGCCCTCGACTACTGGGCTGACTACCCCGACGAGGTGGATGCCTTCATGGATCGGGCCAGGGCCGAGGCGTCGCAGGCGCAGGCAGCCTGGCAGCGGCAGCAAGAGCTGCTCGGAAATTGAGCGGGGAAGCGTGACCGCGTTCGGCAAGCCAGGCGCTCTGCTGCTCGACGAGATGTTCTCTCCGGCGATCGCGGCTGACCTGGAGGCCCGGGGCGTCGATGCCCGCGCCGTCGCGGCGGATCCGTTGCTGCGGGCGTTGTCCGACCTGGAGATCTTCGAGGCAGCCTTGCTGGAGAACCGGGTCATCGTGACGAACAACGTCGCGGATTTCGAGAGCCTGCGGCGGTCGCGTGAGGCTTTCGGTGGCGGTGTCCCTGGCCTGATCTACACGTCGGATCTGAGGTTCCCGCGGGCAAGGGGATTCCTCAGTCGGCTCGCGGCGGCGCTGGAGGCCGCCGCCGTGGGCCACCAGGCCTCCCGCCACGGTGGCGTGCTGTGGCTGAGCCCGCTTGATTAGCGGCAGCGGGCTCAGCGGCCCGAGCCTCAGCCGGCCTTGTGCTGGCTGATTTCGTTGATGAGCTGGGGGACGACGGTGAACAGGTCGCCGATGACGCCGTAGTCGGCGATCTCGAAGATGGGGGCCTCGGGGTCCTTGTTGATCGCGATGATGGTCTTGGATGTCTGCATGCCGGCCCGGTGCTGGATGGCGCCGGAGATGCCGATGGCGGCGTACAGCTGGGGGGAGACGGTCTTGCCGGTCTGGCCGACCTGGAACTGGTGGGGGTACCAGCCGGCGTCGACCACGGCGCGGGACGCGCCGACCGCCGCGCCCAGGGCGTCGGCCAGGTCCTCGATGACCCGGAACCCGTCGGCCGACCCGGTGCCGCGCCCGCCCGAGACCACGATCTGGGCCTCGGCCAGGTCCGGGCGCGCCGAC
>Ga0335075_10015319_pt1 | contig 11496 bp, 8 predicted proteins | sample Lox_Sample_24_FD_206723 | JGI IMG/M metagenome (GOLD analysis project Ga0335075, IMG submission 206723) | Soil microbial communities from Loxahatchee National Wildlife Refuge, Florida, United States - Lox_Sample_2.4 | ecosystem: Environmental > Terrestrial > Soil > Wetlands | place: USA: Florida...
CGGCGTGCTCAACCGCCGCCAGGAGGTCGTCGGTGCCGCCGACGACGGCTGGCGCGGGGTCGACGCGCTGGTGGAGGAGATCGCCGAGCGCGGCGGGACCGCCCGCGCGCTGCTCGGCGACATCGCGCTCGAGCAGGACGCGCGACGGCTGGTGGACGACGCCGCCGCCTGGCAGGGCCGGCTCGACATCCTGGTCAACGGCGCGGCCGCGCCGCAGGGGGCCGACCGGGCCGACATCGAGGACGTGCCGGTCGAGGTCTGGGACTTCGTGCTCGGCGTCAACCTGCGCGGCACCTACCTGATGTCCCGGTTCGCGGTCCCGCACATGCGCGCGCTCCGGTGGGGCCGCATCATCAACATCTCCTCCCAGGCCGGGCAGGTGCCGGTGGCGATGTCGACCGCGTACTCGGCCGCCAAGGCGGGCGTGCTCGGCTTCACCCGGGCGCTGTCGGCCGACGTCGCCCCGTGGGGGATCACCTGCAACGCGATCGCGCCGGGGATGGTGGCGACGTCGCGCGCGACCCTCTCCCTCGACCCCGACCTCGACGTCGCGGCCGAGGTCAAGCGGCGCGGGGCGATGCTCGCGGTCGGCCGCCCGGGGTACCCGGAGGACATCGCGGCGGCGGTCGCGTACCTGGCGTCGGACGCGGCCGGCTACATGACCGGGCAGACGCTGGTGCTCGACGGCGGTGCGTCAAGCTCGATGTTCGCGAAGAAGCCGCCCGCGGACGGATAACCACCACTCACGATCGCGTAAGGGGCCTGCATGTCGACGAGGACCGTGCCGCCGTTCCGGGCTGATCATGTAGGGAGCCTGCTGCGGCCGCAATGGCTGCACTCGGCCCGGGCGGATCGGGCGGCCGGGCGGATCTCCGACGCTGAGCTGCGGGCGGTCGAGGACGAGGCGATCAGGGACGCGGTGCGGCTGCAGCAGGAGGCCGGGCTGCGGTCGGTCACCGACGGGGAGTTCCGCCGGGCGACCTGGCACATGGACTTCGTGTACCAGATCGGCGGGATCTCGAAGGCGCCCGGGCGGCTGCTGTCGACGTTCCACAACGAAGGCGGCGACATCACGTTCACGCCGGACGCGATCCGGGTCGACCGGCCGGTCACGATGGACACCACGATCTTCGGCGACGACTTCGCGTTCCTGCAGTCGGTCGCCGGCCCGTCGACGCCCAAGCTGACGATCCCGGCCCCGTCGATGGTGCACTACCGGTCGGGCATCCGCGCGGTCGCCGACGAGTCGGTCTACCCCGACCCGGACCAGTTCTGGACCGACCTGTCGGCCGCCTACGCCGAGGAAGTCCGCCGCCTCGCCGCCCAGGGCTGCACCTACCTCCAGCTCGACGACACCAGCCTGGCGTACCTGAACGACCCCGCCCAGCGCGCGTACGTGGCCGAGCGGGGCGAGGACGCCGACCGCATGCACCTGCGCTACATCGCGCTCACCAACGGCTCGATCGCCGCCCGGCCCGCGGGGATGGCGGTCACCACCCACCTGTGCCGCGGCAACTTCCAGTCCTCGTGGGTCGCGTCCGGCGGCTACGACTTCGTGGCCGAGGCGCTCTTCAACGAGCTGGCGGTGGACGGGTTCTTCCTCGAGTACGACGACGAGCGCTCGGGCGGGTTCGAGCCGCTCCGGTTCGTGCCCCCGGGCAAGCAGGTGGTGCTCGGCCTGGTCACCACCAAGCGGCCGCAGCTGGAGTCGCCGGACGCGCTCAAGCGGCGGATCGACGAGGCGTCCAGGTACGTGCCGCTGGACCAGCTCTGCCTGTCCGGCCAGTGCGGGTTCGCCTCCACCGCCGAGGGCAACGCGCTCACCGCCGACGACCAGAAGGCCAAGCTCGAGCTCATCGTCGCGGTCGCGGCCGACGTCTGGGGCTAGCCGACCGAGAGTCCGGTCTTGTGCGCGGGCACAAGGGCTGACCGGCGGCGGCGGGGGTCGGATACAAGCGTCTCCGCGATCCGGCAAACGGCAGATATTGCTCCTTGCGGGCGCATCGGACGGGTGAGAGTATCCAAGACAAATCTGTGGACGAGCGACTCAGAAATTGTCACACACCAGCGTACGATCAATCACGAGTAGGTGAATGCCGTGAAATTCCGGCTTTTGTCAAAGCGGACCGCCTGCCTCGCTGGGGCGGCCGCGCTAGTGCTGACGGCGGCGGCCGCGTGCAGCAGCAACAGCTCATCGTCGCCCGGCTCGACCTCGTCGACCAGCTCAACCGCCAGCCCCAGCCAGAGCAGCATCACCGCGACCGGCGCCGCGGTCGCGGGCGGCTCGATCACGGTCCTCGAGGGCAAGGGCTTCGCCGGCGACTGGCCGCTCGGCCTTGACCCCGCCACCAACACCACCGGCTCGGCCGACCAGGACTACTACAACGCGGTCCTCGGCGACCTGTTCGAGCTCGGCCCGGGCGGCAAGCAGATCGACGACCTCGCCACCGGCTACACGTTCTCCAACGGCAACAAGACGATCACCATCAACCTGCGGCCCGGCGTCGAATTCTCCGACGGAACCCCGCTGACCGCCTCGGTCGTGGCCTGGAACTGGACCCGCGACCTGGAGTCGAGCTGCACCTGCGCCCCCGAGTGGACCATCGCCCGGGTCAACCCCAAGGTCACCACCTCCGCCCCGGCGGCCGGCGTGATCAAGGTCCTCGGCACCGACACCATCCAGGTGAACCTGGCCGCCCCCGACGGCGCGTTCATCAACCAGATGTACGACACGATCCCGAACTGGATCATCTCCGAGGCCGCGTTCAACAAGATGGGCGAGAAGGCGTTCGCCCAGATGCCGGTCGGCGCCGGGCCGTTCATCATGGTCAGCGACTCCTACAGCAACCAGATCGTGGTCAAGAAGAACCCCGACTACTGGGACAAGCCGCTGCCGTACCTCGACGGCATCACGTTCAAGTCGGTCAGCGGCGACGAGGCGGCCTACGAGGCGATGCTCGCGGGCGAGGGCCAGGTCTATATCGACATGTCGACTCCGCAGCTGCTGACCGAGTCCGCGCAGCACTTCAACGTGCTCAATCAGCTCGGCACGTCCCCCTACGACCTGCAGCTCAACACCGCGGTGGCGCCGTTCAACAACCCGAAGGCGCGCGAGGCGATCTACGCGATGACGAACTTCGCGCCGATCCTGCAGCACATCTTCGACAACGAGTACCCGGTCGCCGAGGGCTTCACCGGCCCCGGCGGCATCTGCTACGAGCAGTACGTCCCCGGCTACCAGGGCTACAACCCGACCCTGGCCAAGCAGCTCGTGGCCGCGAGCGGCCTCGACAAGACCACGATCCAGTTCGGCACGATCTCCTCCTCCCCGGTCGCGGCCGAGACCGTGCAGGCGCTGAGCCAGGAGTGGGCGGCGTTCGGGGTCAAGACCTCGCAGCACGTCTACCCGCTGAACGGGCTCATCCAGGCGTTCCTCGCCAACGGCGGCAAGAGCTGGCAGGCGATGATCCAGACCGCGGGCGCGTACGACCCGTCCAGCGGCGTCGGGGTCGGCTTCCGGTTCAACTCCATGTCGCCGTTCAGCGGGGTGCACGACCCCAAGCTCGACTCGATCCTCGCCAGCGCGGTCGCCAGCAGTGACCTCAGCACCCGCTGCGCCGACTACAACGAGGCGGCCAAGTACATCGCCGACAACTACTACGGGCCGTTCTACTTCTCCTTCGCCCCGGCCAACGTCGCGGTCAAGGGCGTGGCGGGCCCCGGCCTCACCTCGCCGCTGCCCGCGGTCGCGGTGGCGCCCGCCGTGCTCTGGGAGGACGTCTACGACAACGCGAGCAGCTGAAGCATCGTCCGCAACCGAGAGTTAGGACACAGGAACCGAACCATGGCGCTGGCACAGCAAGTCCAGCTCCAGCGGGACCCCGGCGCACGATCTGACGTCGTGCGCCGGGTCACCGGCTCACCAGCGCTTCAGCTGGTGGGCCGACGGCTGCTCACGGCCATCCCCGTTCTGCTGGGCGTCACCTTCCTGACATTCGTCGTGATGAACCTCATCCCCGGGAACCCGGCCCGGCTGATCCTCGGCATCAACGCCACCCCCGGGCAGATCGCCCAGGTCGACGCCAAGCTCGGCCTCAACCACCCGTTCTGGGACCGGTACTGGCTCTGGCTCGACGGGCTGCTGCACGGCAACCTCGGCATCGCCTACAGCAACCAGCAGAGCGTCAACACCGACCTCGCCCAGCACCTGCCGGTCACCTGCTGGCTGCTGCTGTACACGCTGGTGGTGTCGCTCGGCCTCGGCGTGATCGTCGCCGTGCTGGCCGCCCGCAAGCCCAACGGGATCGCCGACCGGCTCAGCCTCGCGGTCTCGATGCTCGGGCTGTCGATCGCCCCGTACGTGCTCGCGCTGGTGCTCATCTACATCTTCGCGGTCAAGGTGCAGTGGTTCCCGGCCATCTCCAACTCCCTCGGCAGCAGCCCGCTCCAGGCGATCAGGGCGCTCACGCTGCCCGCCGCGAGCATCGGCTTCCCGCTGTTCGCGGTGTACAGCCGGCTGCTGCGGGCCGACATCGTCGAGCAGATGCAGCGCGAGGACTACATCGTCACCGCCAAGGCCAAGGGCGTCGCCCCGTGGCGGGTGCTGATCCTGCACGCGACTCGGAACTCGATGTTCACGCTGATCACGCTGGTCGCGCTCAACCTCGGCACGCTGATCGGCGCGGTCGCGATCATCGAGCCGATCTTCTCGCTGCCCGGCATCGGGGCCGAGCTGATCAACGCGATCCAGATCAACGACCTGCCGCTGGTGGAGGGCATCGTGGTGGTGTTCGCGCTGGTGACGGTGGCGGGCAACCTGCTCGCGGACCTGCTCTACGCGGTACTCGACCCAAGGATCCGGTATGGCCGCTCAGCTTCCTGACATGACCACGACGCTCGCCCCCGGCGCCGCCCCGGCCCTGCCGTCGCTGGTCAGCGCCCGGCAGCTGCGCGGCCAGCGGGTCGCGCGGGCGCTGCGGCTGTGGGTGCCGGCCGCGATCCTCGTCGCGCTGTTCTTCCTCTGCTTCGTCTGGCCGTACGTCTACCCGATCCCGTCCGGCACCGTCGGCAGCATCCTCGCCGCCCAGGAGCCGCCGTTCTCGCCCGGGCACTGGCTCGGCACCGACCCGGTCGGCGTCGACGTGTTCGCGATGCTGGTCTACGGCGGGCAGGTCGCGTTCGAGGTCGGCTTCGCGGTCACCGCGATCGGGATGGTCATCGGCGGCCTGATCGGGCTGGCGGCCGGGTACTTCGGCGGCTGGACCGACACGGTCCTGTCCCGCATCATCGACGTGCTGATCGCGTTCCCGGCCCTGGTGCTGGCGCTGGCGGTGGCCGAGGTGCTGCAGCCGAGCGAGCTGCACCTGATCTGGGCGCTGTCGGTGTTCAGCGTGCCCGCGTTCGCCCGCGTCACCCGCGGCTCCACGCTGGTGGTCAGGCAGCTCCCGTTCATCCAGGCGGCCCGGCTGTCCGGCACCAGGAACTGGCGGATCATCATCAAGCACGTGCTGCCGAACGTCCTCCCCGGCATCATCTCGTTCAGCCTGATCGGCGTGGGCATCGTCGTGATCCTCGAGGGCGCGCTCGACTTCCTCGGCCTCGGCATCCAGCAGCCCAAGCCGAGCTGGGGCGCGATGATCGCGCGGGGGCAGACCGTGCTCACCGCCCAGCCCGAGTACGTGCTGATCCCGTCCATCGTCCTGCTGATCTTCGTGATGGCGCTGAACCTGCTCGGTGACGCGCTCCGTGAGCGCTGGGGAGTCCGATGAGCCAGGCAACCACCGACGCGCTGCTCGAGGTCGAGGACCTGCGGGTCGCGTTCGCGGTCGGCGGCCGCGAGATCCGCGCGGTCGACGGGGTCAGCTACCGGGTCGAGCCGGGCCAGACGCTCGCGATCATCGGCGAGTCGGGTTCTGGCAAGACCGTCGGCTGCCGCGCGATCATGGGGCTGCTGCCGGCCGCCGCGATGATCAGCGGGTCGGCCCGGCTGCGCGGCAGCGAGCTGATCGGGCTGTCGGACGCGCAGCTGCGCAAGCACCGCGGCAGCGACCTGGCGATGGTGTTCCAGGACCCGGCCCGGTCGCTCAACCCCACCATGCGGGTCGGCGCGCAGATCACCGAGGCGATCAGGACGCACAGGAAGCTCGGCAAGCCGCAGGCCAAGGCGGAGGCGGTCGAGCTGCTCCGGCTGGTCCGGATCCCGGCCCCGGACCGGCGCTTCCACGAGTACCCGCACCAGCTCTCGGGCGGCATGCGGCAGCGGGTGATGATCGCGATCGCGCTCGCCTGCCGGCCGAAGCTGCTGATCGCCGACGAGGCGACCACCGCCCTCGACGTCACCACCCAGGCCCAGATCATGGAGCTGATGCTCGAGCTCCAGGCCGAGCTGGGGATGTCGCTGCTGTTCATCAGCCACGACCTCGGCCTGGCGGCGTCCTACGCCGACGAGGTAGTGGTGATGTACGCGGGCAAGATCGTCGAGCAGGCCCCGGCCGGGAAGCTGTTCGGGGCCGGCGGCACGGTCCGGATGCGCTACACCCGGGCGCTGCTCGACGCGATCCCGCACATCGAACGGGCCGCCCACACCGAGCTGCCGGTGGTCAGCGGCCGCCCGCCGGACCCGGCCGACCTGCCGCCCGGCTGCTCGTTCGCGCCCCGCTGCGCCCACGCGGCCGACGACTGCCTGGCCAAGGCGCCCGCCCTGGCCGAGCACAGCCCCGGGCACTCCTGGGCCTGCTGGCACCCCTGCGAGAACGGAGTCGCGCCATGAGCACCGAGACGGCCGCCGACGACAAGCGGCCGCTGCTGTCGGTCCGTGACCTGGTCCAGGAGTTCGTCGTCCGGGAGGGCGGCGGCACCCGGGCCGGCGTCGTCCAGGCGGTCTCCGGCGTCTCGTTCGACATCAGGCCGGGCGAGACCCTCGGCATCGTCGGCGAGACCGGGTCGGGCAAGTCGACCCTGGCCCGGGCGATCCTGCAGTCGCCCCGGCCCAAGTCGGGCACGGTCAGCTTCCGCGGCAGCGAGCTGACCAGGCTGCGCGGCCGCCAGCTGCTGGCCGCCCGGCGGAACCTGCAGTTCGTGTTCCAGGACCCGTTCGGGTCGCTCGACCCCAAGTGGCAGGTCCGCTCGATCATCGAGGAGCCGCTGATCGCGTACGCGGCGGGCGACCGGCAGGCGCGCAGGAAGCGCGTCGACGAGCTGCTCGACCTGGTCGGGCTCGACCCCGCCCGGTACGCCAAGCGGCACCCGCGCGAGCTGTCCGGCGGCCAGGCCCAGCGGATCGCGATCGCCCGCGCCGTCGCCCTCGAGCCCGACCTGCTGATCTGCGACGAGGCGGTCTCCTCGCTCGACGTGCTGATCCAGGCGCAGGTGCTCAACCTGTTCGAGAAGCTCCGCCGCGAGCTCGGCCTGTCCTACCTGTTCATCGCGCACGACCTCGCGCTGGTCAAGCAGGTCAGCGACCGGGTCGGGGTGATGTACCTGGGCAAGTTCTGCGAGGTCGGGCCGGGCGAGTCGGTCTACCGGCAGCCGCTGCACCCGTACACCAGGGCGCTGCTCGACTCGATCCCGTCGACCGAGCCGGGCGCGGGCCGGAAGACGACCACCCTCAGAGGCGAGCCGCCGTCGCCGGTCAGCCCGCCGTCCGGCTGCCGGTTCCGCACCCGCTGCCCGCGCGCGGCCGACCGCTGCGCGGCCGAGGTGCCGGAGCCGCGCGAGCTGTTCCCCGGCCACCAGGTCGCCTGCCACTTCCCGCTGACCGAGCCGGCCGACCCGGCCGCCGCCGCCCAGGCCACCGCCACCCACACCACCGCCACCGCACCGGGCTGACCCCCACCCCCATCAAGATCCAGATCATCATCTCGAACGGACCCTGGATGACTCCCACCGCTCCACGACTCCGGATCCTGCTCGAACCCCACCACGGGGCGACCTACGCCCAGATCCTGGCCCTCGCCCAGGCGGCCGAGGCGGGCGGGTTCGACGCGTTCTTCCGCTCCGATCACTACCTCGGGATCGACGCCGACGACACCAGCTACCAGCCGACCGACTCCTGGACCACGCTCGCGGGGCTGGCCGTGCAGACCGACCGGGTCCGGCTGGGCACGCTCGTCAACGCGTCCACCTTCCGGCTCCCCGGGCAGCTCGCGGTCGAGGTCGCGACCGTCGCCCAGATGAGCGGCGGCCGGGCCGAGCTCGGCATCGGCGCCGCCTGGTACGAGCGCGAGCACGACTACTTCGGGATCCCGTTCCCGCCCCTGGGCGAGCGCTTCGACCGGCTCGAAGAGCAGCTCGCGATCCTCACCGGCCTGTGGGGCACCAAGCCGGGGGAGCGGTTCAGCTACGAGGGCAAGCACTACCGGCTGACCGACTGCGCCTCGATCCCGCGCCCGGTCGAGCGGCCGAAGATCATCGTCGGCGGGGCCGGAACCAAGCGCACCCCGACGCTGGCCGCCCGCTACGCCGACGAGTTCAACGGCGCCCTCGGCCTCGACCTGCGCGACCGCTACGCCAACTTCCGCCGTATCTGCGAGGACGTCGTCGGCCGCGACCCGGCCTCGGTCCGGCTGTCGGCCACGGTCCCCACCTGCATCGGCGCCGACGCGGCCGACCTCGAGCGCAGGAAGGAGTCCCTCGGCGCCCCCGGCGCCCGGCTGCTCGCGGCCGGCGTCAGCGGCTACGCGGGCGACCTCATCCGCGTCATCGAAGACCTCGCCACCCAGGGCGCCGACACCGTCTACCTGCACGTCTACGGCCCGGCCGACGTCGCCCACATCGACCTCCTCGGCGACCAGGTCGTCCGCCGCCTCGTCTAGCCCCCGACCACGCAGATAACAGCAAGAAGCGTGGCGCGCCAGGTACAAGAGGATCCGGAGCGGCCGTCATCGTGTGCCGTTGTGGGGGCGGCGTCGCGCCTGAAGGCATCATCGTGTCGTGTAAGTGGTGCTATATGACAGTTCCAGAACACGTTGACGATTATCTGGCGACGACCTGGTGCGAGTGGTGACAGAGGGAGCGGTGAGGATGTCCCGCGCCCGGCATCTCGATAACGGCAAGAAGCGGCGCCAGCCGCCTCCATGATCGCGAAAGATTTGGTTTTCATGTAAGAAAAGGTCCTTATAACAGCCCGAATCCTTCGTGATCACGCGTCCGCGCGGATAACAGCAAAACGCGCGGAGCGCTGGGTGTTCCGGGGCGGCGCGGGGCGCGGGGTAGTTGGCCGGGCGCGCCCGGTTGTGGGGGTGCACAGCGCTATTCGGCCAAGCTTGTGCGGCGGGCGGATGCAGCCGCCCGCCCCGCGGGGGCAGCATGAGGGCGTGGCACAAGCCCGGGAGTTCGGGGGCTGACGTGGAGATCGACATCAGGGCGGCCGCCCGGCTGCGCGGCTCGGCCGGCGCCCAGGCGGCGATCAAGCCGCTGGTCGAGGCGGTCTGCCGGTCAGACGCGGACCTGGAGACGGTCCGCCTGGTCGGCGACTGGATCCAGTACAAGGCCAACTTCCGCGAGACCGCGATGATCCGCCCGGTGCTCGCGGCCGACGACACCGCGACCGGGGCCGCGGCCGCGCCCGCCACCGCGGTCGGCCACGAGCTCGCGGTCGACCTGCGCCGATGCGCCCAGCCGGAGACCGACGTGGCGGCCGAGGTGACCGCGGCGCTGCTCGACACCAACCCGGACCGGGTCTGGCTCGAGCCGTGGGCGGCCTCGTCCGCGAGCTGCGTCTGGCGCTTCAACGCGCTGTTCTGGCAGGCCCTGGTGGACTGGGAGAAGGCCACCGGCCGCGAGTACGAGCAGACCCTGCCCGGCGGCGAGTCCGACGCCAGGAACGCCGCCGCCGCCGACGAGACCATCCTCGACCTGTTCAAGATCTGGGACGAGCTGGCCGGCCGGCGGGCGCTGCCGGAGCAGCTCTACGTGCTCGAACTCGGGGTCGGCAACGGCGGGCAGGCCCGGACCTGGCTCGACCGGTTCGTCGAGCTCGACCGCAGGCACGGCCGCGACTACTACCGGCGGCTGCAGTACCTGATGGGGGACTACTCGGCCCACGTGCTCGACCGGGCCCGGGCCGAAGTCGCCCACCACGGCGAGCACGTGTCCGGGCTCGTGCTCGAGGCGACCCGGCTGGCGGGGACGGTCGGCTTCCTGGCCGGCAAGGCGTTCCTGGTCTACATCTCCAACGTCTACGACAACCTGCCGAGCGACGAGGTCGCCGCCATCCGCGGCCGGGTCTACCTCGTCCAGGCCCGGTCGTTCCTGCCCGGCCCGGCCGCCGACGAGATCGCCCGCCGGTTCGGGCTCCGGCGGCCCGCGCTCGCCCAGCTCACCCAGCGGCTGCTGCGGATCGGGCCCGAGCTGCTGGCGGAGTCGGTGCCGGAGACGTTCGCCGACACCGGCCAGGCGACGGCGTTCTGGCAGGCGGTGTGGGCGGCGCTGCGCCAGGCCGAACGATACGTGCCGCTCGAGGGCCTCGACACCTACCGGATCGCGCCCGGGCTGACCGGCGAGATCCTGCGCTCGCTGCTGGGGGCCGAAGGCGACATCCGGATGCACGTGTCCAACGGCGCCCTCGCCTCGTTCGCCGACACGCTGCCGCTGCTGCACCCGTTCGGCCGGGTGGTCTGCCGCGATCTGTTCACGACCGCGGCCGGCGACTACCGGACCGGCTTCCGCGGGCCGGGCAAGTACGACGGCTCGGTCGTCAACTGGGTCAACGGCCCGCTGCTGCAGCTCGTGGCCAGCCGCCGCGGCTACGACGTGCGGTTCGCCCCGTTCACACAGCGCCCGGGTTCGCACGTCAAGACACTGACCGTCCAAGTCAGGGACTAAAGGCGAAAATCTTGATGTCTAACGGTCCCGTACTCCGCCCCTTCATCCCCACGACCGTGGTCGGCTCGTACAGCGTCCCCGAGTGGCTTGAGCGGCTCAAGACCGAGTTCTACCAGCGCCGGATCAGCGCCGCCCACCTGGCCGAGATCCACGAGGTCGCGATCAAGGCCGCGATCAAGGACCAGGAACAGGCCGGGATCGACATCGTCTCCGACGGCGAGCTGCGGCGGGACAACGACATCGACTACTTCCTCGCCCGCATCCCCGGCGTGCTCATCGAGCGGCGGGCCAAGACCGACTACTACGACTACCTCGAGGCGGCGGTCGCCGCCCGGCTCCCGGCCGACGACAAGGAGTCGCTGGGCCTGGCGGCCGACTACGCGTTCACCGCCGAGCTGACCGACCGGCCGGTCAAGTTCTCCTTCACCGGCCCGTTCTCGCTGTCGCGCCGGATCGACGCGGCCGCGGCCTACCGGGACCCGGCCGACCTGGTCCGCGCGCTCGCCCGGCGGCTCAACCTCGAGGCCAGGTCGCTGGCGGCGGCCGGGGCCTGCTTCCTGCAGATCGACGAGCCGTTCCTGGCGGGCTACCCGGAGCAGGCGGAGCTCGCGGTCGAGGCGGTGAACATCGTCACCGACGGCGTGCCGGCCACCTGGGCGCTGCACGTCTGCT
>Ga0335075_10015320_pt1 | contig 11496 bp, 12 predicted proteins | sample Lox_Sample_24_FD_206723 | JGI IMG/M metagenome (GOLD analysis project Ga0335075, IMG submission 206723) | Soil microbial communities from Loxahatchee National Wildlife Refuge, Florida, United States - Lox_Sample_2.4 | ecosystem: Environmental > Terrestrial > Soil > Wetlands | place: USA...
CCGATATCGCATCGTCCGGTGCGCGCGCCGGGTATGATGCCTTTCTCGACGACATCGTCGAGGCCGCCCGGCGCTTTGGCTATAGGCCGGAAGAATCGCCCGGGCCGGGTGATCCGCGCATTCGCGGGTTGCGGCAGTAACCGATCGCCTTCACACCTGCTGGATCGCCGACAACAGCCAGTCGCCGCCGCGTCGGCGGACAAAGGTCCACACCTCCTCAAACTCGGCCGGCGTCTGCGGGTCGCCGCTGACCAGGGCGCTGCGGTCTCCGCTTGGTGCGCCAAGGCGCAGCACGTAATCGATCGCGCGCCAGCGCAGAAACGCGGTTGCATACTGCCGGTCGCCTTCGTCCCACCCCTCGGTCAGTTCGCCGCTGACGAGCTGCACGTTGTTAACGATGTTGCGCAGCCCGCGGCTCCGGTCGCGCGTCAGCTCCTGCGAGAAATAATCCAGCATCTCCGGTGTCATCAGCGGGCGCATCCGCCCCAGATCGCCATTGCTCCAGGCATCCTGGATTGCCGCATGCAACCGTTGAAAGGCCTGCAGATCGGCATCGGCAAAATTGACGTCCCGGCCGCGAAACCCCGCGGTCGCGGCGGCCAGTGCACCGGCCGGGGGTGCTCGCAAGCCGGCGGCGTCGCGCCGCGGCCATCCGTTCGAAAAAGCCCGGGCGCGAAACATCCGCACGACCCACCACACCAAAAGGCCGATGATCGCCAGCCACAACAGGGTCCCGATCATCGAACCGGCAGCGCCGCCGCCCTCGGCATTGGCGGCATGTCCAAACAGCCATGAGCCGAAGAGCCCGCCCGCCAGCCCGGTCAAAAACGGGTGCCGCTGGAACAGGCTGCCGCCATAACCGGGTGCCGGTGTGCCGGGGGTAAAATTTGGTCCCCTTGGTGCGGCGGTTCCGCGGTTGAGGGGTTGGGCGCCGTTGTTCTCAAAGCTGCGCAGCCCGCGGCTGCCAAAGCTCGACGATCGACCGCCATAGGAACTGCCGGCGCGCGCGTCGGCCGATATCGGCGCCAGGGCGACGCAGGCACCGCAGAACAGCGCCAGGAGAATGAGCCAGTTCAGCTTTGCTCTCGACATTGCCCTGCTCCAGCGCGTCCACAGTCCCGCGGCGTTCGGGTATCGGCGCAGTTTGGTCGGCCGAACGCGCCACACCAGGACGATTGCGGGGTGGGCGGCGCCCGAACCTTCGCTTGATCCTGGATAGCACAAACCTAAATTACGGTTATTCGCAAGTAATCCGAGTTTGGGTGCCGCAACGGGTCCAAGCTCGGTTTCTCGCTCGCCGCTGAGGAGAAGTCCGAATGTCGCGATTATCGCTGTTTAACTCGCCGCTGCTGCTCGGGTTCGACCATTTCGAGCGCGCGCTCGATCGGGTCAGCAAGGTGTCGAGCGACGGCTATCCACCCTACAATATCGAACAGCTCGGCGAGAACGCACTGCGCATAACCCTCGCGGTCGCCGGGTTTGCAATGAGCGATCTTGCCATCACCGTCGAAGACAACCAGCTCGTGATCCGCGGCAAGCAGGCTGATGACGCCCAGCGGGTTTACCTGCATCGCGGCATCGCCGCCCGCCAGTTCCAGCGGTCCTTTGTCTTGGCGGAGGGGATCGAGGTGAGCGGGGCATTGCTTGATAACGGGCTTCTTCATGTCGACCTGGTTCGGCCCGAAGTCGAAAGCCGGGTCAGAACCGTCGAAATCAAAAACGCAGCGGCGGCTGCCAGGAAGATCGCAGCGACCGCGGAAAACTAGGCAACGGCAGAAACATGGACAGGATCGAACGCATCAAGCAGATGTCGGTGCACGAGTTGGCGCTCCTCGGCATGCAGGACCTCGCCTATATCAAGCGCGTAATCATTGACGGGGCTTGCGGTTACGCCGTACACGCGGCGGACGGGACCCAGATCGCGGTGCTCCGCGACCGCGAGATCGCCTTTGCGACGGTTCGCCAGCACGATATGGAGCCGGTCAGCGTCCACTGAGTCCGTATCACGCGACATCGCTGGCCGTCATGTCGGTCAACAGCGCATAGAGGGCATCTGGCCGATCGGTCCCGCGTAATTTCTCACAAACCGCGCGGTCGCGCAGCAGACGGGACACCCGAGCCAGCGCCTTGAGATGGTCGGCCCCGGCGTTTTCCGGCGCCAGCAGCACAAAAATCAGATCGACCGGCTGATCGTCGATCGCCTCGAACGGGATCGGACGATCAAGCCGGGCGAACACCCCGCAAAAGCGATCGAGGCCAGGCAGCTTTCCGTGGGGGATGCCGATGCCCATGCCGATCCCGGTCGAGCCGAGGCGCTCGCGCTCGATCAGCACGTCAAAGATTGCCCGGTCAGGAATCCCGGTTGCCACTGCCGCGCGCTTAGCCAGCTCCTGCAGCGCCTGACGCTTATTGGTCGCACGCAGCTGGGCGACCACGCTGCGCGGCGTAATCAGATCAGTTATATCCATGATCTGGCTCGGCAATCCTCCGGCGGTCTCAATTTTCCTGTGGGTTCGGGCACAGGCTGCATCCAAGCCAAGCGACCGCTGGCCACAAGCGACCGCATAACACGAAGACTTCAGCCACTGTTTGCCATTTGTCGCGCGGGCCGTTGCTGCCCGTGACGGGCGGGATCAAGCACCGGATCGACCCACCCGATATTGCCATCCGCTCGGCGATAGACAAGGTTCAGTTCGCCATGGGCTCGGTTGCGGAACAGTAGCACCGGCACATCGGCGAGATCCATCCGCATCACGGCCTCGCCAACCGTCAGACGCGGCAGTTCGGTGCTGATCTCGGCGACGACCGCCGGCGCACCGGTCGATTGCTGTTCGTCGAGGTCGTCCTCGGCAATCGGCGCCAGCACATAATCGCGCGCGCTCTCGATCGGCTCGCCGGGCTCGCGGACCTGACCATGGTGATCTCGCAGCCGCCGCTTGTAGCGGCGCAACTGCTTGGCAATGCGTTGGGCGGACGCATCGAACGCGCCATAGGGATCGCCATGCAGCCCGCTGCTGGCGTTGACGACGATGCCGCGGCCGATATGCAGCGAAACCTCGGCGCGGATCAGATGCGCTTCCTTTGCGATCACGACATGCGCCTCGATCGCGGTCTTGAAATATTTGGTCAGAATGGCCTCGAGTTCGACCTCGACATGGGCGCGCAACGCATTGCCGATGTCGATCTGCTTGCCGGTGACGGTCAGCTGCATGGGTCAGAGCGCCTTCTAGCTGGAGAGCCCGCGCTTTGGGCGGTTTTTACCGCGAAGTCGGGAGGTTCGGCGAACGGGTCAAGCCGGCAATGATCCGACCCGGATCCATTCGCGGTGCAAAAACCGGGACGCCGACCCATCCTATGGTCGGCTACAGAACAAGCAGCTTTTCGCGCCGGCGCTGCACCGAGGACGGGATGCGCATCGCTTCGCGGTATTTGGCAACCGTGCGTCGTGCAATGTCGACCCCGTCGCGCTGCAGCAACTCGACGATGCGTTCGTCGGAGAGGGTGGCGCTGGGTGTTTCGTTGTCGATCAGATTGCGGATCAGATGGCGCACCGCTTCGGCCGAATGAGCATCACCGCCACTCGAAGCGGGGATCGAGGATGTAAAAAAGTATTTGAGCTCGTAGAGGCCGCGCGGTGTCGCCATGTACTTGTTGCTCGTCACCCGGCTGACCGTGCTCTCGTGCATCCCGATGGCTTCGGCGATGTCGCGCAGGATCAGCGGCCGCAACGATTGTACCCCGCGCCGAAAAAACGCGTCCTGCTGGCGCACGATTTCGGCAGCAACCTTGAGAATGGTCGTGGCCCGCTGGTGCAGCGATTTGACCAGCCAGTTCGCAGCTTGCAGCCGGTCGGTCAGATAATCCTTTTCCGCCTTGCTGCGGGCAATCCGGCTGATTTCCGCGTGATACTTGTTGTTGACGAGAACACGCGGCAGTGTTTCGGCATTGAGTTCGACAATCCAACCGCCCTCGGGCTGGGCCCGCATCAGGATATCGGGCACCACCGGCTGAGCGAGCGGCGGATCAAAGGCGAGCCCCGGCCGGGGATCGAGCGATTTGATCTCGGCGATCATCTCGGCCATATCCTCGGCATCAACCTGGCACACCCGGATCAGCGCCGGGATGTTGCGGGCGGCGAGCAGCGGCAGGTGATCGAGCAACGCCTGCATTGCCGGATCGAGCCGGTTGCGGTCGCGTAGCTGCAGCGCCAGACATTCGGGTAGATCGCGTGCAAAAATCCCGGCCGGATCGAATTGCTGGAGGCGTGCCAGGATCGCCTCGACCCGCGGCAGGTCGCAGCCGAGGAGGGTTGCGATCGTCTCGAGCGGACCTCCGAGATAGCCGTTCTCGTCGAGCAGATCGAGCAGGTGGAGGGCGATCAGCTGATCACGCTGGTCGCAGAGATCGGTCCCGATCTGCTCCACGACGTGCTCGCGCAAAGTGCGGGGCCGCGCTGCCGTTTGCTCGAGTATGGGGCCGTCTTCGGCCCCAAGCGCGCCGTTGCGGCTGCGCCAGGCGATGGGCTCTTCGGCGAGATCGCGCGATCCATCACCCTCGGTTCCCGAAGCGGCCTGCCAGTGCTCGCTAGCGTCGGGGGCGAGATCGCGAACCAGACCTTCGGGGAGTGCCGCAGTCGCCGCCGCTTCGGCATTGGCGACAGTATCGCCCGCGGGCAGCAGCCCTTCTTCGCCGGCCGGCTCGCGGCGCTCAAGCAGCGGGTTCTGCTGGATCTCGGCGTCGACAAAATTGTACAGCTCAAGATTTGAAAGCTGCAGCATCTTGATGGCCTGCTGCAGTTGCGGCGTCATTACCAACGCCTGCGACTGGCGCAACTCAAGCCGCTGCGAAAAAGCCATCCTGTTCACATCGCGCTCCGCTCGGAGCGGCTTATAGGCTAAACCGATCGCCGAGGAAAACCCGTCTCACGTCGGCATCTGCGACGATTTCCGCGGGTGGACCTTCCATCAACACCTGACCATCGTGGAGTATATACCCGCGATCGACGATTTCAAGCGTTTCTCGCACGTTATGGTCGGTAATGAGCACGCCGATCCCGCGGTCCTTGAGATGACCGATGAGATCGCGGATATCGCCGACCGCGATTGGGTCGATACCGGCAAGCGGTTCATCGAGCAGAATAAAATGCGGCTGGGTGGCAAGCGCCCGGGCAATCTCGCAGCGCCGCCGCTCGCCCCCCGACAACGCCATCGCCGGCGCGCGGCGCAGATGGGTGATCGAAAACTCCGCGAGCAGAGAGTCGAGCATCGCTTCGCGCGCGTCCGCGTCGGTTTCGACGACCTCCAACACGGCGCGGATATTCTGCTCGACAGTCAGCCCTCGAAAGATCGAGGCCTCCTGTGGCAGATAACCGATCCCGCGGCGCGCCCGGCGGTACATCGGCAAGTCGGTGATGTCCTGGCCATCCAATGTCACGAGACCGGTGTCAGCCGCGATCAGCCCGGTGATGATATAAAAACAGGTGGTCTTGCCGGCGCCATTTGGACCCAGCAATCCGACCACCTCGCCGCGCTGTACCGAAATGTTGACGGCACGCAGCACCGGGCGGCGTTTGAAGCTCTTGCCAAGCCCTTGCCCGCGCAGACCCTGTTCGACGGGCGCTCGACTGGCCGGGCCGCGCCGGCTGCGGTCACGGTTATCGGCCACCAGTCGCGGGCCGTACTCGGCGATCCCGAGCGGCCCGGAACTGCCGGGTTTGCCGGTCGGCTTCATGACTTTGGCGCCGCGGCGCCGGCATGCCTGGCGCTCGATTTCTGGGCGCCTTTCGCCCCGGGTGTCGCGTCCTGCCGATAAAACAAGCCTTCGACACGCGGTGCCGGAGCGCCTGGCTTGGCGGCGACGGTCATCATCCGACTGACGTTCGTATTCAGATCCACCACCGCATACTGGCCTTTGACGGCGTCCTGTCCGCGCGTGATCGTCACATTGCCGAGCAAGGTCACGATCCCGGTCAGGGCATTATAGACCCCGTAATCGCCCTCGCCGATATCGGTCGCGGTGACGACGACGACATGGCCCTGGGCGTCGACCCGGCTGATCCGCGAATTGCTTGCGTCCGCATCGACGGCTCCGTTGCCGGCGCCCGATCTTGCTGGTCCTGCCGCCCGCCCCGGCTTGACCGCCGCCGCGGATGTCGGAGCGGCAGATTTCGCCGCCATCGGGCCGGGCACAGATTTGCCGTCAACGGGTTTTCCGCCGGGCGGCGGGCCCGTCGCGCTCTTGTCCTTGATGAAATGCGCGGTCAGCACATCGGCCCGGATACGGCGGTTGCCGCGGATCGCGACGGCATCGCCACGGGCAACGGCGACCTGCTGCTGGTCATACCATTCGAGACTGTCGCGGGCGGTTACGACGTCGGTCGGGGTCGTCAGCTGCAGATGCCGGCCGGTGACGATGCCGATCTGTTGATCGACGTCATAGACTGCCTGATCGCCGATGATCGTCCGGTTCGGTCCCTTGATCACGACATGGCCATCGGCATCGAGCCGGTAGACCTCGTTGCCGCCCTCTCCCGATTTGCCTTTGCTCGGGCGGTAATGGGCGGTCAGGACATCGGCGTGCACCTCGCTCGTGCCGCGTATCGCCACGGCATTGCCGCGGGCGATATAGACTTGCTTGTCCTGATCCCATTCGATGCCGGTATCGGCGGTAATGTCTATTGGTTGCGAACCGGCCGTAGCCCCGAGCGGATTGAGCCCCTGTGCTGCGGCAAAAGGCGGTTCATGCACCCAACCGGCCAGCACCAAGACCAACCCCAGGACCAGCCGCCGCAGCTCCCGACCGGAGCAGTCCGGCACCGGCCATCGCGACCCATGCCGGCTACTCGGCATGATCTTCGGATTTGCGGATCATCGATCCATCGGCCGCTGAGGCCGTGCGCGCTCGCCCGACGGGATGATGCCGCCATCTCGCACGATGATGCGCCGCCATCGTCCGGTGATGAACTGCCGCAGGATGGTCACCCGCCGGTGGCGCGGCCGCCGCGCGCATCCCGCCGGCCGCCGGTGCCGGCGCGCGATCCCCGGGCGCTCGATCCCCGGGCGCGCGATCCCCGGCTGCGTTCGTGGGTGCGGTAGCGGCAGCCTCGATCGCTGCCGCCGTCCGCAAAACCTTTGCCGGCGGTTCGGGCGGTGCCGCCGCCGGCTTGGCGGGCTCGGTGCCGCGGACAATGGCGCGCGACCGCCCCGTAAAGATGATTGTGTCGCCCTTGTCGAGGATGCGGAAGCCCTGGCCCCAGATATCGCCCGAGGGCCCATGCCCCTCGATCGGAACATGGCCTTCGGCGGTGTTGTCGGCGAGATTGGCATGCGCCCGCTGGGTCACAAATTGGGTGCCGTTCTGGTGCGTCAGAACGACGTTGTCGAATAGATCGAGCAGTTGCGGCTGCGACTGATAGATGCCGGTCGCTGCGGTCAGCACGACCCTCGCCCCATCGTGGACGATCATGACCGCCCGCGGCTTTTCAAGCGACATCAGATCGTCGCGATCCGGCAGCTGGTGGCCGACGGCAGCCGTGATCACAAACGGCCGATTGAGCCGGTCGGTCCCGGCATATCGGGGATTGAGCATGGTGAGTTCACGGGCGGCGCGCAGATCGATGCCGGAGATGTTGAGCCGAACGCTTTCCAGCAGCGGGGCAAGCCGCGGCCATGCGGCCACCAGCAGCAAGAGCGAAACCCCGATTACCGGCAGCACCCGCTTGAGCAGCGCGACAGCCAGGCTGTAGGGATCGGTGCCGAAGCCGTTGCGGCGCGCTGTATCGTGCCGGTCGGACGGCCGCGCCTCCGCCAACGCCGGTGCGCTGCGGGCGAGCCCGGCTCCCGGCTGCAACGCATTCATCGCCCGATCCGCCATCACCGCTCAGGCGACACCGGCTCGCAAACAATCGTGCATATGCAAAAATCCGATCGTATGGCTGGCATCATCAAGCACAAACAGCGAAGTGATCGCGGAGCGGTTCATCAGAAGCAACGCTTCGGCGGCGAGCGCGGCGGCGCCGATCGTCTTTGGCGACGAGTTCATGATGTCGGCGACCGGCAGCGTCAGCAGCGAATCGCCCATATGGCGGCGCAGATCGCCATCGGTGACGATGCCGATCAGCCGTCCTTCGCCGTCACAGGCGCCGACACAGCCAAAGCTCTTGGCGGTCATCACCAAAATCGCTTCGGACATGCGCGCGTCGGGGGCGACCAGCGGTACGGCGTCGCCGACATGCATGATATCGGCGACCCTCAGCAACCGCCTGCCGAGCCGCCCGCCCGGATGGAATAAGCGAAAATCCGCTGTCGAAAAGCCGCGCCGTTCGAGCAGGGCGATGGCGAGCGCATCGCCGAGCGCCATCATCGCGGTTGTCGATGTCGTCGGCGCCAAGCCCATCGGGCAGGCTTCGGCTGATGCAGGCAGCAACAAAACCGTGTCAGCCGCCGCAGCGAGCGTCGAGCGCACACCCGAGGTCACCGCGATCAGCGGGATCCCGAAGCGGCGCGAATAGGCGATGATGTCGGCAAATTCGGATGTTTCGCCGGAGTTTGACAGCGCCAGGATCGCATCCTCGCCGGCAATCATGCCGAGATCGCCATGGCTTGCCTCGCCGGCGTGGACAAATTGGGCCGGGGTTCCGGTCGAGGCCAGCGTGGCGGCGATCTTGCGGGCGACATGACCGCTTTTGCCGATGCCGGTGACAATGATGCGTCCGCGCACCGCTCGGCACAAATCGACCGCGGTGGTGAACCGGGCATCAAGTGCTGCGGAAAGACTTTCGAGGCCGTTGATCTCCGCCCTCAGCACGCGCCGGGCGACATTGAGATCGGCATCGACGCCGCCGCGCTCGGCTGCCAGCGGCTTCTCGCGCCGCAGGGCCCTCGCCATCTCCCGGCTCATCGCCGCTGGCCGCACCGGCCGCTTCGCAAAAACGCCAGCGTAATGAAAACCCCCCGATGCGCGGTCAATGCGCGAAGATGTCTTGCTCCGCCCAGCCGCCGAGATCAAGCAGGACGCGATGTGGCAAAAACGCGAACGCCGCGCGCGCCAGCGGCTCGCGTCCCTCACGCGTCAGCATGGTGTCCAATCGGGCGCGCAGGGCATGAAGATGAAGCACGTCGGCCGCCGCGTAACGCAGTTGATCTTCGGTCAAGCTTGGTGCGCCCCAGTCCGAACTCTGCTGCTGTTTCGATAAATCGATATTGATGAGATCCTTGCACAAGTCACGCAGACCATGCCGGTCGGTAAAGGTCCGGGCGAGCCGCGAGGCGATTTTTGTGCAATAGACCGGCGCCGCCATCACCCCCAGGTAATGGTAGATCATCGCCAGATCAAAGCGGGCAAAATGAAACAGCTTGGTGAGGCATGGATCGCTGAACAACCGACGCAGCCGCGGCGCCTCGTAGAGGCCGGGGGCAAACTGGACAAGGTGAGCGTCGCCGTCCCCGGCTGAAAGCTGGACAAGGCAGAGCCGGTCGCGATGCGGGTTCAAACCCATCGCCTCAGTGTCCACCGCGACCGCCGCTCCGAAATCGAGGCCTTCAGGAAGATCGCCGTGATGGAGCCAATACGTCATTCGACTATCGCGGGCCGGCGGCGCCACGAGGTGGTGCCCAGGAGAAGACTCGAACTTCCACGAGCTAATCGCCCACTAGAACCTGAATCTAGCGCGTCTACCAATTCCGCCACCTGGGCGTTTCCGCGCCAGCGGAGATAAGCCTGCATCCGGGCGATGTCAACGAGGTTGGGTCCGACCGGCCGCCGCCGATCTTAGTCATTGCCATAAAGCAAGGATGCTGTAATAGGCGGCAAAGTAGGCGCGATCTTCGGTGCCGGCGGTCGCGGCCGCCCGGCGCCTCCATCGGTCCCGTCAAATCAAGACGATTCGAGCCTGTCATCATGCACCGTGTTCAAATCTCAGCTTGGCGCGCCTGGCTTTGCGCCGCATGTTGCTGTTTTGGCCTGAATGTGGCGAGCGCCGATGCAGCGTCGCCGCAACCGGCGGCACCCGCTGTGCTGGTCGCGACCGCGGAGATGCGCGACGTATCGGGCACGGCCGAGTTTGTCGGGCGTGTCAAGGCGGTAGAGAAAGTCGATCTGCGCGCTCGCGTCGACGGGTATCTCGGGCCTTGGCTGTTCAAGGAAGGCGATGTGGTCAAGGCGGGGCAGACCGTATTCACCCTCGACCCCGCCCCATTCGAGGCGACCCTCGCCGAGCGGAAAGCCGAGGTCGCCTCGGCTTCGGCGGCGCTCGACTTTGCCGATCTGCAGGCGCGGCGCGGGCGCGAACTGATCAAGACCAGAACGATCCCGCAGTCGGAACTCGATCTGCGCGAATCTTCGTTGCTCAAGGCGAAGGCGGCGCTCGCCCGGGCTCAGGCGGCCCAACAGGCAGCCGAAGTCGACTTGTCGTATACCCAGATCAAAAGCCCGATCACCGGCCGCATCGGTCAGGCCGCCTATTCGCTCGGCAATCTCGTAGGACCGAACAGCGGGGTGCTGGCGAGCGTGGTCAAGGAGAATCCGATCCAGGTGGTCTTCAATGTGAGCCAGCGCCAGCTGCTGCACGAGCGCCGGGTCGCCCCGAAAGAACAGCTCGCCGCGATCGTCGCTCGGCTGCGGCTCGCCGACGGTTCGACTTACGGCGAGCCGGGCAAACTCGATTTCATCGGTGTTCAGGCCGACCCCAACACCGATTCGATCCCGCTGCGGGCGGTTTTTGCCAATCCCAACCACGTGCTTGCCGACGGCATGAGCGTCCGCGTGATCCTCGAAATCGGCAAGCCGGTGGAGGCGCTGGTCATCCCGCAATCGGCGATCGCCGAGGACCAGGCCGGCACCTATGTCTTTGTCGTCGACGCGCAGAACAAGGCTGAGACGCGGCCGGTCAAAGTCGAAATGCAGCGCGATGGAACCGCGGTGGTAAAGGATGGGCTTGCCGCCGGCGACCGGGTCATCGTGCAGGGGCAGGCTCGGGTGCGGCCGGGAATGACGGTGGCGCCGAGTGCTGTACCACCCGCCTGAGCCGCGGCAGAGCCCGTTGTAAAACGAAGGGGATCGGGGATGATTTCGGCCGTTTTTGTCGACCGCCCGCGGCTCGCGATCGTCATTTCGATCCTGATCACGCTCGCTGGCTTGATTGCGCTCGCCGCCATTCCGATTGCGCAGTTCCCTGACATCGTGCCGCCCGAGGTATCGGTCACGACCAGCTATCCCGGCGCCAACGCCGAAGTCGTGGAACAGACCGTCGCCCAGGTCATCGAGCGGGAGATCAACGGCGTCTCGAACATGCTCTACATGCGTTCGTTCTCGGGCAATGACGGTTCCTACAGCCTGACCGTGTCGTTCGCGGTCGGGACCGATCCGGAAACCAACACCGTGAATGTCCAGAACCGGGTGCAGCGGGCGATGTCGCGGCTGCCCTCGGAGGTGCAGCAAAACGGCGTGGTGGTCGAGAAGCAATCGTCCGCAATCCTGCAGGTCGTGGTGCTGCGCTCG
>Ga0335075_10015321_pt1 | contig 11495 bp, 7 predicted proteins | sample Lox_Sample_24_FD_206723 | JGI IMG/M metagenome (GOLD analysis project Ga0335075, IMG submission 206723) | Soil microbial communities from Loxahatchee National Wildlife Refuge, Florida, United States - Lox_Sample_2.4 | ecosystem: Environmental > Terrestrial > Soil > Wetlands | place: USA: Florida...
CGGACCTTGATTACGACCTCGCCGTCCCTGGGCAGCGGTTTGGGGATGTCGGTGTAGACCAGGCGGTCCAGTCCGCCGAATCCGTTCAGGATTATCGCCCGCATGGTTTCCCCGCCCGGCGCTTCACGGACGACCGCGGGCGCGGTGGGCAGCGTGCTATCGGTGATCGACATCTGTGCCTCCCTGAGGCGCCTCAGATTAATGGGCTATACGACCCAATATTATGGGCTGGACCGCCCAGATCTGTCCAGGCCGCGTCGACGTTGTCGTGGCTAAGCTTGACGACGGCGCCTGGCCGGCTTTTGCGGCTGGGTCGGCGTTGCGAACGAGCGAACGTAGTCGACCGCGGCGTTGACGGCTACCCGCAGCGGTGCGGCGTCACCGGTCGCGTGCGTGAGCATCGCGCCGCCCTGATGTGCGATCACCAGCGACGCGGCCAGGTGCCGCGGGTCGGCATCCGGTCGCAGGTCGCCGCGATTCCGCATCGTGGCGAGGCCGGTCTCGAATAACTCAAGCCATTGGTCGTAGCCGGCCGCGAGGTCGTCGCGGACTTCGTCGTCGGAGTCGATCAGTTCGCCGGCCAGCGAACCGTAGATGCAGCCGCCCTTGCGGTAGACGGCGTCGATATCAGCGATGCAGGCGTCGGCCCAGGCTTGTAAGTCGTCGAGGGTGTCGAGTGCGCCCATCCGCGATTGGGTATGAAAGGCAACGACATCAGCGCTTCGGGAGGCGATGACTTGACGGGTCAGGTCGCGTTTGTCGCGGAAGTAATGCGAGATCTGCGACCCGCTGACCTTCGCGGCGTTACGCACCTCCTCGACGCTGGTGTTGGCGACGCCGCGCTCGAACATCAGCCGGGCTGCCGCGGCGACGATGCGCGCACGGGTCGCTATCCCTTTGCGGGTGAACTGGGTTGTGCTGTCGTCATTCACGATGGCGCCGTAGGACGCTTGCGAATACGTCGCGGCCGCCGTGCAGCACGCTCGGCGGGGTCGGTCGCGAAAGTCCGCAGGTAGTTGACCGCGAATCGAGTGGCATCGGCGTGTGGCCACTCGGCCCGATAGGTGAACGCCAACGTGGCGCCACCCTGATGGGCGCTGACGATGGCCAACGCCAGATTTCGCGGATGGGCGTCGGCGACCAGCGCGCCACGCTCTTTCATCCGCCGGACCGCTACCTCGAGCAGTTCGATCCACTGCCAGTAGCCTGCCGCCAACGTCGCACGCGTTGTGTCGTCGGACTTCGCCAGCTGCGCGTTGAGGGCGTGGTAAGTCGGTGTGCGACCGGATGTTCCGATCTGCCTCAGGTAGCGCATGTTGAGGTCGATCCAGCGCTCGAAGTCGTCGAACGTCGCCAAGTCGCGAAGCTTGGGTTGCTGATGGAAATCGAGCACCACGTCGATCTGACGCCGGATGACCGCGCGAATCAGCGCGCTCTTGTCGGCGAAATAGTGCGCGAGTTGCGAGCCGCTGACAGACGCGGCGGTGCGCACCCGCTCCATGTTGGTCGCCGACAAGCCCTCCGCGACGATCAACTCCGCGGCAGACCGCACAATTCGATCGCGGGTGGCCCGACCCTTGGGGGTCAACCGTTGTTCGTCCTGAACGTTCGGCTCGACCATTTCGCCAGGCTATCCCGCGAGTGCCTCCGATTATGGGACGTTCAGCCCATTTGACCAGGCGTGGTGTCTCAAGCGTGCCACGTCAGTCGGCTGTGTGAACCTTCCACAGGAAGGTGCGGATCAGTTCGGCGACCTCGTCGAGGGCCGACTCCAGCAGGAAGTGACCGCCGTCGAGCAGATGGATTTCCGCATCGGGCAGGTCGTCGGCGAAAGCTTGCGCGCCCGCGGGACCGAAGATCTCGTCACCTCGGCCCCACACCGCCAACAGCGGCACGTGAGTAGCGCGGAAGTATTCGTGCACGCGGGGATACAGGGGCGCGTTGGTCGCGTAGTCCCGCAGCAGCGTGAGCTGCACCAGGTCGTTGCCGGGCCGAGAGATCAACGCGTAGTCGTGATACCAGGACCCGGGGTCGACCAGGGTCTCGTCGGGCACACCGGTGAGATATTGCCACCGGGTCGCATCCAACGTCAGGAATTGTCTTACCGCGGATTCGTTTTCGGCGGTTTGATCCTCTTGATACGCGCGCACGATCTTCCAGAAGCTGTCGACGAACCCGGCGTCGTAGCCGTTGCCGCTTTGGCTGATGATCGCGGCGATCGCGGACGGGTTGTGCAGCGCCAGCCGCCAACCGATCGGCGCTCCGTAATCCTGCACGTAGATCGCATACTTGGTGATGCCGAGCGTGCTCAGCAGGCACTCGGTCAACTCGGTCAGGGCGTCGAAGGTGTAGTCGAACTCGTCGACCGACGGGGCGTCGGAAAGGCCAAAGCCCAGATGGTCCGGCGCGATGACGTGATAGCGGTCCGCGAGCGCGGGAATCAGATTGCGGAACATGTACGAGCTGGTCGGAAACCCGTGCAGCAGCACAAGTGCGGGCGCGTCGGGGTCACCGGCCTCCCGGTAGAACAGCCGGTGACCGGCAATCGTGGTGTAGCGATAGTGGACGACTGGCATGAGATTCCTCCTGGACGCTCGCCCGGCCAAACATTTTTGGGATGTGTGACCCATTATGCATCAATCCGGGCGAGTGGCAATAGTCGTCTCGGCGGTTGACCAGTCCGCTGCCGCGACATATTATGGGTCGTCCATCCCATTCTGCTGACCACTGACAAGGGGCCTGCGTCGATGGCTAACGCGTTGCGGGACAAGAAAGTTCTGGTTATCGGACGCGGGAGCGGCATCGCACGTGCCATCGCGTTGCTCGGGCGGTCTGAGGGCGCGACGGTCCTCGTGGCCGGACGTGACCAGGCGAAACTCGCCGCGGCCTACGACCAGCCCGACATCACCGCCGAGACCGTCGACGTCACCGACGATGAGTCGATCGCAGCCCTCGCCGAGCGGGTCGGTGGGTTGGATCATGTGGTGTCGACCGCGTCTGCCCGGGCCCGCGGGCACCTGGCCGATCTCCAGCGCGAGAGCATGCTGCAGTCGTTCGACACCAAGGTCATCGGCCCGACCATGCTGGCTAAATACTTTGCCCCACAGATCAACCCGGGCGGCTCATTCGTATTGTTCTCCGGTGTACACGCTTTCAAGCACAACGTCGGGTACCTCGGTGTGGGAATCACCAATGGCGCCGTCGACTTCCTGACCCGCTGGCTGGCGGTCGAACTGGCTCCGATCCGGGTCAATGCGGTCTCGCCCGGGGTCATCGATACCGGCGCTTGGGATGCCATGGGCGAAGACGGCAAGCAGGATTACTTCAAACACATCGCCGCCCATAATCCGACGGGTCGCATCGGAACCCCCGACGACATCGCCAGTGCCGCGCTATTCGCGATGACCAACACCTTCATGACCGGGATGACGTTGAAGGTGGACGGCGGCGAACCACTGGTGTAGACATCGACGAGGAGCCTCTCGAGGAGTCGCGGTGGGCACACTTGTCTCGGTCAACGTGGGCATGCCCAAGGACGTGCACTGGAACGACAGGACCGTCCGCACGGCGATATGGAAAACCCCCGTCGACGGACCGGTGATGGCCCGACACCTCAACCTCGACGGCGACGGGCAGGGCGACCTGGCCTCACACGGCGGAGAGCACCGTGCCGTGATGGTGTACCAAGTCGAGTCCTACGACTTCTGGAAAACGTTTCTGCACCGCGACGACCTCGAGGCGGGCCATTTCGGTGAGAACTTCACCGTGAGCGGACTTACCGATGACGACGTCTGCATCGGCGACCGCTACCGCATCGGCAGCGCCGAATTCGAGGTCACCCAGCCGCGGGTGACGTGCTACCGGGTCGGCCTGCGGCTGAACGAGCCGGAGATGCCCAACCTGCTTGTCTCCCAGCACCGTCCGGGCTTCTACTTCCGCGTCATCAAGGAGGGGTACGTCCGCGCCGGGGACGACATTGTGCTGACCCGGCGCGGTCGCCACGAGCTCAGTGTCGCCGACGTCGACGCATTGCTGTATCTGCCGAACAAAAACATCGAACAGCTCCGCCAAATCGTCGACGTCACAGCTCTTCCTACCGGCTGGGTGCAATCGTTCAAAGACCTGCTCGCCGAACAGGAGGGCCTGCCGAGTCGGCCGGCGCCCCCCATCGGAGTTGACCCGGGCTGGAACGGATTTCGCGCGTTGCGCGTTAGCGCCGTGCACCGGGAAAGCCCGCAGGTGATGTCGATACGTCTGCAGGCCGACGATCACTCCGCCCTGCCGCGGCCGCTTCCCGGCCAATATCTGCCGGTGAAAATCCCCGGCGCCGCCGACCCGACGCCGATGCGCAGCTACTCGCTGTCAGGCGATCCCGCTGCCGGCGACTACCGGATCAGCGTCAAACGCGAAGACCACGGCGTGGTGAGCCGGTGGCTGCACTCACACGTCGCGCCGGGGTCGGTCGTGCATGCCGCTGCCCCGCGAGGTGACTTTTACCTCACCGAGGGCGACACCCCACTGGTGTTCGTCTCGGCGGGCATCGGCATAACGCCGGTCCTCGCGATGCTGCACGCGCTGTCGGACACGGGCAGCAGCCGCGACATCTGGTGGCTGCACACCGCACGCAACCCGGAATCCCAAGCATTTGCAGGCGAAGTCGCGACCCTGATCGAGTCGCTGCCGCATGCCCGCCAGCGGGTGTTCTACACGCAGACGCAGGGCCGGATGGATCAGTCGACGATCGCTGCCCTCGGGCTGCTGACCAATGCCTCGGCATACCTCTGCGGCCCAACGCAATTCATGACCGACATGCGCGATGCGCTCGCCGCGGCGGGACTCGAGCCGGCGCGCATCAGCAGCGAATTGTTCGGCGCTCTGCCGTCGATCACCCCGGGCGTCGTCGACGCGGGTCCGCACGCGCCGCCGCACCCGCCGGCGGGAACGCCCGGGACTGGCCCGCCGATCACGTTCGCCCGCAGCGGGCTCACGGTCGACTGGTCACCCGACTACGGCACCATCCTCGACTTGGCCGAAGCCTGTGACGTGCCAAGCCGTTTCGCCTGCCGCAGCGGAGTCTGCCACGTCTGCGAGACCGGAATCGTCGACGGAACCACCACCTATGTTCGCCCGCCGCTGGAAGCACCGGGACCGGACACGGTGCTCATCTGCTCGGCTGTGCCGCGAACCGACCTTGTGCTCGACCTGTAGCGGGCCTCGGCCGGTCCTGGTCGGGCATAATTCGTCGCGTGCCGCAGAAACACACCACCAAGGCGCTTGCCAACCCGGACCAGCCGCACCGCGCTCTGATGCAGGAATTGGAGCGATACATCGAGGCGCACAACCCGGACCTGAGCGACGTCGACGTGATCAGCGCGGCCGACACCGGCCACGCCGACAAGAGCCATAAGCCGGTCCGGCACTGGTATCAGGTCACCTACGAAGCCTGATGGCGCCACCCGCTACGGACTGAGCGCGACCGACGGTTCGGCTTCGTACTACGACACCTCACTTAGTTCCGCCGCGTTCTGCCTGTCTGGCGCGGAGGGCGGTCCGCTCAACGGACCAGCGCATTGCGGGAAATCACTGAGATCGACACGATTTGAAGCGCGGCGGTCGACCCGTCGAGCGCGTCGCACGCCTCCATTGCAGCGCTGGTCTGGGCCACCCGACTGACGTCATGTCGCAGCCAGGAAGGAGACATCTCCATGGCTGACACCAGCCCGGCTTTTAACGCAACCCAAGATGCCAACGCCTTCACCGATCTGCTGACCAAGGTCGATGCCCTGCGCGCCGCGAACCCGATTCCGGGCGCGCCGGTCATCAGCAAGCCGATCATCATCCCGATCCCAATTCATTTGCCGCAAACGACAACGGTGCTGCGCGGCACGACGACAATCGGTTACATCTTCACGCCTGGCGGCGATCCGGCCCCGACCGGCGCCGGCGTCACCCTTACCGGCGGAATCCTCTGGGTGCAGGCGTCCCTGCTGGGCGCGGCATTCTCGGGCGTTCCCGGTTTTGCGGGCGTGCCGTTTTCCGGTGCCACGCTCGAGACCACCGGTTCGGTGACATTCAGCGCCGGAAAGATCACGTTGGACCCAGCGGCGACGCTGGCCCTCGACGTCACCTCGTCGGTCACACCGGCGACGGGCGCTGCAGGAGATCCGATAGGTCCAGATTTCCTCGCCGCAAAACTGACACCCTTCTCCGGCGCGACGGTCGCGTTCGGGACCGCAGGGGCGACGATCGCTCTTGCGGGCACAGGCGCCGCCACGATCTATGGCCAAAATGTCACGCTGACGCCGGCCGCGAGCCCCACCCCGGTGGATCTCAATTTCACTACACCCCACGTCGCGATCCCGTGCACCGCCGGGCAAAAGACATTCACGGTCTCGAAGTCGACGTCGCCCGAAATCGTGCTGGCCGGCACGGCGCCGATTGTTGGTGCGAGCGTGGTGTTTCCGATCTACGACGCAGCCCCGGCGTCGTTGCCGCAGCCGGCGGATGCCTGGGGAATTGCGATCGGCACCGGGCCGGGTCTTTCGGCGACCATCGCGCCACTTACTGCAGCGCTCGCCCTTGCGGGCGCGGCGTTCGCGCTGACGCCGGCCCGGCTTGTCGGGCTGGTGGCCAACGGCGCGAACCGCGCCCGCGAAACGTACCTGCTGTGGCCGTCGACGCCACCGGCGTCCCCGCTGCCGCCGTCGCAGCCGCAGCTCGCCTTGCCGCAGTCGCAGATCACCGTCGACCTCGCACCTGCGGCGCTCGTTGCTTTTAGCGCGGACCCGACTGTAGAGATCACGATCGTAAGCGGCGCGCTCACCGCGACCCTCGATCGGCCGCTGGATGCCAGCGGGCAGCGGCTTCCGCTGGCCGGACCCGCGCTCGTGACGCGCACACACACCGCGACTTCGCTCGCTGTCGAAGTCGGGTCGACGCTCACCCCTGGTGCGGCGCCGCTCGCGTTGATCGCCGAAAACGCACTCGTTCCGGTCGGTACGCCCGATGGCTTTGTGCTCGCCGGGACTCTGACCGGAAACGTGATCGACGGTGGACTCGCGATCGTCTTCCCTGGGAGTGCGGTCATTCCGACGTTCCCCGATCCCTATGCCGCTGTTTACGGGGCGACGGCCGATGAGCAGAAAATCGGCAGTACTTTGGCCGCGGTCGCCTGGACCCCGACCACTGCGCCCGTTGTGACCGTCACGATGAACAGCGCCGCGGCCGCCGCAGGCACGGTTGCGGCCGCAACCGAAGGCGTCGCCCTATTCGCCGACGAGAGCAGCCCTGACACCCTCATCGCGCTGGATCGCTTGCTGGATGTTTCAACCAACGCCGATCAGTGGGGGATAGCATTCGCCCCCCGCGGCAACGCATTAAGTTTTTCGGGCCTCGTATTACAGGCACCGGCCGCGCAGACCGCCGTCTTCACCGTGCCGGGCATTTCGTGGGAGCCGGTGGTCGAAGCCGGAAGTGCGCCTGCCTGGCTCGCCGCTTCGTCGCCGGATGACGGTACGCCGACCTTGTTCCTCGTTGCCGTTGACACCCCGGCCGCCATTATTCCGGCCACCACCCTGCAGCAGTATCAGAAGGCCGCGGGTTCGGAGCAGACGCGGGCGGAATTCACATTGCCGTTCGGGATTACAGCGCAACTCAACGACACCAGGAGCGCCTCGACGCAGGCCGGCCCGACCTACACCATTCCCTCGATCGTGTTTCCGGCTCAGGGTCTGACGGGTGCCCGAGTGCTCTCGATAACCGGCGCGCCATCCGCCCAGCCGCTGGAATCGACTCTCCCCGGCACTGCCGTATGTGGTTACAACGCAACGTCTCCCGCATATGGACAGCAGGTTCTCGACGGCGTACCTCCAGTCGGACCTAGTGTGGCCAGCTTCTGGGACCAAGACTTTGGGCCCGGCGGAAAAGGCTATATGCCGGTGTCAAGGATCGACCTTTCCGGCTACGGCACGTCGATGTTCTCCGACTGGCACGACCCATCCTTGACCGACGTTGGAGTTGTGCGCGCGTTGTTCAATGTGCTCCTAGGCCGCACCGGGCATGAAATCATCACCGCGCAAACCTGGATCCTGCCGTGGTGTATCAGGTTGCAGCGCACCATTACCTTCGATCGCTCCGATGGCGGCGATGTGGTGAGGCACGACACCGGCTGGCACGCCGTAGCGGCGGGCGAGTTCGAATTTCTTCAAGGGTCGCCAACCATCAAGTCCCGAATCCTGCTCGGCCCGGTGACCAGCCTCAACAACGTTCGGAATATCCAGTTTTCGACCGGGACGGTCACGGTCGGCTCGCTCACATACACGCCGTGCACATTCGACGCGGATGTCGCGTTCACGCCGACCCTCAACATGTCCGCTGACGGCAAGAGTTCGGTGAGCACGGTGGTGTGCACGTCCATCAGGGGCTATGCGGACGACACCGCGAGCATCAACACGGCGACTACGTTGAGTGCCGACGACATCATCGCGCTGATGCAGCAGGTTGGACGGGCCACCGGCACCACCGGTTGCGTTGCGCGAACACATGGTTCGGGGACCGGGCAGTTCGCGATGGCGGTCACGGCGATCGGCGCGGCGGTCGCTGCCGGGTCGACCCCGATGCTGCAGACGGCATTGTTCGGCACGCCGCAGCTGCCGAAAGACGGCCAGTGGAGCATCGCGAAGCGGCCGTCGGGTGCGACGGCCCCAGTACCCGTCGCAGCCCATGCGCCGGTTCCGTTGACGCAGGGAACGTCCGCCGGCTCGACGGTTCCCTCCTCGCCGGGGACTTTCGCGGCGAACTGCTTCCGGCTGCTCGATCCCGAGGATGCGCAGTCGGTAGATTCGCCGCAGAACTTTTACAGCGTCCTGCAGGGCACCGGAACCTCGAAGTCGCTGTTCGAGCACCCGCTGATCAACGACCTCGGAAATGGGTTGGGATTCGGCAACGTGCCCGGCCTCGCCGACGCGGGCGCGCTGCTGGGCATCGCCGGCGTCTTCCCGGACATCGGAAATGTGTTGCAGATTCCGGCAAATCAGGGCGGACTGCCGATCAACGCCGATGGCTTCGTCAAGACATACGACTTGGGTGCCGCCGCGACACCGGCGCAGCCGCAGCCGCCGGATCGGTCGCTTCTCGACATCGGCATCGTCCACCTGGTGATGTCCTACCAAGCGGGGGGAAATCCGTTCACTGGTCAGGTGGTGCTGGATGCGACGCCGGGCGCACCCAACTGGTCGATAAGCCTCAGCAATCTTTCGTTCGAGGCCAGCGTGGACGGGCTGGGCTCCGATCCGCTGCTGACCGTCACGGGTGGTTTTCAAGCCGGCGCCTCAACCAAACCCGGCTTCACCAACCTGCAGGTCGACTACGGCTCGGCGCTGAACGCGGTCAAATCACTGCTGAGCGGTCTCAGCGATCTTGCCTCGTCGCTCGGCGGCAGCGCCGAACTCGACGTCGGTTTTACCGGCAATACCCTTACGGTGCAGGAGGGATTCACCCTGCCGACCATCCCGCTGGGGTTCGGTGAAATTCAGGACCTGGGACTGGATCTCGGCTTCACCGCGACCATTCCGAGCAGCCTGGGCTTCAGCGTCGGGATCGGCAGTCAGCAGGACCCGTTCCAATGGGTGGTCTCCCCACTGGCGGGCACCGGGGCGATCGTGCTGGGCGTGCAGGATGGCGGGCCCAACGTCTACATCGAAGCGAGCCTCGGCCTGGGGCTGTCGCTCAGCGTCGCCGTCGCATCGGGCAGCGCGTCGATCGAAGTCGGTCTCGCCCTGGATGTCGGGACCAACGAGATCAGCATCTCGGCCAGCCTGACCGGCAATGCGCAGGTCGACGTTCTCGGCGGCCTCGCCAGCGCCTCACTGACGCTCAGTGCCTCCATCACGGTCACCGTTGAACAAAGCCCGCATCAGGCAGACCTGTCGGCCCAATGCTCGGTAGGAATCCACATCAGCATCTGCTGGGTCATCAGCATCTCATTCGATGGCTCGTGGGGATTCAGCGAAACGATCGCTCTCTCATAGGAGAACAGACCAATGACCGATCCGCTTCGCCTGGTACTCACCACGTTCCCGCAACATTGGGACGGCAACGGCGCCCTCACACTCAACGTGGTTCTGCTGCCCGCGGTGGATCCCCTGCCGCAACCGTTGATCGGCACATCGTCTCCGTCGTTCGCCAGCGGCACACCGAAATTCACGGTGTTCGTCGATGCCGGACTCGGCGCGCTGCCCTCCTCGACCGCTACGGGCGTGATTTCGCTGACCCCGACGGTCATTTCACCGCCGGCGACGCCGGCCGCGACCTTCGCCCTGCTGCAGAGCGCGGTCACGGCGAACGGCACAACACTGGGGACCCCGCCGGCGCTGTCGATCAGCCGCATTCGCAAGGCACTTCCGTCTTCCTACCTGGCGGCGGGGGGAAATCCGCCCGACGGAAACCTGACAACCAGCGACGACGAGTTCGGCTGCGCGATCCGCGGCGCGGCGCCCACGCCGATCCCTGCAGCCCCGATCAAAACCGTGACCTGGGGTCAGGTCATTTCCTACGCCCTGCGGCAGCCGCTGCTTGCCATGAAACTTGGTTTGCTTTACCAACTCTCGGTGAAGCTTCCCGCTGCAAACGCAAGTGCCTTCGCCGCTGGGGGCTACGTATTCGCCGCCCTCGCGAGCACCGACCCATGGGCCGTGGCTGCGGCGAGCAATGCCGGCTCCATCCGCACCCACGCCGGTCGAATCCCACCGCTCACGACCACAGCGCGTGCGCTCTTCGCCTCGATCGAATTCCCGATTGACGGTTCCGGCGGAACGCCCGACGACTCGTCGTTTGAAGTCGCCGACATCTACTCCGACGGCTTTGCCAAGGTTGTGCACTGCGCACAACCCGACAACTCGGCAGCGGCCGTCGGCGACGGCCAGTTGCCGCCGGGCGGCGACTTGGGAATCGAGATCGGCTGGGACGACGAGCAAGTCGTGCAATGGCAGAACGACCAGTTGACACTGCAGGCAGCGCGAGCCGGAGGAACGCTGAACGCCGCCACGCAGATGCCGCTCGGCGTGCAGGGTTATCGCGTCGACGTCGCCGACGTAACGCCGTTGACTCCCGGCGGTCCCTTCAAAAATCCGGTGTGGCAATCGTTGTGCGCCGTGACCACCAACCTGCCGTCGTCCTTGGGCACCTTCACCGGTGATCTGTGCGTCGAACCCGTTCCGGTGCAACCCTATTCGACCAGTCCGGCCGACGCGTGGCTGCCGCGCTATTTCGCGCTGTGGAAGGGCGGTTCGCTCTGCGAGCCCGATCCGGTGCCCGGCGCGTTGACCAACCCCAAGGCGCCACCCGTCACGCCGCTGCGGCGCGCGGTCGAGCTGACCACACTGCTGTCGTACGGACATACCTACTCATTCCGGGTCCGGCTCGGCGATCTCAGCAGCGGAGGTCCGCTGCTCGCTGACTCACCGATTGACCCGGGTCCGGGCGCGACCGCGTCGCAA
>Ga0335075_10015322_pt1 | contig 11495 bp, 13 predicted proteins | sample Lox_Sample_24_FD_206723 | JGI IMG/M metagenome (GOLD analysis project Ga0335075, IMG submission 206723) | Soil microbial communities from Loxahatchee National Wildlife Refuge, Florida, United States - Lox_Sample_2.4 | ecosystem: Environmental > Terrestrial > Soil > Wetlands | place: USA...
GCGACCTGCGTCTGCTCGCCATGACGGGGCATACCGGAAAACGTAATCCAATGATTCCCGCTATGGCAATTATGCTTTGGTATAACTGCTGGAAGCGGCGCGAATTTACTGGATTGCAGGACGAGTGCACCCCGGAGTGCGATGGTCAGGAACGGGGCGGGGTCGACCGGAAGCGCCGCAACTTTTCCGCCATTCTGACCAGTTCGGCAAGGGATTTGGCCTGCATCTTGCGCATCACCTGCGCGCGGTGAACTTTGATGGTGATCTCCTGAGTGCCCAGTTCGGATGCGATTTCTTTGTTGCGCAGGCCTGCGACAACGCGCCGCATCACCTCGTACTCGCGCCGGGTCAGCCGTTCCCGGCGTTTTTGCAATTCGATCATCTCCGCATATTGATCGCGCAGCGCCAGGTCCCGCTCCAGTGCCCGCCGAATAGCATCGATCAGAACCTGGTCGTCGAATGGCTTCGTGAAAAACTCGACCGCTCCCGACTTCATCGCAGCTACCGTCATCGGAATGTCGCCATAGGCGGTGAGAAAGATGATGGGAATGCGGAACCCCGCATTCCTGAGCTGGCGCTGCAACTCAAGACCGTTGATTCCGGGAAGACTCACATCCAGAATCAGACAACCGTGAGCATCCGGTGGCGTAGAGCGAAGAAAGGCATCCGGCGATTCGAACAATTCGGTGCGCAGGTTTACGGTTGCCAGCAGGGCCGCGATCGATTCGCGGATGCCTGCATCGTCGTCAACGACAAAGACCGTTGAGGCTTCGGCCAACTTCATTCAGTCACCACACAGTTAAGCAGCGCGGATGATTCGACTACAGACAATATCAGGTTCCGACCCGCGTCAGCCGGCGACCTGCGGTGACGAGTCGCGGACACCGCAAATGTCATCCTGCTGACATCCGCCGATCCCCGCGCGGGAGTCCAGGTATGACGCGCCGTTCGGCAACCTTCCTTTCGCCTCACCATCTCTCGGTTTCATGTTTACTGTGGGGCTGGTCACATCCGGCTCTCAGGTGGGTCCGACCGATGATGGCGGAGTGGTACGGCAATTGCATTGCATAACTCAGAACCAACCGGATCAGGAGGAGCACGATGCGTTCTGAGCTTGTTATGGGTGCATTGACGCACATTCCAAACCGCTATCAGCTGACCCACACGGCCGCAAAGGCGATTCGTGCGTTTCACAGGCCAAACACCCGAATTGCCGATACGGTCAACGAGGTGCTGACTCGATTCAGCTTCAGCGATCCCATCGCGCGCGCCCCGCAACCTTCCAGCCGGCAACCGGCCGAGCTGCGGGTTGTCAGGGAGCCGGAACTGCGCCGCGCAAGTTGAATGGCTCGCAACTACCTCGCTGGCCTCGCTCAGAATTCGCCCGGCTCAGAGTCTGCACGAAAGCTACGACGACAGGAGAATGCCTTATGCGTCGGCTCATCGAAACGAATGATTCAATCGTTCCGGAAATCAGGACGCCGAGACAGGAGGAAGACATACTGGTCGAGGCGGCCAGGAGCGGCGATTCCATCGCGTTCGAGGCGCTCATGATGCGCTACAAGCGGCTCGTTCTGGCCATCTCTCGCCGCATGACCGGAAGCCTGGCGGACGGTGAAGACGTGTGCCAGCAAGCCTTCATGAAGGCTTTCGCAAACGTCTCCAGTTTTGCCGGCAGGTGTTCGTTTTCCACCTGGCTGGTGAGCATCGCCATGAATGAAGCGCGGATGTGGCGCCGCAAAGCCCTGAGGTTCCGCGAAGTGTCCATGAACGAGCTCTGCACCGGAGAAACCGCAGACATGCCGCCGCCGGAGTTCATGGATCGGCGTCCTGACCCCGAGATCACCTGCTCGCAAGTCGAATCGAGACGCTTGCTGCTTGCCGCGATTGATCGGCTGGAACCCGGAACGCGCGACGCCGTGCGGCTGTGTGACCTGGAGGAGCAGTCGGCGATCGCCGCGGCTCTTGTGCTCGGAGTCAGTACGAGCGCGGTCAAGTCTCGTCGACTTCGTGGCCGTTTGGCCCTTCGCGAGAAACTGGGATGCAGTGTGTCGCCCCGAAGCCAGGGAGCCGGCAAGGGCGCTCACCACGAAGCAGCGGAGCGGGCAAACCAGCGCCTCGCACCCACAACCCGGGGCGTCCAGGCGGCTCCCGAGATGCCTTGTCTGGCCGGAGCCCCGAACTGGACTCATCCGAACCACAGCGCTTGCGAGGCCGCATAAGAGGCGCGCCGCAGCAGGGCGCGTGCGCCGAAGCGGAGCCACCGCGCGATCAAGGTGGCCAACTCCAGGACCGAGCCGCGCACTGGAACCGTCATGCTCCCGAACCATAATCGAGCCCTGCAGCTTCCGGCGAGCTGTCGCGGGCTTTGTGTGCCGTGGCGGGAGGACCCTTGTGGACCTTCCGCCACGGATGGCGCTATTTCGGCAGGACCACGTATTGGCCTCCCGGAGCCCGGCGGATCGTGGAAACCGGCAGCTTCAGATGAGCCTGGGCCATTCTGTCCGGCATCCTTGAGATCCATTCGTTCATTGAGATGCTCTGGTACTGCGGTGTCTTAAACATCTCGAGGAAAATCACATCTTCGGTGCCGGTGTTTTCAATGTAATGCGCGGCCATGCTGGGCACGAAGCCCACATCGCCCGCGTTGAAATCCACGGTACGGGCCCGACCGCCAGTCATCGTAACGGTCATGCGGCCTTTGCCCTGAATCCAGTATTGCCACTCGCTGCCGTTGGGGTGCCAGTGCAACTCGCGAAGGCCGCCCGGCTTGAGGGTCACGATGCCCGTTGCAACATTTGTGGAGACAGGAAAGTTTGTCGAGTCGATCACCCGCGCAGCTCCGCCGGCGGTCTCCGCGAGCGGCTTCATGGTCATGGCGCCGTGAAAAGTGTACTGATTTTCGGTTTCAAGCCGCGAGCCGAGAAAGCGCTTGTCGTCCTCCAGAGGCCCGGGCAGCTCGGCGGGAAAGATGTAGAGCGCGTTCTGCGGAAGCCGATCCCATTCCTGGCGCGACCAGCCCATGTTTTTCTGGATGACTTCCGGCGGAATGTGGGCCAGCACGTCGGACATAAGAAACGTATCGTCTTCTGAGAAATCGCCTTGGTCGAAGACCAGCAGGAACTCGCAGCCGGGCCCCTCCAGCCCCTGAATCGAGTGAGGGTAACCTGCGGGAAAATACCAGAGATCCCCCTTCTGGATATCGTCGAGGAACATCTTTCCATTCGGCTGCATCACGCTGACGCGAGCCTTGCCGGTCAGCATAATGGCCCACTCGTCAGCCAGGTGCCAGTGCAGTTCGCGGAACGATCCTGCGGTCAGACGCATGTCGACGCCAGCGAGGTCCGTTGACAGAGGAAGCTCGCGTTGTGTCACCTGATGGGTCCAGCCACCCGCCTGCAGGCGCTTCGGCGTCAGGTCGAACCCGTACCAGAATGGCGGCAGACTGCCGCGGTCCGTAAACGGGGGCAGGTTGGGGTCGGGATTGAGCGCAAGCAGGGCTTCGTTCTCCGGCCCGGGGTCGCTGGCGTAGTCGTCGGTACGTCCAGCTTCCAGTTCGCCGCGGGTCTGGCCGAACGCAGCCGGAGCAGTTATCAGGGCCGCACTGGCCATGGCTGCCGCGCCGACAAACGCTCGCCGGCTGAGGCCATCGGGCCGACTCTGCGCCGTCTCAGACGCGGTTTCCGTTGCACGATTGTCCGGGCCAACCCCTTCGCCTGATAAAGTTCCTGTCTCTTCTGTCGCCATGTCTCTGTTCCTCCTGCGGAACGATAAGTTGTAGGTTTCCGTCTCTGTCGCATTGCCCCTCGATAAATCCGCTGGCAACTGACGACGCCAAAACACGAATCTGGTTCTCTACTGCATGTTACGGAGAGCCTGGCGCTCCTTTTTGGGACCACCTCATGAGATAAGTGATCTGGAAATACGTGAGTGTTATTGGGGCGCCATGATTGTTTGCGGCCATCAGAGCTCCAGGCCAGAAATGGCCCACGCCCGCGTTGAACAGCAGGTGGTATCGGGACGCATGTCCCAGCAAGGCATCGAACTCGGATCCGATATCATCGCTGCGGAACCCCCCCGCCGGCGGTGCTGCCAGGACGTCAGCCGACCCGTTGACAATGTTGTCCATAGGCGTTGCCGCATGCAGGGACTCACCCTGAAAAACCAGGTTCCAGCTTTTATTTGGCCGAAGATCCAGGTTGAGCCGCCGTTGTTTTATGTTTTCCCAGCCGAAAAGGTCGGTAAGGCCGAAGACATTGTGGTTGCTTGGATAAAACTGATCGAAGGTACTCACCCGCAGAGGATTGCGGTGCGGATTTCCGGTCGCGTAATCGTACTCCGGCTCCAGGTGCGGAGACCAGGGTATCCACTTCGCCGTGTACCCCGCCAGAACGTAGCCTGCGCCGGCATGGATCGTGTCGTTGACATAGCTGCCCCGTTCGAGCGTGCCCTGCACGTCGTAGTCGAAACCGGCCGGAAGATGCCCTGCCACGCGAATTCCAGGAGCCACCAGAACCTCTCTGCCTGACTCGTCCTGCAGGCTTTTCACAGGAGATGTTTTGAGCAGCACAAAGGGCTCAAGCCTCATGTGGGGGACAAGTGTGGTCAGCGTCGCGTAGGCGCCGTGCAGATAGAAGCCGCCAGTCGGCCTGTCGAACGATGTCGGAAGAATCCTGACAACCGAACCGCTGAAAAGGTCCAGGCGGTTTTCCGGGCTGCCCAGACGTGCGTGAATCACGTCGAATGTGCGGCTGTCATTGGTCCAGTCGCTGATGCCGATGAGCCGCTCTTCGCCAAAGCGTAGTTCCTGCCGCCCCGGCATAAGCAGGATCGTAGAACTGTGCAGCGTAAAGTAGGCCTGCCGCAGATCGAACGTGTCCCTCATATTCGACAGCGCATCCGCCACGGGCAGATTGAGCGCGTGCAGATCGTGAAACTGCGCATAGGCGGAGAACCACTTCTTCGGCCGCACAGCGAGGCCCCCGCGAACGCGGGTGAGTTCGTACATCTGAAAGTTTCCCGCCTGATACTGGGTTGCCGTATCCGCCTCAGTCCGGCCACGCAGTTCCCAATCCATACTCATCCAGTCAGGCAGACCCTGAATTGAGAGATATTGCACCTTATCTGGCGGAGTGTCCTCTTTCTGTGCGAACGCCAGTGTACCGACACACAGGACGGTGAATAACGAAATTGACGCGGCAGGAAAAGGAAGCCGAGACATATATCCCACGAGTTACCTCTACATTCGGATGGCTGAAGCGATGGCGCGGGGCTCATACCGACTCCTGGCGAACCTCTTACGACGCCATGCTTACGGTGACGGGCTACCTCGTTGCCTCTGGAAGCAACCGAATGACCAAAGCATGACATTCCTGGTGATTCGGCCGGACGGAAGTTCTTGAGAAGGGCAGCCAACGGGCTTCGGGCGACCAGAACTCCGAAATGTCAGACATCTGACACCATGGTTTGTGGCGAAAGTCACATGGCCGTCACTCTTATATCTCTTCCAGGTTCGAGGCGTTCAGATGACATTGTTGTCCCCACGTTCTATTGCGACGCGGCAGACTTACGCCCCTTACTCTTTGTCGCCCTGCGTTTCACGCGCAAGCGTAAGCCGGGAAGTGGCACCCGGAATGCAACTGAGCTACCGACCACGCAGCCGCCGACACCGATTGGGGGTAGAACTTGGGAGACAGCATCTTATTTCATATCCTGGCGACAAATCAGAATTGGGCTCCAACTCTCGCCCGCGTCATTCTCGGCATCATTTTCTTCGCGCACGGCTCGCAAAAGGTGTTCGGATGGTTTGGCGGGCCGGGATTGCGGCAGACACTGCGCGGTTTAAAGGACCACGTGGGCCTGCCGCCAATCCTGGCTCTCGCCGCCGTGGGGGCTGAGCTTCTCGGTGGTGCAGCGCTCATCCTTGGATTTCTTGCGCGCCTTAGCGCGCTCGGCATCGCCGTCAACATGCTCGCGGCAATTGTCATGGTTCACGGGAGGTACGGCCTTTTCATGAACTGGTTTGGCGACAGGAAAGGGCACGGCATCGAGTACCACCTGCTCGCAATGGCATTGACCGTTGTCATCATTGTGGAAGGTGCTGGCGCATTTTCGGTGGATGGCCTGTTATCGAGCTGGATCAGCGGGTAAGAGAGGTGACGAAACGGGAGACGTCCCTGAAGGAGGGGTCGATGATCGTCAGTTTGTCAGCAGTGCCAGGCGCGGAAGGGAGCCGTCCAAATGTAGCGGTGACCTGTGTCGCTGAAATGTGGGTCGACAAGATGGCGGAGTTGTATCTCCTGGCATTCATGCTTACCGCCGACAAGGAGACCGCCGAACAATGCATGTTAGACGCAGTGGATGAATACCTGAACAGCAGCGCACCCAGCCTGATCGACTGGATGAGGGACAAGGGGAGACACGCTGTGATCGAGCGCGCAGTTCAGTCTCTGAATCCGAGAGTGAAGGCGTCGTATTGCTGGACGGTGCCCACCGGGACACGGGCTCTGCGTGCGCCAGGTCATCAGCCATTCGCCGTGATGACAGCACTGGGGACGTTTGAACGTTTTGTCTACGTGCTGACGGTTCTGGAAGGCTATGACGAAGAAGAATGTGCCGGCGTGCTTGAGTGCCGTCGGTCGGACGTTGTCGCAGCGCGAAAGCTCTCCCATCAACTGGTTGGGTTAGGCGACGCGGAAGGAGCGGCACCCGGCCGGCTCGATCCGTTGCTCGTTGTCAGCACAATGATCCACTCGCACTGCGGAATCTCCTGAGCCTGCGCCTCCTCCATATGAAACCGTGCTGCTGAATGAATACCCAATACCTGCTTCTGTTCTGACACTGGTTTTCTCCTTCGCTCACTTCTTTTCGAGAGATTTCTTCGCTTCAGCACAATCCTCTCGGCTTTGGGGCCGAGCGTCGTAGAAGATTCGCAAGACGTCAGATCTACCGTGCCTGCAATTGAGTCCCGATCGCATTCCCCTCTGGGGAGGCAACATCATCTGCAGATATTGGTGGTCGATCAACAGCAGCGAATGATTCTCCGGGCTAAGCAGCGTTGTGGCGGGAGTCGCAGGCATGACAGTACTCCTTCCGCAGGGGTTGTGGGCGGCCCGTTACGACAGGATTCCCTGAAGCGCGGCCCTGCCGTAACTCAGTCCATCAGGCTGCGGCGTTGAGTAGTTTGTGCGGGTCGATGACGAACTTTTTCGCTGCTCCCTTGTCGAAGTCCTTGTAGCCCTGCGGAGCGTCGTCGAGGGCGATGACGGTTGCGTTGACGATCTTCGCGATGGGCAGGCGGTCGTGCAGGATGGCCTGCATGAGCTGCCGATTGTATTTGAGGACCGGGGTCTGGCCCGTGAAGAAGCGGTGCGACTTCGCCCACCCGAGGCCGAAGCGCATGCTCAGGTTTCCGGTTTGCGCAGCCTTGTCCTTTGCGCCGGGATCCTCGGTGACATAGAGACCGGGAATGCCGATGGAGCCGGCGGCGCGGGTGATGGACATGAGCGAATTGAGAACCGCTGCCGGCGCTTCCGTCGCGTTGTGTCCGTGCGATTTCGCCTCGAAGCCGACCGCGTCGATGGCCGAGTCGACCTCGGGTTTGCCGAGGACCTGGGCGATTTGCTCTTCGAGCGACGCGTCTTTGGTAAGGTCGATCGGTTCATAGCCGACAGCTCTGACGTGCGCGAGGCGCTCGGCATTCATATCGCCGACCAGGACGACTGCGGCACCGAGGATGTGGGCAGAGGCTGCGGAAGCCATGCCGACCGGCCCGGCGCCGGCAACGTAGACGGTGGATCCAACACCGACGCCGGCGTTGATGGCCCCGTGGAAGCCGGTGGGAAGGATGTCAGTGAGCATGGTGAGGTCTCTGATCTTCGCCATGGCCTGGGCCTTGTCGGGGAACGGGATGAGGTTGAAGTCAGCGTAGGGGACCATGACGTACTCGGCCTGCCCGCCGATCCATCCACCCATGTCAACGTAGCCGTAGGCTCCGCCGGCGCGGCCAGGATTGACGTTGAGACAGACTCCGGTCTCCTCGGAGCGGCAGGTGCGGCACCGGCCGCAGGCGACGTTGAAGGGAACGGTAACGAGGTCTCCGTTTTTGATGTACTCGACGTCGGAGCCGAGTTCGATGACTTCGCCGGTAATCTCGTGGCCGAGGACCATGCCGGTGGGCGCGGTGGTGCGGCCCCGGACCATGTGCTGGTCGGAGCCACAGATGTTCGTGGAGACGACTTTCAGGATGACACCGTGATTGATCTTCTTACCTGCCGGATTTTCGAGTTTGGGGTAGTCGATCGATTGAACTTCGACATGGTTGGGACCCAGAAAGACGACTCCGCGATTGGACGCCATAAGATTTCCTTTCCTGTTGTGAAGGTGTGTTGGTGTTTGGGCTGCGTCACGGCCCCTCCGCGATGGCGGGATGGATCGAGAAACCAGCCTGCGGCCTGCTGCACGCTGGCCAGGCTCAAAGTGCCGAGGCGCCAGCTTCCGCGACGGCGTGATCCTGCTCCCCGCTGCCGCCCGAGATTCCTATGGCGCCGACGATCTTGCCATCCTTCCTTAGGGGAATTCCGCCAGCAAAGATCATGACCTTGCCGTTGTTCGAAGCGTGAATTCCGAAGAATTGGTCTCCGGACTGGGAATTCGCACCCAGCTCTTTGGTGGTGATATCGAAGGCTCGAGAGGTCCAGGCCTTCTTCTGAGCGATGTCGATCGATCCGAGCCACGCATTTGCCATCCGTTCAAAGGCGATGAGGTTGCCGCCTTCATCGACCACGGCGACGTTCATGGGCTGCCCTATCTCATCCGCCTTCTTCTCAGCAGCGGCGATGATACGCCGCGCATCCGCAAGCTGAATCATGGTTCTCTTTCCTCTCCGCGGGTGTGAAGCCTACGCACTATCTGCACTTCAGCCGCAATGATGAATCGTCCAGAGATCCGCAAGCGGCTGCGTTCCTGCTCTGGGGTTGAGAAAGGTCAGGACAAACAGGCCACCTGCGACGAGCAGATGCCGGCCAGGTGCTGGAGAGCGCGAAGCCGGGCCTCCCCCACCTTCTGTCGCGAAGTTCCTAACAGAGCGGCGCAGCTCCCATCGGGATATCCTTCCAGGACGGACAGGACAAACGCAAAGCGCTCGAAGTCTTTCAGCGCAAGGACGCCTGCAAACTGTGCCTCCTGCAAACCACACCGGGCGACGCTGTCTTCATCTTCCGAACGGACAGCCCACCTCCTCGGCGCTGCGTCGCCGGGCTGGGGCTGAATCATCCGAATCGCCCGGCGGACGATGACTCGCCGCGCCCAGCCGTCGACCCATCCCTGAAATACCGCGACTCCGTTCACGCAGTCATCAAGACCACCTGCGAAGCACTGCTCCGCTTTATCCGAACTGGCTGTCAATAAAAAGGACAGCAGGTAGAACTGTGTGACATTCTCAGCAAAGGACCTGCAAATATCGTTACAGGTTGCATAGTCGCACTTCGTGTTCGCAACGATCCGGTGTGTAAGTCGCTTGTTCACTCGCGGACCCTCCTGAATCGCTGTCCATGCTGCAGTCCTCCGCTGTTGTTTCCTGTTCCTTTGTACCCGCGATGGGTTCGCAGGCCGTGTGAGGCCGGTTGCTCTGTCTATCAGCAATTCCGTGCCCATATGAGTTGTCGAACCTGGACGAGCATTACGGCGTCGTGGAAATCAATGGGTAAGAGTTGCACCGAAGGTTGCAGAGGGACGAGACCTGCCAGGACCAGACGCTGATCCGACACTTGTCCGATTCGAAGGACCCTAAACTCTGCAGGTTTGGAAGCGACTTCCTCCGGATGGCAGATCGCGTGTGGACCGGGCTCTGTGGTGGTTCCAGAGCCGTCGATTCCAGTGTCAGAAACCAGACATCGGACTCAGACAGTGCCACATCATCGACAGATCGCATGCCGAAACATACTGCTTCTGCCCGGACTTCCCATGCTCGCGGGAAGTCGTCCGTCGGGCGAGTCTTCGTGCTCGCGCTCCCTGGAGACTCTGAGGTGACGGCTGGTTCCCCACTCAGCTTTTCGAAGAAGCGTACGCCTGGCCGCTCTTTAGGCCTTTCTCGCGGTGATTATGGCCTGCTGAATCACAGAAACCAGCGCGTCAAAGTCAAAGGAGCCATTGTGCCGAAGTCCGTTGATAAAAAACGTCGGCGTTCCGTTCACTCCGCTCCGGATGCCACTGGTGAAGTCGGCGCGCACACGAGTCTGGAACGTTTTCTGCTCCAATGCCTGACGCATGGCGCTGGAGGATAGCGTGAGCTCTTTGGCGAGCGCCAGGAACAGCCCTTCCCCCAGGCGTTCCTGACTTTCAAACAACCGATCGTGCATCTCCCAGAACTTGCCGTGTGCGCCGGCGAACTCCGCGACCTCGGCCGCAGCCTCGGCGTGAGGATGCATCTGGCTCAGGGGGAAATTGCGAAACGCAAATCGGAGCCGTTCGCCAAACTTCTTCTGAACCTGCTGGACGATGGGGTATGCGCGTCCGCAGTGCGGACACTCGTAGTCGCCATATTCGACCAGAGTCACATCCGCGTCTTCAGGGCCCTGGACATGGTCCTCGGCGGTAACGGGCACCGTAAGTTTGGCCACACACTCCTCCTACTTCGGCAAATCCTCAAGCGCCTGCAGAATGCCGTCCGCACCGGGATTCACAGCAATCGGCGAGCAATAGCTCCAGGAGATCACTCCATTCCTGTCGATAACGAACAGAGCCCGCTCGCTGACGCCGTCTGCCTCTCGATACGCGCCGTATTGCCGGGCGACGGCTCCCTTGGGCTCAAAATCGGCGAGCAGTGGAAAATGCAAACGACGGTTTTCCGCAAAAGCTGCGTGACACCACACCCCATCCACAGAAACACCCAGCAGTTCCGCGCCAAAATTTTGAAACTCCGGGAGGATCTCATTGTAGAGAGCCATCTGGTCACCGCATACCGGGCTCCAGTCCGCGGGATAAAACGCCAAAATCACCGGACGGCCTCGGAGTTCGCTCAAAGTCAAGGTCTGATCGGGCGTTGCGTGCAGCGTAAAATTCGGGGCCACTGTCCCGGCGGCGAGAATTTCGCTGTTGTTCGAGAGACCGGTGCTCGCGCTGCTCTGTGTCATCGCTGGTGTGCCCCCTCAACAACCGACAGTCAACCCACACTTGTCCGAAGAATAACCCCGACACTTCGTCACGAGCAAAGAACACCCGCTTCCCGAACCGTCGCAATTTCAGTCGAAGCCACCATTTGCCTGGTTCGTCGTCTCATCGAGTGCGGCGGCGCACAGAGGCATACTCGACGTTCAGAAATATCAGTGGCGGGTGGTTTCAAACAGGAACCAAACGCGACGCTGGCCCCGGTCGATCCAGTTTTCCAGCAGGCTGGCCGTGGCAACGTCGCCCGCGTCATCGCAAAGCGTGTGAACCGCGCGCATACTCAGGACCAGAGCCTTTTCATCCTCACGAAGCTCGCTCAGCATATCGGC
>Ga0335075_10015323_pt1 | contig 11495 bp, 7 predicted proteins | sample Lox_Sample_24_FD_206723 | JGI IMG/M metagenome (GOLD analysis project Ga0335075, IMG submission 206723) | Soil microbial communities from Loxahatchee National Wildlife Refuge, Florida, United States - Lox_Sample_2.4 | ecosystem: Environmental > Terrestrial > Soil > Wetlands | place: USA: Florida...
GGGCCGCGCGGCAACGAGGCCCGCGGCGCCACTATCGCGTTCAACTTCCTCGACGCGCACGGCCAGATTGTGGACGAGCGCGCCGTCGCCCGGGATGCCAGCGCGGCAGGCATCTCGCTGCGCACCGGCTGCTTCTGCAATCCCGGCGTAGGGGAGCGGGCGTTCGGCCTGTCCAGGCACGCCTTGCGCAGACCCTGGTGGAGCGGCTCCCTGCACAGGAACATGCACACCGTGGACGACTACCTGATCCGGATTGGCCTGCCCACGGGCGGAGCGGTCCGCGTCTCGCTCGGCCTGGTATCGAACCTCGCCGACGTCGACCGGTTCCTGGATTTCGCCGTCGAGCGTTACCGCGATCACCTGCCGGACCTGGACGGCCTGGCGCCGCGCGTGCACTGCTGAGTCGGGCAGTCACGCGCAGCACCGCCGAGCCGATAACCTCATCGATTGTGCCCGATGCGATATTCGCCGACCGGCGTCTAGCGGACATCTACGACCCGCTCGACCCCGACCGCAGTGACTTGGATCTGTACCTGAGCGTGGCGTGCGAGTTCGGCGCGCGCAGCGTGCTGGATGTCGGCTGCGGTACCGGAACGTTCGCCTGTCTGCTCGCCGAGCGCGGCTTCGAGGTGACGGGCGTCGACCCGGCCGCCGCCTCGCTCGACGTCGCCAGGACCAAGCCTGGCGCGGACCGGGTTCGCTGGCTCCACGGTGATGCGACCAGCCTGCCATCGCTCCAGGTGGACCTCGCCACGATGACAGCCAACGTCGCCCAGGTGTTCCTTGCCGACGAGGACTGGTCCGCGACGCTGCGCGGCATTCAAGCGGCACTGCGCCCGGATGGCCACCTGGTCTTCGAGACCCGTGATCCGGGCAGGAAGGCCTGGCTGAACTGGAGGCGCGAGAGCAGCTACCAGCGCACCGAGATCCCCGGTGTGGGCGAGGTCGAGGCATGGTGCGACCTGACCGGCGAGGACGGCCCGTATGTGAGTTTCCGGCACACGTACGTGTTCGCGTCCGACCAGGCGACGCTCGTCTCGGACTCGACGCTGCGGTTCCGTTCGCGGTCTGAGGTCGAGACATCGCTGGCCGAGGCTGGCTTCGAGGTGACGGACGTCCGCGACGCCCCCGACCGGCCCGGCCTCGAGTGGGTCTTCATCGCCCGCCGGGCACCCCGGTGACACCGGCGGGCTGCCTGGGTGGGGCCGTCGCGCTGGCCGCGGCACGGTGGCTACATGCCGGTTATGCGGGATTTGCCCGGAGCGGTGACCTTGTTGGGGTATTGGGTGTCCCACTGGGAGCCGGTGAGCGTGCCGCATGCCTGGCCAGAGCCGGGCGCCTGGTGGCATCGTCCCCGGAGTCCGCCGGTGACCTTCGCGGAATCGCGATAACGTGGAAGTTCACCGCCTCGTGCCGGTCTGTCATACGTATACGACGGTTAACCTTCCACAATGCGGCAGAGTTCCACGTTAAATCGGGACCGGGATCGGCCCGTGAGTAACACAGGCACCGTGCGGCACGCAGGTCACTTCCCTACCCGCGTGCCGTCAGCCAGGAGCGCACAGCCGGCCAGCAGCACCCTCGTGGCGGGCTTATCCGAGGGTAGATCCGGGCCGGGGCCGCGCTATGGGACAAGATGCCGGGCTATGCCCCGGCGCGGCGAGCGGGCGTGCGCGACGGTTCAGCACCTCCGAATAGACCAACGGGTCAGCGGGCACCCGCGCAAGTTCAGCAGTCCTGGAAGCCGACGAGGTCACCGTACCGGCTCTGGGGCGCACTGGGCTCCGGGGCACAGACGGGACAGGGCGCCATCTTCGCCCGATCAAGTGACGGAAGTTGCGTCATCAAGCTGCTGATGGCACGTCATCAACTTGTAAGAACCACGATGCGCGAGGACTTGAACCCGGTCTGTGTCGACTGCGTATTTCAGGATGCAGGCCGGTTCGTCCAGGCGGATGTTCTTGGTGATTGTCTGTAACGGGTCACTCACTGAGGCTGTTTGCCGCACAATGGACCGCGAGGCCGGCGCGATGGACGGGCCGCACCCGGTTGCCTGGGTGCGGGAGCGTGCGGAGGTGTGATGGTTCGTATGCCGGACCGCAACGACAGGGCGCAGTCGTCTGCATACGCTGCCGCACCCGCCCAGCTCGGCCACCCACAGTCCTGGCGCCGGCTACCCGGACGGGATGAGCAGCCGGCCAGCACCGGACCCTATCCGGCAGGCTCGGTCGGCATGCCGTACTCAGGAGCATCCCGTGCCGTCCAGTATCCAGGCGCCGTCCAGTATCCAGGTGCCTCCCAGCACTCGATGCAGGCCGGGTCGGCGGCACGGAAAGAACGGCCGGGCCCCGGGAGCTGGAGCGGAGCCGGTGGACGCTGGATCCTGTGGCCGCTACGGGCCGTGTTGTGGGCGGCGCTGCTGATCATCGTCTACCGCGGCGTCACGGCCGTCTTCCTCAATGAAACCTCGAAGACCTCGAGTGCCACTAACGCCTCGGCCATCTCGCCAGTAAGCACGTTCCCGGTGACGCTCGCCGAAGCGTACGCGCTGGAGTTCGGTCAGGCATACCTGAACTTCAGCCCGGCGACCCGGGCGACGCGCGAACAAGAGCTGGCTGCCTTCGTCCCGCCCAGCCTAGCGGCGGCCAGCCCGGACCTTGGCTGGAACGGTTCAGGTCAGGAGTATCTGCAGTCGGAGCAAGTCGCAGGCATCACCGTGCAGGACTCGAGGCACGCCGTGGTCAACCTGCTGGCCACCGTCAGCGACCAACTGATAGAACTCGGCGTTCCGGTCTACGCAACTGGTGGTGGCGTCGTAGTCTCCGGTGAGCCCGCCTGGCTACCGGCGCCGCAGCCGATTTCGCCGCCGACGACTCCAGTGACTTCTGATCAGGTAGCGGCAGGTGAGCTGATGAATCAGCTGCCAGCCTTTTTCCAGGCCTATGCCAACGGCAGTGCGACCTCACTCAATCGATTTCTCGCTCCAGGTGTCTCGCTGACCGGCCTGAACGGCAGCGTTGCCTTTGACTCGATCACGAACCTTGTGGTGCCACCGGGAGGTTCTACGCGACACATAACAGTGACCGTTGTCTGGCAGGTGCTCGGCCAGGACGGAGCCACCAGCGCGAAACTAACCATGACATACGGCGTGTCGGTCGTCGACCTGCAAAGCAGTAAATGGTACGTAAAAGGGGTTAGTGCGTCGACTGAGGCGGTGGGAGGCCAATGACCTGGACGGCGGCGGCTGGTACCGTCGTGCCCGCGTGCCTCCATCCCGTGGCAGCCTGTTCCCCCGCGGCCCGGTGCCTCCCCCCGGCCGGGCCGTCTGCGCGTGGGAGCACCCAGCGGGCGGCTGGCCTGCTGAAGATTCGAGGGCCAGCTCGGCGAGCCGGCAATGGGTCAATTAATCCCGGAAGGGACGCTTTATGTCATCTCATCTTGCTGTCGCGATCGCCCCGCTCGCGCTTAGCACGCAGAACCTAGTCACATACCTCCAGGGTCTCTTCGGTCCGCTGTTCCTGGGCATTGTCGGAATCGTGGCGATCTTCTTTCTCTTCACTCGGGAGATTACGAAATTCGTGCAATTCATGGTGCTCGCCGTGGCGATTGCGGTCGTATTTTATACACCGGGTATCGTGCAGACGCTGGCTCAGGGAATAGCGAATGCTCTCGGGGTCCACTGAACTCCATTCTGGCTGTTTACTCTGACAGGAGGAGCGCGCACCAGTGGACCTTCCCACCTATACCAACATCTGGCGCATAGAGAAGCGGCTCTACAAGCTTTACGACTTTCGGTTGCCCGCACCGCTTCCGATCACCTGGATCGCGGTGTTCTCGGGCATTACTTTCCCGTATGTCGTATTCCTTTTCGCGATCGGCGTGCCGTTCAGCCATGACTTGGTTTGGCTCTATGTCCTGCCACCGGGAGTCCTCACCTGGCTTACTACGCGCCCCGTCATTGAGAGCAAGAGACTGCCGGAGCTGATCGGATCGCAGTTGCGTTATCTATCTGAGCCCCGTTCATGGAACCGGATGGCGCCGACCACGGAGAAGGAAGAGATCCTCGTCCTAGTCAAGGTCTGGCGGAGGAATCCGGCGAAGGTGCGCCGGAAGGAGCGGAGGGCCAAGCCGGGGAAGGCGAGACCTGCGCACACCATGCCCACGGCGGACTCGCGTCCCCATACGGGAGCCGTGTCCGGGCTAGCCGAGCCTGTGGACCGGTTCGAGCCTGTGGACCGGTTCGAGCCCGGGCACCAGCTTGAGCCCGGGGACCAGTTCGAGCCCGGGCACCAGCTTGAGCCCGGGGACCAGTTCGAGCACCAACGGCAGCGAGCGACGGCCTGGCCGGTGCTGCCGGGCCGGGTGTCGGCACAGCCAGCCTCGGAGCCCCGGCGGGCACCGGTCGTCCAGTCGCTGGTCTCCACCGGATGGGAACCGCGGCCCGCGCCGCTCATGGGCCAGCCCGCCAGACCCGCACCCGCTTCGCCGACCCGCTCGGAAAGCGCCGTTCCACAGGCCGAGCTGGGAAAGTCCCAGCCCCAGCCCCAGCCCCAGCCCGAGCCCGAGCCCCAGCCCCGGCCCGAGCTTGAGCCTGCCGAAACCGCGCACCGCGAGACTGCCCGCAACGACGACGAGCCGGGGCAAGCCGACAACGAGCCGGGGCAAGCCGAGGACGAGGAGCCCAGGACTCTTGAGCTCTCCCATGACACCGAACCCGCTCCGTGGTCCCCACCGCCAACCGACCTCCCTGCTTGGTCTGGCCCACCGCAAGATCCGCGGCAAGGCTTGCCGGACGCCCATCCCGCGCCGCGTCGGACACGGCCACCTGCCCGCCAGGTCGCGGCGAGCGTCGTCGACCTCGATGCCGAACGCCCCGTCCCCTCGGTGGAGCGCGCGCTCAGCGCGCCTGGCGGCAGGCGTGACCTGAGCTGGCGACGCCGGGTCAAGGTAGTCGCCGGCGGCCAGGGGCCAGGCAAGCGGGACCAGGAGGAAGTTGATCGAGCCCGTGCGCGCCTGGAACTCGCCGGACCGCGCTGGATCGTCATCCTCGGCTGTCACAGTGCGGCGGGGCAGACGCTGACCGCGCTGATGACCGGTCGCGTGCTCGTCTCGCTCCGGCACCACCCGGTAGCCGTGCTGACCGGCGACATGCCGACGCCGGTCAAGGCCGCGGCCCTGCTGGCCGGTAATGGCGGGATCGCCCGGGCAAAGGGCCTGGACATCATCGCCGAAGACGGTACGGACTATCGCGGCCTGCATAGCGTGCTCGCGGACCGTTACGCGCTCACCATCGTCGACCCCGCACCGGCCGGGCTGACCCGTGTGCTCACGCTCGCCGATCAGCTGGTCATCGTCGCGCCGGCCACCGACCAGGCCGCGTCGAACCTCGCCAGCACGCAGCAATGGCTCGACGCGCACGGCTACGGCGACCTGGCCGCCCGAGCGGTGACGGTGATCAACGGAGTGCACAAGGAACAGATGCCCGACGTGCTGCGCGCCGAGTCGGTGGCCAGGGGCCGCTGCCGTGCGATCGTCCGGGTGCCGTACGACCCACAGCTCTCGGCACGGCCAATCCAGGCTCATTCCCCGAATGCGCTGCCCGTGCAGACCAGGCTGGCTTACACGGCGCTGGCCGGGGTGGTGGTGGCAGGGCTCGCGATGCCCGCCGCCCCGGAAACTCATAAGGAGGCCAGGTGAGCACGAAGGCCAAGTCCCGGCTGAGCATCCGGTATTTCGACGACCGCATCCTGCTCACCGATACACATGCGTGGGCGTACTACCGGGTGCCTTCCGTGTCGTATGAGTTCACCACGGCAGAGGAGCGCGAAGCGCTCGCCACGAACCTCACCGTCGCGCTGGCCGCGATCAGGATGCAGGACGCCGAGGTGCACCTGCGCATCGTCCACCGCGCGTACCCGGCGCACGCGTGGGCGACCGGCCTGGATGCCACGTCCGACGGCGGCCCAGGCTGGCGGCAGTACCTGGAACAGGCCTACCAGCACGTATGGGCGAAAGACTTCTGGGGCAAGGAAATCTACCTGGGTGTCCGGCTGGGGCAGCGGGGCATGCGCGCGCAACTGGGCGGGGGAACCCTCGCTCAGATCATCTCTGTCTACCGTATTACCGAGCCAAAGCTAGGGCTGGGCGACGAGGCTGTCAGCTCCGCGGAAATTTCAAAATGGACTGAATCATCAGAACGACTGGGGCGCGCCCTTTCCGCAAGTGCGATGGCGGCTAGGCACACGACGGCCACCGAGCTTGCCTGGCTCATCCAGCACACCCTTAAAGGCTCGGCGGGAGAGCCGGCGCCTTCTTCGGTCAAACGCAGGAGATGGGGCGCGGGGGAGATCGAGACCCTCTTCGAGGGCCAGGTGCATAACGGCCGGACCATACTCAGGCTGGAAGACATGTCCGGCGAGTCCTACTCGGCGTTCCTGTCCTTCGCGCGGTTCCCCGACGTGATGGCATTCCCCGACGGGGAGCCCTGGTTGCATTACGCGGACTCGCTGGCGTTTCCGGTAGAGGTTTCCGCGAGGATGAAGCTCATTCCGCCCGCGAAGGCGAGTAAGGACGTGAGCCGACGGCTCGCGCACGCGCGGGATATGGACGCGCATATCCGCGAGGCGGGCGCGGAGGCGCCTATCGCGCTAGCCGAGCAGATCGCGGCCGCGCGCATGCTGGAGCACGGCATTACCAAGGAACGACTGCCTTTTGTTTACGGCTGGCACCGGCTTACGGTGAGCGCTCCGACCAAGGATCTGTGCATCCGCCGTGCGGAAGCCGTCATCGAGCATTACCGGGATATCGGGATCGACATCGTCAACTCGACCGGAGACCAATTCTCGCTGTTGTGCGAGTCGCTGCCGGGCGACCGGATCAGGCTGACCTCGTACGTGCAGCGCCAGCCGCTCTACACGATCGCGGGCGGGATGCCGACCGCGACGGTCGAGCTTGGCGACCGCCTGGACAACGGCACCGGCTGGATCGGCCCATACATCGGGGAAACGCTAGGCCGGGCCCGATCCATTGTGCATTTCGACCCGCTGCTAGCCGCGGCGAGGAACCGGCCGACCGCCATCGCGATTACCGGCGAGCCGGGCGGCGGGAAGACGACGCTGGCCTTGCTGCTGATCTATCAGCTCGCGCTGCGCGGTGCCACCGTCGCTGTAATCGACCCGAAGGGGGATGCCCAGTCGCTGGTCGAGTACCTCACCCGGCAGGGCCGCAAGGCCCGCGTCCTGCCCCTTGGCGACGCGGCTCCCGGGCTGTTGGACCCCTTCAGTTTCGGCGTAGATCTCGCCGAGAAAAGGACCATGGCCACAGAGACCTTGCGCTTGCTGCTGCCCAGGATGAGCGAGGAGCGCGAAAGCGCGATCATCCAGGCGGTCGGCGCGGTGGCCGGCACCGACCGGCCAAGTCTCGGCCGGGTGGTCGGCTACCTCGAAGACTCCGACGACCCGGCGTGGAAGAACGCCGGCGCGGTGATGCGGTCGATCTCGGAGATGAAGCTGGCACGGTTGTGCTTCGCGCCAGCCGCTGGCCAGCAGATCGACGCCGAGGGCTGGACCACCGTGTTCACGCTGGCTGGCCTCACCCTGCCAGACATGACGACCGGCCGGGACGACTACTCCTACGAGCAGCGGCTTTCCGTTGCTCTGCTTTACCTGGTGTCTCAGTTCGCTCGCAAACTTCTGAACGGCATTGATCGCGCCTTGCCCAAGGCGATCTTCCTCGACGAGGCGTGGGCGATCACCGCGACGCCGGAGGGCGCCAAGCTGGTACCCGAGGTGTCCCGGATGGGCCGCTCCCGAAACACCGCGCTGATCCTCGTCTCGCAGAACGCCGGTGACCTGCTGAACGAGCAAGTAACGAATTGCCTGTCCGGCGTGTTCGCGTTCCGGTCGACCGAACGCGCCGAGGTGGCCAACGTCATGTCCCTGCTTGGCGTGACGCCGTCCGACGAGCACAAGGCGGTGCTGCGCGCGCTCGGCAACGGCGAATGCATCTTCCGTGACCTTGATGACCGGGCAGGCCGGATCGGCATCGACCTGGTCTCCGATGAACTGCGCGACTGGATCGATACCAACCCGACCCGCGCCAGGCGCAGCAGCCAGGTTCCGTCAGCAATCGGTGTCCGTGACCCGGTGAACAGCATGTAGGCGGCCCGGTGCCGTCATAAAGGAGCCACCTCGATGCATAAACCCTCCCGCCTCCTGCTTGCTGGCGCCGCGGTGCTTATCGGCGCAGGCGTAGCCGGCGCGGGCGTCATCGCCGCGCTCGTCGGTGCCGGCGGGACCGGCGCCGCTCACGCGACGGCTGCAGTTCCGGCCGCCGCGCATGCCCGGACGCACACCGCGAGCCGGGTCATACAGGCCACACTGACCGCTAAGGTCACACCAGCCGATCAGGTAACACCAGCCGATCAGGTCACACCTGCCTTGCCGGGGGGGCTATGCCAGGTGCCGGGGATTGGCGATATCGGCAGCGTGGTCGGTTTGTGCGCGGCCGGCTCGAGCGGTGTGGTCGGGGAAGTGAACAGCATCTGCGAGCCGTCGTTGCCGCAGCCCGAGGAGGCCACTGGCGGCATCGACGCGATGATCCAGCCGCCGGACAGCGCGGTGGGTGGCAAGACGCTCTATGACAACTATGGCGTGGCCGGTCAGTTCTGGGCGGCGTCCGACATGCAATGCTCGGACATGACGTCGCTGGTGGGCAACAACGTGGCCGGCATGGTCTTCGATGCGGCCAAGGCGATGGACCGGGTGACGATCACTGTCTACCAGTCGGCGGCCGGCAACAACATCCTCACCTGGCTGAGCGACGCTGTGAACCGGCTGATCAGCGCTCTCGGCAAGGCGATCTACTTCCCGTACCTGGCGCCGGTGGTGCTAATCGGCGCGATCTGGCTGGCCTGGCAGGGCCTAGTCCGCAAGCGGGCCACGCGCGCGATCGAGGGCACGCTGTGGATGGTGATCGCGGCGACCGCCGCGATCTGCCTGATCGGCAAGCCGGCCGCGTTCACCGGCGTCGGCACTACCGTCTCCAACGGAGTCACCGGCGTGCTCAACACGGCGTTCGCGAATCTGCCGAACGCCGGCGGCAGCAACTGCCTGCCAGTGGCACCTGGCGACCCGCAGAGCGTCAGCAGCAGCTACTCCTTCACCTCGGGCAATGGGATGGTCGACGAGAACGCTAACGAACTGTGGTCGGTGCTGGTGTGCAAGCCCTGGCTGTACGGCGAGTTCGGCACCACTGCGTACGCCGCCCCGGGCAGTAGCAGCGGCCAGACGGTGGTGAACCAGTACGGCAGACCGCTGCTGTGGTCGCAGGCGATCGCGGCCAACGAACAGGCGACCGCGGCCGTGATCAACGCTAAGCAGTCCACCTATACCGGCGTCGCCGACGCGCTCAAAGCCAAGGACCCAGGGGTCTACCCGTTGTTCCAGGGGGATCAGTGGACGACCAGGCTGGAGATCGCGTTCGCCGCTATTTTCGCGGCGGTCGTCGCGGGCTCGCTGATCCTGCTCGTCTCGCTGACGCTGATCGTGCTGAAGATCGGCTTCCTGCTGCTGCTCGTGGCCGGGCCGTTCTTCCTGATCATCGGCACCCATCCGGGCTTCGGCCGGATCATCGCGATCCGCTGGTTCGAGATGATCGTCGGCGTCCTGATGAAACAGGTGGCGATCGCGATCACGCTGAGCGTCTTGCTCTATTGTTATTCGCTCATCATGGGCACCAGCGACAGCACGCTGCCGTGGGCGCTGAAGATCCTCATGATCGCGCTGGTGACAGTGGCCGTCTTCATCTACCGCAAGCCTTTCCAGCATCTGTTCTCCGCTGTCGGCTATGGCACGCTCGGCTCGCACGAACGCGCGGACCACTACCTGCGCGAGGCGGGCGCCACCGCACGCGGCGCCACGCTGGGCGCGATACCGGGGTTGCGGGTCGCGCGCTGGGCGCGCCGCAACCCGGTCCAGGCGACAACTGCGGCGGCGGGCGCCGCGGCCGGCGGTCCGGCTGGCATGGCGGCGGCAGCGGCGACCGTCGCGGATGCGGCAACGAGCGGCGGTACCGGCGACCGAGCCGGCGGCACTGGGACCGGCGCGGGCGCGGCGGAAGGAGAGAGCGCACGGCGCATGGCGGGCACGATCAGCGGCGGCAGCGCCCGGGCCAGAGCGCTGGCTGAGGCCGAGCACGGCAACGGCCGTCCCGCGCCGCCACTCGACCTGCCTTCGCGATCCGGCCCGGGCGGCGCGGCGAACGGGAGTTCCGGAGCGTCGGCCTGGTCGCGCGGCTCCGGCCGGTCCGGTGGTACCAGGCCGAAGACGTCAGGCGGCGGCGGGTTCGCACCGCCACTGGGCGGCAGCGGCTCAGGTGGTGCCGGCTCGCCGGGTGGTGCCGGTCCGGGTGGTGCTGGTTCGGGTGGTGCTGGTTCGGGTGGTGCCGGTCCGGGTGGTGCCGGCTCGGGTGGTGCCGGCTCGGGTGGTGCCGGCTCGGGGCCGAGCTGGCCGGCTAGCGGCTGGCCTGGTATCCGGCAGCGGCCGACGTCCCGGCAAGACCCCCCGCCGCCCGCCGGCGAGTAGCGGAGGGTCACGATGGAACCAAGCCCCGCGCGGCGCAAGCTGCTGTTCGTGCTTATCGTGGTGGTGCTTGCGGTACTGGGTTATTACCTGGTCCTGCCGGCGCCGCACAGCACCACCAGGACGACTGCCGCCGGATCAGCCGCGACACCAACCGCGGTGGGATCTCCGGTGATAACCGTCGCGCCGGCGGTCACCGAGTCCCCGTCGGGGGGAGCGGCGAACATCTACGACTGGCTCCCGTTCACCGAGCAGAACCTGACCGCGGCGGCTGCGGTGGCGACGCAGTTCTCCGTGGACTACGACACCTATACCTATACCGAGAGCGCGGGCACCTACATCGGCAAGATGAACGGCCTGATCGCCTCCGAACTGGCCGCGACGCTGGAAAACGGCTATCTGACCCCTGGTACGGCGGGGCTCCGCACCGGGCAGAAGCAGATCTCCTCGGCAACCGCGACCATCTACCAGCTGCGCGCGTTCGGCTCCCAGAGCCTGACATTCGTCGTCGCGATCGACCAGCATCTGGTCAGCGACAAGGGCACGACCAATGGCAGCAACCAGTTCGCGGTTACGCTGACCGGTTCCGGCAACAGCTGGCAGGTGTACGACATCGAGCCGGCCTCGGAAGGCAATACGTGAGCACTCGCCTGCTGTTCGAGCGGCGAGAAGAGACGACAGCCAGCCAAGGCATCCCGCGCAAGACGGTGATCGTCATCATCGGCGTGTCGGGGATCTTGCTGCTGGCTATGCTCGCCGTGCCGCTCATGATCGGTTCGGATATGTTCTTCGCGGCGAACGCTGGCTGCTCGGGTGAGCAGACGGGCACGGTGGGCCAGCCGCCGGCCGGTGCGAACGCGAAGGATTCGATCCCCGCTGATTACTTGCATTGGTACCAACTCGTCGGCCAGCAGT
>Ga0335075_10015324_pt1 | contig 11495 bp, 8 predicted proteins | sample Lox_Sample_24_FD_206723 | JGI IMG/M metagenome (GOLD analysis project Ga0335075, IMG submission 206723) | Soil microbial communities from Loxahatchee National Wildlife Refuge, Florida, United States - Lox_Sample_2.4 | ecosystem: Environmental > Terrestrial > Soil > Wetlands | place: USA: Florida...
TTTGCAGCGGCGGCGGGGCCGACGGGGCCTGGGGTGTGTGGGCCACGATCGGCTACGCGCTGGCCGCGATCGTGGCGACGCGTTCCCGCGGCTACGCGGCGCCGCTGCTCACGGCGCTGGTCGTCGCCCTGCTGGCGCCCACGGCCTGGCTGACCCTGCGGGCGCCGGCCACGGCCGACGTGACCGTGGTGGCGATGTCGGCGCACCTGCTGGTGCGGACCGGCAGCCCCTACCTGCCGGCCGGCCGGCTCGCCAACTGGCAGCTGTACAACCCCTACCTGCCCGCGATGGCGTTGTTCGGCCTGCCCAAGGCGCTGGGCCTGCCCGGCCTGATCGGCGACCCACGGCTCTGGCTGACCCTGGCCTCGGCGGTGCTGCTCGCGGCGGCGTTCTGGATGGTCGCGCCACGGCGCGACTCGCGGTGCCGAGACTGCCTCAGCGTGGCGGCGTGGTGCGGGGTGTTTGCCGTGGCGTCGCCGGTGCTGGCGCTGCCGCTGGCGGTCGGCATCACCGATCCGCCGGTCATCGCGCTGATGTGCTTCGCGCTCGCCTGCGCAGCCCGGTACCGGGTGACCCGCTCGCCGTGGCTGCCGGTGGTGGCCGGCCTGGCCATCGGCTTCGCGAGCGCGATGAAGTTCACCGCCTGGCCCGCGCTCGCGGTGCTCGCGGCGCTGTTCGCGGCCAGGGACGGCGTGCGGGTGGCAGGCCGGTTCGTCGGGGCGTCGATCCTGACGACCGCGGTGATGATCGCCGCGTGCGCCCCTGGCCTGCTGGCGAAGCCGGCCGGGCTGCTCCAGAACGTGGTGCTGTACCCGCTCGGGATGACCCAGCACAAGACGCCCGCCGCCAGCCCGATGCCCGGGCACCTGCTCGCCTCCATCGGCGAGGCTGGCCACGTGGCGGCCATCGGGCTGCTGATCGCGGCGGCGCTGGTGATCGCGGGGTCGCTCGTCGTACGGCCGCCGGCGGACGTCGCGGCGGCAACCAGGCGCCTGGCGATCGCGCTCGCCGTCATGTTCATCCTCGCGCCCGCCACCAGGTTCGGCTACTTCTCCTACCCGGTCGCCCTGCTGGGCTGGCTGGCCATGACGAGCCAGGCCGGCTCCTCGGCCGGCCACGACTGGCCGGCTGTGGCACCGGCCACTGCGCAGGCCGTGCCCGTGCAGGCGGTGAACGGCGTCCAGCGCGTCAGGCAGGGCTCCGGTCCCGGCGAGCCGCTCCGCCGGGCCATGCGCTATCTCCTGCCCGAATGGGGGACGGTGGCCCGCATCCGCCACCGCCGCAAGGCCCGCAAGGACCCTCTGACCCAGTAGGGCTCCACTCCTCCACCAGCCACTCCAGTCCCGGCGCATCACCAGCCGAATATGTAACAGCGCTGTTATAGTTTTCCGGTGAATGCGGAACCGATGGTGCTGGGGCTGGGCACGCGGCTGCGGCACGTACTTGACCTGCTCGACGGGGATGTCGCGCGGGTGTACGCCGACCTCGGCCTGGCCGGCTACCGGCCGCGGTTCAGCCCGGTGGTGCGCGCGATCGTCGCCCTCGGCCCGAGCTCCATCCGCGACATCGCGCAGGCGACCGGCGTAACTCACTCGGCGGCGAGCCAGACCGTGGCGCAGATGAGGAGGCGCGGGCTTGTCGCGCTGGGACCGGGCGAGGACGCGCGGCAGCGGATCGTCCGCCTGACCGACACGGCCAGGTCGCTGGTGCCGGTCATCGACGCGGAGTGGGCCGCGACCGGCGCCGCCGCCGCGGAACTCGACGCCGAGCTGCCGGTGCCGCTCGGCGAGATGCTGACCGCCATCCTGCGCGCGGTGGGGCGGCGTCCGATGCACGACCGGATCGCCGACGCGGCCCGGGCGCTGGGCGACCCGGCGCTCGCCCCGCTGCGCGGCGGCCCGGCCCGTGACTGAGCGGCCGCGGCGGCGCCGGAGCCTGCTGGCCGACCTGCGGCCGCTGCGGGAGTCACCGCCGTTCCGCCGGCTTCTCATCGGCTCGACGGTGTCGTTCCTCGGCAGCTCGATGACCTCGTTCGCGCTGGTGCTGCAGACCTATGAGCTCACCCGGTCGTCGATCGCCGTCGGCGCGATCGGGCTGGCTCAGGCCATCCCCGCGCTGGTCGTCGGGCTGTTCGGCGGGTCGCTCGCTGACGCCGTCGACCGCAGGCGCCTGGTGCTCGCCACCAGCAGCTTCCTGACCGTGGTGTCGGCAGTGTTCGCGCTGCAGGCCTTCCTGAACCTGCGTCAGCTCTGGCTGCTCTATACGCTGGCGGCCGTCCAGGCCGGGGTGCAGTCGGTCGACGGGCCGGCGCGGCGCACGTTCCTGCCGCGGCTGCTGCCGGCCGAGCGGGTCACCGCGGGTCTCGCGCTAAGCCAGGTGTCCGGCTACGTCACGTTCCTTTTCGGGCCCGCGCTGGCCGGCGTGATCACGGCGGCCGTGGGCCTTCGGGTGTGCTACGTCATCGACGCGGTCAGCTTCGCCGCGGCCCTGTACAGCGTGGTCCGGCTTCCGGCCATGACGCCGGAGGGCGGCCTGGCCAGGCCCGGCTTGCGGGCGGCGGCCGAAGGCCTGCGTTACGTCCGCAGCCAGCCGGTCCTGACCGCGGCGTTCCTCCTGGACGTCGATGCGACGGTGTTCGGCTTGCCCGTGGCCCTGTTTCCCGCCCTGAACGCGGAGCGCTTCGGCGGGTCACCGCAGACCCTCGGCCTGCTCAGCACGGCCCTCGCGGCCGGCGGCCTGCTCGGCTCTGTGCTGTCGGGCCCGGCCGGGCGCGTCGCGGCGAAGGCGCGCGCGATGCTCGTCACGGTCGTGATCTGGGGCGCCGCGATCACGGGCTTCGGCTTCGCCCGTATCTTCTGGCTCGCGCTGCTGCTGCTCGTCCTGGCCGGCGCCGCCGACACCACGACCGTGATCTTCCGCGGCAGCATCGTCCAGCACATCACCCCCGACCGGCTGCGCGGCCGGGTCAGCGCCGTGGACTACATCGTCGGCGCCGGGATCCCCAGGTTCGGCAACTTCGAGGCGGGCGCGGTCGCCGCGGTCACCTCGCCCGGGTTCAGCGCGGTCAGCGGCGGCGTTGTCACGGTGGCCGGCGCGCTGCTGATCAGGCTGGCGTTCCCCGCCGTGGCCCGCTACCGGGGGCCGGCCGAGCCGGCACCACCCTCTGGCGGCGCGGACTCACCCGATGCCGGGGATCGCGAGGCTTGCGGCGAGCAGCAGCAGGCAACGTCGTAGGGTCGGGGGCGTGGCAGGCTCTGCGACGGCATTTGAAGAGGCAACATTGACCACGATCCCCGCGCCATTGTTCAGCTTTCCGCTGGCCGACGACGCCGTCCTCATCCCGCGGACCGCCGAGATCACCGACGCTTACCACGAGCTCCTCGTCGCCAACTCCGAACGTCTCGCGCGGTGGGAGCCCTGGGCCGGCAAGCAGCCGGTGCTGGAAGAGACCCGGTCGTTCCTGGAGGCGAGCGGGCGCAACTGGCTGGACGGCTCGGAACTGCCGGTCGCGATCGCGGTCAGCCGGGACGGCCAGTGGCACCTGGCCGGCGCGCTCAGCCTCACCGTCAGCCGCTACTCGCGCAGCGCGGAGATCGGCTACTGGATCGGTGCGGACTACGAGGGCCGCGGCCTGGTCACCAGGGCCGCCGCCGCCGTGCTCGACCAGGCGTTCGGGCCGCTGGGCCTCGACCGCGTGAGCCTGCACACCGACCCGGCGAACGAGAGGAGCCGGGCCGTTGCCCGGCGGCTCGGTTTCGTGGAGGAAGGGATCCTCCGGCAGGGCACCGCCTTCGCCGACGAGCGCCGCGACGAGCTCGTCTACGGGCTGCTGGCCGAGGAGTGGCAGAAGCGGTCCGCCGGCTAGCTCAGCCCAGCGGCTGCGTGGTCCAGTCGGCGGGGTTCGTACCAAGGATCCGAAGGTGGCGCCGGAAGATGCTGACCGCGTCCGGCGAGGCGTGGCTTCCGGACGTGGCGACGGTCACCGCCACCCCATCCGCATCCGGCGCACAGACCCGCAGCCCCGGAGGACTCCCGTTCGACGCCGGGTAGTGATTGACGACGACCTGGTAGCCGTTGATCGTCTCCCGCGGGGAGTTTCTGCCGGGGTAACAGGAGCTCATCGCCGTGGCGGGGCCCGCACTGAAAATGGCCCCGCCGGCATCTGCACCGGTGCCGGCAGCCGCGTACAGGTAGCCACGCAAGACCCCGGCATCCGGCCAAAAGCTGACAACCAAGATCGTCCACCCTCTTGGCACGTTGACGGACTGCAGCTGGAACTTGATCGGGGGCCCTGCCGCGCCGTAGCGAACCCCTCGGGCCACTTTGAGCGCCACGCTGGAGGCGTCCCGGATGGGCGATGTCAAGACTGCCCAGCCATGGTTCGCGTACTGCCAGATCAGGTACGTCTGGTCAGCCGTCCAGAACGCGGTGTGCCCGTCCACCCGGGCCGCCGCCACGCTGGTCACTTGGTACATCGCGCCATTAACGCCCTTGGAGCATTCGAGCTGCGGCTGCTGGTGCAGGCCGAGCCGCCGGAGCACCTCCCTGCTGGTCAGGTCGCAGAAACCGGCCGCATATACCTTCAGCTCCCACGCGGGACCAGTCCCGGCGGTCAGGTCCACGTCGTTGGTCGAGTCCGTGCCCTGCGCGAGCGACTCTCCGGCTGGCAGCCAGCCGAACGTCGCGTAGGGACGAAGCGGGTTGAACCGCGATGGGGCGGTTGCCGGGCCGTGCGCCTGCGGAACTTTCCCGCGGCCCGGGGCAGCACCGTGAGAGCCGGGGATGGCCACGGCCGCGACGGCCACCGCGACGACGGCCGCCGCCGACGCGCCCGCCAGGCCTGCCCGACGCCACCGCAGCTTCCTGCGTCCCCGGCTGCGGGCGAGCTCGACGTCCACCCGCGACGGCTGCTCCTGGCCAGCTGCTGCGCGCTGCAGCAGCCCGCGGACCCTCGTCTCATCCATGCCGGGCCTCCTGATCCAGCGCGCGGCGCAGTGCCTCGATGCCCTTGGCCGTCTGGCTCTTGACCGTCCCCGCCGAGCACCCGAGCGCCCACGCCGACTGCTCGACGGACAGATCGCAGTAGTAACGCAGGACCAGGGTTGCCCGCTGCCTCGGCGGCAGCCCGAACAGGGCCGAGCGCACGTCGAGAGCCGCGTCATGATCCGTTTCGGCCGCTGCCGCGTCCGGTGGCTGGGCATCCAGCCTGACCCGCCGCGACCAGCCGGACCTGCGCTCGATGAGGAACTCGCGAACCACGATGACCCTGGCGTATGCGTCCGTATGGTCGGCCGCTTGCGCCCGGGCCCAGTGCACGTACAGCTTGATGAGAGCGCGCTGGACGAGATCGTCGGCGCCGTCCCAGTCCCGGCACAGCAGGTAGGCGACCCGCCGCAGGAAACCGAGCCTGGCCGCTACGTACTCGCTGAACTCCGCGTCCCGTCGCGTCTGCATCAGCGGCTTCCCGATCCTGTCGTATCCCTCACAACAGCTAAATGCGCATGGGCACTCTTTGGTTGTCTCGCCGCGGATTTCGGTCAGCGCGTGCTAGCGGCGCCGCGCTACGGCCCTCCGCCGTACCGGCCCTTGACCCGGTCGCTCGCCGGGTCGAACGGCGGCCGGAGGTGGGCGGCGGCCTCGTACAGCTCCCCGCCGACGTTCACCTGGTAGCGGCCGGCCCTCGCCACGTCCGGCGTGACCGCGCCGCCGTCGGGATCGCGGATGTAGGCCAGGCCCACGGCGCCGCCGACGGTCTCGCCCCACGCCCCCGACGTCACCTGGCCCACCGCGACGCCGTCACGCAGCACGAGCTCCCCGCCCCAGATCATCGCCGCCGGATCGGCCAGCACCAGGGAGATGAGCCGGCGCCGCGGCCCCTCGGCCCGCGCCTTCTCGACCGCCTCCCGGCCCAGGAACGCGATCGGAGTCTTGAGCTTGCACGCGAACAGCAGCCCGGCCTCGACCGGGTTGTAGTCGGGGGTGAGCTCGCGCCCGATGGCCCGGTACGCCTTCTCCAGCCGCATCGACTCGATCGCGTAGTAGCCGGCGTTCACCAGGCCAAGGCCCGCGCCGGCGGCGGTCAGGTCCTCGTAAACCCCGACGGCGAATTCCGCCGGAACGTAGAGCTCCCAGCCGAGCTCGCCGACATAGGTGATCCTGGTGGCGCGCACCGTGGCGTAGCCCAGGTCGATTTCCCGGCTGGTCCCGAACGGGAACGCCTCGTTGCTGAGGTCGGCGCGGGACACCAGCGAGAGCAGTTCCCGCGACCGCGGGCCCATCACCCCGTACACGGCATACGCCGAGGTGACGTCGACGAGCGACGCCCGGCTCGCCACCGGAATCCGCCTGGTGATGTGGTCCTTGTCGTGCTCGGTCGCGCCCGCGCTGCTGACCAGCAGGAACTCAGACTCCGACAGCCGGGTGACGGTAATGTCGGCCTCGTAGGTGCCGCGCGTGTTGAGCATCCCGGTGTAGACCGTGCGGCCGGGCGGCACCCCGACGTCCGCGGTGCACAGCCACTGCAGCACCTGGTCGGCGTCCCGCCCGGTGACCAGGTACTTGGAAAACGAGGTCTGGTCGAACAGGGCCACGCCGCCGCGGGTCGCGCGCTGCTCGGCCGAGGACCACGGCTGCCAGTTCTGCTTCCCCCAGCCGTACTCGATGTCCGGCGACTGGCCCGGCGGGGCGAAGAAGTTCGCTCGCTCCCAGCCCATTTTGCTGCCGAAGCTCGCGTTGGCCTGCTTGAGCAGGTGGTAAGCGGGCGAGCGCCGGAACGGCCGCGCGGTGGCCAGCTCGCGGTTCGGCCACGGCACCGCGTAGTGCAGGCCGAGCACCTCGCCGACCCGGTCGTGCAGCCACTGGTTGTTGCCGTTGAAGCGGGCGAAGCGCCGGATGTCGACCGCGGACAGGTCGAGGCTCGGCTCCCCCTCGACGATCCACTCGGCCAGGGCCTGGCCCGCGCCGCCCGCCGACGCGATGCCGACCGAGTTGAAGCCCGCACCGACGAAGAAGTTCCGCAGCTCCGGAGCCTCACCAAGGATGAACTGGTTATCCGGGGTAAAACTCTCCGGCCCGTTGTAGAACTTTTTGATTCCCGTTTCGGCGAGCGCGGGGATCCGGGCGACCGCGCTCTCCATCAGGATCGAGAAGTGCTCCCAGTCCTCGTCGAGCAGCCGGAACTCGAACGGGTAGGGCAGCGCGTCCGGCGCAACCCAGGGCTTGGCCTCGGGCTCGAACCCGCCGACCAGCAGCCCGCCGACCTCTTCCTTGATGTAGGTGTAGCCGTCGGGATCGCGCAGGATCGGGAAGTCCCTGTGCACGCCGTCGACCTGCTCGGTCACCACGTAGAAGTGCTCGGCCGAGTGCAGCGGGACGGTCACACCGCACATCGCGCCGACGGCCTTCGCCCACTGACCGGCGCAGTTGACGACCACCTCGGCCTCGACGTCGCCCTGGTCGGTGCGGACGCCGGTGACGGCGCCGCCCGACTGCAGGATGCCGGTCACCCGGGTCCGCTCGCGCACCACGACGCCGCGATCGCGGGCGCCGCGGGCCAGCGCGTAGGTCAGGTCGGTCGGGTTGGCCCGCCCGTCGCCGGGCAGCCAGATCGCCCCCGCGAGGTCGGCGACGCTCATGATCGGATAGAGCTCGGCGGCCCGCTCGGGACTGATCAGCTCGCACTCCAGCTGGTATGCCTCCGCTGTCGCGGCCGTCCGGCGCAGCTGCACCAGGCGCTCGGGGGTACGGGCCACGGTGACGCCGCCGCAGCGCCGGAAGCCGGTGGCCAGGCCGGTCTCCTGCTCGAGCCGGTCATAGAGCTCGGTGGAGTACTGCACCAGCCGGGTGCCGTTCTCCGAGGCGCGCAGCTGGCCGACCAGGCCCGCCGCGTGCCACGTGGTGCCGCAGGACAGCTGCCCCTGCTCGAGCAGCAGCACGTCGGTCCATCCCATCGCGGCGAGGTGGTAGGCGACGCTGGTCCCGATCACTCCCCCGCCGATGATCACAACCCGGGCGCGGCCGGGCAGGTTCTCACTCATCCCGCGCAGCGTCCTCCAGCAGCTGAGTGAAGCCGCCGGAGGTCAATCCCTCGGCCGCCCCCTCGAACCGCTCCATCGCCCAGGACCAGAAGTCGAACTCGATCGGGCTCGTGGCGTGCTGGATCGCGCCCCACAAGGTCCATCCGTACTTCCCGGCCAGGCCGAGCAGCCGGGCCCGCGCCAGCTTGCCGCGCATCGGCCTGCCGTAGTACGCCGTGATGAGCTCGTCCAGGGCGTCGACGGACAGCCGGCACTCGCCCCAGATGTTGCCGAGCTCGAAACACGGATCGTTGTTGCCCGAGTACTCGTAGTCGATCAGCCAAATCCGCTCCCCGTCGTCGATGAAGTTCGCGGCCAGCAGGTCGTTGTTGCACGGGACGGTCCGGCCGGCGCAAGCCGTCAGGGCGACCCTCGCGGCGTCGAACCGCGGAGCCAGGTCGTCGTAGCCCGACGGGACCCGGAAGCCGTGCGACCGGACCACCGACAGATACCGCCGCTGGATCTCGAACATGTCGAACTCGTTGCCGAACCGCTCACCGGAGTGCAGCCGCCGGCACGCCTGCGCGATGCGCGGGATGTTGGCCGGATCGGCCACGTCCGCGTTGCGCAGCGTCCGGCCCTCGATGTAGCGGATGATCAGCGCATGATCCTCGGGGAGGTACTCGACGACCGGCGCTCCGGCTCCGGCCGCGGCCGCGGCCAGGGAGTTCCGGTACTCGATGTCCCTGTCGATCGCGAGCAGATCGGTGCCGGCGTCCGAGATGCGCGCGACGAATGTCCCGTCCGGCGTCGTCACCTTGTAGTTGCGGTTCGTCAGCCCGCCCGGGAGTTCCTCAATTACCCGCGGCCGGGCGGCCAGGCTCGCCGTCCGGTCGAAGAGCGCATCGAGCTCGGCCATCCGCCCACCCCCAGCCTCCTAAGGTCTAGACAGTAGCGCCCGACAGCGCGCCACCGGGCCCGCCGCCCATTCCGGATCTTCCTCCATGTTGCGCCCGTGCTCAAGGAGCATTTCGGTACAAGAGCGAGCCCGAAAGAGTCTGGACACTTTGCCTCGCTCGCCCGTACGCTACGCGTCAACCGTTCGGCCCCATCTCATCGAGGGAGGCCCGGCATGAGCAGCGGCGACACCCCTTCAGGCACCCAGGTCGCTGGCGGCCACGACGAGAAGGACGCGGCCGATCTCGCGCGCTTCGGCTACAAGCAGGAACTCAAGCGCGGGCTCGGGCTGTTCAGCTCGTTCGCGGTCGCGTTCAGCTACATCTCACCGTCGACCGGCATCTTCACGCTGTTCGCGCTCGGCCTCGTCACGCTGGGCGGCGTGTTCATCTGGACCTGGCCGGTGGTGGCGCTCGGCCAGTTCATCATCGCGCTGAACTTTGCCGAGATCTCCAGCCACTACCCGGTCGCCGGCTCGGTTTTCCAGTGGACGAAGTACCTGGCCAGCCGCAGCTACTCGTGGATGACCGGGTGGATCTACCTGTTCGCCGGCATCATCACCGTCGCCGCTGTCGTGGCCACCCTGCCGCTGGCGCTCATCCCGGCGCTGAACGGGCTCGGCTGGCACTCGCTGAACGCCGCGAGCCTGCACACCCAGCTCGTCGTCGCGCTGATCACGCTGGTGGTCATCACGGTCCTGAACATCTACGGCGTCAGGCTGGTCGCGATCATCAACAACACCGGCGTGGTGTTCGAGATCCTCGGCATGTTCGTGTTCGCGCTGATCCTGATGGCGTTCCACAACCACCAGGGATTCCACGTCGTCACGAACAGCGCGGGCTTCCACGTCAACGGGAGCACGTTCCTCGCCGCGATGTTCATGAGCCTGTTCGTGATCTACGGCTTCGACACCGCGTCCACGCTGGCCGAGGAGACCCGCGACCCGCGCCGCAACGCGCCCAAGGCGGTGCTGTTCTCCGTGATCGGCGCGTTCATCATCGGCGGCGTGTTCCTGCTCGGCGTGCTGGTCGCGATCCCGAATCTGGGCACAGCCGTAAAGGACGGCTACGGGCCCGCGCAGATCATCGAGGCGAACTTCTCCACCGGCTTCGCCACCCTGTACCTGTTCGTGGTCTCGGCAGCGATCTTCGTCTGCTGCCTGTCCATTCTGGCCGCGACGATCCGGCTGTGCTTCGGCATGGCACGCGACAACCAGCTGCCGTTCTCCAAGCCGCTGGCGAAGGTGTCGCCCAGCCTGCACACGCCGGTCTGGACGTGCATCGTAGTCGCGCTGATCTCGGCCATCCCGTTCATCAAGTACGCGGGCGTCGGGATCATCGCGATCGCGGCCACCGGCATGATCTACCTCAGCTACTTCGTCTGCAACCTGGTGATCCTGCGGGCTCGGCTTCGCGGCTGGCCGGGGAGGGCGGGTGGGACTGCGAGGCAGGCGCCGTTCCGCCTGGGCCGCTGGGGCCTGGTGGTGAACATCCTCGGGCTGGTGTACGGCGGGGCGATGCTGATCAACTTCGCCTGGCCGCGGGTGGCCAGCAACCCCAAGCCCAACCAGACCGGCGGGCTGCTCAGCCTCGGTCTCGGGTTCCTCAACGGCATCCCGATCCTGTGGAGCGTGGCGATCTTCATCGTGCTGATCGGTGTGATCTATTACCTCATCGTCGGGCGGTCCAAGGCCTTCGCGCCGGTGATCGCGCCCTCGCCGTACGACGACCTGCCGGCCGTGGCCGGCCCGGGTGCCACCCAGGGGGCCGACGGCTGACCACGCGCATCAAAACGGCTGTGCCGCCGCCGGCGGGATCGGGCCGCCGCGGCGGCAGAGTCGCGCTGCGGACCAGCGCCAGGCAGCCGCCGGAGATCGTGCGCGGGCTCGGGACGACCGTGCACGCGCAGATCGAGGACTGGCTGGCCGGTGAGATCGCGGTCGGTGCGCTGGTGCCGGGCGACCGGCTGCCGACCGAGCACGACCTGGCGGCCTGGTTCGGCGTCAGCCGGATGACGCTGCGTCACGCGCTCGCCGAACTGGCCAGGCGCGGGCTGGTGACCCGCGCGGTGGGGCGGCACGGCGGCACGTTCGTCGCGGCGCCAAAGCTCGAGCAGGACCTGACCACCCTGGCCGGCTTCTCCGAGCAGCTTCGCCGGCACGGCATGGTGGCCGGGGCACGGGTGCTGACCGCGAGCCGGCGCCCGGCGGGCCCGGCGGCCGCGGCCGCCCTCCGGCTCGCCGAGGCGGACCCGGTGTACGAGGTCAGGCGGATCCGGCTGGCCGACGGCCGGCCGATTGTGCTGGAGCGTTCGCTGTTCCCGGCCGCCCGGTTCCCCGACATGCTGGACTGCCGGCTGGACGGCTCGCTCTACGAACTGCTCGAGGTCCGGTACGGGCTGCGGCCGTACCGCGCCCGGGAGAGCCTGGAGCCGGTCACCGCCGGGGTCCGCGAGGCCGAGGCGCTCGAGGTCGCCGAGGGCGCGCCGCTGATGCTCGTCGAGCGCACCGCCTACGCCAAATCC
>Ga0335075_10015325_pt1 | contig 11494 bp, 7 predicted proteins | sample Lox_Sample_24_FD_206723 | JGI IMG/M metagenome (GOLD analysis project Ga0335075, IMG submission 206723) | Soil microbial communities from Loxahatchee National Wildlife Refuge, Florida, United States - Lox_Sample_2.4 | ecosystem: Environmental > Terrestrial > Soil > Wetlands | place: USA: Florida...
CTCGGCGCCGTAATGCAGGTCGTAGGTTTTCTCCTGCCCCTTGTCGATCTTCACGACGCGCGCCGGATGGCGCAGCCGGCAGCCCGCCGCCACCTCGGCCACGCTGCGGATCCGGCCGCGCCGGTCGCGGGCCATGCGGTCTCCGACCGCGCGGATGACAAAGCGCAGACCCCTGTCCAGCAGGGGTTCCAGCAGTTTTTTGCGGTCGCAGCCGCGGTCCATCGTCCAGATACCACGGCCGTTCAGAGGATGATTCGCCTGATCGATAACCGCCAGAATCTCCGCGTTCTCGCTGCGAAATCCCCTGGCTTTGGTCGAAAACAACTTCTGGCACACGGGTATGATCTCGCTGCTGTGAACCTCGGCTCCGGTCACGTCTACCAGCCAATAGCCCGGGTGCGTTTCTCCCGTCGAGCCATCCCAGACCGTCGCCAGATGCTCCATTTTCCGGGCATACTCTTTGCGAATATCGCTCAGATCCAGCGCCAGCACCGTGTCCTTTTGAATTCGCACGCTGGCCATCTCGACTAACTTCCTCGTCAGCTCCGCTTCTAAAGCGGCGTGCTTCAGGTTGCGCGACAGTCGCTTCTCCGTGCGGATCAGCGGAATCTCTTCGCCCACCGCGCGGCCGATGTTACTGAGCTTTACGTCCTGGCTGGACTGGATGCCGTACAGCATCTGCGCCACGAACTTCCCCAGTGGTTTCGACAGACCAGCGCACAGTTCCGTGCAGAACTTCGTCAGTTGGGCTTTCAAACGGGAGCGGACTTTGCTATCGTGCATCGGGGGGCGTCTCCGTGGAGTGAATTTTCCGGGTGGAAAATCCCTTCTACCACGAATCGCGCCCCTCCCACTTCGCAATCAACGCAATCTTCTGATTTTGCGTGGCTTGCGACTCTCCGCCTGCAAAATCTGGGGAAAGTCCTGATATTTCCACCAGTGTCGTTAACACATGATATGTCCGGTGGAATTAGCAAATGAAATGTCCGCTTAGCGGGCGGCGAAGATGTCTCCATGGAGGTGGGAGTGGAGGCGTATCCGAGGGCCGCAGTGGAGCGGGCGATGAAAGTGCAGGAAGTGATTCTGCGGGCGATGGCGAGGAAGATCAGCTGGTGGCAGGCAGCGGAGATCATCGGGATCAGCGACCGGCAGATGCGGCGCTGGCGGGAGCGGTACGAGCAGCACGGTTATGACGGGCTGATGGATCGGCGGCGGGGTCGTCCGAGCCAGTAGCGGGTGCCGCTGGCAGAGGCGGAACAGGTGCTCAGGCTGTACCGGGAGAGGTACTTCGACCTGAATGTGCGCCATTTCCATGAGAAGCTGCGCGCGGAGCATGGGATCGAGCTGAGCTACACATGGGTGAAGTCGGCACTGCAGGGGGCCGGGCTGGTGGCCCGGGCGCGCCAGCGGGGCGTGCACCGCCGGCGGAGGGAACGACGGCCGCTGCCGGGCATCCTGCTGCACATCGACGGCAGCCGCCACCACCTCGGCCACGCTGCGCATCCGGCCGCGCCGGTCGCGCACCATGCGGTCTCCGACCGCGCGGATGACAAAGCGCAGACTCAATTTCCTGGATCGCGGCGCGAAGGGTTGAAACGCCTGGCCGAGTCAGGTGAAGCCATTTGAGCGCCGGACGGATAGGTATGGGCGGTCTATCCGCCCAAAGCCGTGGTATAGACGGCTTGAGGCTGAGTACCTGGCGTTCCTTCCCTGCGGGTTCCTGCCCCGTTGCCCGAAGAAAGACCACCCCGGCGGTCTGACATCGCCGCCGCCTTTTACGCCTGATCGAGTGGCTGCACCTCAGCGATTCAGCTCCTTGCTGGCAGCGGCAACGTCGGAGTGCAGACGTAACACTCCCGCGTCCGCATCACGGATGTATCCATCCGCCACCTGCACCATGGCGGGTGTCGGTGGCACCAGTGCCATGTCAATCTGGCCTGCAATGGAGGACAACCAGGAGCGCAGCCGAGGGGGATACACCAGTGCGCCCTCACCGGACTGGATCCTGAGATCCACCAGATCGCTGATGGACTGGTTCAGGCGGTCCAGCGCCGGCTGCTCCTGACTGCCGGACGCGCTGGCTGCCTTCTTCTGGAGCGCGTCGCGGGCATCAATGGCCTCATTCAGGCTGGTGTCGAGCCCGTTCAGAGCGTCGTAAATACGCATCAGCAGATCGAAACGCTGTTGCAGTTGCGCCTGCGTCGTTTGCAGTCGCGGGTCCAGAGTGACCACAAACGGCTCTTTCTGCGTGGTATCGCCATAAGTCAGCGTCACGTAGTAGGTGCCTGGCACAACTTCAGGACCGGTGGGCGCAGCGGCCGAAAAGAATGAATTGTAGATGCCCTTCACGTCCACCGCATCCGGATAACGCAGATCCCACTGGAAGTGATTCATTCCGGGCGTGACCGCCGTCAACCTTTCTTCCCGCTGCTTCCGCGCCACTGAAGGGATTTGCGAAATCGGCTTCGGTTTCGCTTTCGACTTCAGGTGCAGCGTGAAGCTGCGGATCAACTTGCCGCCCGGATCGGTAAAGCTCAGCGTCACCGGCGTCCTGCCGTGGTAGTCAGCCGGCAGATGGAAAAACACAGTTTCTCCGGCAGCGAGGTTCTCACCTCCCGTACGCCGCGGGCCGAACCCGCCCCCGGAGCGCGCGACCAGCCAGGTCTGCTGCGGCTTGAACAGGCCGGGCGCGTCACTCTCCACCTTTGCGGTCCCCAGCTGCTCCAGGAACTGCAGGTTGTCCAGCACCCAGAATCCCCGTCCGAATGTGGCGAGCGCGACTGCGTGCTGGCCGGGCTGAATCTCCACATCGTTCACCCGCACGGCCGGCAGGTTGAGGGTCAGCGGCTGCCACTGCGCGCCTCCGTCCACACTGAAGTACACCGTCGCGCTGGTGCCCGCGAACAGCAGGCTGGGATCACCAGGATCCTGGCGCACGCTCTCGACGTACTGGTCTTCCGGCAGCCCGGTCGTGATCTCCGTCCAGTGCTTTCCGTAATCGGTGGTCTTGTAGACGTACGGGTGGAAGTCATCCCAGTCATACCGGCTCGCGGACACATAGGCGGCACCCGCGTTCGTGTGCGAGGGCTCGATGCAGGTGACTGTGGACCAGGTCGGCAGCTGCGGCGGGCGCACCAGGCTCCAGTGAGCGCCGGCGCTGGTGGTTACATACACCAATCCGTCGTCCGACCCCGTCCAGATAACATTGTCCGTACGCGGCGATACAGCAATCGAGGAGATGGTGTCGAACATCTCCTCGCCGGTCACGTCCGCGCTGATCGGGCCGCCCGGCCGCTGCTGCTTGCTCCTGTCGTTGCGTGTGAGGTCGGGACTGATCGCTTTCCAGTGGATGCCTTCATCGAAGGTCTCGAACAGGACGTTCGCACCCATCAATAGCTCTTTGGGGTTACCAGGAGCAAAGACGACGGGATGATGGTTCCAGCCGTAACGATACTTGATCCGGGAGCCCGCAAGACCCAACTTATAGGAGGGCCAGGGGCTCACATTGGTGGCGAGCCCCGTCCTGCGGTTCTCTTTCCATTCGATGCTGTAATACCCGCTGCCGTAAGTGATCCAGGGACGAACAGGTGTCGGGACCACCCAGCTCATCTCTCCGCCTTGTACGTCCTTCCAGACCGGCGGAATAACTCCCGCAGGCACCGCGCTCGGTCCGTCCACCGAGCCCCGATCCTGCTGTGCGCCGTAAATATGGAACGGAAACTGATCGTCGAGGTTGGCGTGATAGAACTGCCCGGTCGGCTGGTTGTCCTCGGAACTCCAGGACTTGCCGCCATCCAGGCTAACGGTCGCACCGCCATCGTTGCCTTCTATAAAAATCTGAGGGTTATTCGGATTGATCCACAACACATGATTGTCCCCATGCGGCGGATGCAGGGGAGTCAGCTTCGTGCCCCCGTTGTGCGATACATACAACCCGACATTGGGCAGATAGATGGTATCCGGGTCTTTGGGGTCCACAAATACCTGCATGTAATAGAACGCGCGTTGCGTGATGTCCATGCTGTTGTTGACGAGCTTCCAGGTCTCGCCTGCATTGTCGGAGCGGAATAAGCCCCCCGCCTGACCCTTGTAATCCGCCTGAATCAGCGCGTACACAACATTCGGTTGGCTCAGCGCCACCGCCACGCCCGCCATTCCGAAGATGCCGGTCGGCAGCCCCGGGTGGTGCGAGATGTTACTCCAGGATGCCCCTCCGTCGGTCGTCTTGTAGATGCCGCTGCCGGGCCCCCCGCTCGAAAATGTCCAGTGCGTCCGGTAGAGCTGCCACATTGTGGCGTACACCACGCCTGGATTCGACGGATCCATCGCCATGCTGATCGCGCCGGTTTTGTCATCGACGTACAGAATCTTCTTCCAGGATTTGCCGCCGTCGGTCGTTTTGAATACCCCGCGTTCCGGATTGGTTCCGAACAAATGGCCCAGTGCCGCTGCGTACACCACATCGGGATTCCTTGGATCCACGAGGATCGAGCTGATGATATGCGTCTCGCCCAGCCCGATGAAGGTCCACGTCTTTCCTCCATCGGTGGACTTATACATCCCCTCTCCCGTCAGGACCGTGTTGCGGGGAGCGGAATCGCCCGTACCCACATAGATAATCTTCGAATCGGAGGGCGCGATCGCCATAGCACCGATGTTGTTGCTTCTGAAATCCTTGTCGGAGATGTTTTTCCAGTTCCGCCCATAATCTTCGCTCTCCCAGACACCTCCGCCCGCCGTGCCCATATAAAAGACATTCGGCTCGGCGGCAATGCCGGCTACCGTTGTAACTCGGCCGCCGGTAAACGGGCCCACGCTGCGCCAGCTGAGAGCGCTGGCGAGCTGCGCCGGCGGCACCGTCGCCGCAAATACCGCCGGCAACGCCAGGGACAGAGACGAAAGCAGCACAACGCAGCGTGCTTTGAACATGGTGTGGATTCCTCTCCTTTGGTACGTACATTTACTCCAGGCACCACGGCTTGCCTGTCGCAGACATCTTCTTACCAGCTTTGCACCACTGGTTTCAAGAAGTGCTGGCTGAAACTGGGTTCGGAACCGCGCAAGACGCTGGCGATCCGCTTTCTTCTGTGCGGAAACAAGCAGCGCGGAGATCCGCAGATCCCCGCGCTCATTCGATTCCAGGGCCGGGAAGAACGGATCGCCGGCCCCGGGACTGGTCTTAGAAGGTGAACCGCCCGCCGAACTCCATCTCGCGCGGGTCGCTTTGTTGCGAGCTGAGCACGCCCCACGACGCGGGGTTGTTGAGGCTCAGGCCCGGATCATAGAAGACTCTGTGATTCAGCAGGTTGGTTGCGATGAAGGAAAGTTCGAATGTCATCGACTCCCGGATCGCAATGTCCTTTTTCAACTGCCCGTCCATGTTCCAGGTGGACTGGCCCATGAACGGGCCGACGCCGGGGTTCTTCGTGTCGATGCCCAGAATCGGAGCGCGCACCTGGTTCCAGACGGCCACCGGATCCTTGAACAGGTTCACGGGAGTAGCCGAGGTGCTGGTCCCCACCGAATTCCCATAGGGATCGGTTCCGCCTGTCACCCCAAAATGCGCGGAATGACCGGCGTTGTACTGGCTCGTGAACTCACACTGTTCGTTATCGAAATAGTTCGCGCCGTCGCCGGAACCCCACGACTGAGCGTCGGTCCAGGTGTTGCAATACACCGGTCCGCCGCTGGCGACCGTAAAGACAGGCGCCAAGGTCCATCCCCCCGCCGCCCGTCCCAGGAACCCGTTCTGGCCCCGGAACCAGGGTTCGCTGGCAACAATGTACGTGTTGTAAACGAAATGACGGTCGGTGTACTGCTCGCCGTACATCGCGCCCAGGTTGAAAGCATCGTTCTGGGTGTATTCGCTCGATGCCTGTACCACCGCCCCGGTGCCCAGATTCTTGCTCCATGTGAAGTTATTCTGCATCGTCAGCCCGTGCCAGTCCTGCGTGCCAAAGCTCACGAAGCCGCCGTTGTAGTTGCCGTACCCGGTGCTCGCGTTCAGAGCCGCTCCGCTGCTGAACTGTCCGTCGGTGTTCAGCATCGTGGGCCCGAAGCTGTAGCTCGGGTCCAGATCGGACCACAGGCTCCACACGCCCTGTGTGGTGAGATTTGCAGTCCCTGCCGGGCCTTCCTTGTCGAGGACCGCGGCCGTACAACTGGCGTAGGGAGTTGAGGTCCCGGTGACATCCCCGGTACAGTAGCCTGAGGCTTTGAGCGCGGCCTCGAAGAACGGCTGCGGAGTGACCGAGTTGATATAACTGACATACGCGGGGCTGGTCGCCGCCGGAACGTTTGCTCCGCAGGCGCCTGCCGACGTGGCGCAGCCCAGCGCCCGTTCCAGGTTGGCATACGCCCCCTGGAATTGCTGGCCGCCCACCGCCATCATGTAAGGAACAGCATTCAGGTTGATCGGCTGATACTCGTGGTGGACCAGCCGGCCGATGTAGCCCACCTGCAACAGCATCTTCTGCCCGACCTGGCGCTGAATGGTCAGATCGAAGGAGTCGATCACGTTGGGCCGGAACGACGGATCCATCGCTTCCTGGGCCGACCCTTCCGCGAAGTTGACCCCGGGATAGATAGGCTGGGGAGCGGTCGGCGCTGCCGCAGCCAGCGGAGCGACATTGCCGTCCACTCCGATGCGGAATGCATTCGCCACCGTCGGATCCGATGTTCCACAGTAGCCGTTCGGGTTGGCCGCGTCCGGCATAAAGGCCTGCCGGCACTGCACCGGCTGCATCAGTCCGAGCCCAAGCAGCGGCACCAGGACAAGATCGACGCCGTTCAGGCGGCCATAGATGCGGCCGTATCCGCCGCGGATGACCGTTTCCTTCGAGAAGCTCGGATTCCAGGCAAGGGCAACACGTGGGCTAAACGATCCGTAGAAAGGATTGTACGGATACTTGAGCCCGTTGCCGACGTTGCCCACCAAAGCAAAACCGAGCTCGGGATTGTAGACCTCGCCTTTCTCCGCATAGGCTTTCCGCTGCGCGAGGTAATCCGCGGACCTGACCGGTTCGTCAGCGGCGTCCACCAGCACCGTCGTTTTCCCGTTCTTTTCGACGGGAGGCATTTCGAGGGTATAACCCATGCCGTAGGTGAACGTGAGGCTGGGCTTCATGTGCCAGGTGTCGCTGAAGTACGCGTTGTAGTAGTCAATGTCCTGCTGATCGAAGGCATGGGTGAGGGGCGGCTGCAGAGCCAGGGTCGGTCCGGTCCGCGTGTAGACGGTCTGGGAGTCGGTCACGATGCCGTAGACTTCGGCCGCGTTCCGCAGCGCCGTGGTGTTGCTGACCGGGAATCCTCCGCCCAGGCCCGACATGTCCACCAGGCCCGCGCCCTCGCTGTCACCGAGCTGATACGTAGTCGTAAAGTTGATGCCGCCGCCGTTGTCGCTGCGCTGGTGGTAGTCGTAGTTGTGCTGGAACTGCCCTCCAAACTGGAAGAGGTGGTTCCCTTTCAGGCTGGTGACGTTGTCGCTGAGGAAGTTGTCCAGCCCGTCCCAGAACCGCGTGCGGATCTGCTGCGTGTTCACGTTAAACGGGATGAGCGCGTCGTAGTGCAGCTCGCCGCCGGGCTCCAGGGCGCCGCCCAGTCCAGGCAGCTGGGGCGGCGCATTGTCATCGCCCCACCGCCAGTAGTCGCGCAGGATGCTGTAGTGGAAGTCGTTCGTCGTTTCCGGCGTGATATTAGTGGTCAGCCCGGTGACGTAATAGGAGGGAACCTGCGGCTGCGCGGAGAGAGCCACGGGTTGTCCCAGCGTGTCCCCGGAGAAGAATCCGCCGACATCGTATTGGGCATCCGTGGCTAACATGAGGTGGTAATACCGATAGCTGGCGAACCAGTGCCACTTCGAGCTGAAGTCGTGGTCGATGCGCACCGCCCCGTCGTTGCTGCTCGTCGGCAGGGACATATTGGCCTTGAATCCGATGGTGTTGACGCCATCGCAGTACGCACTGGTGCCTCCGCACGTCGGGTCGTTGCCCTGGGGCTCGTACTTATTCCACATCGTCTGGACGTCGGGATTGATGCCGATGCCGCGGGGGTCGATCGCTTTCATGTTGTAATTGGTGCCGTTATACGTCAGGATCCCGGCTCGCATGTTCACGGAGGGAACCGCGACTTCGAGAGTCTCCGCGTTGGGATAGCGGAAACCTTCGAACCACGCCCACACATAGGTGCGTCCGCCCCAGAAAGATGGCAGCACCCACCCGCCGGCCTTCGCTCCAAAACGGTTGTAGTGGTAGTTGGCGATCGGCGTTGCGGTCTGATTATTCTGCCAGGTATTGGCGCCGAGGCCGCTGGACAGGTAGTACCAGTAGACGCCGCCATGCCAGTGATCGGTGCCGCGCGGGGTGACAAACTCCACCTGCGCGCCTGCCGAGTTGTCGAAGTCGGCCGTCTGATTCGCCGTGTTCACCGTCACTTCCTGGACGCTGTCGGTGGGAGTGGGCAGGGCCCCTGTCGGTATCGAGACACCGGACTTGGCGCCCGCCGCACCACCGTACGGGTCGCCGGCGAAGGTGTTCATGTATACGTTGTTGCCGCCATCCATGTCGTTGGTGGCCTGGCCGCCGTCGAGCATGAAAGTGCTCTGGTCGTTGACCGCGCCGGCCACGCTGCCCTCCACGCTGGTGCCGGGCTGCAGCACCGTGAAGGTGTTCGCATCATGGTTGAGGCTGGGCAGCGAGTCGATGGCTTCCGGGCCGATGGTCTGGCCGACCGTGGCGTTGAGCGTCTGCAGATCCTCCCCGGTTGCCTGCACTTCCACCGTGGTCGTTGCCGCCCCCACAATTAATTTCATATTGACCGTGCTCTGCATCCCGACGCTCACGACGATTCCGACGGTCCTCCCCGCCGAAAAACCCGCCTTTCTCACCGTCATCGAATAGGTCGCCGGGGGAACCGACTGGACGATATACCGCCCCGCGCTATTCGTCACCGTCCTGAAAGTGGCGCCCGCGCTGTTCAGCGTCACCGCCGCGCCGGCAATGACCGCGCCACTGGGGTCAGTGACGGTGCCTACCACCGTTCCGCTCGCTGTGACTTGTGCCCATGCCGTACCTGTGCCCATCAGGACACATCCCAGGATCGCCAGAGTTCCTGCGAGCCACCGCCATTTCATGTGGGTCATGACCGTCCTCCATAGAGTTATGCCTGACTTTCGGCGTTTTGCACCGCTCATAACTACTGGGTATGTTTGAACGAAAAGCGAACCGCGGAAACTGGGAAACAAACTCAATCAGTACGGAAAGGTAATGATATGGAACTTCGTTTCCAGGTCGGAGCCTAATCACGAATCCGGGATTGGCTGCGCATAGAAGCAATTCGCGAGCCATTTTATCCACTAATCGAATGAGGCACTTCCATGAGGACGTTCTGTGGAAATCTCGTCCTAATTCAAGACTTCATAGCTGCCGCAGCAAAGTTCTTCAGATTTTCGGATAATCCGATGATCCTGGTGCAACCTGCAGGCTGAATTAGTTGTTGTCCTTCCCGTTAACATCCGGGAACCGGGCGGTCCCGCACGAAGGAGCAGGCCGGCACCGGCGGAATGGATAGCCCGACCCGCGAATGCTGCATTCGTGATCGTCGGCGCTGAAAGCTGCCTCCGGGAGCAGACAGGAGCCTGCATCAAGGGAAGCCGCCACCAGCAGCTCGAAAAAATCCGGCGCGTAAGAAGGCGTCAGGGCCATGCCGTCCTATGTCTCTTCGGCTTTTGATCAACGCATTGGATCCAGCCAGACCCGCAGCGCGGACTGGCCCGACCCGAAAATCTGCACATTGGCCACGCCATGCCCGCGCGTGATGGAGTCAACGAGACGGATGCAGGCGTAGTTCGCCGGGAATTGCGCGGTGTGCGTTCCCTTCCTCGCATCGAGGGCGAGGAGCATCGGCGGGTTATGCGTGGATTTCCGGACCGGGACCCCATATTGAGCCACTTGAGACGGTAATTCCGGAGCAGCCCGGGTTTCGGGCTCCCGGGCAGGAATCAGGTCGGGGTTCGGATCGGTGCCGACGGCGAAGTCAATGGTCATGGTCGTCGAGCCATTGGAGGTGGCGTTGACGGACCACATGTAAATCATGTTGTTCGCGCCGCTGATCTGCCCTTCAATGGGCGTAGCTACCGATTGAGCGAGGGTGTCGGCGTCAGCCTCGGGGAACGTGGCGTGGATCTTCAGTTCGGAAGGAGTGATGTCGGGAAACTGAGCCCCAGGTGTGCGGAGGACGGAAATGACGCCGAGGATCATCGTCAGGATGGAAATGACAATGGCGGCGATCAGGCGATTGATGAAGAATTGAGATATCGATCAGTTTGCCCCTGTCGCCGGGGTGCAGGGCCCTGGCCTGACCACGATCCCTGTCTTCACCTTCTCAGCGCCCACGACAACGACACGTTCGTTCGCCTCGACCCCTTGAGTGATGACCCAAAGGGGTCCCATCTGCGGCCCGGCCTGAACGCTGCGGATCGTGACGCGGTTATCCTTATCTGAAGAGGGACGACTCGCCCACGCCCTGATGCAGCGTACGGCCGATTCACCAGACTTCCGAAACACGGGAGAGCAAGGGCCTGATGCGAACGGAACCCGGGATAAATGCCGAAATGTGTTCAGCGATCCGGCAGGGATTCGGCTCCCGGAGGGAACTGGAGCGATCCGCGGTTGAGCTAAGCGCCTTCCGCTTATCTGGTTGTTTCAGCAAACCGCAAGCGGTTGTGGGACAGGAACGCCAAATCCGCGAGAGCATGAGGCCTGCTGAAACAAACAGATAAGCAGAAAGCGCCTAAACCAAGCCTTTTGAGCCGCTGCCCGGGAGTGGGGAACTGATGGCAGCATCTCGGTGATCGCCGGACAATGCAGAGGGGACTCCTCCCCCCTTGCACTTCTACAGGTAAGAGTGATACACATCTCCTGGAGGAGCAAAAGAGGGGAAGATGACCACTCTGGATCTGCCCCAGGGAACGCTGGATCTGCTGATGCTGAGAACGCTGCTGGCGGGCGCGCAGCACGGGTGGGCCATTTCCGAGCGGGTACAGCAGGTAACGGGCAATCTGTTGCGCATCCAGCAGGGATCGCTCTATCCGGCGCTGCATCGGCTGGAGCGGCGAGGCTGGGTGAAGGCGAAGTGGGGTGTTTCGGACAACAACCGCCGGGCCAAATATTACGAACTGACGCGCAGCGGTCATCAACAGCTTGAGGCCGAGACGGAAAGCTGGAGGAAGCTGATCTCAGCGGTCGCGCTGGTGCTGGAGAGCGAGTGAGCCATGTCCCTGGGGAGCGATCTGCGATTCCGGATCAGAGCGCTGTTGCAGCGGCGCTCGATGGACGGGGAGCTCGAGGACGAACTTCGCTTCCATTTTGAAAGGGAAGTGGAGAAGCATCGCAGGGCGGGTCTGAGGGAAGAAGAGGCGCGGAGGCAGGCACGTCTGGCTTTCGGCGGCCAGAGCCAGGCAGCGGAGGACTGCCGAGAGGCGCGGGGTACCGGGCTG
>Ga0335075_10015326_pt1 | contig 11494 bp, 7 predicted proteins | sample Lox_Sample_24_FD_206723 | JGI IMG/M metagenome (GOLD analysis project Ga0335075, IMG submission 206723) | Soil microbial communities from Loxahatchee National Wildlife Refuge, Florida, United States - Lox_Sample_2.4 | ecosystem: Environmental > Terrestrial > Soil > Wetlands | place: USA: Florida...
GGATGAGGGGAGTAGACCAGGTGGGCTGCGGCTATCAGATCTAAATATTTTTGTTCCATTTTTATTAGAACTAAACTTTATTCTTCTAAAGATAATTCAGTAGCATTAAGACAAAATTCTAGTACATTAAATGAAAAAGAGTTTAAGCCATGTTTGTTAAAAGCCCGCTGTAGATAAATATTAGATCATCTGTCATTAATATGGTCACTAAATCTTCTTCACATATTAGTAGAACTTACTATGTACATTTTTCCTGTCTTTAAGTATTTAAAAGCATAAACTCCACTTAATCCGTTTAAATCCTTTCTAATAATTTCTTGTGTTCACCTATATTGTTATACGCTTTTTCTACAGAAATGGGTAAAGACCACCCTAAAGGTTTACATGGATTGTCCACTTCATCTAAATCTAAATCTCTTGATTCGTTTGAATTATAAGTAATAAAACCAGGAGCTATTTATCTAAAGGTATCAAAAGTACCTAAAATACACAAATCTAGGTACGTTAAAATAAAGGCAAGCGGCGCAGCCGACGGCTGCGCCGACAACCCAAAAGAAGCTCATTAATCAATTATATCAACTACGAAAGATAGGGAAGCTTACACTATTATACACTATTACTGCAAAAGGCACTTTTATAGAAAGATCTGAAAACCTTAAATCATATTCAGAATTTTAACTTTTGGGTAAAGGTTTACTATTTTCAACCCCAGAAGAGTTTACTTCTGATTTATAAGCAATTAAACCTGGAATCTATAAACTTACTCCACTTAAAGGTAAGGAATCCAGGGAAACAGGTATTAGGAATACAAGGAACATTAAGCCAAATAGAACAGGTAAAAAGACAGTTCAACACACTTTCATTAGCTGATCGTAACGAATACGTGGGAAGCTCGCTCTTGTCCAAATAAAAGTGAATACTAATACATTAGCTTTTAACGCTAATGATATTCCTTGCATAAATCCCTCTATCACCATATAATTTAAAGACAATATTTCTAATGAGAAAAAATAAGAATAACCTCCAAAGAATAATACAGACATCTGTAAACATATCAATACTATACTCGCGTACTCAGCTAGGAAAAAGAAAACGAAAATAACTGCAGAATGTTCCGTCATAAAACCACTAACTAACTCAGATTCAGCCTCTGCAAGGTCCATAGGTGATCTATTAGTTTCAGCTAAAGCCCCTATAAAAAATATAATAAATATTGGCAATAAAGGTAGTATAAATCAAACTGATTTTTGAGATTCTACAATATCTGTTAAATTTAAACTTCCTGTAAATAAAATAACAAATAGTATAGCAGTACTTAAAATTAACTCATAGCTTATTAATTGGGCTGTACTTCTTAAGGAACCTAAAAAAGCATATTTTGAATTCGCAGATCATCCGGCCAATAAAATTCCATAGGCTGATAATGAAGAAACAGCTAACATATATAGAACCCCCAGGTGGTAATCAGCGATAGCTAACCCTGGTCCGTACAATTTTGTAAAATTTATCTTGCAATTAAATATAAATAGATTCTCTACCTTGGTTCATCCCCTTTTTAATTTTTATAATTTCCCCTAACCCCTCTTTAGTTAAATGCTTCTTGGCTTTCATCAGTTCAGCGACTTCACAAAAATTCATGAAGTCCTTTCATTTTTCACCCTTAATATTGTACTTTTGAAAAGAGGGTATAATTTTTTCTACAATGTCGGAAAAATTTGAAACCTGAGATCTTACAGCCGCACCTTCACCAGGAAAAATTTATATTCCACAGTTTAAATAATTTACTATATTTCTCATTAGTTCATCATCTCGAGAATGTTGAACTAGATCAAATAGTAATCTTATTTGAAACCCAATTTTGCTAGTTGAAGATTTACAAACATTAACAAAGAAACAACCTTCACCTGTTGCAAAACCTGCTAACCATTCAGGATGTGGGATTTTTGGCCGGTCACCTGGGGTCTAGCTACCGGAATTGTACTAGGAAAAGCAGCCTTTAGTCCATCTGTCAATCCCTTATTTAAGGATGCTCTAATATTAACAATTTCTTGTAACCCCTCACAAGTAAGATGTCCCTTTTGACTCATAATACTAACCACACGTTTAAATAGGTCTAAATCGGCCTTTTTCTGAGTAATTAAGGGATATTTTTCGAAGTGAGAGATTATTTTTAAAATTTCATTTAGAGAACTAACTGTCAAAGCATATTGTTTTCCTACTTTAGTTACTCTTCCTACTCCCGAACTACTTTTAATTAATTCTAAAAGCTCTTTATCTCTTTGAAGTAAGATTTGAAAAACGGGTATTACCTGCCAACCAACGAGAATTTTAGATTTAGGTTTTGGAGTTATTTTAATCATAAAACATCCTTCTGCATCAGTAAACCCTGAAATGAATCAAAGGAAGCCTTCTTCTCTGCCAGCTAGAGAATCTTTTTTTACTCTAGGCTCATTGCTAAGAAGTGGAACAATAATAGTTAAAGTAATAAATTCACTGAATATCCCTAAATGGCAATCTAATGTAGCTAAATCCGGATCGTACTTTTTCATCAAATTTATCATGCAATTAAATATTAATTTTCAATAAGCAGCGCCCTCGCTTTCATCCCTCTCACCTCTGGTCAGAGGGAGCCGGTAAATCGCGAGAGGTGCGGATTCCGCTATAAATATATAACATTACCTTATTGTATTTTTCTACCTATATTCATTTGGCTTTAATTTTTTAAATTTCAGCCATGCCCTCTTCTGTAGTATGTTCTCCAGCTTCTACTAATGAAGCAACAAGACAAAACCCCAATCGCCCCTCCTCCGGCGAAAATCCTAAGCTTTTCACCTAAAATAGGTCTACTCCCGTAAAAAAAAAGGAATAATTATTCCTTTTAAGCGGCACAGCGGACTAAAAATCCCCCCCGACGAAGCCGCGAAGCGCCCCGGTCAAGCCGCGAAGCGCGTTTAAATCTCCTCTTCCCTCACCTAGATAATTGCGGGACTGGACCCAAGCCAGAGACGCCGACTATAAAACTTTCCATTTATAGCCTATCTCTAGTATGTTGAGTAACTTTAGTTCCGTTTTGAGTTAAATTTATAATGTAAGATTTGAGATTTTTTGCTCATAGTAGCTAGTAGTAGCAAATTTATTATTAAGCAGGACTGGTCTCAAGCAGGAGACACCAACTTCTGATCTCATTGAAATGAAGTAAAAAAAAAATTTTTTCAACGGCTTAATTTAAGCCGACATATTTAATTGGTTAGAAAGGTTTTTAACTAATCAATTTCTTTCGAAATTTTTAGAATACATCTTAAATGTATTAATAACTTTAATACATCAACTGTCGTATACTCGTTGCTCATTTACAAATAAACATTTATTTGACTTAGATCCGCGATTGTCCATTTCTCTTTCGATCATCTTATGACTTATTACCGTACATGAGTGATTAATTCATCCACTTACATTTTTGCAAATGTAGTTTGGTACCATAAGCTTTAGGAGTTTCCCGGAGTTTGACAGTTTAAACCCTACGGGTGATTATCACCACTACTGCATTTTCCTAAAATGCAAGGACAAGGTATTACGGCGTAACCTAATAGTGAAAAGACTAAAGTTATTATAGGGCCGAGGAAAAATAAAATTAAATTAGCCTGAGTAGGTGATACATACTCTTTTAAAATTAATTTTAAGGCATCAGCAAATGCTTGCAGAAGACCTAGGTAACCGACTTTATTAGGCCCTACTCTTCTTTGCATACTAGCCATTGTTTTTCTTTCAGCCACTGTAACATAAGCTACACCTAATAAAGCTGGTACAACCAATAATAGAACCTCCAAAACAGAAAAAATTGAAAAAGAGAATAACATAGTTTTTTAATTTTTATATATATTGCAAGTATACTTAACTGTACTCTACATAGAAATAAGTATGACTTTTTTTGTTTAGTACACTGATATAAGTATACTAAAACGAAAAATAATAATAATTAGTTACAAACAGCGGCTCCCACCTACCGCGGCACCGCGATTGACTTTAGAACCTGCCTGTACAAGAATTATCTACTACTATCTTTGGGCGGAGCGACCTTTTAGAACAGAACCCGTAAGCTCATATATAATATACCTAAATGATAATCTGATATGGCTAAACCGGACCATACGGTATTACAGCGTTACCTAGTAATGAAAAGATTAAAGTTATTATAGGACCTAGAAAAAATTAAATTAAATTAGCTCCACCCTCCGAAGGATCCCCCCCTCATCTAGTGAATACGGATGAAGGGGTAGACCAGGTGGGCTGCGGCTTGTGTAGGTGATACATACTCTTTTAAAATTAATTTTAAGGCATCAGCAAATGCTTGCAGAAGACCTAGGTAACCGACTTTATTAGGCCCTACTCTTCTTTGCATACTAGCCATTGTTTTTCTTTCAGCCACTGTAACATAAGCTACACCTAATAAAGCTGGTACAACCAATAATAGAACCTCCAAAATAGAAAAAAAATTGAAAATGAAAATTACATTGTTTTTAATTAATTAATATATATTACGAGTATACTTAATTGTACTTTTACATAGAAATAAGTATAACTTTTTTTATTTTTGTATAGTATACTGATCTAGTATACTAAAATGAAAAAAAAAATATAATAATAATTAGTTACAAGCAGCTATTGACTTTTTTTTTTCGGTGGTGGGTGGTCGTCCTGGGTGGTGGGTGGCGGGTGGCGGTGGTGACTGGTGGTTTTTTTGGCGGTCGGCTGCGCCGCGCGGCAGCCGGCTCCGCCGGCTCCCGGCTTTTTTTGGCGGGTCGGCTTGTACAAGAATTATCTACTACTATTAAAAATTTTTAGGGGACCGGACCGACCTTTTAGAACAGAACTCGTGAGCTTAGATATATAATCTATCTCTCGGTTTATGGGCGTAACCCCCGCTTCATTATTTATGGAAATATAAATTAATTTATCTACAGAAAATATCTAATATAATATCTATTCATTCGCCAATCTAATGCATTACAATTGAAGTTAAGGGCTCTAAGAAATTTAGCCTAGCCTTATTTGCGAAGGTGTTAAGCCAGTTCTCCCTCCCTTCCGGTCTTTTACTACTAGTCACCCTACCTTTTACTTGTTTTCTCGAATAATGCAATGCCTACTGGAAATTATCCAGCGTCCCTCCCTCCGGGAGGGATGCATCCCGCGCGCAGCGCGGGACGCTGGAGAATGCTATCCCCCCCGGTGAATTTACCGGGCTGCTGGTGGGTGAAAACTTCGCATTATTCGCCCCTTTATATATACTTTTTTTTATTTATTCCGCAGGCAGGCAGGCAGGCAGGCAGGCAGGCAGGCAGGCAGGCAGGCAGGCAGGCATAATGCCGCCAGCTTACCCTCCGAAAATTATGGGCGGCATTATTCCCCCCACTCCGAGGGAAGCTCCCACTCCTATTTATAGAGCGGCAGTTCTTCGGCCGGCGAACCGGCCGAAGGGAGGGGAGGCTCTTCCTCCCCTAAAATTTAGTGATTCAATTTCTCCTACTACATAATAATCCCTCGAAAGAATTGCCGCAGGCTATGGTTAACCTGCGGCAGCAGTATATAGTATTTTATTATTCCTAGTTTCTTATCTAAGATTCGAACTTAAATTAAGATATCAGAAGTATCTCGTTTTTCCATTAAACTAATAAGAATTTTCTTATTAATTTCTTAAAGACAAAATTATATGGAGCAATTTATGGATATATCGCCTTAGCTGGGCATTTTTAAACTTTTTTGTCGGCGCAGCCGCGCGGGAGGAAGGGAAGGGGAGGGCTTACGCCCACCCCACCCCCACCTCCCGGCCTTTAATAATTATATTATTAAAAGGCCGGGTGCGGAGCCGGCTCCCGCGGCCGGGAGCGAAGCTGCCGCGCAGAGGGACCCCCCCCCCCATTATTGAATTACGCATAATTATGGAGTTATTCGCATAACGGACATTTTAGATTTTATGGAGGGAATTTTTATGCAGGAGTGATTCGAACACTCAATTGTAAATATCAAAAATTTATGACTTACCGATTAGTCTACAGCATACTTTCTTTTGAAGGCACGGTTCATAAGCACTAAGCAGCCTTACCAAGGACTCTATTTCCCCCCCATCGGGGAAGCGAAGGACCGCTAGTACAAATTCAAATTTGAACATTGTTATATAATTATTATTAATGATTAGATATTTTTCCTCCGGATCCGTCCCCCCCTGCCGCGAGGATCAAGGCGTCAAGGTTAGGTGTATGAACCCTACTTTACTTACTAAACCACTATCTACTAACAGTATTAAATTTTTTTTCTATCTCTTGCGATCTCTATAAACTCTTATTACTAAATCCAGAGTAGTGCTCCCCCTAATGATCCCTTTTACTAAGGCTTAACCTCAGCTGTTGTGGATTATGAGTAGTGAATAATGAATCATTTTTGTATTGTATTTAGTACCTTTTATATGATTGATTTAGAGCCAAAGTAGGGGAGCCCTACCCCCCTTCTACGTTATCATCCTTTTGTGCGCATTCTTCGCGATACATTTTTTATTAAGAAGAAAGCTTTCAACCGTTTACTACCTTTATATCTCATATAGTATATATTTTATTATATCTCATATATAAATATTTTATTATACCCTATCCCCGCAGGCAGAATGGCGGCTCCGCATTATGGGCCAGGGTGCGTGGCGGCAATTCTCCGGTCGAGGGTGCCTCTGGCCCAAAATTAATGAAGGCCACAATAGAATAATCCTTGGCCGGTTCAAAATTTATAGACAACCTATTAATCGCATAATTATGCGTAATCGCGGAATTATACGGGGATCGCATAACGGAGATTTTCTCTGAAATCGATCTAGAGAATATTGTATAGTTTCCGCCGAAGGTTTAACGGCGAGAGCTACTGAAGAACTCGTCGCAGAACAGGGCGGGACTTTATCATAAAATTATGGAGGCGGCCGCCGGCCCATTATTTTCTCGCGAGAAAATAATCCCCCCCCTCACACCCCACACCCCCAGCGAAGCCCCCGAAGCGCCTCCCTTCGCCCGGCCTAAGAATTATGGCCGGACGCCCTCCCTTCGGACTTGCCCCCCCATCCTCTCACTCTATCAAGTGAGCTCCCTACCTACAAAGTTTCCCCCCATCCTGGTTCACCCCTCCCTGCTTCGCAGGGAGGGGGTCCCACCCCACCCTGCTTCGCATCCCCTCATCTAGTGAATACGGATGAGGGGGAGAAAATCGGGTGGGCACTAGCATTTGGCGGAGGGGCAGTAGACCGGTGAGGGAGAGCCGGTAGGCCGATGAGGGGGGTAGGCGAGGGTGCTTTAGCGGATGAGGGTAGTCCTGGCGAGAGAAGGGCCGAAAATAATGCCGCTCCGCTCTTTTTCATTAATTATCTCCCTAATTTTGGAATAGTATCCGCAATTATGAAAACCTCCGAAAATGCGGAGGAATTAAGGTTTATATTATTACTTAACCTTTATTTCCTAATAGTTTAATAATAAGATCCTCATGCTTTTACGCCGAAGCTTCCACTACTTGTAGTAGAGTTAAAAGATGAGTAATAAAGATTAGGTCTTACGTGCCCTCTTAAGATTGGAACAGATTCCCCTCTATAAGATGACCCTATGTTTTTCAGTGTCCCTTTCTGACCTATTTTAAACACGGACATACTTGCTACATTACGTCTAGTTAATCGACCACCTATCTCGAATCTAGCACCTATTAATGCTTTATATTTAATTAAACTAAGTATTTTATTAATAATAAATTTTTCATTTAATTTGTCTTCACCTACCTGTTCTAGATTTTCTATAGAAATATTTGATATATTATTTATAGACAATTCATTTAATCTATTATTATCTATTTTTGTGCGAAGCCGAAGCGAGTTTTTTTCAATTATTTTAATAAGTGGTGGTAATTTTATTTTTTTTAGTAAACCTCTATATTTTTTTAATATTTTTATTTTATTTGTTAATTTATTTGCTAAATACTCTGCTAAAATACTAGTATTTAAATGTAAATACTTTAATCTTATTTCTCTAATATATACAACTTTATTAGACGGATAATATAATTCAGATATAAAATTTGATAAATAAAATTTTTCTTTATCTTTAGTATCAGGTTTATCTAGAGCTCCTTGTCCATTTTCCAATATTGGATTATTTATATGGCTTTTTAGGTAAAAGAATCCCATTTTTCTTTTTTTTAAGTATAAGTATATTTTTTCTTTTTCATCTTTAGTTAGCTGCAGCATATCGCCTAAATTTGTTCATCTTTTATTCTTGTATTTTTTTAATAAAGATTTTTTTTTTCGTATAACAGGCGTAAAAAAACTCGTAAAGAAATTTTTTCTTACTTTTTTTAGCAGAAGGCTGCTCCCACTTAAAGATTTTTTTTTTAATATTCTCGCAGAGCGTCTAATTCTATTTTTATTTTTTTTCGCGGAGCGGCTAAAAATAAAGCTGAAGAGGCTAAACTTATTATTTTCTTCCCTTAGGGACTTACTCTCGCACTGTAATTTTTTTAATTTTTCCATATATTTTTTTGAGATATACTTGTATATTGTTATAATAACTTTTGAATTAGTATGTTTTATTTCAGGTTTGCTTACATATCTTTTATTAAGAACACTCAAATTTAATTTAGGCGAACGATTTAATCTTTTTTTGGTATAGCTAAATAATATAGCTCCTGCCATATATGCATTAAAATAACTTTTTATTAATTTTATTACCATTTTATCTATAGCTGGCATAAGAATAGAATTTTTTACATTATAAGCATATATACTGTTATCCCATTCTTGGGTACTAACAGGAAAATGCTTCTTGACTGGAATAAGTTTATTAGCCCCTCCCCCATTTGCAGCTGCAGCATTTCCTGCTGCATTTGCTAAAACACATTTTGGGTATCCTGATGCTAGAGGATGAAGGGCAAGCCGCAAAGGGCTTTTTTTACTTACAGCCGCGAGGCCCCCATCCCCGGAGGGGAGGGGAGCTAGCTTATAATCTACAAGCGACGCAGCCGACCCTGTATTTTGGGGGCTAGACGAACCAGTAGCCAAAGCAGGCGAAGCGGGAGAAGTAGGTTTAATTCTTTTTATAGATGATCCTAGTTGTGTAGGCAATATATTTTTTTTGTCGGGAGAGCCGGCGTTTTTGTTTTTTTTCACTACTGCAGTCAAAATGTTCTCAATTTAAGTCGGAGAGGTATTCAGAAGAGAAAGTTATTTAGCCTTCGGCTAAAACTCAATTTTACTTAATAGTTTCTACTTGAGGTTATTTCATTAATTTGACCGTAATCCGATATGAGCGGCCAATGATCAATTATTATAGACCTACTCGGAAAATAAAATATCCGGGCGAAGCGCCCCACAAATTACCCCTCCATTATTTGGAGTAGAGTAGGATCCCTACTCCTAAATTATGGATATTCTTCTTTTAATGCTTAACCTGCCTAAAGCCGAAAAAGAACGCAGGAGGGCTTTCATTCCCTCCGAATCCTCCATTATTTGGAGTAGAGTAGGATCCCTACTCCTAAATTATGGAGAAATCAAATCTTGAGAGAATTCTGCCTGCCATTACCCCACCGAAAAGTACGCAGGAGGGCTTTCATTCATTGAAAGAATTATGGCCTCATGATTATCTAGCACTCATTATTTATGAATAATAACTTTTAATAATTATATTATTAAAAGGCCGGGAGCGGAGCTCCCGCGCAGGAGGGATTTTGCAGCTTCTGGAGATCATCCACTCTTTTTCATTAATTATTACCTCCACTTTCGGCAGTAGATTTACCACCGAAGCGGCCAAATTATGTAGCCATTCTGTTGTTACACTAGTGAATGAAAGTAATAATTACCACTACGATGAAGCCGGCGCATTCTTCTCTATCCCCCCCCTCTTTTTTTTTATTTTATTCTAAAATCTACGAAGTAGAAAAAAAAAGAGGGGGGATAGAAGAGCGGACCCTACCCTCCCGGCGCTTCATGAAGGCGGAGCACGAGCACCACAGACGCACTCGATTATGTATTTTTCGGAATTATCCGAATCCGCAAATTATGGCCGGGCGAAGGGAGGCCTTCTCTAGAGAAAAGAATGGGCCCTTCGGCGGGTGGAGCCGCTACCCCCACCGTGGCTGGGTAAAACCCTCCCTCCTCCCTACTCCCGCCGAAGGGTCCCGCCGAAGCCCTCCCCCCTGTTTAGGGGTTATTCACGACAGTGGATCCAACTTACGTGAATGAAATTCGAGAAGAAAATAATGGCGAGAGAAAGCCCTCCCCCCCGAGATACCCACCCGGACTTTTCCCCCCTCTCACTTGAGAGAGTGGGAGGATGAGGGGATGGTGGGTGGGGAGTAGACCCGACGAGAATAATCCCCAAAAAAGAAGGCGGAGGACTGCTGCTTTTTCGGGTCATTCACCCTGGGCTCCTGCGCACATTAAAAGAAGAATCCCGCTCCACAGAATTATCTCCGCACTCGATTATGTAATTTTCGCGAGAATTATCCCCAAAAAAAGAACGAAGGGAAGTCTTCGCGGCTACTACTCCCACTGAGGTCCAAATCCCGGAGCCCATTCTCTTGTTACATGACCTGTAGAATTATCCGCCGAAAGAGAGGCTAGGAGAGATTATACTATTTAATATATTATAGACGTATTCTTAAGACCAACCGGAGGGAATAATCCCACAACGATGAAGGCGCGGCGGCGGCTTTAGAATCCCCCCCCCCCGGGTCCGCCGCCGCGCGGGAGCTTCGCTCCCGGCCGCGGCAGCTCCGCTCCCGGCCTTTTAATAATATAATTATTAAAAGTTTATAATCCGCCGGCGGCAGTTATTCGCATAAATTTTTATTTCATGGAGCCGGCCGTGCGCTCTTCTAGATAGATAGAATAGAATCTTTCCCTCACCTAACCCCCTTCGCATAATTATAATTAGCGATGATAAAGGTTTATAAGTATTCTCCACGTCACCTAACCCTCCAGACCCCCCCCAAAGGGCGTCAAGGAACAGGTTGGTATGGGATTATTATACTGAATAGAATAAGCACGTGCAAGACTTGAACTTGCATTCTAGTATCCGTAATACTGTGCCTTGCCTGTTAGGCCAACGTGCTTTATTAGGGAGCACCCCCTTAACATTACGTTTTTATACTGGAAGAAACTGAAGCAGCTACCCCCTAAGTATTTCCTCCTCCCGAAGGCAGACTAAGGTTTATACCTCAGACTCTTTTGTCCAGCACCCTCAGTCGGTTATATTCCCCCCCCCGGTACGGCCTCCCTGGTCTACTCCCCCCTCATCCGTATTCACTAGATGAGGGGGATCATAGAAAGCCATAGAAATAGCCGAGAAGGCCACCGCGGGCGGAACGACCGAGCCCCCACCCCCCCCTTCCTTCGGACTTGCCCCCCATCCTCTCACTCTATCTAGTGAGCTCCCTACCTACAAAGGATCCCCCCATCCTGGTTCCCCCCCCACCCTGCTTC
>Ga0335075_10015327_pt1 | contig 11494 bp, 8 predicted proteins | sample Lox_Sample_24_FD_206723 | JGI IMG/M metagenome (GOLD analysis project Ga0335075, IMG submission 206723) | Soil microbial communities from Loxahatchee National Wildlife Refuge, Florida, United States - Lox_Sample_2.4 | ecosystem: Environmental > Terrestrial > Soil > Wetlands | place: USA: Florida...
CGCCGGTTCGGGCCGGCCCCCGCGCTAGAGGGCAGGGTCCTGCTCCGCTACAAGCGATCTTCAAGCCACCGATCTTTATGTCATAACTAGCCGGGTGATACGTGCCGGGAACGCACCGCGGCCCCGTCCGCTGGGCAGCGGGCCGGGGCCGCGGGGACACGCCGGGTGTCAGTGGTGGAGCGGGGTGTCCGGGATGTCACCCATTCGCGCGCTCTGCAGCTCGACCAGACGCTGCATCTCCCCACGCGGCAGCTTGGCCCACTGTGCCCAGAAGAAGATGATCAGGCTGAAGCCGGCCACCACCAGCATGTCCCACCAGAACGGGATGCGGTTGGTGTTCAGCGGCGGGGCACCGGAGCCGAACTGGCCCTGCCAGGAGATGATGCCCATGCCGATCAGGTAGAACGGCAGCCACTGCGCGGACTTCCAGTCCAGCGGCGGCCGTTCCGGGTCGAAGATCATGCAGATGCCGATGATCAAGTATCCGATCACGATGCAGACGCCGAGCTTCCAGATGACGTTGAAGCCCGACCAGTAGATGATCATGTTGGCTACGATGAAGGCGAGCGGGGAGAGCCAGACCGCGCCAGGAATCCGGTACGGCCGGACGGCATCGGGCACCTGGGATCGGAACGCGGTCAGCGACAGCGGCGCGCCAGCGTACATGAGAACGCTCGCGCCGGTGACCAGGCCGACCAGGGACTGCCAGCTCGGGAACGGCAGCAGGAAGACCAGGCCGAATACGAACGCGACAATCAGGCTGATCCACGGCACGCCATTCCGGTCCGTCCACTGCAGCGGGCGCGGGTAGTACCGGTTACGGGCCAGGCCATAGCCGATCCGCGAGGTGGAGGTCTGGTAGATCAGGCCGGTGCCGAACGGGGACACGAACGCGTCGATGTGCAAGATCGTGGCCAGCCAGCCGAACCCGACCGCCGCAGCCACCCCGGCGAACGGGTAGACGGCCTCCGGAGCCGTGGTCGAGATGCCGGCGAACCCGAAGTGCAGCAGCTTGGTCGGCATAGCCGCGATCAGCGCGACCTGGGCGAGGCAGTAGATCACGGTGCCGAGCAGGCAAGCGATGATGATCGCGCGCGGCAGGTTGCGCTGCGGGTCCTTGATCTCGCCGGCCAGCTGGTCGGCCTGCTCGAAACCGAGATATGAGAACACGATGCCGGCGCTCGGAATCGCGTAGAAGACCTCCTTGATGCCGAACGGCATGAAGCCGCCGCTGCCGTCCACCTTGCCGGCCACGCCCGCGGTGAAGTTGCCGCCATGGAACTTGAAGCCCAGCAGGATGATGATAGCTAGCACGGGCACCGCTATCTTCCACCACATGATCCCGTTGCTGACCCGGGCGAACACGCGGACCGCCAAGAAGTTGATCGCGGTGAAGCACGCCATCAGGACGATCGTCATGCCGAAGCCGAGCCCGGTGATCCGGCCGGTGGACGGGTTGTAGATGCTGTGCCAGTAGTACTGGCCGTACTCCATCACCGCGTAGCACTCGATCGGCGCGACCGTGATGGCCTGCAGCCAGGAGAAGAATCCGAACGAGATGCCAGCGACGCTGCCGAATGCCAGGTGCGGGAACCGTGCCGTGCCGCCTGCCACGGGATACAGGCCGCCAAGTTCTGCGTGGACGAGTGCCAGGATGGCGACGCAGACCCCGCCGATGAGCCAGCCGTAGATTGCCGCGGGCCCGGCGAGTGCCGCCGCGCCGAAACCCGCGAACAGCCAGCCGGAGCCGATGATCGAGGTCTCGGACGCCCAGATGGCGCCCATCAGCCCTATCTCACGCCGGAGACCGACGTCCGCTGGCCGGGTAATGGTCGCGCCGGCGGTAGCGCTTTCAGATGTCATATGCGAGCTCTCTTCCGATCGTGCCCGGTTGGGCGAGCTACCCGCGGTGCGAGATTCCCCCACACGGACCAGTGAGTGTCTCGTATGCGTCGAGTGAGATCATCGTAGAGATCATCGATATAGCTGAGAAGCATTAGCGTGGATTCGTTTTGATAACGCAGGTCACAGGCGTGTTTTCGCGCTATGGGGCGGTACCGTATAGGACGCCGGTGACGGCAGAGATTACCGCCGCGTTACGTTTGACCGCATAGCTCGGCGGGTATGGCAGCCTGTCGGGCCGAATGCTTGTGAACTCATTCACGTGATGGCGGCAAGATAATAATGCTTCACGGATCGGCAACGTCGCGCCGAGCTCGATATCGGCCGCCTCGAGCCGCATCAAGTCGTCTCTGGTCCTGTCCCGTTCCGGCTCGGCGGCCAGCCGGTATGCGTGCCGCAGCCGGGCCCGCTCCAGTTCGTTCCGCACGCTGCGGGCGTTAGCGAACCGCGGCTGGCGCATCTGGTCGGCTAGGTAGTCGCGGAACGCCCCGTCAGCGCCGTCCGACAGGTAATAGGACGACTGGTCCAGCATCAGCTGGCCGATGGCGAGCAGTTCGTCCAGGGTGTACTCGGCGAAGTTCAGGTGGTGGGCGATACGTGAGCCCATGCCGGGGTTCGACTCGAAAAAATAATCCATGCGGTCCTTGTATCCGGCCAGGATCACCACGAGCTTGTCCCGGTCGTTCTCCATCACCTGGAGCAGGATGTCGATGCACTCCTGACCGTAGTCCTTGGAGTCCTGGGCCCGGTACAGCGAGTAGGCCTCGTCGATGAACAGGACGCCGCCCATGGCGCGCTCGAGCACGGCCTTGGTCTTCGGCGCGGTGTGCCCGATGTACTCGCCCACCAGGTCGTCGCGCATCGCGTGCACCAGGTGCCCCTTCTCCAGGTAGCCCAGGCGTCTGAGCAGGTCGGCCATGCGCATGGCGACCGTGGTCTTGCCGGTGCCGGGCGGCCCGGTGAAGCACATGTGCAGGTTGGGCCGGGAGGCGGTCAGCCCGAACCGCTGCCTGGCCCGGTCGACCAGCAGCAGCGATCCGATCTCCTCGACCTTCTTCTTCACCGGGACCAGGCCGACCAGTTCGGAGTCCAGGGCGGCGAACAGGTCATCGATGCCGGCCGCGCGGCGCTCCTCGGACAGGGTGACCATGGCCTCCGGGCGCAGCAGTTCCCCGCCACGCCGGCGAGACCGGTTCCTGGCCGCTGGCTTACCGGCAACGGGCTTGCCGATCCCGGGTTTCCCCGCTGCCGGTCTTCCCGCCGCCGGTCTTCCCGCCGCCGGTCTTCCCGCCGCCGGTCTTCCCGCCGCCGGTCTTCCCGCCGCCGGTCTTCCCGCCACGGGGTTTCCGTAGCTCGGCCGCACCGCCCGCGCGCCGGGAAACTTCACGAACGGCGCCCACTCCCGCCGCAGGCCAGAATCCACGTAGTCCCAGGGCAGTATGTAACCCTTCTGGTCCAGTCTCCGCTGTGTGGTCTGCCGCCAGGCATCCCGGCTAGCCAGCGAGATCAGGACAACGAGCACCAAGCCTGCCAGCGTGATCGAGAACGCGATCGTGTTCAGGAAGGTACCGGCGAGTACCAGTCCTACCGTGACGACGAACAGGACGACGCCGCTCTTGAGATACTTCGATCTAAGTCCCCACATATGTATGCGAGGGTAACCACCAGGTTAGCTGGGGGTCAATCGTCGGCCGGTCCCTGGATCTCACACTTCTCCGAGCAGAACACCCGGCCCTGCTCGCGCCCGTAGTCGATGAACACCCCGTGGCAGCCGGCCGCCCGACAAGGGCCGAACCGGTCGAGGCCCAAGTCCGAGAGCACCACTGCCAAGCCCATCACCGCGCCCGCGGCATACCTGTCCGCGACCGAGCCGCTCTCGGTATAGTGCACGTGCCACGGCTGGCCGTCATGCCCGGACAGCTGGGGATGCACGGGATGCTGCATGAGCAGGGCGTTCAGCACCTGCGCGGCGGCATCTCCGTCGCCGCGGGCGCATGACTCGAAGAAATCACGGAACTCGGCGCGCAGCATGCGCAATGCTTCCAGGTCAGTGCGGGTGACACCCGCGCTGAGGTGCTGCCGGTCAGCCACCAGGTCCCTCAGCCCGTCCAGGCTGGCCAGCCGGTCGCCGCCCTCGCCGCCGCCTCCGTCCGTGTTTACGAGCCGGACTGCGAGCTCAGCGTAGGAGTTGAGGTCCACTCTTACATCCCTGGCTGGTTGTCAGGGAACGAGTATTACACCTACCGGCGGGCGGGCGCCAGACAGCGCGCCGGCCTCCTGTGGCACAATGCTGAGAGCACGGGTAACCCCCGCAGGTCACGGCCCGGTCGAGGCGGCACACTTTCGCCCGCCGGATGCGTTCGGTGGCCCCAGAATCACTTACGAATCTCTGAGGGAGCTGTTACCCATGGACGACGCCGTCTTCGGCATGCACGATGTCTTCGGCATGCACGATGTCTTCGAGATGCACGATGTCTTCGAGATGCATAGGCACGGCAAGATCAGCGTCACCCCGACCGTAGACGTCTCCGACGCGGCAAGCCTGGCGATGGCCTACACGCCGGGCGTGGCAAGAGTCTGCACCGCGATCGCGGACAATCCCGAACTCGCCGCCGCTTACACCTGGGCTGCCAACGCGGTGGCTGTGGTCACCGACGGCACCGCGGTGCTCGGCCTCGGCGACATCGGCCCGAAGGCCGCCATGCCGGTCATGGAGGGCAAGTCGCTGCTGTTCAAGCGCTTCGCCAACGTGGACGCGGTGCCGATCTGCCTGGCTACCACCGACACCGAGCAGATCATCGCCACGGTCGCCGCCATCGCGCCCAGCTTCGGCGGCATCAACCTGGAAGACATCTCGGCACCGAGGTGCTTCGAGATCGAGGACCGGCTCCGCGACTTGCTGGACATCCCGGTCTTCCACGACGACCAGCACGGCACCGCGATCGTCGCGCTGGCCGCGCTTCGGGGTGCGGCACGCGTGGCTGGCAAGCCGTTCCCGGCTTTGCGCGCCGTCGTCGCCGGGGCCGGCGCGTCCGGCGTCGCGGTCACCAATATGCTGCTGGCGGCTGGCATCGGCGACATCGCCGTCTCGGACAGCAAGGGCCTGATCTACCGCGGCCGCGATGGACTCAACCCGGTCAAGGCCGATCTGGCCGCCCGGACCAACAAGGCTGGGTTGCAGGGCTCTACCGAGTCCGCGCTGAGCGGTGCCGACGTATTCATAGGCCTGTCCAGCAGCACGGTCGCCGAGGAGGCCATCGCATCGATGGCACCTGGCGCTATCGTGTTCGCCCTGTCCAACCCCGACCCAGAGGTGCACCCGGAGGTGGCCGGGCGGCACGCCCTGGTCGTTGCCACCGGCCGCAGCGACTTCCCCAACCAGATCAACAACTCGCTGGCCTTTCCTGGCATCTTCCGCGGCGCCCTCGACGTCCGGGCATCCGCGATCACCGAGTCGATGAAACACGCCGCGGCCGACGCGCTCGCGGCACTGGTGGGGTCCGACGCGGACCCCGGCTACGTCATCCCCAGCCAGTTCGACGTCCGCGTGGCTCCCGCTGTGGCCGAGGCGGTCAGCCTGGCTGCCCGTGCCGCCGGGGTGGCCCGTCTCTAGTTCCATGCCGCAGAACAGTTCCATGCCGCAGAACGGCCGGAATCCCGTGCCGCAGAACGGCCGGCGGTGCTCGTTGCCGCCGGCCGTTCCCAAGCCCGCACGCCAGAGAGCTGCCAACGATCGAACATGGGCCCGAGGTGTCACAGCGGACGAGGACTTCCGGCAGTTCCCAGGGCTGCGGTGGCGGCGTCCGCTGATGTGCGACCCAGGGACGTGGCCTCCGGACTCCCGGGAATAGGGTTGTTGTCGTGTTCGCTGTGACTGCCGCGCGCATTGACGCCGATGACCCGCTGTCCGGGCTGGACCTGGTGGAGCGTGCGGAGCCCGAGAGGCCGGATGGCTGGGTGACCGTGACGGTCCGCGCCGCCGCGCTGAACCACCATGATGTCTGGTCGCTGCGTGGCGTGGGGCTGTCGGCTGACCGGCTGCCGATCGTGCTCGGATGTGACGCGGCTGGTACCGACCCTGACGGCAATGAGGTCATCGTGCACGCGGTGATCGGTGATCCGGACGCGGGCGGCGGCGACGAGACTCTGGACCCGCGCCGGTCCCTGCTGTCCGAGCGGTACGACGGCACGTTCGCCGAGCGAGTGGTGGTGCCGAAGCGCAACCTCGTGCCAAAGCCCGCTGCGCTGAGCTTCGAGCAGGCCGCCTGCCTGCCCACCGCCTACCTGACCGCGTACCGGATGCTGTTCGAGAAGTCTGGCGCCGAGCCAGGTTCGACCGTGCTTGTCCAGGGCGCTTCCGGCGGGGTCGCGACCGCCCTGATCGTGCTGGGTCGCGCGGCGGGTTACCGGATGTGGGCGACCAGCCGCAGCGAGGGCAAGCTGGAGCGGGCCCGCGAGCTTGGCGCCGACCAGGTCTTCCCGTCCGGTGCCAGGCTGCCCGGGCGAGTCGACGTGGTGATGGAGACCGTGGGCCAGGCTACCTGGGCGCACTCGGTCCGCTCTCTCAGGCCGGGCGGCCGCATCGTGATCTCCGGTGCGACCAGCGGCGACGCGCCACCAGCCGAGCTGACCCGGATCTTCTTCACGCAGCTCTCGGTGGTAGGTTCCACAATGGGGACCCGCGACCAGCTCGCCCGGCTGGCCAGATTCTGCGAGCAGACCGGTGTTCGGCCTGTTATCGACAGCGTCCTGCCACTGGCCCAGGCCAGAGAGGCATTCGCGGCGATGGTCGCAGGCACTCACACCGGCAAGCTAGTCCTGACCCCCTAGCGACCCCATTCGGCGGCCCGCGTTAACTGCCGTTCTCGGGGTCGCTCGGCGGCTCGTCCGATGGACCGAACACCTCGGTCTTGATCCGGGTCAGGGCGTCGTCGAGGATCACCCGGAGGTCGCTGATCACGTTCTCGCCGAACGCGCCCGACTCCATGGCCAAGCGGCGCAGGTCGGTGGTGAACTGGATGGCTACGCGCTCCAGGTCACGGAGGGTCCCCACGTCCAGCCGGCTGGCCCAGCCGCCGCGACCGCGCAGCCGCGCCCATTCCTCCCAGCCTCGCCGTCCCGTCCAGCCCGTCCAGCCCTGGTCGCCGGTGAACCTGGCACCCGCCCCGGCAGGGATGTCACCCGCATCCGTGCGGGCGTCGTCCCGGGTGCGGGCGTCGTCCCGGGCCCGGTGCGCCTCCTCGCGGAGCCGCTGTGCTTGCTCGTGCACCCGGCGGGCGGCGTCACTGCCAAGGGGACCCAGATCGCCGAGCTCACTGCTGAGAGCGCCGAGCAGGCCGTCCCGGACACGCCTGACGTGCTCGCTAGCCCGTGCCCGCGCCTCATCCCGTGCCTGCCGCGCGGCCTCATGGGCGTCGCGCCGCTCCTGCTGCGCCGCGCCCTGCGCCTCCTGGGCAGCGTCCTGCGCCTCCTGGGCAGCGTCCTGCGTCTCCCGGGCAGCGTCCTGCGTCTCCCGGGCAGCGTCCCGCGTCTCCCGGGCAGCGTCCCGGGCCTCGCGGCGCTCTTCCTGGGCCGTCTCGTGCTCCTCCCGGCGCTCCCTGCGGGTTTCCCGTGCGGCCCAGGTCAGCTCTTCGCGGAGGCTCCGCACGGTCTGCCTGACGTCTTCCCTGACCTCGCGGACGATGTCGTTGACCGACGCCGACAGCTCTTCTTCGAGCTCGTCGAGTTCGTCGCTGCGGCTGCGCAACTCTTCCCGGCCAGCCTCGGTGATCCGGTAGACCTTACGCCCGTCCACTTCGTCGTGGGTGACCAGGCCTTCTTCCTCCAGCCGGGCGAGCCTGGGATAGATCGTGCCGGGCGATGGCGAGTAAACCCCCATGAACCGGTCACGCAGCAGCCGGATCACCTCGTAGCCGTGCCGCGGCTCCTCATCGAGCAGCCTGAGCAGGTACAGCCGGAGGCTGCCGTGACGGAATACCGGACTCAATTGGCCTCGCCTTCCATCTGCTCATCTTTTTCCGGCACTGTATCTTCAGACGTCCTTCTGAGCAGCATGACCTGGCCGGACACGCTCGTCACCGAGACATGCCCGGAGCCCGACCCTAGATTACCGCTGACCGTTCGTGAGGCGGGCATTGAGGAACGCCGCAGCCCCTCGAACTCGCTCCGGACGTCGCCGGACATCGAGCGCAGGTGGATGCTGGCTTCTGCTTCGGCCGGCAGACGGAGCGTGATGTCACCGGAGACCGTGGTGATCTGTATCGCGCCGAGCGGGTCAAGGTCGATGTCGGCGGTGACGTCACCGTTGACCGTGTTGCCGTCCACCCGGTCTAGCCAGCCCTCGGCGACGGTCAGGTCGCCGGAGACCGTGTTGAAGTTCAGCTTGCCGCTGAGTGCTTGGGCCTCCACGTCGCCAGAGATCGTGTTGACGTCCACATCGCCGGCCAATCCGTCCAGCGTGATCGCGCCGGACACGCTCTTCACCGAGGCGCGAGCGGTGATGCCGGACAGCATGGCGGAGGAGCTCACCACGCCAAGCTCGGTCACGCACTTCTTGGGTACCCGGACGGTCAGCGTCGCGGAATGCCGCTGCGGCCGGAGCCACTTCAGCAGGCCTTCCCAGGTGAGATTGGGGTGGGCTATCGTCAGCACGCCGTCCTCATAGGTCACCTCAAGCGGCTCGCCCTGGATATGCTCGACGTCAAGCGACGGCGTCCCGTCGGTAGCCAGCACCGCCACCGCGCCCGCGATCGTCCGCACCTTGACGCTGGTTACGTTGCCGAACTCCAAGCTAGTCGGTTCGTCAACAATCCATTGACCCATGTGCGCAATACCCTTCCTGTGAGCTTCTCGGTCTCGGCTACATCTAACGATATATCGCATCTAGTCAAAGTCAAGATGTATCGCGAACTCGCCGTCTCGCGTAGGTATATCGCGTCTTAAGCGGGGTTTGCACGGAGCCCAAGCCGCAGGGGGTTGGGGCGCCCCGTACTCCATGAGCCAATGGGGTTCGCCCCGGACCCCCCCTCTGGAGGCGCTGCCGCTCTATTCGGAGGTGCTGCAACCGTCGCGGACGCCCGCTTGCCGCGCCGGGCAAAGTGCGGTTTTTGTCCCCGTGGCGCGGCCCTTGTCCTAGTGGCGCGGCCCTTGCGGCCCCGGATCTCCCCTCGGATAACGGCTCAAGTCCGCTGCAGTGGGGCGCTGCTGCCGGCTGCGTGCTCCTGGCTGACGGCACGCGGGTAGGGAAGTGGCCTGTGTGCCGCACGGTGCCCGTGTTGCTGACGGGCCGGTCCCGGTCCCGATTTAACGTGGAACTCTGCCGCTTCGTGGAAGTCTAACCGTCGTATACGTATGACAGACCGGCACGACGCGGTAATCCTCCACGTTGTTTCGGTTCCGCGGCGGTGCTGGCGGTCACGGCGGCCTCCCGGGACGATGCCGCCGGGCGCCCGCCCCTCGAAAATGGGGTTCAACACTGCACGAGGGGGTAACTCCGCACGTAGTTCGGGATGATCCGCAGTCGGGGGCGCGTTGCAGGTGCTTATATCCCGATATATCCGGCTTGGCGGGCCGGGCTTGGCGGGCCGGGCTTGGCGGGCCGGGCCGGGGCGGGGCGGGGCGGGGCGGCTTGGGCGGGGCGGGGGGATAATTCTTCTTCGTCGTCTGTGCGGGCGAGGAAGACCGCCAGGCGGTCGATGGCGGTCTCGAACGAGGGGTTCAGGTTGACGAAGTCGCGCAGGCGCTCGGCGAGCCAGGCGACGGCGACGTCCTCGTCGCCTCGCCTGGCCTCAAGCTCCTCGATGCCGCGGTCTGTGAAGTACATCAAATACCCCGGTCGGTGAAGTACATCAAATGCCCGTCAGGCGAGAGCGTCGGCGACGAGCTCGGCGTGCCTTTGCTTATGCTTGTTCGCCGAGCCGAACGCCGGTGCCGAGGATGCCGGCAGCGACACCACGTCGAGCGTCAGCCCGAGCTGGTTCCGCACCTTCAAGGCCATGGTCGGCCAGGCGCCCATGTTGGCGGGCTCCTCCTGCACCCACGTCACAGACGTGGCGCCCCTGAAGCGATCCAGTTCGGCGCGCAGCTCGGAGGCGGGCAGCGGGTACAGTCGCTCGACCCGGACCACGGCCACATCTGGAGGAGCAGCCGCAAGAAGGTCGTAGTACACCTTGCCGGCACATAGCAGCACCTTCCGCACAGCCGAAGGGTCAGCGGCAACAGAAGGAATCAACGGCTGGAACGAACCGGACGTAAACGAAGAAACCGGCGACGTGGCCGCCTTGAGACGCAGCAGCGACTTGGGGGTGAACACGATCAGCGGCTTGCGCCAGCCGGACAGGACCTGCCAGCGCAGCAGGTGGAAATAGCTGGCCGGGGTGGACGGCATCGCGACCGTCATGTTGTCCTCTGCGCACAGCGACAGGAACCGCTCGACCCGGGCCGAGGAGTGATCGGGCCCCTGGCCCTCGTAGCCGTGCGGCAGCAGCAGGACCACACCAGACCGCTGGCCCCACTTCTGCTCGCCGGACGAGATGAACTCGTCCACGATCGTCTGCGCGCCGTTCACGAAGTCGCCGAACTGTGCTTCCCAGCAGACCAGCGCCTCCGGGCGGGCCACCGAGTAGCCATACTCGAAGCCCATCGCCGCGTACTCCGACAGCAGCGAGTCGTGTACGAAGAACTTCGCGCCGGGGGAGTCGAACTTCTTCAGCGGCGTGTGCTCATACCCATTCAGCCTGTCCACCAGCACCGCGTGCCGCTGGCCGAACGTGCCGCGGCGGGAGTCCTGGCCGACTACCCGTACCGTGTGGCCGTCGATCACCGTGCTGCCGAACGCCAGCAGCTCACCGGTGCCCCAGTCGAGCGCGTCCTCCTCGACCATCGCGGCCCGCCGCAACAGCTGCGGCTGCAGCCGGGGATGGACGGTGAACCCAGGCGGCAGCGATACCTGGGTGTCGATGATGGCCTTCAGGACATCGAGCGATATGAAAGTCGGCACCGCCTGGTGGTCTACCGGACGGTCCTCCGCCGAAGCGGGCAGCACCGAGCCGGGCTCGGTCGGCCGGTCCGCCGCATCGCGCGTCTCGGTGAAGGCACGCTCCAGGTGCTGCTGGTAGTCGCGCAGCGCGGCCTCGGCTTCCTCCATCGTGATGTCGCCGCGGGCGATCAGCGCTTCGGTATACACCTTCCTGGTAGACCGCTTGGCCTCGATGATGTCGTACATCAGCGGCTGGGTGAACGACGGGTTGTCGGTCTCGTTGTGCCCGCGCTTGCGGTAGCACACCATGTCGATGACGACGTCTTTCTTGAACGCCTGCCGGTAGGCGAACGCCAGCAGCCCCACCCGGACGACGGCCTCCGGGTCATCCCCGTTGACGTGGAAGATCGGCGCCTGGATCATCCGCGCCACGTCGGTGGCGTACACCGTGGACCGCGAGTACTGCGGCGCGGTGGTGAAGCCGACCTGGTTGTTCACGATGACGTGCACGGTGCCGCCAGTGCGGTACCCGCGCAGCAACGACAGGTTCAGCGTTTCGGCGACGACCCCCTGGCCGGCGAACGCGGCGTCGCCGTGGATGAGGACCGGAAGCAC
>Ga0335075_10015328_pt1 | contig 11494 bp, 15 predicted proteins | sample Lox_Sample_24_FD_206723 | JGI IMG/M metagenome (GOLD analysis project Ga0335075, IMG submission 206723) | Soil microbial communities from Loxahatchee National Wildlife Refuge, Florida, United States - Lox_Sample_2.4 | ecosystem: Environmental > Terrestrial > Soil > Wetlands | place: USA...
GCCAGGTCAGCCTCGCCAGAGACCCCGCACCTCGAATCTCGTACCTATAATAAATCGCCTTCCGTTTGAAAGTATACGACTACGTGGCACAGCCAGCAGCAAATACTATGCAGATTATCAATGAGTTATAGAGGAGTAATGGTACGGAAGTGGCCGTCGAGTTGGATTATGTATGGGAAAGCGCGTGGTCTGCCGCAACTTGGCGCCGAGCTGGCTGGCCGCACCTATATCCAGAGCGGCCAGGCAAGAATTCATTGGGATATAGCCAATGGTAATCGAGATGCTCGGGAAAATCTCTTTTGGATAAAAAGGTTGTAATGGCTTCCTTAGCTCGGGCGCCTAGGAGGTCTCTTTCCGTGGACCTGCAGTGACGAGCCGAGCCCGAGCGCTGTCGTTTCGCGCCATTCAGAGCTGGGGGGCAGGAAGCGCGGCCATTTCATTCACATGCATTGTATGAGGCGTTTACTATTTCCGAGAGTTCACTTTCATTATTGAGCTCTAGCTGGATCAAAAATGGCACTTACAGCCATCTGATCAATACATCGCGGCATCGCGTCCATCCAGAAAAGGAAATTATAAGTCCATAACCCAGTCTAACCCTGTTGTCTCTTTCTCTTGCCGACCTGGGCAGAGAAACCCGTCTTGATAGCAGTTACACTTCGTCGAGAGCCGCATGAGTTGCATGTAATGAAGTACAGTCGGTTCTCTCCTTTGTTGAGCTCTGTGTCAGGAGATCGGCAGGTCTTGCACGTCACATATTCCACTATCAACTTGTTAGCATATATTGCTCAGAAATAAACCCATGGTACTCACTGATATATCTTCGGAGGACGTTCTCGATCTGCTTTTGCTGGAAACGGCCCTTGATAACCAATCTTCTGCTGCCATCCACTGAACCACTTGTACCCAGCTCAGCAAAAAGGTATGATGTGACATGCTCATCAGTTCGCTTCATGCGTTTGCAAATCTCTGCAAGGTTGGCAAAGATAGTCTTTTTGTTGCCTTCACGGAGACACTGAGGAGGAGGGATTTTGTAGCTTCGAGAGCCGCTTGAGGCATGATCTGGGTTCTTCTGTGCCAAAAGTCTGAAAAAGCGACTGAGAAGAAGTTCATATCCGATGGGTTTCAGCTCATCGTGTTGCCAGATGCCAGTGCCCTTCTCCATATCGCCATCATCCGTAGTTTTGGGCTCAGGTGTAGCTCCAGGTGGTTCACCTTCTTCACCTTCCTTTTCGATATCTAGTGCAGCTAGCTTGGCAGTGAAGTCATCTTCACCATCCTTTGGCGCCTTCTTCTTCTTCTTCTTCTTCAGCGATAAATCCAAGCCTCCATCCGCAGCTGCAGCATCGCCGTCAGCAGCAGGAGCCGCCTCACCTTCTCCATCTTCAGCCTTTGGTTTCTTCGACTTCTTCTTCTTCATCCCCTTGAGCATGCTAGCGACATCATCATCGTCTTCCTTCGCAGCAGGTTCACCATCATCGACATCTTGGAAAGGATCAGTGAACGCTCCCAAAGCCTTTGAGAGTGGTGGCGTACTCGGTGAGTGCGACATCGCAGTATCTTTCGTGTCGTCGTGACCGTCTTCCTTCATGGTGATAGAGCCGTTCTCATCTACGATTGTCGTGCCCTCACTGAATGCGACTGATTTGCGCGCCTTGCGCTCGGGGAGTGGTTCCTGTGGCAGAAGAGTTACTTCAGAACTCATCAAGCGCGGGGCATTGAAATTTACCTCACCCGCCATGATTGCGGTTTCTGTTGATAAATTTGTAGACAATATGCTTCGTGTAAAGTCGACCCAGAATATGTTGCAGGGAATGGTTGTGTTTGTGTCGTTGAGAATCGATTTAACTGAAATAAATTCACTTCTGCAATTGCAGTGACTCAATTGCTGACAAATCAGATTTCTAGTTCGTGGAAGCAGAACCGAATCAGCATTAGCATCATCGAAGCACAGTCGTCAAGAACTGCAAACTTCTCAATGGCCACCGCGCCAATCTCGCACAGCAGCCTCTAGAATATACTCAATGCATCGGCACTGCCAGCGGTAACGCGTTTGGGAGATATTCTGGATTACTCTTCAGCATACGCGTCCTCAAAATGTTTGAGACATCTGATTCCTACATACTACAGGACGCTCCTCCAGAATCTTCAAACGACCAAGATGAAGTCGATTCTTTACCATCATCGATAGTTAGCAGTGATCTGGATTCTGAAGAAGAGTCAGATGCACAAAAGGAGTGGGAGGCGAGCCTGCAGCAGCTAGAGCTTCTTTTATCGATGGTGGTTGTGCCATACATTGGGAAATACTTTGGGAGGAAGTGTGCATTCTGGAGTGTGTTATTTGAAGCCTTTTGATTGGTTCTGTCACTAATTCTTGTGGTCGTTCAGGTTGGGCCAAATATATGGAGTGGATGTACCCGGTCGAAGTTCGATATACAAGCAAGCCAAGCTTCAAGACAACAGGAGCCGTTGTGGCCGCGACACTTTAAGATCGACTGTATATGAAGATATGATAGCATTACTTTCAACGGCAAAGGAGAGGTGAGGTCCTGTAGCGTACGGGTAACGGCGTCGTTCTGATAGGGCGTTAAGGAACAAATTGGGTCATAAAGCCGTACCTAGAAGAAGCTTTGGTGGTATCATGAGCAAATGCATTGGGATTGCCCCTCCTGAGCTACGGAGATAATGAAGCTCGTCATCGTCATCTTCATTGAAATATCTGTGCTAGTGGTGGTATTTGTGGACTTTGCTGTGAAGCTTCCCTGCCGTAATCAACTCCTAAAAGAACACAAGCAACTCTTCTCAGTACATTCTTCATCTTCGTCCGGGACGCACTCAAAGGGATCCATTATTTCTTCGGAGGCATTTCCTTGCTTCTCATACTCGAAGCTCTTCATCCTGCTAATTAAATTGCATCTTTGGAATGCCTCTCATGTCGCAGTGACTCATGTTCACTGTGCTTGATATTGCAGGAACGAGTCTTCGATTAGCTTGCAGTAGATCTCGCTTCTCTCTTTTTCTACTTTAGCCATGCATCACGTTTATCAGTCGATAGATCATTCTTGTGCCTGAGAACGGTGCAGCATACATTCATACTAAGCTCCTCTTGCTAAACAACGCAAAATTTCAGAACACAAATCAAAGTATCACTCAAGCAAGCAAAACATTCCAAGCATTTCCATCGCCATCCTACCAGGACATCCTTGGCTATCTTCTCTTTAAATGACTGTGCTGTCAGCGTCCTTTACTCATTCGAGCATATCAAATGACGACGACATGGCCTTCGTGTAAGAGAGATCAGCAACCAGGCCGTGCTTCTTCCACATATGGTCCTTGAGCTTGTCAGGGCGACAGTAGCCATTTCCTTTGTTGTTGTTACAGCCTAGAACCTGGCAGTGATGGCCGACACGATTGTGGACGTTGAGAACGTGACGGTCGAGGTCGGCGGCACGAGTAAAGGTCTTGGTACAGCTGCCATAGATGCACGGCACTTTTTTGGGTGGTACTCCGGCTCCTGCGATACTCATCACATCGTTGGTTAAGCCGTGTTCTTGAGGAGCATTTGATCTAATAGCTTGCGCTGTGTCATAGTTAATGCTCGGAGAACTGCCCAGGACAGAGGACTGCTTGTTCATGTGAGTGTAAAAGTACTCCGGGAACAAAGCGGCAGTATACCCATACAACGTATGGTCACCATTAACGTCATAAAGAAGGGTTGGATCAGGAGAGCCAGGATGGCCTGAGTCAACGGCGTCACCTAGCTTTGGAGAAATTGTGCCGTCACTGTGTCCAATTTGATATGATGGGTATGAAACACACTTCACAGCGGCTGCCGTACCATAGAAGGATGCATCCTCATCCAAAGGTTCGAGTCGTAAGTTCGGGTCATGCAGTCCAAAAGACAATGTGGAAGTGGGCCTACCACACGATTAGTAAAAAAAAATGGAGCGTAACTCACCCGGCATCATGTGTGCCGCAGCGAGTCATGTGAGAGGAGGCAACCGATGACGAAGATGTTGGTGAAAGCCACAGCTGAGAAGAATTGGATGCGGGCGAGGGCGCGGGCGCGGGCGCGGGCGAGGGCGAGGGCGAGGGCGAGGGCGAGAGCATGATGCAGGTGATAAGAGTGATCCAAAACCAATGATGAAACTTGATGTGCAAATCCGGTGTTTTGGTCAAGTTGATCGAATGGTGTGTCTGTAAGATTGTGGTTTTCTAGCGGTGGGAATGTACGCTGAAGCATCCAGTAGGGTGATACTCTATTTATCATGAAGTGAGCCTTGGGGTGTGCGGATTACCTGCTCAGCTGACATGTTCCTACACCCTCTTGTGTTCCTAATTGCAGCCGACACGCTATGAGACTCATTTAGAATGATATGATTGGGTACCAGACCAACAACTTCTACTACATTCTTTCGCAATGAATTATAGGAACCTCCTTTGTCCGAATTACATTAGTTACGTGACATCTTTTGACAAGGCGTAGCTTTAGCTTCCTTTCCGTGAACTTCATAGCCTCGCCTCGTAGTATCTCTAGAATGCAAAATTAGATACATCAACAGCAGGAAGCCTACAAAATCGAAATACGAAACCTTTCGGAATTTCACCACATTTACTGCCGAGAGACGAGCTACCACTTTCTCATTGCACAATAATGTCACTACTTAAAAGTTAGATTTGGGAATGATTATTCGAAGTCTTCAAATATGGATCCTGATCCGCCTTCCACCACCAACGATCGCACTGTTGCGGACAATGGCGAAAACTCTAGCTCACCTTCACAAAACTTATCTTCATTCTCTATGCGGTGGGCAAAGAGCTACCCTACTTTGGTAGCATCTTCAACCATACAATACAATTGTCTACCGTGCAAGAAAGGCTTCAACCGCAAGTGTGACTTAAAGTGAGCTTGATCACCTCTCTTCCATTGTCAAGCTAATCAGTACAAAGTCGCCATAACAAGAAGCATACTCGTCCATACAAATGTCAAGACTGCGAGAAGACGTTTGCCTCCCGAAAGGACAGGGATCGTCACAGCAACATATGGTTCCATGGTCAGCAGATGAATTACCTCTGTCCTGTCCTCAACTGTCTTTCCTCCACAACCAGGGAAGATGGACTATATGCTTTCGGTAGGGTGGATCGCTGGCGAACGCATATGATTAAAGAGCACGGTTTGAGCAAAGAGGAGGTAAGAAGCATTGTAAAGAAAGGCATCCCAATGGAAAAGAAGACGCCTAAGCAGGCGGCTGAAGTAAATACGGAGGATATCTGGGGGCTCGACGATGATGATCTCGAGGAGGACGACGGTTGGAATAATATTACTTATTAGGACGAAGATGAATCATGACATTCCGGCTATTTGTCTCGCAATTCAGAGACTAGGGTTTGCAACCACTGTATCGGCTGTTGACGCAGCATATATACTATGATAAAGGCGGTTAGGAAAATATGGATTTTTTATATAGCGGTCATCTACTCCCTTCATCAGACTCAAATCACGAGAGAGAAATTCTATCATCTCTCCACTCATAAACCAATTCCCATAATGATTTAACACTAACATCAAGAGCCTCAACCTAATATACACCTCGTAATTCTACTTTTTGAAATAAGAAAACCTTATCTGACGGCTCGCACTTCAGCAACAGCTTCAGCACAAAAGTCCCGTAACAGTATACCTCTTGCCAATAATAGCTACAAACACTTAAACATATTGTATCGTTCGCTTCATCCGAGAGGCGCAGCGCATCATGCACTTATGAATGCTTGATTATGAAAGTGCCATCGGATGGAGATGAGCGATGCTGATCTCAAGCAAGTAGTCAAGACAGCGGAGTAGCTAAGTTTCGAGGAACTATGAGCAGAAATTGCAGGGAGTTGGGATAGGAATACTCGTGATGGAGAGAACACGGATGACGGCCGGAATGAGATGTTGACAGAGATATCAACGACGACAAGGTCTCGACTGACAACTTCAGGCATACTAGATATACTGTCTCTTCAAGGAATTCTTCCAAAGACTCACGATCTTCAAAACACGGCAAACTTTTCGAGTTTCAGTCCATGGCGGTTTGGGAAAGCCAAGAGTTACCAGAGATGTCTCAGGTACTCTTGGATAAGTTTATAGAGGGGACGAGTTGTAGATGTAGGGCACGTAGAGTAAAACTTTTCAGACCAGTTACGTACACGAAGTTCATTTCATTAACTTTGGAAGCCATGCATGATGGCATCTCTTTTGGACCAAAAGCGATACAAATTTCAATCCCAGTGACGGCTTTTCAGCTCTACATCTCGTTTGGAATACACAGGATACAGTCTGTCCCGTCTCTCTTCCTCCATTAGCCTCTTTCATAGCGCCTAAGCAGTAACCTCATCCTTTCCGCACTTGCATTAAGCCAATACATATCTTCGTCATCCTTAGAACCACCGGACTTCTTCCTCCGGGTGCCTGTACATTTCTTTTCCCGCGCCTTGATACCTTTCTCAACTGCCGCCATCAGCTCCGCCGTATATTCAATCCCACCATGTGTCGCTAGAAGCCTGAATAGTGTCTCGACCAATAACGAGACTTTGGCGTTGTCTTCCACGGATGATGTATTAGCCGCGAAGGGAAGGAAGCAGTGCTCGAGATTCATTTGGGTTAGTACGTCATCGTCAGGTCGTGGAGCGCTCCATGGTAAGAGTTGGGAAAGATGAGCTTGGGTGATTGATGATAGAGCGACGAGAGGGAGATGAGGCATCGCAGATGGTGACAAGAACAAAGCGAACGCCGGAAGCGGGAGCGGCTTGATGGCTTCGACGTAGTATTTGTAAAGTTCTCGGATTGGGACAAACAGGCTTGGAGCAGTAAAAGATGCGAGAGATAGCTGACGTTTGTTAGTAAAGTAGTGATTGCCAGAGGTGGAACTTACGAAAGCTAGAAGGCGTAACCGTATAGTCACAGCTTCAGGATCTTCAGCTATGCTTGTAGCGCTCTGCGCATTTGAAGAATCCTCAGTTGTGCTAGAGGATGACACTTCAGACTGTGAAGGGGCTGGAGTGTTGTCCTCGTCATCTTCATTCTGCAAGTAATCGCCGTAATCATCCTCATCTAGGTTCAGCTTTACTTCACGCTTCCTTTTCGTTCCTGTCTTGGCATTTGCTTCCCGGGTTTCATCCTTGAAGACTTCCGGATATGCTTTTAACGCCTCGACCGAGCCGTCTGCGAAAATAGACTTGACTATACGTCTGAGTGCAGTCGAAGATCTAGCACCTTCTGAGAGATATTGAATAAGGATGCGATTCTGAAATTTTTCCCCCATGGCTTCAGTATCCACAGGCTTCTCTTCCATGCATTCGTCATTGTGTATATTCAGTACATCGTTCCAATCTGTCTCGATAACGTCTAACATATAGTCTAGCCATACCTTCCAGACATTCCAACGCCCTCGGTGATGTATACTGCAATTGAATGCCCATCCCACCACTTGCCAAAAGTCTTGCGCTCTTAGCCACAGACTGCTTTCATTGGCTAGTTTTGAATTTATTGGATCCTCGCCATAAGGTACTCTTTGTTGTGGGTTCAGAACGGCTGCCCTTTCCGTGCGTCGATTTAGCCGTGGGCTCGCCTTTGGATGGAAGGCAAACGCTTCGTAAAGCTTTGCTCTGGATGGTCCAATGAGAGAAAGAATGTTCCGAAGAAGGATAAGGGCCTGTGATGATATATCAGCCCGTTCACTGGGAGTGGCTCGTGTAGTGAAAGTGGGGTGGACGAGAAGGGTCGTTATGAAGGCAATCTGGTTCTTCGGTGGTAACCAGGCCTTTGTTGGGCTTGGATAGGATGTGCCTGAGACCAGAAGGTTGTTGAGAAGTATTATTGCTTTATCATCTATGTTATATTAGCAAGGAATTTTCAGAGATCAGGTCACTTACACAGTCGCTCTTCAAGGTAGATGTTACAGTGGGTTTCAAGCTCGTGCGGAAGATCTTTTGTTAAACGATAGGTGGCGGTATTAAAGTCCTGTTTCGGGTCATCGTTGCTTATGGATATAATTGGCGAACTTGTGCTGGAGCCCTCTCCTAGATCATCGGTGCGTACAAGAATAATAGGTGGAGTTGACAAGCTCGGCGATTCTTCCGCATCATCTTGGCCTATTTGTGTTAATGGCGGGCTTGATTTGCTTGGAAACAGACTTCGTGTGCGATCAGACAAAGGGGAGGCGTTGAAATCGAGAGTGGGACGCGCCTTTCGAGGCGCGACAGGCGTCGCCGCCGTCATAGAGGAGAGCTGCGTGTTCAAACCATGGCCGGTAAGGCTCGAGAAATCACTGATGACGCGTGAATACCTCTTATGGAGGGTATCCTTGCGCAAGGCACATCGACATTGGATCGTTGGTGGTTGTTCTAAAATATTCTGGACCTGGTGGGGCGAAGGCCTCAGGCTCGATTGCCCCGCAGATGAAATTTACAGCTATCACGTTCCACGAGCCTGGGACGTCTCAAATCGAATCGAAGATATCACCATAATGGTTCGGAACGATCTATCCAGGTGACATTTGCAACCTCCGGGGGTCATCTTATGTATCTTACCCCTACTCGAGATATATTCGATCCATCTTCAGTATCTGTTAGCCTCTAACAGGTCAACAACCTGTTATGAAATTACTTTCACATATGAATTACTATATTAAAATTGGAAGATTCCGTTATAATAGTCCCATGACACTGAATCCAGTAGGTATTCTACCCTATATTACAACACTGCAGCCATTGGTGTGGAAGCATTGCATTATCCTTCCTTGGTTGAAGTCTTCCACGAGTCATTATCTCCGTCCTTGTCCACATCATCTCCTTGACCTGCTTTAGCGCCCTGAGCGCCATATTTCGCATGTGGAGCAGAAGATGCTGTCTCTACTGCCTTCTTGAGCTTCTTGGTTCGAAGTTCAAGAATCAGCTGCTTCTCCATACTAAGATAGCCACCCTGTTTGTCCTCGGCGAGTTTTAGGGCCTCTTTAGCGAATTTTGCGCTATCGAAGCCCTCAAAGGTGTTGGTCCTCAGGCTCAGTAGGGCCCTGTAGTCTTATGAAGTGAACTAGGTTTAGGGTTTGGGCGAAATTTGTATAATCATGGTCAATCAGATAGGCGGCTTTGGCAAGAAAAAGATTGAGAACAGTTCTTTGAAACGACGGCGGGTCAGGAAGGAGCCTTATTTCCTAGCAGATCTCGAGAGGGCCGTCCAGGTTGCCCTTCGTTGCAAGTTTAAAGGCCCTAAGTCTTAGCTTGCTTGGAAATCGATACTACGAGGAGCTTAAACAGTCTCAGACAGAAAATTTTCTTACAGCTAGAAATTGCAGGAAGTATAAGCTTGAAAAAATTACTACCCCGGGCTCTCTAGATGCTCTTATAGAAGCCTGAAAGTCGAATTTCAGCGTAGGACAAGGTATTACCGGAGGCCCCAGCACTATGGAGTGGTGGTTGGCCCTGTAAGTACCCTGCAGGAAGACCTAGCCTAAACCGGTGCTAAGCGAGGAATATTTTTCCGCTGCGTATTAAACGAAATAAGAAATTATGTCTCAAACTGGGTGGTGTGGTGTAGTGGTAGTGCGTAACCCACGGCCTTTCGTAAATATAACTTTATACTAACTTTCCAAAGGCACGTGACGTTGTGGAACTCTCCTCAAAACCGTTTCGACCTGGGTTCGATTCCCAGCACTGCCAATTCTCTGAATTGCCGCTCGTAGAGTGGTTTCCCCAGTGCTACGACTTGTTAACAAGTCGTTGTTGAAAACTCTAGTGGTTCAATTCCACTGTATGGTCATAATTTTTTGGCTTCGTTTTATAAATTCATACATAATATGAAGCGCTGAGAGTGGTCGCTTAGGATTTCCATTGTGTCTAAAGAGGAGCTTGCAGACCATTAGCGTCAAATCGGAAATACCCCTTATGTATTCTCGATCACGGCGATCTCTTTCCTTTTACTTTCCTTGATCTTAGTAGATTCTACCGAATTGAAAGTATACTGTAGCACGAGGAAATCATGTTCGCCACCATATCCAAGCGCCCATGAGGCTTGCAGTGGCTGCGCAATGGAGATGTACAGCTTGAATACAGCCTCGCTACTTATGGGTATCAATGCTGTTTGTATACAGCTCATAAGCCGTCCTGGATGCAGATATTCTTGTCGGAAGAGGCCCTTACTCGCTGTGCAAGATTAGCATAACGAGGGCGGTCCTGAAAGTGTTGTATTCCACGGCACCTTGCAGTGCAAAATCAGGCTTCGCGCAAATGCAATGGACTCATTAGCAGCATTTTCTCTTGCAGGACTATTATCCAATTCACTGACTTTGGTTGCAAGATTCTGTCATCAGGGCATGAGCTCTACGCTAATGAGGAACTTAATCTGGACATTGCCGACCTCCTAGCAATTGCTACTAAGCTAAGCCATGAAAGAGGTCTTAGCAAAGATTTTGAACAGATTTGTCAGAATTTAAGAAATATGGCCGAGAACCTGCTTAAACGTTTGAAAGGATTGAAAATCAAAGGCAAGAATCGAGTCTGGGAAAGTCTTCGACAGGCAGTGCAGGCTGCACTATCTAAGGAAGAGATAGCTGCACTGCAAAACAGTTTATCGGTACTAAGGGAAGCTTTGGAGACTCGAGTTTTAGTGTCTCTAAGGTGTGTCGTCTTCCTTTATGGTTGATTTACACTACCCCCCGAAACCATTACAATCTAATCCGTTACGTAGAGGAAATGTCGACCTTATGTTCCTTCTATTATCCCGACGTTTTGGCGGCCTTGATGAGCAGACTCAGCGAATCATCACTGCCTTACTTGAGACTCAAGGCAAAAGTTATCAGGAGAATCGGATTGAATTTCAAGGCCAAACCATTACCCCACCCAATTGCTGAACCGTATTGAGACTGTTAATTTAGAAGAACACCAAAGACCAGGGCAATGCTTTTCAGTAATTCTATCTATGGCATATTTTCTGGACCAGTCCCAAAAGTCAGTCTAAAATCGGAGGTCTTTGGGGTCCAAAAAGAGGAAGAGAAGTCATTAAGATTGTTGGTGCAAAGAAACATTCTCGAAAGTCTCAATTTCCTATCGGTGACAGATCGCTATAAAGCAGTAACTGAACCTTTTCAGAAGACACTCAACTGAATATTCCATAATGCTTCTGCATGATTGCTATGAGACTACTTTACAGACTGGCTTGACTGAGGCAGTGGCGTTTACTGGATAAATGGGAAAGCAGATTCCGGGAAATCCACACTGATGAGGTACCTGTATGATGATCTTCGGACGAAGCAACATTTAATGTCTTGGGCGAAGGATTCCCCACTACACATTTTCGCATTCTTTTTCTGGAACAGTGGGACCACGGAGCAGAGGTCACAGAGTGGGTTATTGCAAGCTATTCTTTTTCGAAGTGCTTCAAGAAGAGTCAAACCTTATCCCAGTCGTATTTCCAACGCAATGGGCAGGGCTTATTTAAGTCTCGCCAGGGGCTTGC
>Ga0335075_10015329_pt1 | contig 11493 bp, 13 predicted proteins | sample Lox_Sample_24_FD_206723 | JGI IMG/M metagenome (GOLD analysis project Ga0335075, IMG submission 206723) | Soil microbial communities from Loxahatchee National Wildlife Refuge, Florida, United States - Lox_Sample_2.4 | ecosystem: Environmental > Terrestrial > Soil > Wetlands | place: USA...
TAGTCGAAATGCGACAGGTAAGCAATATAGTCACGTAAAGCCCTCTTAGCATTTGTTTTGACAATCTTCCTTGCCTCAAGTCGCTTTCTCTCAATCTCCATTTCCGCAGGAGTTGCCTCAGTTGAGTCTGCATCAGTTACCTCGTTTAGTCCACTTGTTCCATTCGCTCCATTCGTAGTCTTGTGGCTTGACTTTGGTGGCAATGCAGCATTTACATGTTGGCAAGCAATAGTAAGGTATACCGCCGCACGATGAAATAGTAATTGGGCCTCCAGACTACTTGGGTGATCCTCTTCATCGAGTTTGAACTCCTCCTTCCAGCGGCTGTTCCGCTGTGCCTCTGCCGCCGCAGCGGAGGCAAGCTGTAATTGTTGACGGCCAGCTTTGTGCTGCCCTTGTTGATACCTGCATACTTGTAATGCAGCCGTCAAGTCCTGTGCAGCGCCTATATAGTCCTCTTTGAATATTTTTGTCACAGCTCTCGTCCTTAGCGGCTCCCCTTCGCTAGGTCGATCTGCAATGATTTCGTCCAGAGGTTGTAAGCTCGTACACTCAGCAAGCTGGCGTGAAGGTATCTTCTCGTGGAAGAAATGTACATATTTCGCATCAGCATCCAGTGGGCTCCTTTGTAACACAAGTTGTGCGACATCCTCTAGAGATGATGCTGATTGCATAGTCGCAACACTACATGCAATCTCATCCAGATGATATGCTCTGGAGAGTTTCTGAGTGGCTTGCTCTCGCATACGATGTTTTCGTTCTCGGCTCAATTTCGCATTCCCGCCACCACCCCCAAGTCCCAGGCCAAGAGCAGCACCTGTGTTACCAAGCAGTCCATTGCCAGCATTAAGGGAGTTTTGCAATGCCGATGACGTTACTCCACTTGCGGCTCGTACTGTGAGATTCGTAGCATCGTCAACTAGTCGCCGAATTTTCAGGAGATCAAAGAATACTGCGGGGTCGATAGGTCGCGGCCGAGGCAGGTTGTAGTTGTTATTTGCCAGGCTCTCAAGGACCTCGGGAGGCAATTGCAACCATGGTCCGTGGAATGATGAGATATAGCGCCAATGCCTGTCGTATGTTCAGTTCTTGATCATGAAATGCACAGCTAGCCAAGAGATACGAAACAAAGAGACAACAACCCTGGATGTTCATGGATGGAATTAAACCAAGCGTAACCTTTGATTCGCTTGCTGGATTTGCCTCAATCTGACTTTATATCGAGCGGACTTATAGGAACATCGGCAGGGTCAGTTACATACTTGTTGCGACAGATAATCAGTGCTGACGTTGAAGGTTGAGGCTGCTTGGAGTCCTTGCTTTTCGACGACTTCGAAGGTATTTGTTCAGTATTTGAGGCTGACATTACTGGAGCATCAGGAGTACCTCCCTCGGGGCTTTTCTTGTTCTTCTTAGTCATATTGGTAATTTAAATATAATTTATAAGAGAACAATGTCTGCATGGCGATTGAAGTGTAATCTCAGCTCCAAAGAATAATAATGTCTAAATGAATTCCGGCCTTTTGTTGTTCCATGCCGCTATACATTATCTATCCAGCGATAAGCCCACGAGCCTTGCACAACGTTCAGTCATGTGAAAATAGGATTCAGTCTATGATGATCTCTGGCTCTTGACTAAGCTGGTCTGTATCTCTTGTCTCGAAGACCTTTCATGCATTAATTTAAGCATATATTGAAAATCAAACCACTAATGCTCGCCCAAATTCCATGCTATTCCCGCATTTTCCAAAGTCTGATTCTATGTACGATTCCGAAAATGTATCATAATCTATGAACTGAGCGCCAAACACGCATCAACAGCAAGGGCGACCCTGGAAAGCTTAGCAATTTTGCTAGGGTCAACGTGTAGAGAATATACTAACCTGCCATTCTTCTGAGTGACAACATCACTAATAATTTCCCGGTCAAGATCCGGGAACATGCCAGCAAGAGTCTCAACTACGTTTGCATGCTCGGCCCGTTGGATCCGGCGTGCTTCTGCAGCCTCTGCACTTGCCTGCCTCGCAGCCGCATCTTCGGCATTAAGTCGATTTCTGCTACGCTCCTCTCCAGCCGTTGAGGCGCGAAGTGGGCTCCTTGCGCGATCCGTGTCTGTCGCCGGTGAAGGAGACATTCGTGGTGTATTACCTGGCAGAGGCGTCCGTACAGGCCCACTTTGTGTCGGGGCTGCTTCTTCGGAGAATATTCGCCCAATGGACGTCAAGGGCCTTTGTATAGTGCGCAGGAGGCCACTCATGGCCGCTTTCTCATCAACTCCATCTCCATTATCCGTGTCATATGAGGATGTTGATTTTCGAGGCGTTGAAGACTCGCCATCTCCAGGCCGATTTAGAGCCGATTTTTCTGAAAACTGCGCCTGAGGCAGAAGAGGGGGATGTTCGCTAGCCTGATGCTTTTCAGCAATGGCCGAAACGGCTGCTTCAACATTGACTTCAAACTCTTCATCAGATATGCTTAGCGAGGTTCGGTCTAAGTTCTCGATAAATTGTACTGCGCCCATCTAGAATATTGTCAGCACGAATTTTCTTTATAAATATAAATAGATAGATCCTTATTTACCAAGGAAGATAAGTAGTATCCTGCTTCTCCAGCAAGTTTTTCTTGATTTCTAAATCGTAAAATGTATTGTAAGTTTGAGACTAGATGCTCCGGATTTGCTTGAAGCACAACATAGATAAGTAATGGCATGAAGGAATCAGCGGATGAATCCGATTTTGAATGTTTAAGTAGGCCTGGATGGAATTAGCCTGGCTAGGACAACGGAATATTTCTTGACAAACCAAAGATGACTTTGCAGCAGTTCAGTACACATATGATCTTGTCTCTAGGGGCTCGGTAAGTCTTGATTTTAAGCAACTCTGTGATACTGTCAGCTACCAAATATAATGGAAAGCAGAACAGGACCATACCTTGCTGCGCTAGGACTAAAAATCTCCTTCCGCTCTCTCCAACAGGCGCAATGTCTAGGTGCTCTTCCTTGACCCAACCATATATACTTACTTTCTGCGCTAGAATGTCGTCACGTTCAACATCTTCCTGATGTTGCCCTCTCCGTCCCGGCCCCAAGGGTCGCTCGAAGCTCTTCCGCTTTGGCTTTGCGCCAGGAATTGGCTGAGGAGGAGGGATAGCGGGAGAAAAGGTTTGTGTATATAATCTGTTCATGACAAGCTTCTCCATCCCCTCACGAGAATTATCGAACTCAGCGTCGGAAACATCACGCCAGACTTCACACTGAGCCATCTTATTAGTAATAAAAGCGAGAAAATCACTAATAATCTTGACTTGTTCATGCACCATCCATTGTTTTTTACCAAACTCGAGCAAAAAGGACCGTAAAAACTTTGCAACGGGATCCGCCGTTCGATGCCTCAACTGCTCTAAAAATCTATGGAAATCGAAAGGTAGATCAGGTTCTGGTTCTGGATCTGGTGGTGGTGGCCTGTGCAGCGTAGGTCCTGTCGGCGACATAGGCATATCCATATTAGATAGCCGCTCATCTGTACCACGTGGAGGACTAAAGCTATGTATAGAGCCTGACTTGGGAGGGACTGCTGGGCCTTTTTCATTATCAGTCTGTGATTGGTAGTTTGGAGGTGAAATCGAAGCCAAACGTAAATCTTCCACACTCTGCACAGCCTTTGCAAGAGCAGGATTCATCGGTTCTAGGCTCGACTTTCTTGGAGGATGCTGTATAGGGCTGCCAAGTAATGGGCCAGCAAATTCAAGCCTTGGTGACATGACTTCTTCTACTCCTGGCCCACCCCCTTCCTCGCTGAACTGGTCCATAATACTTTGTATCTCTGATCTAGAGTCAGGTTCACGCTCGTCCTCGCTCGCCGAAGGCCTCTCATCGAAGCCAGCGTCAGATCTGGTTGGAGACCGCTCAGGAGGTTCCAAGGATCGGTTGTATTGGGGTATCGCTGCGCCGCTAGATGTTGAGCGAGAGGGACCAGGCGTCTTTGGAGTGGGGTCCAGGTAAACATGACTTGTAGGGAGTAACAACGCTGCCGTCACATCTGTATTCTTCGACACAGACTCAGGCCTTAAAGTTGCAGTTGAGGATGACATTTCATCTGGTATATTGGACGTATCTTCAGTCGATGAGAGCATTGCAGTAAGTTCGTGTTTTGTGCCATCATTCTCGCCCTCTGACCCTTCCGTCAGATCTATGAGGTTTCCTTCCTCCGCCATGTCGCCTGAACTAGCCTTCACCGCCTGCAGCTTGCTTTCCTCGGCCATAGAAGTCATAGTTTCAGAGTCTTGCCTGGGCTCATCTTGTTGGGGATCTCCATTTCCTTCCTCAGGTCCAAGGTTCGCGGCCGCGTGCGTCTCGCTCAATATACTGTCTGATTTAGGATCGGTCTGAATCTCGCCGACATTTTCGATGACTTCTGTTGAATGTCTCGGAGGAGACATACACCCATAAGCGCCCGTTGCTGGCGACGGTCGTAGTTTCAGCTATTGTTGGCGGGGTACTGGGTCATCAACAACAACGGACTGCTGTTGGGTGGAGTGACATGAAGTAATCGGAAGCTTCAGCGAGCTGTCATGAACAAAATAGTAACTTCGTATTGTATCGCCGACAGCGGGGAGGCTCTCGCCGTTGCGAAATCCTTATATATTGAAATGGTTCACAAGGCCAAGTTGATACTTCAGTGTACGGCGAAGCGAGACGACCCAAAACTTAAGCCTTGTTGAGCCGTTTATTTAGCGCCTTGTCGATACGTACCGAGTCACGAGGAAGAAAATGCAATCTCGACATCAGCGGCGCCAAAACCTGTTCCCTGTTTCTTCACTGAGGTGGTGCCTGAGTCAGAGATGTGTGGTATCTACGTTTCAGTGTCCAAGACGGCTCCAATTCATCCAAATCCAGAACTGAAACATCGTCTTTGTCGCAGAGGACCCGATCACTTCGGGGAATTAGATGTGCAGACGGGTACTGAAAAGGGGACTGTGAGCTGGTCATTCACCTCTACTGTTTTGGCCCTGCGAGGTGGACATCTAGCTGTGCAGCCTCTTGTAGATTCCCAAACGGGCTCAATCCTGTGCTGGAATGGAGAGGCTTGGAAAATTGGCCACGAGCTCGTGGAAGGTAACGATGGCGAGCCTATCCTTGATTTACTTGCTTCACGCACTTCTTCGCTTTCCGCGTTTGATTCAGTGACTGCCGTTCTTGAAACTATCCAAAGAATATCAGGGCCTTTCGCCTTTGTCTACTTCGACAAAGTACATGAATTATTATACTTTGGCCGAGATTGCCTCGGCAGACGCTCTCTTCTTTTCAATGCGGAGGTTATCAACACAACTGTTCAGCTCTCAAGTATTGCTGGTACAACAGGTGGGTTGTGGAAAGAAGTCGAGGCAGACGGAGTATATCTTCTTGGAATTTCGATTGTACCTACCCACCCTTCCTTGATCTCCCTACCCATTGATTACAACCCAAGTACTTATTTCCAAGTATATCGGACTTCCGGGTACATGGGTCTCTGCCGAGGAGATTCGGTCAGTTGCTCACCCATATCGTTCGTGGAGATTGGCTGATATTTTGGGGTTTATAGAATGCCATAAGTAAGATGAATCTAGCTCTGCCATCCGACTCGTGTCATCTCGATTCCCACTCGAGCTCAGTAAAGCAATTGGAACTCCAATTGTACGAATCTCTCAAGTTGAGAGTTTTGAACATTCCTAATGCCCCAAAATCGCAACATGGGAATGAGGCCAAACTAGCAATACTCTTCTCAGGTGGTCTAGATTGTACGGTGCTAGCACGTATGGCGCATGCTCTTTTACCAGCAGATTTTCAAATTGATCTGCTGAATGTAGCATTTGAAAACCCTAGGGTAGTTCAAGCCGCGAAGGCCAAATCAAATAGCAACTGTACAAATGAGGTCACCGATACGGATTCGGCTTATGAGTCATGTCCTGACAGAATCACTGGCAGAAAGGCGCTACAAGAATTACGGCAGCTGTGTCCCGGACGTATATGGAGGTTTGTTGCAGTAAGCCGACCTACTATTCTTAGGGTGTAATAGTACTAAGCTTTCCACAGGTCAACGTCCCTTATGTAGAAACCATGGCCCATAGAGATAGAGTTGCAGCACTAATGTACCCACATAATACTGAGATGGATCTTTCAATATCTTACGCCTTATATTTTGCTGCTCGAGGAATTGGACTTGCGTCTACTGAGCAAGATGAGGAGCCAGTTGAGTATGTAACGCCTGCTCGAGTTCTACTCTCCGGACTTGGTGCAGATGAGCTTTTTGGTGGCTACACGCGCCACGCAACAGCCTTTGAGAGAAAAGGCTTCCCAGGTTTACTCGGCGAGCTTGAACTTGATGTCACCCGCCTGGGGAAGCGAAATCTTGGTCGAGATGATCGAGTTATTGCGAATTGGGGTCGAGAAGCTCGCTATCCCTACTTGGACGAATCATTGGTGAACTGGGCCCTCGAGTCACCGGTATGGAGGAAATGTGGCTTTGGCACCGTAACACGAAGTGGGCAGGACGTAGATGAAGAACTAGAACCAGGAAAGAAGGTTCTCCGCCTGCTCGCAAGGAAGCTAGGATTAGTCTCCGTTGCAACAGAGAAGAAGCGAGCCGTAAGTAATCCATATTCGCAAGAAGATCAGCGTTGACGGTTGTCTAGATTCAATTTGGAGCAAGAACTGCAAAGATGGAGACAGGTAGGACAAAAGGGACATCCTATATCTCATGAGAACGGATTTATGTGTCTTTGATGGCGGTGATGATAGCTCAGATACTGCTGAATTGCAAAAGAGCTGCCACTAGTAGTTGTTCTTAACTCTTCGTGTGTTTCTGCTCTTGTAGTAACCCAAAGAGTAAAAGAATCAAGCTCGTGGAAATGCAAGCAATGATGAAGTGGTAAAGGCAAGGCTGAGCCATCGTGTAACTTGACATTTTTTTCGAGAAGACAAATATTAGGTGGTGGGTGATCAAGGTCTCAACTTTGGAGTGTTAAATGAATGAGGAGATGCTCCAAGTCTGCTCTTCTTCTATGCTACAATCTCAATATCCTAAAATCTATGGAATGAACCTCCCATTCAACGACGGTCATGAATTGTACAACCGAATACCAACTACTCCAACTTAGAGTGTATTATATGTAGAATATGTGGTTTAGCTCTAGCAATGCTATTTGCCCGACTCCAAGAACTCTGAGATGACGCGATTGACGAATTTGAGGAGATCGGCTTCGCAGGACAGAGAGTTAAAACGCAACGCTCGAATCCATCTTCGTCAGTTTACAAGAGACAAGAGACTTCGCTAAACTCCTTTCGCAGAAGGATACCATAGGCAACTCTCGGGGATGACCAAACCCAGAAAAGGTGGTACTACCTACAGCAAGCCCTTTGCATCTGGAATGGCAAGGACAAATAGTTCACGAAGTAGAAAGTGATTTGTATTATGAGTGTATTTATCCGAACCTGGTACTATTATAATGTAATGGAGCCCATAGATATGTAGCAATTTACATCTCAATTCCCGAAGAACATGCACGCTTCCTTATTTCCAACATTTCCACGAATATGCCTAGATCTTAATCTCAGGAACAATGTGGTGCTCGACGGCATCAGGAGAGTCATTACGGTAACCACCAATGTTTGCGTGGTGAGCATCTTCGACCTGGAGGAGATCTCCTCCCTTCTCAACATGGTTAACACCACCGAAGAGAGTATCCATCTCCTCGAGAGAGACTTTCTTGGTCTCAGGAATGAAAAACCAGACAAAAATGGCGAGGAGGAAGTTGATGCCAGCAAAGAAGTAGAAGGTATAACTAGGGTAATATGTTAATAATCGCCATTTGTATGAAGTTTTGAGTTAAACTTACAAGCCGCAGTTGGCAAGGAAGGTCGGGAAGAACTGCTGGAAGATAGAGTTCGCAACGTTCTGAGTTTGCGAAGCCATGCCCAGGCCTTGCGCTCTGACGTTCATACTAAAAACTTCTGAGGTCCAAATCCAAGTTGTGGCACCCCATGTTGGCTTGTAAAAAAAGATAAATAAGAAAAGCAGGAATGTAAGAGCGATACCGACAGGCTGTGTCTTGGTAGGCTTGTTTGCGGGAGTGCCATAGTATAGTGTTGGGGTTTGGGTGCCGACGAGCGAAAACGCAATCATGCAGCAAGCCATTCCACAAGCGCCAATGATGAAGAGGAACTTTCGGCCAAAGCGATCAACGGTCCAGACGGCATTCAGAGTAAAGATGATTCCGAAAGTGGCATTGAGGGCATTGATCAGCTGGATCTGGGAGTTTTCCTGGAAGACACCCTTGTAGATAGTGGTTGAGTACGTATTGAGGGTTCCTTGGCCAGTGAGCTGCTGACCTGCGTTGATGATCAAGGCAAGTATGAGACGCTTGCGGACGGAGGGATCCTTCCATAATGCGGTGTAAGTACTGGAGATGGCTTCCTTCTCGAATTCCAGGGCCTCGCGAATCATAAGGATTTCATCCTCGATCTCTTGCTCGGTTTCACGGACTCTGCGGAGAGATGCGCGAGCGTTTTCAATACGGCCACCGTGCTGAAGGTACCATCTGGGAGTCTCGGGGATGAAGAAGACAAGACTGAGGATGATGATTGGTACCAACATCTGGAATATAACGACCATTCTCCAGTCCCACTCGCCAAGGTTTGCTACATATTCTGTGCAAGCATAGTTGATCCAGTAAGCAATGAAGGACCCAACCGAGTAGAATAATTGCCAGAAAGCCATAATCTTGCCTCGAATCTCCGGTGGTGCCAATTCACCGATATAGACGGGACCAGCAGCTGTTAAAGCGGTCAGTAGATATTAGAATAATCTGCCAAAGGTTTACTTACTCAAGGCAATACCTTGGCCGATACCGATGACGACACGGCCAGCAATGAAAACTCCAAAGGTACCCTGTGGGGCAAAAGTTTGCATGAAAGTTGCAATGATGGTTAGGAAAGCCCCAATGGCCATTCCCACCCTTCGTCCGAAGCGATCAGCCTGAAGAAAGTTAGCAAGCCAAATCATTCGAATGACTATATATAGATTCATTATTGCTTACAACTGGACCGCCGAAAAAGAAACCAGCCACAATAGCACCGACGGTATATGCAGTGTTACCCGCACCGAGGAGTTGGGTGTTCTATCACGCGGCTATCAGCTGACTGTCTTCATAAAGATAGAGTCTTGCGGGAAAGACACATGCCTCCACCGGATGGTCAAACCAGTTGTCCCAATTTTTAGAGCCCTGGACTGAGTTGTAGACAGAGGCATCGTAACCGTATAGAACCATGCATGATGCCGCCACCATGGAAATATACCTGTTAAAGTGATAAGTGATAAGCATATGTCCATATAAATCGATTTGGGCAGGGTCGCTTACCAGTTATAGATTCTAGTTCGGTTCACCATCTTGGGCAACTTATTGAGACAAACCTTCTAAGTGTCTGTTTTGGCAGGACGGACTTGTGTTTATGTCGATGGCCCAGGAGTGGTTGGAGAAACCAGGAACAAGAGTTGAAGGGGGGGGAGGGGCTTTATGAAGAAGAGGACCTATGGGTTGATAGACTAGCTCTCCACAGGATGGAAAGTTGGTATAGACCACCGGATTAACTTGCATGGGTCTTTCCATCCTGCTGGGGAGAATTTAATGGGGGTTCCAAGCCAGCAGGGCCAGGCAACCCAGGCGAGGTTATGCCTGTCAATAGAACATGCACACTCCATGAGATCCAAAGAAGCATTGACGGTTGTGATGGATCGGTTTGGCGTTGGATTAGGCGGGACTTTCGTGATGGGGACGGAAGAACATAAGCAAGCCAATTAGAGGAGAGGGGGCAGCGGGCAAGAAGCTCAGTTCGCGTCGGCTACCCCATACCCCACAGGCGAAACTTCTCAGGTCTCTGCCGTGAGGCGTTCGCGAGTTGCGGAGAAAATACATGCCTGAGATCTTCCGCCAATCACAGTTCTTCCATTCTTATTTGCACTGTCTTCCCTCTCCTCTCTTTTCACGACACATGAACACGCCAACCACCAATATCCTTCCCTGCATCCCGACTCCCTAATACTAGGGATCCAGCGAAATGCCACCCCAGCAAGTCTTTTTCTGCATGTTCAGGGCGACCTCTTCTAGCCCACACTCAGGGAGCCCTATTCGTGCCTCCTGTGCCGCGTTACACACCACATGATTCTCTAATCTAGCCAGCCAAATATGCAGAACAGTTTGCAATCATAGCCAAACTCAATCCGCTCAACCGCGGTTAGCGTTATGAAGCTTGATTCATGAGAACCAGGTGTCCTATTGCATATTACAAATTTTCGAAAAGGCAATTAAGCTTGCCGAAGTCTTGAGCATTCGACGCCTTCAAAACGGACCTCGTTGTGAATTGTTGTGACTGAATTTAGCATATGGGATATAGACATGTGCAAGTAGGTTGGATTTGCTGTGCCTGGGCGGTTATATGTCGTCGCGGTCTAGTGGAAAATCACCTAGATGTTCCAATAGCCTGGACAGATCTCCACCTGGTAAGTGCACCACCCCTTTGGGATATGGTTCCAGCAACGGGTAGGGTAAAGAGGGTACTACTTCGTGCCGCCCTAAGGCTAAAGGAAAGTCTGACCTCTACTTCGATGCAGTACTTCCAACACATTGGGCCTCAATCTTGAGATACCAGCATGAGAAACCACCTGTAAGTAGGAACCGGATTTTAGCGGCTTTCCGTCTCTCTCCTCTCCAATTAGCTAGTCTGCTTTGCCTTGTTTCCCATTACCCTTCACCAGTGGCACTCACTGAGCTCCACGAGGCTGTATGATCGCCCTCAGGAAGGAGAAATGATGGAGAATGTTCATACTCGCAAACCTTTCCTAAACTCCTGTGATAAACACAATGGTGAGTTGGCTTTCAACTGCTGAGACGGCTCCTTCGAAGAATGCTATGCATTCTATCTTCGTCATATGAGATACGAGCGTCTTCTCAGATAAGTGTCAGGCCTCGTTAATCTGCTGGATCAGGAGAAGCCTGTGAAAAGATGGACTATCGAGCTCAAAGCCCTCTGAATGTGGACAGAGAAATATATGCAACCCATTCCAATTGCTCATAACGACCCGCGCAACCTTTGGTAAGTTGTTACTTTATACATAGCGCCATCTGATGATAATGGATCAATACGCTACTCGTGGAGCCATGATCATGAGTGCTGCAGTGGCCACCTGCTCAGCATTTGTGGTGATATGTCTGGCCATGGGGTAGGCTCACATTGATCCATTGCGGATCAATCACGCAATTTATCAAAGGGCGACAGTCTTTGTTACAATCATAACAGTTTGGTATGAGAGCAAGACAAATTCAATATGTCAATGGGTCTTGGATTTAGTCCCTTACGTTAAAAATCCTCTCGGCTGGCGGGTAGCCTCGCTTCTTTTGACTTTAGCCAGCGGGTCCCCACTGAACTTCAAGACATCATCATACCAGAGAAATTGCTTTTCA
>Ga0335075_10015330_pt1 | contig 11493 bp, 11 predicted proteins | sample Lox_Sample_24_FD_206723 | JGI IMG/M metagenome (GOLD analysis project Ga0335075, IMG submission 206723) | Soil microbial communities from Loxahatchee National Wildlife Refuge, Florida, United States - Lox_Sample_2.4 | ecosystem: Environmental > Terrestrial > Soil > Wetlands | place: USA...
GTGACCCACCATCCACGATCCATCTTCATCTCCATCCTCGCCAGATTCGGCAGGGCGGTAGGGCGGACCTGCCGGTCCGTCAGCCGTGCGCAAATGGTGGCCGTGCGCAAGCGGTGGCAGTGCGCCAGCGCTTAGACTTTAATCGGCAGGACCAGCATCACGCGATTGTCGTGGTAAAGGCGGCGTTGCAATTCGAGAACGGTATGGTTATGCAACCAGCGGCCGATGCGGTTTTCATCATCGAATACCAGCTGGCCGGCGAAGAATTGTGATTGCGGGAACTGTTCAGCCACTTCGTTGCAGATCTTTTCCGCTTCATCCACGATGTCCGTGCCCAGGGCGATGTGCGATTCGGAGTAAAACCCGCGCTGGCTCATATAGGAGACGTAGCGTTTGACCTCGGCGTTTGTATGGTTGCGCAGGTTTTCCACTTCCATGGCGCCTTTGAAATTGCCTGCGTCGAGCACACCCACCTGCACGAAGATAAAATTCTGGTAGACCTTGGGAAACATGCGGATGACCGCCAGCAGCGTATGCAGGCCCAGCCCGTTGAAACCGTGCACGAGGAACACGGCCGTGCGGGCCCTGGTATCGCGCGGCGGACACGGCCGCGTCATGGTCGTAATGTCCTCATCCGCCGTGGCCGCCTCCACGAGATCGCTGAGCCGCCGCAGCTTTTTCTGTATGAGCTTGTAATATCGTTTCACCCAAAAAGCCACGCCGATCAGGACCCCGGTCACCAGCAATGTGACCCAGCCGCCTTCAAAAAATTTCACCATGCAGAGGGAAATGAGAATGCCGCCGGTAAGAAACAAACCCGTGCCGTTGATGAGGATTTTGACCACCCATTTCGGCTCTTCCGCGCGCATTTTCCACCAATGCCGGACCATGCCCAATTGCGAGAGGCTGAACGTGATAAAAACGTTGATGCTATAAAGGACCACCAGCACGTCCACCGCCGCTTCCGTAAACAACACCACCAGGAACGCCGCCAGGCCCATGATCAGCACTCCATTTTGGGTGACCAGTCGGTCGCTCAAGTTGGCGAAGGGAGCCGGCATCCAGCGATCCGCCGCGAGGTTTGCCAGGATGCGCGGGCCGCCGAAAAATCCCGTTTGCGCGGCGATGAACAGCAGCGCCGCCGAGGAAGCCATCGCCGCCACCACAAAACTGTGGCCCAGCCAGCGGGGCCAGCCCGCTGTGATTTTATCGAACAGCACGGCATTCAGCGTTTGGCCGTCCACATGTTCCACGTGATACAGGAGATACGCCAGGAGCAATCCACCCACGATGAACGACAGCGACAGGCACATGTAAACCATCGTGCGCTTTCCGGTTTGCACGCGCGGTTCGCGCAGCGAATTGAGCCCGTTGCTCACCGCTTCAATCCCCGTATACGTGCCCGCGCCCAGGCTGTAGGCGCGCAGGATGACCGCGAGACAACCAAACAACCCCACTTCCGCGCAGTCGGATTTCACGTCCGTGACCATCCCCTGTCCGATGGCCGGCAGTTCACCGGCGTGCGCCCAGATCGCCCAGGCAATCCCAAAAGTGTACGTGGCCACAAACACAAAAAAAATCGGCACCCAGAGCACCACGGATTCCTTCGCCCCGCGCAGGTTCAACAGCGTCAGAAAAATGACGATGGCCATGGAAAACTTCAATTTCCATCCCTGCCATTCCATCGGAAACATGCTGAACAGCGCATCGGTGCCGCTGGCCACGCTGATGGCGATAGTCAGGATGTAATCGCCGATCAGCGCGCAACCGGAAACGACACCCACCGTCGGCGAAAGCAATTTGCTGGCGACCAGATACCCGCCGCCGCCGGAGGGAAACACCTCAATGATTTGTGAATAGCTGAGGCAAATGATGACGATCGTCAGGATAGAAGCCGCCGCCACAAACAGGCTCAAATGCGTATGACCCTTTAACGCCGTAAATGCCGCTTCCGGACCGTAACAGGAGGAAGACAAACCGTCCGCGCCAAGCCCCACCCACGCCAGCAAAGCAATCAGCGACATGCTGTGGAAAACTTTCTTGTCCGATAGATTCCGCGCCCTCCCAATAAACACGTCTTTGGCCAGATTAAATATGTCCATAGCGAGATTTTCCGATGCGGCATCGTAGCAAGGGTTCTGTCACGTCTTCCAGTTTCAAATTCGGCCCGGTATGGCGGACCTGCCGGTCCGCCTGCCCGCACATTCAATCACTCCATTTGGTGGGTCACGGCGTAGCGAAGTGAAGACGGGTCTGCCTCGGTGTAGCGAAGCGAAGACGCTTCAACGTTTCAACGTTTCAACGCTTCAACGCTTCAACGCCGTCAACGCTTCAACGCCGTCAACGCTTCAACGCCGTCAAACCGGTCAATCAGACCTTTTCCTGATCAATCGCATTCCTATTGCCACCACAAGCAATACTCCGATCGCGATGCTGCCGTAGAGGACGCGGGTCTGCTTCGGAATGCGCTCAATGGCGGCCAGGGATTGCGGCGGCGTGGCATCATTGGTATCGCTTTCCGTGTCGGATTCGGCTGCCGCCGCTGCCATGGCCGGATATTTTAACTTGCCGATTTCGGACTCACAACGCCCAATGGTCCGATACAGCGAATTAATCTGGAGCATCTCCGCTTCCGTCAGTCTTTTCTTGGGCAAATCCCGGTTCGTATAAAATAATTTCGTCATCGCATTGAACTCGAGGTCGCTGCCGCGAAACATCACGCCGGGATTGAGTTCGGAAGTGATCCAATGGTTGGAATAAATCAATTCCTGACTCTGCCGAACGTCAACGTGGTTAAAATCCGGCGTCATCGCGCCCGGATGAAACCAGCCCCCGCTGGACACCCACACATCATAACCCGGCTCGCGCCGGTAGGCTTGGATCGGCTGATCCACGATCGCTTCCACCTGGTGCCACGCATCCGTCAATTGCAACCCAAGAGCCGCAATTTGGTCTGCGGTAGATTCGGAATTGGTATCGGTGGCCGCCGCAGTTTGATCTGTGGCCGGTTGCGCGGAAAGCCGGCCGGCGGTGGCAGGCACAAATGCCGCCAATAATAAAATGAAAATACAAATTCGCCGTGAGAATATGCGAAGGATGTTGTTCATCGGAAAAGCCTGCTTCACCGTATCGGCAACGGCAAGCGCGAAAGCAAAAATTCTATTTTTCCTCTTGACTTGAAATGGAGCTGAGTTTAGAAACGTTCTGAATTCACCGGAAACCGGGTTGCGGAACAACCGCGTGGTCTTTCGCGCAAGGTTCACGGGCGGCAAACTAAAACAAATGAGCAAGTTTAAATCTATGAAGATTCGATCCAACAGGAGCAAAATATCCGTCGTATTGGCGGCGGGCATGGTTTCGGCATGGTCGGCGGCGGCGGCGGATATGGATTCCGGCGCGGGCGGTGCAGCCGGCACTGTTTTCGCCGGCGTCGATGCCGGTGTGTCCATCCTGCAAAACATCGTGGCGGAGGGCGATGTGTACCAATTTGATGTCGGCCCCAAAGTTGACGTGAGCGTCGGTTACAACGTCACGCCGAACGTCGCCGTGGAACTGCAAAGCGGTTACGTCTACAACAGCATGTCTAAAGAGGACGGCGTATCTATTTCGTCCTTTGGAGCCTCCGCGGATATTTGGTCGGTGCCGGTGATGGCAAACGGCATTTACACGTATAAATTCAACGACCATTGGCAGGTTTACGGCGGCGCGGGCGCCGGCGTTCTGATCAGCACGTTTGATATAAGCGGGTTTGGAAGTAGTGTCAGCCCCAACGATTGCGAATTCAGCTATCAGGGCATGTTCGGAATCAAATACCTCTTCAACGACAATTTGTCATGCGGCCTGGGATATGATTTTATGGGGTCGCTCGACCACCACTGGACTGCGAACGGCCTGGGCCTGACGACCACCCCGTCGTACATACACTCCATCCTCTTGAGTTTGACTTACAAATTCTAAGAACCTTTCGGACAACATAAGGATTAGTTCCTCCAGGAAATCTGCCAGCCGGGCCCTGCCCTCTGGCAGATTTCTTTTTTGGTAAGGGTCCGAAAGATGATCCATGTTCGCGAGGTTGTTATAAATTGTTAGGCCGGAAAACGCACTTTTTGTATAACTACGGTATGGCACGGAATGCTTAGGTTAAGACGATAGATACAACGTGGGTAGGGGTATGAGAGCTAAAAGGCCTGTCTTCCGTGGTTTTGAGTAAAAGAGGGTGTCAAAAGGTGTCAAAAGGTGTCAAATGTTCTTGTTGAGGATGATCCCCCAAAATGAGAAATATGGTGGTGATGAAACACGCGCTCGCAAATCTCCTCCGAAATCTCGCCGGGTTCGGAAAAGGTGAAGATAGAAGGCCCGAGATAGAAGATGAAAGTAACAAGCCATCGTCTATCTTCCGTCATCGATTTTCGCCGCAAATAGAGGCGATGCTCACCGCCAGTCCTGTCTGGGGTGTTGAGGAGGCCAAGGCAACCGCTGCTTTTTTGAATTCGCCGGCTGGGCAGTTTTCCATCTTCAGGGTCAAGTACACCCATAAGACAACCGAAGCAAAAAGACCCGAGCGCCAGAGCTATGACTCCCAGCGGTATCGGGATTAGCCAATGCTTAGTTTTAGCCAGAGGCAGCGCCAGCGCGGATGACACAAGGACCCCGATTAGGACACAGCTTATTAAAAGGACAGGCAGCGGTATGGCGCCCCAATACATCATCGCTAACAGACCCGGCGCAAGTGACCAAACAAGGCCGCTGCAAAGGCCAAAGAGAATGCTGCGGGTCCAGATATTTAGTGCGTCAATACGCATCTCAAATAGAAAAATGGTCTCATCCATCCCGAAAATCAATGGACAAATGAATCTGACCTGCGGCCCATACGCTCCGCAATCCCTGGTTGCCGCGCTGCATACTGCCGCGCCTACGGCGCTAATGCCGGTGCAAACCCGCTCAAACCGCCGATTCCGTTTCAACGTTTCAACATTTTAACGTTTCAACGACCGCATTCCGCAATCCGCAAAAATTATGGCAATAGACAGCTCAATGCTTCAGTTGTACGGCAAGCCCATCTTCACAATAGACGGGACAGATGATGATTTGCAGTTTGAGCAGGTCATTGACTTCTCCGGGGGCGAAGATGATTACCGGCGTTCCACGCTCATTGCCCAAAACCAATGTCAGAAGCTGGTGAATGTGATCGTGCGGGACAATTACGAGGCATGGACGCGGCCGGGCGCGGACTGGTTTGCATCAGGGCCGGCTGGCGCGGGGGCCACCGTTAGAACTCTGGTGTACTTCGATACACCACAAAACAAATTCCTCCTGGCTATCTGCAATGGGATTCTTTCGGCGTGCGCGGGGCAAAACCAGGCGTGGCAATCGGCCTTTACAGCCTCGACGACAATTGGCGGTGTCGCAAATGCCTGTAGCTCGGGCGCGACAAGCTATTCGGCATCGAATACAAGCGCACAGGTCGAAATCGCGCAGGGGGTGGACACAGTCTTGATTTCCGATGGGGTGAATGCGCTGGCAATGATGGACGGCTCTCTGAACCTGGGGACGTGCGGAACAGGCGCAAGTGATCCGCCCGTGGGCGCGAGTATCCTTTGCTGGCATACGGGCCGGATGTTTGCCGCGGGATTTTCAGGGATTGGCGGGAGCGCGGTGCCGCGGGATACGGTTGCCGTGAGCAATCTGCTGGCTTTTGGAAACGGCCAATGGAATTTGACGACGCGCAGTTTCCGCGTGGGCGACGGCGATGGCGATCCGATTATTGCGCTTTATTCCATGCAGGACTCGAACCTCGCAGTTTTCAAAGCGAACAGTGTTTGGCTGGTGAACACGCCGGCGACGAGTGATCCATCGTATTCGCAGACCCCGGTCCCGAACTTTTCGGCCGTCGTGAACGCGGAGTCTGTGGCCTTTGGCGTGGGTTGCGTGGGCAAGCGCGCGTTGTGCGGCGTGGCCAAGGACATTTTTTTCATGGCGCAGGATGGCGTCCGGAGTTTGCAGCGGATGCAGGCGGCGGCCGGGCAATGGCAGCTTTCGGCGCCCATCTCACAACCGGTCCAGCAATATATCGAGCAAATCAATCCGGCGGCGCAGTCGGGGATTGTGGCGACGAGTTACAAGGAGTTTGTTTTCTTTGCCATTCCCCTGGGCACGAGCACGGTCAATAACGCGGTGCTGGTCTATAATACGCGGCTCAGCGCGTGGCTGGGTTGCTGGCAGAATTGGACGCCGAGCGCGTGGACCGTCAGCCGGTTTAACTCGGTGGAAAGATGCGCAGTCAGTGACTGAGCCATCCACTTATACCGACAACGGCGTGAATATTGCCACTACCATCTGGACGCGGTCGTTTCAGTTTCTCCAGGCGGTCAACGACAAGTTTCCATACAACTGCACGCTGCGATTTACGGCGGGCAACGCAATTGTTTCCGTGACGGCCGTGATGGATTTGGCGCAGGCCCTGGCATGGCAGGCATCGATGCAGCCGGAGGGCGATATCCTCGGGCAACATATCCTGGGGCCATTTCAACTCGCGACCGTAAAACCTGCAAAGGTGGAAAAGTCGCTGCGTTCGTGTCCGGCGTTCAATGAAATGTATCTGACGATTTCGACGTCGAGCGGGTATATGCAATTACGCAATATCACCGTGGCGGCGTTTCTTAAGGCGCTGGATAACTGATTTTAACCACAAAGAACACAAAGAACACAAAGAACACGGAGAGAAAACGGGAAGTTTGGGCGTCGCGGCAGCGACGCCCTACCATGAATACGGACAAACACGGATATAAAAGTATGCCGGCACGACCGCTCTACAAATACGTCACGTCTGTGCCGCTAAATCCAATTTGGGACGGATTGGAGCCGGTTTTATCTCTGCCCTCAGTGCTTCCTTGTGAGAACCCCCTTTTCGGCATGCAGCGAAAACAACAACCAATGAACGCTATCCAGATCGCAGAGTTCTTTTTGAGCCGCCGGGGCCGTTGCTTTGAGGGGTGGTCCACGGACAAGGTTTTTTATTACATCCTCGTGAATCATCTCCACGACAACATTTTTGTCGCGCGAGACCGCTTCGGCCTGATTGCCCTGGCGGCGATCGCGTGGTTGGATGACGAGGAACAGATCGTTAATCGAGATATCGCAGGATTGCCCCAGTTCGACTGGGAACACCCTAAAGGGTGGACACCGAACGGCGACTCCATCTTGATTGCGGACGTCGCCGGTGACCGTTCGTTGATGCCGGAGATTTTGAAACAGGCAATGGTGCGGTGGGGAGCACACGCGTCTCGCGTGTTGTTTCGCGCGTCCTCGCGCGAAACGGACGCGGTGGCGCGTCCTGATGCACGCGAGACGCGTGCGCTCCCCATTCAGAAAAGACTCTTCACCTACAGGCGGGGCAAGCTGGCCGAGTTGAGTTGGACGACTGTTTATAGGTTTTCAAATCAAACATGAAATCGATGTTTTTAAGTCGCGGAGCGACATGGGAAAGTAGCCAGACACGGAGTGTCTGGAAGACGATAAAAGAAATATTTGTCCTGAAGGGACAATGGAATTTCCGCCGTCCCTTCAGGACGAAATATCGGCGGGGGAAATTCCAGACACTCCGTGTCTGGCTACTTTCCGGTTGTGCCTCTGGCACGAGCAAAATGCCCCAGCGTCAATCGTAAATCTGTAAATCGTAAATTAATATGGCAAGTTCACCTAAAATTCCTGATGTCAATGCCGCGGCTGTGGCCGGCGCGCTGGCGCAGGCGGGGACATTTCCCTTTCAGCAATACATCGATTACCTCGCGCAGACGGGCGGCGCAGCAAACATCGGCGGCACGAATTACAATTTCAGCGGCCTGGGCAACGCGCAGCAGAACGCGGCGCTTTCCCAGGTCATGTTGCCGGCGGAGTTGCAGATCCAACAGCAGTATGGGCCGCAATACACGGCGCTGGCATTGCAGAACCTGCAACAGGCCAATCCAAACGCCGTGGCGGCGCGGCAGCAGGAAGGGCAACAGATTATTTCCAACGCGCAGTCGGCGCCGAATCGTCCAATGGCCACGGATTTGCAGAATCAAATTCTCGCGCTCTCGGGCATGGGCAGCAATTTGACGACGGGACCGAACAGTGAGACCGAAGCCGTGCAACAGGGTGTGCGCGGCGGCCAGGTGGCGAATGGCATCTATTTGGGCAATGCGCCGGCGTCGCAAGAGGCTTCGGCGGTGGTCAATGCCGGAGACCAGCAACAGCAGCAGCGACAGGCGCAGGCGCTGGACTTTTTGCAGAGCGGAGTTTCGCCCGAGGACGTCACGTATCGCCGTGTTCAACAATCGCTTTCCAACCTCGGCAACTTCATCGATGGCCAGACGCCGGAAGCGCAGTTTCAGTCGTTGTCAGGAGCGGGCCAGGGCGCCGCGCCGTTTAACACGACGAGTGTGCAGTCGCCGTCCATGAATACCAACTCGGCTTTGCAGGGGCTCCAAAACGCGTCGGAGATTTACAGCGGCAATGTCAATTGGGCGGAGAACCAGGCAAATCCGTGGACGGTGGGGCTCTCGTCTCTCGCCGGAGGCGCGAGCATTTTGAATAACAGCGGGGCATTCGGAAGCAATGGATTGTTTGGCAGTAACGGGCCGTTATTTGGTTCCGGTTCGACGCCGGCGGTTGATCCGGATGCCGGAATGATGAGCAATCAGATGCTTCTCCAGGGATTGCAGGCCGGGCCGACGGGTGTGCCCGGGAGTGTGACGCTGCCGGCGAGCAATTCGGGAGGGATGACGGCATGAAAGAAGAAATGGGAAACATCGAACATCAAACGCCGAACATTGAACATCGAAGTGGAATTATGAAGACGACTTTAAAGGATGAAGATAGAAGATTAAAGACGGACACCAAAGCCCGCAGGGCTGGCATGGTGGCTCCGGCGCAGATTGGCCAGAGCGGACTCACGTCCGCTGCTACGGACAAGCTTGAAATGGTCGAATCCGCGATGCTCAAAATGCCGCAGGCGGACTGCCCGGTGACGAATCTATTTGCGCCGGGTATTTATTGGCGTGAAGTGTCCATTCCCGCCGGCGCGATTGCCATCGGTCACAAGCACAAAACGGAGCATTTGAATGTTCTCATATCGGGACGCGTTCGCGTGATTTGCGATGGAGAGGTCAAAGAACTTGTGGCGCCGTACGTGTTTCCATCGCCGGCGGGCGTGCGAAAGATTCTCTACGCGGTTGAGCCGGCGCGATGGGCGAATATTCATGCCAATCCGACTGATGAACGAGACCTTGAGAAACTCGAAATTATTTTCATCGAGAAAAGCGCGGCCTATTTGGCGCATGATCAGAGCCGCGCGCGCCCGCCGCGCCATAGCGTAGCGATGGCGGGTGAGCAAGCGAACCCAACAGTAGAACCAGCGCAAACGAATCCCGAACGGAACGGCGCGCGCCTGCCGGTCCATGGCGCAGCGACCGCTGATGACCAGGCGAGTCCAAAACGCTCCCTCACGGGCGGCAGCGCCACTTGCCTGGCGGCTCTTTTACAAGAAAGGACGGAATAATAATATGGCCTGGGTAGCAACAACTGTAGTGGGATTGGTTGGAGCCGGGACGGCACTCGCCACGACGGGAGCTTCGGTGGGGCTTGCGCTTTCCGGCGCAGGGCAACCTCAATACCCAAACGAGTCCGCTTCGTCCGCGCAAATGGCCGATACCGAGGCGAATCTTTTGCCGATTCAGCGCGGGATGGCCGCGGCGGCGCAGACCGGAGGGTCCTACACATTTAATCTGCCGGCGGGCGCATCGCCGGGGAGCCTGGGGATTCAGACCACGGGATCAGGCTGGTATAACCCAGCCGGCCAGATGGTTGCCGGGCCAAATGATTGGTTTAAGGCTCCCGGGAATGGGCCGACCGGGTCGGTATGGCGCCCGGGCCAGATGACGATTAACGGGGTGCCCATCAAACAAAACAGCGACGGTTCCTACACGATCGACTTTAGCGGCATGGGCACCGCACAGGCTGAAGCGGCTGAAGCGCAGCAGAGCGCGGCGAGCCAATTGGCGCTTCAACAACAGTATGACCCGCAATTTATCACAACGGCGCTGGCGCAAGAACAGCAAGCGGACCCGCAAAGCGTGGCGGCGCGAAATGAAATGTCGAACCTGGTTCAACAACAGGCTAATGCGCCGTTGAACGAGCCGGTATCAAGCATGCTCAATTCGCAGATTCAGGACACACTGAATGCCGCGCAAAATAACACGCTCACATCAACAGACACGGCACGACTGAATGCGGCGGTATCGGATGCGCTGGGGTCGAGGGGTGGGAACGGCAGGGCGGAGCTGCCGCTCCGCCAGGGCGTGGGGGAGTTTTTGACGTCGGGTTTTCCGGGTGAACAGCGGCAGGCGCAGGCGGCGACGTCGGCCAACAATTTTTTGTCCAGTGGCTCGGACCCGGAAGATATCGAGTACCGTCGCACGCAACAGAACCTGGCCAATCTTGCGGCGGAAGCAAACGGCCAAACGCCCGGCAGCCAGTTTGCATCATTGTCGGGAGCGGCGAACGGCCCGGCGCCGATGGCGCAGGGCGGTCAATTGCCGTTACTGGCGGATAACGGCGCGGCCGCGCAACAGGTCGGGATGCAAAACTGGGAAACGCAAATGCAGAATGCCAATAACCAGATGAATCCCTGGATGGCAGGATTGAGCGGGATGTTGCAATTGGGTTCGGCGATTAGTCCACGGCCGGTTGGCACCGGGGCCACCGTGCCGACACTGTTTACGCCGGCCAATCCCGCATCGTGAAATAAAGACCCTATGGAAACACAAAACGCTTATGCGGGATTTTGCGGCGGCAGAATTTCCGGACTGTCTTTGTCCTCGTGTGTTGGCAACGTTTCCTGGGGCTCGGGTCTTAGCGGCAACTTTAGTACCCGTTCAATCCGGCCAAGCCGTTCCGAGAAGGTGGCGTTTTTCTCATCCTGGGCCTCGAATTTAAATTTATAGACCATCAACCGTGCGTCGACTGCGCCAAATCGTTCATCAAGGAAAACCCGCATTTCAGCGAGTTTATGGTCCACACTCGCCAACTTTACGTCAACCGGCCCAAGGAAACTGCGAATATCATGGATTTGTTGCCTTATTTCTTCGACTTGGTTTTGCATGCGAACGACTCGATCATTGTTTGCCCGCCCCACCCTTTTTTGGTTGTTTTATTCTAATCCAAGTGTCATTTCGAAAGTCTAAAAAGTCAAAACATAAATTAGGTAAATCGAAAATTTTAAACACCGTTAGGGGCCTCTTGAATTTGGGCGTCACCGGGTGCCCCGATTGTCAGCAGCGACGCCCTGCCACGAAGGAAAAGGAGAAAACTATGGAATTATTAACACCGCGAAGACGAAAGAATTACCCGCCGGATTTGGGCGGGCCATCTTTGTGTTTGCCGGCGCATTTCGAGATTTCTCGCTGTTGTTCGCCGATCCTGAATGAGTTGGCCATCGCTTTGGTTTCGAGCCGG
>Ga0335075_10015331_pt1 | contig 11492 bp, 8 predicted proteins | sample Lox_Sample_24_FD_206723 | JGI IMG/M metagenome (GOLD analysis project Ga0335075, IMG submission 206723) | Soil microbial communities from Loxahatchee National Wildlife Refuge, Florida, United States - Lox_Sample_2.4 | ecosystem: Environmental > Terrestrial > Soil > Wetlands | place: USA: Florida...
ACATGCAACGAAGCAGCGGGACGATGTCGAGCGTCACTGCCTCTTCGCCGACCATGAACCCGCGGGCCGACAGGCCGACGAGCACTCGTTCCTCCTGCGACATCTCCTGCCAGTCGATGGCATCCTGCGAGAAGTCAATGTCGGCCGGGTCCCAGAAGAGCTTCTTGGATTTTTCCCATAGCCGCCACGGCACCGAGTCGTAGTCGAGGCCACGCGTCGACCGGTAACGGGCGATCTGCGTCTCCTGTATCTTGCCACCAGCCACAGCCTCGGTCATGTTCCGCCTCTTTCTCCGATGGCCGCGCCGGGCATCAGGCATGGCCAACAGCCCGGGACGCGACGCAGCAAACTCGATGTCGTCAGACGCGTTTCCGCACGTAGCTGGAGTCGGATTCTAGAATTCCCACCGAGGTTGAGTTAAGCATGGACAGCGGTCAGGCGGCTAGACGCGCTGCAACTCGGACCCAGCACAGGCACCAGCGCCGGCGGCGCCACCAAGCCGATAACTGGGAAGCGAGGTCGTGAACTGGCGACCGTGACGCCGTGACCGTTCTGTTTTCCGTGCTGTCGGAAGCACGATTTGGCTAGCAATCCTGGTAGCATCGGCAGCACGTAATTAGGCGAGCCACGGAAGCCATGAATATCAGCAATACCTCATCAGCATGCGCCGCTTGCGGCCGCGCACTTCCGAACCAGCAGGGCAGAGGTCGACGCCGACAGTACTGCGACGCCACTTGCCGCAGCGCGGGACGTCGCGCGCGGGAGCGCAGCGTCAGCACCATGAGCCCATCCGTCAAGGCTGCCTTGACACCCTCTGATCGTCAGGATTATGTTGACGCTATGAGTGCGGCCGACGAGCCGGCCGGGCTGACTGCAGACCGGATCATGAGTGTGGCCGGCCAGCTTGCGGCCGAGCTGACTCGGACAGGGGCAGGGTCACCGCTGGCCGCGATGGCTTCGGCCCGCGAGCTCGCGACCGTGGCGAACGCGGCGCTGCAGACAGCCGTCGATCGGGCACGGGCGGCCGGCCACAGCTGGAAGGAGATCGGCGATGTACTCGAGACAACCAGGCAGGCGGCGTTCCAGCGGTTCGGCCGGCCGGTGGACCCGCGGACGGGCGAGCCGATGACCATGACGATGCTGCCTGGCGCGGCGGAGCGGGCCATTGCGATCTTCGCCGACATCGCGGCCGGCAACTGGGAAGCAGCGCGCACTGACTTCGGCCCGAAGATGCTTGAGGCTGTGAGCGCCAGCCGGCTCGCCGACGGCTGGGCGCAGATGGCCAGCCTGATCGGCCGCTACGAAGGCATGGGCGAGCCGTTCGCGCACGCGCTCGGCGAACATACGCAGGTCGACATCCCGCTGCATTTCGAAGCGGGCGAGGCCACTGGCCTCGTGACGTTTGATTCTGACGGCACGGTGGCGGGCCTGTTCATCCGCCCGGCCGCAGGCCAGAGATGACACAGCAATGAGCGCAAACGAGCGCCGAGGAGGCAGCTGACAATGCGCACCGATCAGCAGTACGGAGATACCGGCTCCGGCAACTCCGGCTTCGGCGGTCCCCTACTCAGCGACCGCGGTTTCAACGGCAAGCGCCCGTGGTTCGGACCAAAGAGGATCGGCTGGGGCTACCGGCCGCAGACCTGGCAGGGCTGGCTCGTTAGCGCCCTATCGCTCGCGGCCGTAATCGTCGCTGGCGCGGTCGCCAAGGGCACGCTCTGGTTCTATGCCGTCGTGATTGCCGTCGTCGCGGTGCACCTCGTCATCATCGCCGTCCAGCGGCGCTGACAGCGCTCCAGGTCTGCATCTCCGCGACATGCGAGTTGTTTGGTGACATTAGGCGGAAGATTTGTCCCCTGTGTGGCAACCAACCAACTCGCATGTCGATTTCGCAAGTGGCAGATGGCTGGCCCTTCCCATCAGAAGTCCTGGTCGAAGGCCACACTGCCGGTCACGCCCACCTGGTACGCGGACACCCGCCGCTCGAAGAAATTCGACAGTTCCTGCACGTCCTGCAACTCCATGAAGGCCAGCGGGTTCGCCGAGCCGTAGAGCGGCTTGATGCCGAGCCTGGCCAGCCGCCGGTCGGCCACGTGCTGGAGGTACTCGCGCATGCTGCCAAGCGACAAACCGGGCAGTCCCTGACCCAGCAGGTCAGCAGCGAACTGGACCTCGCACTCGACTGCCTCGGCGAGCATGTCGCGCACCTGGCCGGCCAGTCCGGCATCGAAAAGCTCAGGTTCCTCAGCCCGCACGATGTCCACCACGTCGAACGCGAACGCCATGTGCATCGACTCATCGCGGAACACCCAGTTCGTGCCGGACGCGAGTCCGTTCAGCAGGCCGCGCGAGCGCAGGAAGTACACATACGCGAACGCGCCATAGAAGAACAGTCCCTCGATGCAGGCCGCGAAGCAGATCAAATTGAGCAGGAACGACCGCCTGTCGGCCACGGTACTCAACTCGCGCAACCCGTAGATGGAGTCAATCCAGCGGAAGCAGAACTCGGCCTTGCGCCGGATCGACGGGATGTTCGCCACCGCCGCGAACGCCTGCGCCCGCTCGGTCGCGTCCGGCACGTAAGTATCCAGCAGGGTCAGGTAGAACTGCACGTGCACCGCCTCCTCGAACAACTGCCTGGACAGGTAGAGGCGGCCTTCTGGCGAGTTCACGTGCTGGTACAGATTCAGCACCAGATTGTTCGCCACTATCGAGTCTCCGGTAGCGAAGAAAGCCACAAGCCGGGAAACGAGGTGCCGCTCGGCCGGTGTCAGCTTGGACAGGTCGGTCAGGTCGGAGTGCAGGTCCACTTCCTCGACTGTCCAGGTGTTCCTGATCGCATCCCGGAAGCGGTCATAGAACAGCGGATACCGCATCGGCCGCAGCGTCAGGTTCATGCCGGGATCGAGCAGCATGCCCTGGGCGGCCTGCACCGCCGACGCCGGCAGCTCTGTGGTCACTGGCAGCCCAGCCACTGGAAGCTCGGCGGTCATTGGCAAGCCTCGCAGGTCTCCGGGTTCTCCAGCGAGCACGCTACGGCTGCTGCTTCAGGCGCTGCGGGTACCTCGGGCGCGACGGTAGCCTGCGCGATCCGGGTGGCGGGCCGCGACCGTAGGTAGTAGGTCGTCTTCAGCCCCGACTTCCACGCGTGCAGGTACATCGACGACAGCTTCCCGATCGAGGGAGCCGCCAGGAACAGGTTGAGCGACTGGCTCTGGTCGACAAACGGCGCCCGCGCCGCGGCCATGTCGATCAGCGCACGCTGCGGTAGCTCCCAGGCCGTCCGGAAGAGCTCGCGGGACTCCGCTGGCAGTGCCCCGATACCCTGCACGGATCCGTCGGCCCGCTTGATCGCGTCCCTGACTTGCTCCGTCCACAGTTCGTGCGCCTTGAGTTCGGCCACCAGCGCGTTGTTCACCTGAATGAACTCGCCGGACAGCGTCTCGCGCTTGAACAAGTTGGACACTTGCGGCTCAATGCACTCGTAGCATCCGGCAATCGACGCGATCGTGGCGGTCGGCGCGATGGCGATGAGCAGCGAGTTCCGAAGCCCGGTAGCAGCGACTCGCGCGCGCAATTCGGTCCACCGCTCCCGCTGCGCGCCGGTCACGTCCCACAGGTCGTGCTGCAGCTGGCCGGCAGCCGCGCGCGTCAGGCCGAACCCCGGATGCGCGCCGTACCGCTCAGCCAGGTCAGCGGACACCTCGAGGGCAGTCAGGTAGATCTCTTCGGCGATCTGCGCGGACAGTTCACGAGCGGTCTGCGAGTCGAACGGCAACCGGAGCGCGAACAGCACATCCTGAAGGCCCATCACGCCGAGCCCGACCGGCCGCCACCGCGGGTTCGAGGCAGCCGCCTGCTCGCTCGGGTAGTAGCCGATGTCGATCACCCGGTCCAGGAACGGCAGTGCCGTGCGAACCGTCTGCCGCAGTTTCGCCCAGTCGACAGCGCGCTCCCCGGCCGGGCCGGCGATCAGGTGCCGGGCCAGGTTAACCGAGCCGAGATTGCATACCGCCGTCTCGCAATCACTCGTTACCTCGATAATTTCGGTGCACAGGTTCGATAGGTGGACGACGTTCTGGGGCTCGGCGGCCTGGTTGCACTTGGCGTTGGAACTGTCCTTGAACGTCATCCAGCCGTTGCCGGTCTCGGCGAGCGTGCGCATCATCCGCGCGTATAGATCCCGCGCGCGTACCTGGCGGACGCAGCGGCCGTCAGCCTCGGCCTGGCGGTAGGCCCGATCGAATGCCTCGCCCCACAGGTCAGGCAGCTCAGGCACGACATCCGGGTCGATCAGTGACCAGGTTTCGTCGGCCTCGACCCTGCGCATGAACTCGTCCGGGATCCAGTTGGCGAGGTTCAGGTTGTGCGTGCGGCGCGCGTCCTCGCCGGTGTTGTCGCGCAACTCGAGAAACTCCTCGATGTCCGGATGCCACGGCTCGAGATAGACGCAGGCAGCGCCCTTGCGGCGGCCGCCCTGGTTGACGGCCGCGACCGACGAGTCGAGCGTGCGCAGCCACGGGACGATGCCGTTGGACTGCCCGTTCGTACCGCGGATCAGCGCACCGCGGGAGCGGACGCGCGACCAGCCGATCCCGATCCCGCCGGAGAACTTGCTCAGCCGCGCGACCTGCGCATAGCGGGCGTAGATCGAGTCCAGCTCGTCGCGCGGCGAATCGACCAGGAAGCAGGATGACATCTGAGCGTGCTTCGCGCCGGAATTGAACAGCGTCGGCGAGCTCGGCAGGTAAGCAAGCGAGGACATCAGCCGGTAGAAACTGATCGCCTCCGCCGCAGATCGGGACAGCCCGCACGCGACGCGGAGCAGGAAGTACTGCGGCGTCTCGAGCACTAGCCGGCTCGACGGGTGCCGCAGCAGGTAGCGGTCATAGACGGTCCTGATGCCGAAGTACTCGAACTGCAGGTCCGCGTCGTCGTCGACGGCGAAGTCCAGCTTGCGAGCGTTGTCCTTGACGAGCTTGGCAGTGTCGTCGCTGATGAGGCCTTCCGCGTGGCCGAGCCCGACCGACTGGCTGAACGACGCGACACCCTGGCCGCGCACTTCCTTGGCGATGTAAGCGGACAGCAGGCGTGCCGCGAGCCGGGAGTACTGCGGCTCGGTTGCGATCATGTCCGCCGCGGTCTGGATCGACAGCCGGTCCAGCTCGGCGGTAGTCGCGCCGTCGTACAGGCCGCTGATGGTTTTCGTCGCCACCCGCATCGGATCTACGTCGTCCAGATCTGTGGCCCAGCGCTGCACCGCGCGCACGATCTTGTTGACGTCGACGGGCTCGGTGTCGCCGTTGCGCTTGCGCACCTGCATGGTCGCTGGCATCTGCACTCCTCCGGTTGACCGCTGACTGTGTGCTACCCGGACACCATATGTGGGCGGTAAGACATTTCTGGGTACCACATCTTGGGTCGGCGTGTCGTGGCGCTCCCGCCGACGGTTATCCGGCAGATACCGCGAACTAGCTGCGGCCGCGAGGGCCACTGGATGCTAAACGGCGTTGCGGTCGCCTGGTTCGCGCCATATCGTCGTGTTGTTTCCGGCGGCGATCGGGGGTCGCAGTGACGGCCGCAAGCGAACACGCCGCGCCCGACCCCGAGCGCGCAGAAACCTACCTGCGTCTGCTGGCTGAGGCTGAGCTGCGCCGCGCGCTCGCGATGCCCGAATACGAGCCGCCCCGGGAGCGTATGCCGGCCCGGATGGTCGGGCTGTTTGTGCGCAGGCGCGTGATGCGGCGCCGTCGGGCTACCGTGCAGCGGCTCATGGCCCGGCAGGCCACCGGTCACCCGGCGAGCAGCGGGAGCCTGCAGACGAGTCTGTCGAGGGCACAGGCGATTGCCGCTCTGCCGGCGATCCGCCAGATGGCCAGAGCGGTAGGCATCGCGCGCACGGTGGTCGCCGCGCCGACAGCTACGGCGCTGACGGCAGCAACTAGCGCCACAGCGCAGTTCAGCGCTCGGGTACGGAGCGCGACCTGGTCCGTGCGCCGGCAGGTCTGGCGGCGGCTTCGTGAGCGTCGGCGTCGCCGATATGAACCGCCGCCCGCTGAGGGCTGCCTGACGCGCCTCGAGACCGTGGCGGCTGTGTTTGCCGCCGTCGGGGCGATCACCGCCAAGACCGAGGTGGAGATCGTGGACGGCATGCGGGCAGCACTGGCCGCCCGCAACCGGATCGACCAGGACTCTCTGGTTCCGTACCACCACAGGTTCCGCGGCCACCCCATGCGCAGGCGGGCAACGGGCACCGCCGCTCCGGCTGGGCCGCCGCGCGCGATTCCGGTCGGCGTAGCTGCCAGCGGCGAGATCGAGGGTGCCCCGGTCCGCTTCCACTTCGGTGTTCTGGTGTTTGACCACGGCGCCACGCTGTCTGTGCGCGCCAGGTTTCCAGTTGAACTGGAAGAACGGCGCGACGGCCCCATGGACCCGATATTTGACGCGATGAACGAGATCAGCGCAGTCGACGATCGGGGCGCAACCTACCGCGCGGACTTCAGCGGTGGCGGCGGCGGCGGCGAGTGGAACGGCCGACTCCAGCTGAGCCCCACGCCACCGCCCGGCGTGCGGTGGCTGGACATGACGGTGCCGGGTACCCCGGCGGTCCGGGTGCGGTTGGATGCGCCGCCAAGCAACCTGCAGATCTCCACGGAACAGGTCACGACGAGCACGACGGACCGCTTCCTCGATGCCCAGACCATCCAGTTGCTCTGCCGCAAGGTGACCGACCTGAACTGGGAATCCGACGATGATGATCGAGGCGAGCAGCCGCTGTTCCGCGTCATGAGCCACCTGCTAGCGGCCGGCGTGCTCGGGACTGAGAGCCCGTCGCTGCGCAGGCTAGCTGCGGCTGCCGCGCGGCTGGACACTCCGCTGCCCGACCCGCTCGCCGCCATTGAGCCGTCCGAGCTGCCAGCCGATTGGCTAGGCCTGCTCTCGAGAACCGACTGCACGGACGGCCCGACCGGCGCTATCCCGATCGCAGCTGTGCCGCCAGAGGTCGACGGAGTGCAATGGGTCATCGTGGAGCTTGTCTCCGAGCAGGAGTCCGCGACCCTGCAGGTCCATGCTCGCGGCTGGCCCGAGCCGCGAGAACCGTGGGGCGTGCGCAGCGAGCAGATCTGGTGGAGTGCGCGAGATGAGCTCGGCGGGGGTTATCTCGTCGGCGAGAGCGGTTCGAGCTGGGGCAACGGTGAAGCGGACCTGGACTTGGAGATCAGCCCGGCGATCAATCCCCAGGCTCGCGTTCTGGACATCATCCTGACCGGCACCACGACTCAAGTGACCGTGTCCGTGCCGCTCGACTGGCCGGAGGGCTCGTGAACCCGCCGTGGTGGGCGGCGTTCGGGCCAGCCGAAACGAAGCTGCGATGTGGCGATGCCGAGCACCGGCTGCGGTGGGCTGCCGGGACGCTGCAGGCGGTCGATCATCCCGATGCCGAAGGTGAGCTCGTACTCGGCGCGCTCGGCGGGGACACAAACCCGTGCCTCGACGTTGTCGCCGCCTGGGGCAAGCACTCTGACGACCTCGACGTGCTGGCGGTCGGGCCGCGCTCGGCCAGCGACCTGCTGACTATCCGATCGTCCGTCCTCGACGAGATCACTGCGGCCAGCGGTGGTGCCGGGCTGGTCCACGGCTGGGCCAGCCCGGCAAGGCAGCTCGGATCATCCGGGGGCAGGTCCATCCGGCAAGGGTCAGTTGCAAGCTCGAGCGTCACCTTCTACGCCGGCCATGCCAGCCGACGGCCGCAGCCAGCCCGCGCCATGGCATTGCGGCGCGCGCGGATCCGCGGACGTGCCAGTTACGGGCGCGTGTTTGGCTGGCACGGGCGGGCGCCCTGGCGCGGCGGCTGGGAGGTCGACGAGGGCAGGGCCGAGCTCATCAGGCTGCTGGCACTGGGGCCGCCGTTCCAATTCCGGTTGTCCGCCGCTGTCGCGCATGCCTGGTCCGCCGACGGCGCGAACGCCGGGCGGTCGGAGCGCGCGCGACCGGCGCTGACTGCCGCGCTAGCCGGCCGACTAGCGCCAGCGGCGGCGGACTGGCTGCACATTGATCCGGATGAGGTCGATGTGAACGTCCACGACAGCGCCGGCTGGGGTGAGCTTGCACTCGCCAAGACTGGTGAGGCCGATCGCCTAACAGCGCGACTCCCCGTCGGCTGGCTCGCCTCGGTGTGGGCGCCGGGTCTCGCTGTCGTCGACGGGCACCTGGTCGTCAGTGTGCTGGACGCGACATGGCCGACTGCGCGGGTGCTCGCGATCCGGACGCCGGGCAGTGAGCCGGAGGAGCTGACAATCGGCAACGACAAGGGGCGCTGGAGCATTACCTCGCGGTAGCGCTCAGCGCGGCCGCTGGACAATCGGGGAGAACACGTGGCTGAGACCGGACGCCGTGCGTCAGCTGAAGCACACGGCATTGCCGTCCATGTGCCGGTACTGCTGCGGGTGCGCAGGACACCAGCAAGACGACGGACACTGGAGCGTGACGTCGCGGTCGCGCGCAAGGCCGCGACCGCTGGACTAGCGGGGAGGACACGTGGCTGACGGCGGACGAGCCGCGCGGCAGCGCGCGGCGGCTGAGGCGCTCGGCGTCGCCGTCGCCGCTCGGGTTCCGGTGCTGCTGTGGGGTGCTCCGGGCACCGGCAAGACGTCAGCGATCCGGGCGATGGCGCGCGCGATGGACTGGCCGTGCGAGACGGTAATCGCCTCAATCAGGGAGCCATCAGACTTCGCCGGCCTGCCGGTGGTGATCGGCCAGGACGTGCGGTTCGCGCCGCCGGTATGGGCACGCCGGCTAGCTGAGGCCGGCCACGGCCTGCTCTTCCTCGACGAACTGTCGACAGCGCCGCCCGCGGTCCAGGCAGCGTTGCTCCGCGTGGTGCTGGAGCGCGTCGTCGGGGATCTGGAGTTGCCGCCGAACGTTGCCGTCGTAGCCGCGGCGAACCCGCCGGAACAGGCAGCGGATGGCTGGGACTTGTCTGCCCCGCTAGCCAACCGGCTGTGTCATCTGCCCTGGGATATTGACCCGCTTGCGGTCGCCGACGGGCTTGCGGGCGGATTCCCTGCGCCGCAAGTGCCCGCGCTACCGGAGCGCTGGGAGGCCGAGCAGCACCTGGCACTGGCCCTGGTCGCGGCGTTCCTGCATGCCCGGCCAGCCCTGGCCTCGGCACCGCCGACCGATGCCGCCAGCGCGGGCCGCGGCTGGCCGAGCCCACGGACCTGGGAGATGGCCGCGAGGCTCTGGGCCGCTAGCGGCGCCGCCGGCGTGTCCGGCGAGGCCCGCTCGGCGCTCGTCGTCGGCTCGGTTGGTGACGGTGCGGGCGCGGAATTCCTTGCCTGGCTAATGGAGATGGACCTGCCCGACCCCGAAGCGGTGCTGGCAGACCCGTCCTCGTTCCGGCTACCCAAGCGGGCCGACCGGGCCTACGCCGCAGTCGCGGCCGTCGCCGCGGTGGTCGAGGCCGACCCGACGCCGCAGCGCTGGCAGGCCGGCTGGCAAGTGCTCGGCCTCGCGGCGAACTCCGCACCGGACGTCGCGGCCGTGGCAGCGCGGGTGCTTGCCCGGTGCCGACCAGACGGCGTGGCGCTGCCGGCCGAGGTGCGGCTGTTCGCCCCGGTGCTGCGCGACGCCGGGCTGCTGCACAGCTGAGTTCCGAATCCAGTTGCCGTGGGTCAGCGGGTGACAGCAAGGAGTCGGCAATGACGACACCGGGCGCGGGCGGCGGGATCGCCGGGCTTGCTGCCGCCCGGCTGTGGGCCGCTGCCCGCTTCCCGTACCTAGCCAGCGGGATCTTCGGTGCCAGAGTCGTCGCCGCACCCGGCATCGGGACCGTCGCGGTCGATCCGGGCTGGCGGCTATGGGCCGACCCCGAACTGACCGCGAACTGGACAGCCGCAGAACTCGGCAGCGTGCTCGTCCATCACGTCTGTCACCTGCTGCGCGAACACGGTCCGCGAGCAGGCCCGGCGGGAGTCCGGCCGGACGAAGCGAGGACCTGGATCCGTAGCGCCGACGCCGAGATCAACGACGATCTCGTTCCGGCCGGGCTCACACTGCCCGGCGATCCGGTGCTGCCGCAGCATCTGGGCTGCCCCTCCGGTCAGCTGGCCGAGCAGTACTTCATCGCGGGCCGCGGCCGCACAGCCGATCGGGGCCAGCCCGGCACGGGCCACAAAAACGGCGCGCAATCTGGCGGTGGCGGAGCCGGCGGGGAACTGGACTGCGGCAGTGGCGCGGACGGCTTCGGGCGACCGTGGGACTCAAGCCAGCCCGCAGTCCTGCCGCCGTGGCAAGCACGCCTCCTGCAGCGCCTGGTCGCGCAGCAGGTACTTGCGGCAAAGCAGGCTGGGGACGTGCCAGCGGGGCTGCTCCGCTGGGCCGCTGATTTGCTCACGCCCAAAGTCGACTGGCGCCGGGCCCTGGCGGCTGAGCTTCGCAAGGCAGTCGCCGATACGGCCGGCGCGGTCGATTACAGCTACCGCCGGCCGTCCCGCCGCGCTGCCGCCGTCGGGAACGTCGTGCTGCCGGCCCTGCGCCGTCCGGTGCCCGAAGTTGCTGTCGTGTGCGACACCTCGGGGAGCATGTCGGACGACCTGCTGGCGGCCAGCCTCGCCGAGGTCGAAGGCCTGCTCGGCGCGCTTGGCCTCGCTCGCAGCCTCCGCGTGCTGGCCTGTGACACCGCCGTCGGGCCTGCACGGCGCGTTACTTCGGCCCGGCAGGTCGAACTGGTCGGCGGAGGCGGCACGGACATGGGCGCAGGCATCGCTGCCGCGGCGGTGCTGCGACCGCGGCCCGCTGTCATCGTCGTGCTCACCGACGGCTACACACCCTGGCCGGATAGCGCGCCGCGCGGCAGCAAGGTCGTGGTCGGCTTGCTTGGCGACGAAGCGCCAGACGCTCCTGACTGGGCCCGCGCCATCCGGGTGCCGAGCTGACAGGCGCGAGAAGCGGAAGGATCGTCACGACCGGTCGATGGAAGGAACGTTATCGCTGGTGATGGGCCGTTCCATGCAGACTACGGGGACCAGTGATTCGGTGCCGTTGGCTTCGCTGGCGTCCGGCCAACAGGTTCGCACTAGATGATCAATTCCAAGGGATGCCTGCGGAGGGTGTGGGGTGGGCGGCGGCCGAAGCCACAGCGAGATGGTCAGGCGTCAGGGTCGACTTCGGGGTGCGTGAACCGCACGGGCTTGCCCAGCGACCGGGCGTAGGCGATTTCGGCTCGGGTGCTGTCTCCGATGTAGTCGCCGACTACGAGCACCTCATCGGCGAGCCGGATCTTCGCCCGGTGCAGATCGTCGAGTCGAACCTTCAGCGCCTCGGCCTCGACAGGATCGGACCAAAGTTCGTGCGGCGACTTCTCGTCACAGCCCGGTTTGACGACAATCTTTCCGGCTTTGGTCTCCCGCAGATCGGCCTCGTTCATCTCGGTCATGAAGCGGGTGGAGCCGCAGATCACGACGATACGCGGGAGGCTCAACAGCTTCTTC
>Ga0335075_10015332_pt1 | contig 11492 bp, 13 predicted proteins | sample Lox_Sample_24_FD_206723 | JGI IMG/M metagenome (GOLD analysis project Ga0335075, IMG submission 206723) | Soil microbial communities from Loxahatchee National Wildlife Refuge, Florida, United States - Lox_Sample_2.4 | ecosystem: Environmental > Terrestrial > Soil > Wetlands | place: USA...
GGTTATCAGTCGATTTCCGGAAGGAGTATTGGTCGATTTTACGCCTCAATCACTCACGCTATATTCAGCGGTGAATGGGCCTACCGGTGCGGGACGCAAAAATCGTTGCTAAGGGGTGAGCCGATGAGATTGCTGATTGGGGGACTGGCGCTGGCGCTGATGACGGCGAGCGCGCAAGCGCAAATGACAACCCAAAGCGCGCTGCCCGCGGGAGCCGGTGTCGGCGAAGCGGCGGATGCGGCTAGCCGTGCCGCGCGCAACAAGATCGACGACCAAAAGCCGAAGGCCAACGACAGCGCCTACAACGCGGCGCTCCGCAACCTGCCGAACAAGCAATACGATCCTTGGCACGGCGTGCGCTAGAGCCTGATGCGGTCTGATTGAATCGGAGCGCGGCTCCAGCATTTCGTTTGCGCACGATATTTTCGGAAAACCGGATTCCAGTTTTCCGTATTATGCGCCAAACACGCCTGTCCTGGCGGTCAGGGCCGCGCGGCGCGGCAGGCCGGGCCATAGGCCCAATCGCGATCGAACCCGACGACGCAGAAATTGACGCCCCAACCCAAGCCGATCGCGTTGGTATCTTCGGCGATCGAATAATAGATCGGATGCTTGACACCGTTGCTAATCAGCGCCGTGCCGCTGCAGAAGCGGCGCGGGATGGATTGCGCTGCCCATGGCAGCACAGCGGTTTGCCGGATATTTTCAATGCCGACGATTTGCAGCGCGGAGTTCCAAAAGCGCGCCTCTTTGGTGTTGAAATCGCCGATGATGCGGTCGAGCGTCGGCGGATAATCGCAGGCCGGCATGTCGCGATCGTAGCGCGGACCCGACAACCAGAAATTCTTTTCGAACACGTTGGCTGCGCGCGGTTGTGACAGGGAAACGACGCTGAGCGCCAACGCAAGCGTGACACACGCGATCCGACCGACCATGATCTTTGCCCCTTACGCCTGTGCACCGGTTGCTGTTCGGCGCACGCTGCGCCGACCGTGCCGCGCCCATCCGTGCCGGTCAAGACCGGCGGGCCGCTAAGCCTTGCCCCCGCCATGCCGCTTGTGATGCGAAGGCGCGGGATAAAACATCCGCAGTCCACAGGAATTTGGGCGGCCGCCGCCCTTTGATCACAGCTTTTTCACACCGCACCTGCAGCCAAGCTACCCGCCTCATAGCGGCGCTCGTAAGTTTATCATGTGATTCGTCGGACTTTGCCGACGTCGCGCTGTCAACCGCTATGTGTTGCTTCGCCGTCGCGCTCTTCGGGTTTACCGCCTTTGCCGTTTCCTGGTGAGAGCGGGAATGGAACGGCGAGAATGGCGATTCTGTGGTTCGAAAGGCGAGACGGCGCCGACGCCTGGGCGGCAGCCCCGGACAATGCAATTGAAAAGGGCAGCCGCCCCTTCAAGGAAATCGGACTTCGGGGCATTGGACACGGGCAATTGGATATGGGCGAAGTGCATCGGTTCGCAACTTCCGAAGCGCCGTTCGGCCTTGCGGCCGCGAGTCGCTTAGTAGCCAAAGTCTTTGCCCCTTGGGTGCAGGACTTGGCGTTATTAGTGGAAAGCGTTGAGCTGGTTCGACCGCCGGGAGCGCAGCCGGATTGGCAGCCCGGCGCCGTGCTGCGGTTGCCGTTCTCCAAGAAAATCTGCTGCGACGGCGAGGCGGTCTGTAGCCAGGCGCTGATGGCGCTTGCCGACAGTGCTATGGTCGTCGCCTGTTCGGCGGCCTGGAACGGGTACCGTCCGATGAGCACGATCGACCAGACCACACATTTCCTGCGACCGGCGACGTCCGATGTGATCGCCGATGCGCGCGTCGTGCGTATCGGCCGCAACACCAGTTTCGGCCACGTTATGCTCTTGGGGGCCTCCGACAAGCGACCGGTCGGCATGGTCGCAAGCGCCTATTCTATGTTGTGAAAAAGCCAGCCGGTATTCGCCGCGTCGGCCATGCGCGGCAACAACGTCGAACGCGCTTTCTCTTTGCCGCAGCGAACTCATGGAGCTCTTTACTTCTCATTGAACCTTTACTTTCTCATTGAATTAGAACGCGACTCTAGCATCTTGTTCGAGCAAATCTTTTCCGAAAGTCGGCTTCCACTTTTCCGGATCATGCTCTAGGTTCATGCAGGCGGTTCGCCGGGGGAGCTTTGCAATGCGCCGTATTCTGTTGGCCGTTATTACCCTTGCTGTGTTGCTGCCCGGCGCCAGCGGCGGCGTAGCGCATGCGGGAGTCTTTAGCGCCGGTCCATGGTCGGGACGGACTTGGCCGTGGGGCAACGACACCGGAGGAATCATCCCTTATTCGCCGCAGTTCAAAGTCCGCGCCTACCGGCAGATGGCCGCCAATTACTGTGCACAATGGGGCCGCCTGTCGCACATCACCAGCATGAATCGCAGATACGGCGATTATGTCGGCTTTGTCTGCATGGATCGTCGCGGCCACATCCACTAGCGCAGGATGACTTAAATCTTCGAATTGCTATCCTGCTCTAAGTGTCTGTGTTGTCGCGTGTCCTGACGCAAAACCGGTTTCCACTTTTGCTGGACACGCTCTGATCCGCCGCTCAGCGCCAATCGCCGATCAATGCCTGGACCAGCGCCAGCGCCGCCACTGCGGCGGTATCGGCGCGCAGGATCCGTGGACCGAGCGAAAGTCGCACGACATTCGGCAACCTCAGCAACGCTGCGCGCTCATCTGCGGCAAAGCCGCCTTCCGGCCCGATCAGAACCCCGAGCGGCGAGCGCGGCAGATCGCCGAGCGTGGCGAGCACGTCCGTGCCTTCGGCGTCCTCGTCGCAAAACACCAGGCGGCGTGCCGGTTCCCATCCGGCAATCAGGCGAGCCAGCGCGACCGGAGCTTCGACGTCCGGCAGCGAAAGAATGCCGCATTGCTCGGCGGCCTCGATGACATTGGCGCGCATGCGCGCGGTATTCACGCGGGTGACCTGACTATGGCGCGTGATCACCGGCCGTAGCCGCGCGGCGCCCATCTCGACCGCCTTCTGCACCATGTAATCGAGCCGCGCGGCCTTGAGCGGCGCGAACAGGTAATGCAAATCCGCAGGCGCCGTCTGGTCACGCGTTTTCGCGCCGACGGCCAAAGTGGCGGCGCGCCTGTGCAGGGTCAGCGTGGCGCTCCACTCGCCGTCACGGCCGTTGAAGACGAGAACCCGGCCGCCCGATTGCAGGCGCAAGACCGTGCCGAGATAGTGCGTCTGAGCCCGGTCAAGCGCCACGCTCGCGTCCTCGGCCAACGCCGCCTCGACGTACAAGCGCGGACTACGAAAGTCATGTCCAGGCATTGAAAAGCTTTAGAAATATAGGCGACATTTGCCGACAGTTTCGCCCTTGCGGGGACACTAGCAAGCTTATGATTCTAGTGCGGTTTTTGGATTTGAAGGCCCCTTTGCGCGTTCGCAGCAAAACGGTAGGAAACGTCAAATCTACCGCAGCATCTCATTGCGCTCGCGCGCGCGAGGAGGTACTGCCGCCTTGTCGCCGAAATCCACGGGCCTTCTAATAGCATACAGGTTAGACCCGAAGGTCACGGCAAGCCGGGAAAGGGCTTAACATGAGGTGGAGGGTTGCCATAGCGCTGGCCGTCCTGGTTGTTGCCGCGGAAACTTCCGCGGCCGTGGCGCAGTCGGCTCCGCCGCAATGTAACGCTTTCAACCAGCTAAGGTCGGAAGCGTTGCAAAAAGCCGCGGCCGTACGCAATGCAATCCAGAAAAAGGTCGAACGCAAGGAAATCTGCGCGGCAGTGCAGCGCTTCTACGCCGCCGAAGCAATTGTCGTGAAATTTCTTGAAGAAAACAAGACCTGGTGCGGCATTCCCGAACAAGCGATCCAAGTAGCAAAGACTAATCACGAACGAACTCTGAAATTCCGTACCGCGGCCTGCACCGAAGCGCCTGCCGCCAAACCGCGACCTCCGTCACTGAGTGACGCCATCCGCACGCCGTCCGTGGACACCGGAAACAACACCAACACCGGCGGCGGCATTTTGGACTCGCTCAACGGCAATCCCCTGGCGCGATGAACCCGGCGGCCGGTTCGGTCGCCGACGCGACCGGCAATTGGGTAGATACGCTCGCCCCGGCCTGGTCACGGCCTTATCTGCGGCTCGCGCGGCTCGACCGCCCGATCGGCTCCTGGCTGTTGCTGTTGCCCTGCTGGTGGTCGGCGGCGCTCGCCGCGGTCGCGGCCCACAAAGCGGCACCGAGCGTTGTTCAGCTGTTGCTGTTTTTCGTCGGCGCCTTTGCGATGCGCGGCGCCGGTTGCACCTGGAATGATATTGTCGATCGCGATCTTGACCGCAGCGTCGAGCGTACCCGCTCGCGGCCGATCCCTTCCGGCCAGGTGAGCGTTTTCCAGGCCGGCATCTTTCTGGTTCTGCAAGCCCTGATCGGCTTAGCCGTGCTCTTGTCATTTAACACTTTCACCATTGCGCTCGGCATCGCCTCGCTTGCGATCGTTGCCGTCTACCCGTTCATGAAGAGGATCATCTATTGGCCGCAAGTCGTACTCGGCTTGGCCTTTTCCTGGGGGGCTCTGATGGGCTGGGCAGGCAGCTTCGGCCGGCTCGCCGTGCCGGCGCTGCTGCTCTATGCCGGCTCGATCGCCTGGGTGATCGGCTACGACACGATCTATGCCCATCAGGATCGCGAGGACGACGCGCTCATCGGCATCAAATCGACGGCGCTGTTGTTCGGCGAGCGCACCAGGCCGATGCTGGCGCTGTTTTACGCGCTGGCCGTCATTCTCTGCGGCGCGGCCGGATTTGACGCCGGCGCCGGAGCAGTCTTCGCCCTCGGCCTCGCGGCCTTTGCCGCGCACCTTGCCTGGCAGGTCGTCCGGCTCGACATCGCCGATGCCGACCGCTGTCTTGCTTTGTTCAAGTCCGACCGCGACGCCGGCCTTATTCTGTTTGCCGGACTGCTGCTCGATGCAGTGGCCCGCCGATTCCTTTGATGACGTGATTTGATGGCGCGATTGCGCCTTACCGCCGGCCCGTCACACGCGGGCGATCACCGCCACCGGGCCGCCACCGGGCGGTCCCTGGTGCTCGGCGCCGCCGGATATATAGACAGCGCCCGTTCCCGAGATACCGCCGATCAGTCCGCCGACCGCGGCACGGGCGTGTCGCGTCGAGCCGACATCGGAATCATCGAGCATGGTATGGCGGAAGCCACGCACACAACCGTCAGGCGAAGCTTCGGCTTTGGCGAAAATATTGACCAACCGATCCTTCGCTTGCGCGTCGGCAAGACCGAGGCCTACGCTCTTGAGCGCCTCGAGCACCGCCGACAGATCGATCGAATCGCGCATCACCGCGTGCCCGATCACGAACGGGCTCGTCGACCAGCGCGAATTGCCCATCACGATCACCACATTGTGCATTATCTCGATGCCGGCGGAGGACGAGGCGACCGACGAAAACAAATCCCAATTTTTCAAAACCTGATCTTCCTCGATCTCGGCCTCGATTTCGCCCAGCGCCCGCGCCACACCCAGCGCCGAGGCGCCGCGCGAATAGCCCATCGAGGAATGGCCGCTGGTGGTGACGGTATTGCATCCGCGATGCAGCGCCGCGTCGATTCGCTCGCTGGTCAATAACGGACACTTAATCTGAACAAAATGGACATCGTGCGGGTCGTCGATGCGGGCATCCCCCATAGCCAGATGCACCGCCTTGACGGTTTCTTCGATCTGCACCTTGCGGCCGATCTCTTCGGGCAGAAAGTCGCGCGTATGGGCAATGCCGATGGAGAGCCGTTTGTCCGTCGTTCCGATGGTCGCAGCCGCGGCACAAAAGCTGCGCGCGAACACGGTCAAATGCGGCGACAGTACCCCTTCGGTGCCGCCCGACATGACGAAGGCGATTTTGTCTTCGACCGCGCGCGGCGCCAGTCCGAGATGCGGTGCCAGCGCCTCGCACAACGCGGCAAGCGCATATTCGCGGGTGAAATCGTTGACCCCGCCGTTGCCTTCGGTCTTGCCGAGCACCGCGAGAATCGACGTCGGCGCGATTTTGCCGGCCTCGATCAGTCGCATCAGGCCCGATACGTCACCGGGGCCCTTGGTCGGAATGCGCCGTACGTCGACCGAGATTGCGCGCATGGTCATTCCGCGTCGGCGCTCGACCAAAAGATCAAGCTGCGTTCGGTCCAGCTGATAATGTAGAACATCGTTATCCCCGCAAAGGCCGCGGCAAAGATCGCCGAAAACAGCGTCGCCGTCTCGAGATGCGCCGACGAAATCATGATCAGATAGCCCAACCCCTGCGTCGCACCGACGAACTCGCCGACGATGGCGCCGACCACGGCGAGCGACGAGGAGATTTTCAGCGCCGAGAAAAGATAAGGCAGGCAATAGGGAACGCGCAACTTGCGGAATTCCTGGGCACGGCTCGCTCGCAGCGTCGCGAACAGCTCGCGGTATTCACGATCGGCGGCCTTGAGGCCTTTGACGGCATTGACCAGAACCGGAAAGAAACAGATCAGGATCGCCGCCACGATCTTCGACCACCATCCGGTGCCGAGCCAGATCACCAACAGCGGCGCAATCGCCACGATCGGCGTGGTCTTCACCGCAATGGCGATCGGGAAAAGCCCGTCCTCGAGCGTGTGAAAGCGCACGAACAAGGTGGCTATGATGAAGGCGAGCGCGCTGGCGATGAGGAAGCCGGCAAGCGCCTCGACGAACGTCACCGCGAACGAAACGGCGAGTGAGCGGTCGACAGCGGCCAAGATTGCGGTCGGCGAGGGCAAAAGATATTCCGGAATCTGGGCGACCGTCGCGATCGTTTGCCAGGCGAGCAGAAGCAACAAGCCGAACGCCAGCGGCGGCAGCGCCCGCGCCATCATTGCTGGCTCCTGACCAGCGCGCGGACGCGGCGGATGATGGCGGCAGCATCGGGGTCTTCGGGCGTGCGTGGATACGCGCACGCCACGGTCACGTCTTCAATCGGCCGCGCCGGCCGGTTCGACAACACGATGACCCGATCTGACATGGTGACCGCCTCGGGGATCGAATGCGTCACCATGAGCACGGTCGTTAGCCGTGTCTCCTTGCTCCGCCAAATGCGGATCAGTTCCTCGTTGAGCACGTCGCGCGTAATCTCGTCGAGCGCACCGAACGGCTCGTCGAGCAAAAGCACGTCGGGATCGCACATCAGCGCACGCGCCAGCGCCGCGCGTTGCTGCATTCCGCCCGACAATTGGTGCGGATAGGCCTGGCCAAAGTCGCGCAGGCGGACCAGATCCAGCATACGCAACGCGTTGCTACGCTCGACCGCGTCGACGGCGTTGCCGCCGCGTTGAATTTCGATCGGTAACAGCACGTTATCGAGCGTAGTCCGCCACGGCAGCAACAGCGGCTTCTGGAACATGAAGCCGGTACGCAAATCCGCCGCCGCGCGCACGATTTCTCCGCCGCTCGGCTCGACCAATCCGGCAATCGCCTTGAGCAACGTCGACTTGCCGCAACCGGACGGCCCAAGCAGCGACACGAACTCGCCGCGCCGGACCGTCAGGCTCAGGCTCTCGATCGCGACCACCTCGCCGAAACGCACACGAAGGTCGGTGATCGAGAGGACGGGCTTGCACGGTGCAACCGGCGCGACGTCGAGTCGGTCGGTCAAGACGATCGCGTTCATTGCGGCGCTTGCGTGGTGAAGGCGGTCGTGAAGGCTTTGGCGATTTCGATTGGCTGCTTTTGGAAGCCCGCGGCGAGCAGAAGCTTTTGCGCGGAGTTCCAACCGGCCGCGTCCATGTAGCCGACCGGCTTGGCGTCGGGCTTGAGCAACGGCACACTCGCTTTCATCATCGCGAGTTCGTGGTCGTAAGTCAGCTTGTCGCCGTATTTGACGGTGATCTTTGCCGCCTCCTGCGGCGCCGCGATCGCGGTGTTCCAGCCTTTGAGCGTCGCGGCGACGAATTTTTTGACCAGATCCGGCTTCTCCTTGAGGATTTTTTCCGTCGTGAACAGCGTATCGGCGTAAAGCTCGATGCCGTAGTTCGACGGATAGACGATGTTGGCGGCGAAGCCTTTTTCCTTCGCCGCCAGCACCTCGTTGATGAGATAGCCCGGCCAGACGTCGACGGTGCCGGTCAGCAGCGGAGTCATATCGAACTTGACCGGAATTTCCGTCAGTTTGGATTTGTCGACGCCCGCTTTGGCCAGCACGGCGCGGTAGATCAGCTCCTCATTGCCGCCGATCTTGACGCCGATTTTCTTGCCGACATAGTCGGCCGGCGTCTTGATGCCGGATTTGGCGAGCGAGAACAGGACGAAGGGATTGCGCCGATAGACCACCGCCAGCGCCACCACGGGAACGCCTTTGCTGCGGGCGATCAGGATTTGATCGGCGCCGGTTACCCCAAACTGCTCGTTGCCGCCGGTCACCATCTGCACGGCGGGAAAGTCCGGACCGCCGGGCTGAATATCGACGTCGAGACCTTCGGATTTGTAGTAGCCCTTCTCCTTCGCCACGTAAAATCCGGCGAATTGCGCCTGATTGAGCCACTTAAGGCGTAGCGTCACCGCCTCGTCGGCGTAGGCGGTGGCGCACAGACTGCTCAAAGCCAGCACGATAATGGATGCCACAGCTCGATAGCGCATGGTGGCTGCCCTCCTCGAAAGAGCCCGGCAACCATGAGCATGCATCCACCCCAGTGAGCGCGACTAGAACCAAATTCTGGCCGCAGCGCGCGAAAAATCCGCTCGCTTGTTGGAAAACTCTCTACAATGGCGACGGGTGAAGGAGCTGCGCACCGATGCCGCAAGCAAGGCTGAGCCGGATAGCGCGACAGCGCGGACAGTGGCCCCGCGCGTCGCAAGGCCGCGTCGGCAGGCACCCACCGCGCGAGCGGCTGCGGCCGCCGCGGCTATTGGTCTACGTCGATGCGGTGGCCCGGCACGGCTCCATTCGCAAGGCAGCCGATGCGCTCAACGTCGCCTCTTCGGCCTTGAACCGTCAAATTCTCGACCTCGAAGCGGATCTGGGAACGGCGCTGTTTGAACGCTTGCCGCGCGGCGCGCGGCTGACGGCGGCGGGAGAAGTCTTTCTCGCCTATGCGCGCCAGGCGATTTCCGAACTCAAAGCCGTCGAATCGCAGGTCGAGCAATTGCGCGGCTTGGTGCGCGGCCAGGTCGGCATCGCCGCGGTCGAATCCGTTGCCACCGAATTGCTGCCGTCGGCGATCACGCGATTCCAGGCCGAGCATCCGAACGTCCGCTTCAATGTCCGCATCGGCGTTCCGGAGGAGCTCACCTCCGCGTTGATCGCGGATCAAGTCGATCTCATGCTCACACTTTACCCGCCGCCGCGCAAGCATGTGGCGATCGTCGCCACCACCGAGCAGGCGCTTTGTGCGCTCGTGGCCCGCGATCATCCGCTCGTCGGCCGCAGCGATCTGCGCCTGCGCGACTGCCTGGCTTATCCGCTGGCGCTGGGCGACGCGACTTTGGCTGGACGCGCCTTGATCGAGCAAGTGCTGGCGCAAGCCTCATTCGATCTCGACCCGCGTTTGGTTTGCAACTCGGTTGAAACCATGAAGGCGTTCGCCCGCATGAACCGCGGCGTCTGCTTTCAATTCCGCAAGCCGGGCGAAGCGCTCGTTCCACCCGGTGACATGATCGCGCTGCCTTTGGTCGATCCGCCGCTGCTGCAGGCAAAGCTTTTTCTGGCAACCCGGCGCGGCCGCGTGTTGCCGATCGCCGCCGCCACGTTCGTCGAACAGCTCAAGGCCGCGATAGCATGACCCGCCGCGAGCCAGCTGCGGTTCGATTAATTCCTGGCAATGATCTCGCGTTCGTCGCGGTGCACGGTCGGGGTCTGCGCCGCCAGGAGCGGCCGGCGCCGCAGCCGGATCGAGGGGCGGCGGCGGGCGATTGCCGAGCGCCGCCGGCGGCGCCAGGTCGGCGCTTCGATGCGCAAGGCGCCGAGCCGCGCGAACGGTTCACGCAAACTGCCGTCACGCTCGGCGACCAGGAGCGGCAAGCCGAGGACGCGGCCCCAGGACTGCCATTCCGCCACGATCTCGTCGCTTGCGCTTGAGCAGAATAGCGGCAGCGACAGCGCAGGATCGCCGTGTTCGAGCACGACAGCGATTGCGCTCGACGGCTCGTCCGTATTTCCGGTGAGGCGGATGGCGACGCCGCGGAACGCGGCGACCGGCAAATTCAACGCCATGCGCATGCCGCGAACCGAGCGGCGTACTACCACGCGTTCGCGATGCAGCTCGATGACGCGCAGCCGCTCGTCGGCCGCTTCATCGGTGGCTTCGAAACGCACGGGCAAAGAGAAGGGGTCGAGCCGCAATGGGGTCGCCATCGCGCTTGTGCGATGGCGTGCCCCGGCGCAGCTCGACCCGGCAGCATCCCTGCCGGCTTCCATTTGACGCCTCGAAATTCGCTCCCGCCGGGCTGTTGCCGCCCGGTTGCCGCAACAATGTCAGAGCGCGGTCGCAATCGGCTTAAGAACCCTGGTTAAAAGCCCGTATCGCCTCGCCAATCGAGAGCATGATTGACGAGCCGTTGCCGCGGCCGCTGCAATTGCGCGGTTGAACCGTGCCGCCGGCGGCTCCATCTTGGCCTTGTGTTCGTTTGTGTCTCCACGTAAATCGGCCGCCACATGGCATCATTGCTTGATCAATCCGACCTTACCGACTTCGCCCAACGTCTGGTGACTGCCGCGCGCCGCGCCGGTGCCGATCAGGCCGACGCGCTCGCCGTCCGCTCGATATCGCTTGCGGTCGAGGTGCGCGACGGCGCGGTCGAGGAATCGCAGCGCTCCGAGGGCGACGATCTCGGCTTGCGGGTCATTGTCGGCCGCAAGCAGGCGGTCGTATCGACCAATGATCTTGCCGGCGACGGATTCGAGGCGCTGGCCGAGCGCGCGGTCGCTATGGCGCGCGCGGCACCGGAAGACCGCTTCGCCGGCCTCGCCGATCCACAATTGCTAGCCGACAAATTCCCCGCCCTCGATCTGATCGATCCGGAAATGCCGGACGTCGACATGCTCGAGGCGCGCGCACGCGAGGCGGAAGCCGCCGGGCTCGCCGTGGCCGGCGTCACCAAGTCGGGCGGCGCCTCGGCGTCTGCCGGCATCGGCGGATTGGTCCTGGTGACGAGCCACGGCTTCCAGGGCGCCACCATTGGGTCGCGCCACGGCATCGCCATGACCGCGATTGCCGGTGAAGGCACCGGCATGGAGCGCGACTACGATTTCTCCTCGACGCTGCACGCTGCCGACCTCGAAGGCGCGCAGACGATCGGACGCCGCGCCGGCGAGCGCGCGGTCAAGCGACTCAATCCGCGCAAGGTTGCCACCCGCCGCGTGCCGGTGGTGTTCGATTCGCGGGTCTCCAGTTCGCTGGTTGGGCACCTGGCCGGCGCCGCCAACGGCAGCTCGATCGCGCGCAAGACGAGCTTCCTGCGGGAGAAACTCGGCGAGAAAATTTTCGCCTCGGGCATTGACATCGTCGA
>Ga0335075_10015333_pt1 | contig 11491 bp, 8 predicted proteins | sample Lox_Sample_24_FD_206723 | JGI IMG/M metagenome (GOLD analysis project Ga0335075, IMG submission 206723) | Soil microbial communities from Loxahatchee National Wildlife Refuge, Florida, United States - Lox_Sample_2.4 | ecosystem: Environmental > Terrestrial > Soil > Wetlands | place: USA: Florida...
AGGTCGACGCGCAGGGTCGAGAGAAACTCGCTGGGCTCCTGCATCTCCTGCACCCACTCGATCAAATGGCGCATCCAGACGATTCGTTGGTCGTCCGCCGACGCGGCCTGAGCTTCGCGGCCGCCATCCTTGTATTTCCAATGCGCCGCGACGCCCTGCTCCGCGATGCGGTGCATCTCCTGGGTTCGAATCTGGACTTCGAAGGGCTGCCCGGAATGAATCACCGCCGTGTGCAGCGACTGATACAGGTTCGGCCGCGGCATGGCGATGTAGTCCTTGAACCGGCCCGGCACCGGCCGCCAAATCTGATGAATCACGCCGAGAGCGGCGTAGCAGTTTTTCACGGTGTCTGTGACCACGCGAATGGCCAGGAGGTCATAGACCTGATCGAGATTGCGCTGCTGTTTCTGAATTTTCTGATGCAGCGAATAGAGGCGCTTCACGCGCCCTTGCACCTCGGCTGGGATCCCGTTCTCGACGAGCTTGCCGCGGATCGTGTCCTGCACTTCGAGCATGAATTTGTCGAATACTTTCTGTTTCGACGCGACCTTTTTCTGCAGCTCGAGAAATGCTTCGGGCTCGAGATAGCGGAAGGCCAAATCCTCGAGCTCGCCGCGGATCAAGCCCATGCCGAGACGGTTCGCCACCGGCGCGTAGATATCGAGCGTCTCGCGGGCGATGCGCTGCTGGCGCTCCGGTGCGAGAAATTCGAGGGTGCGCATATTGTGCAGGCGGTCGCCAAGCTTCACCATTACGACGCGAACGTCGTTGACCATCGCCAGCAGCATTTTCCGTACGTTTTCCGCCTGCCGGTCTTCCGGCGCCAGCAGATCGAGCTTGCTGATTTTCGTGACGCCTTCGACGAGCCGCGCAACGTCCGGTCCGAATGACTCCGAGATTTTCTCCAGCGGGATTCTTGTGTCCTCGACCACGTCGTGGAGAAGTGCCGCGCAGATCGACGTGACGTCGAGCTTCATGTCGGCAAGAAGATGCGCCACTTCGAGCGGATGCGAAAGGTAAGGTTCGCCGGAAAGACGGAATTGCGTCTTGTGCTGTTCGGCGGCGAAGTCGTAGGCCCGGCGGAGCAGTTCGATGTCGTCGCCAGGACGATTCTTGCGCACTTTGTCGGTGAGTTCGACGAAGCGCAGATCGACGGTGCGCCGTGCGCCGACACTCATGGAGGTTTTCCCGACCGCGTCCATGGTTTGTATTATAGCTCTCTGCTGCTTGGCGCCCGCCATTTCGGGTACCTTGGTTACCCTTCGTCACTCTCTATGCCGATCGTTTGTTTGCAACGAGTTGCAGCGAGGGCAAATGTCTCAGTTTGAAACCTAGCGAACGTTACGCACCTGGGCTTGCCGCTCATCAAACCAAACGAGCCCTTTGGGGCCGCCTGAGGCTGAAAAAGGCCTTATTCGCACTTGGGGGACGATTCCGATTCTGTATAATTTCAATTAAGGGTTGCGCTATACAACCGATTTGGCGTTTCCGCAGAAGCGCGCCATTCGGTTTTCAGGCGGACCAAATTCGGCGACCAACCACCGGAATGATCGAAGACGTGCCCGAAGTTGGGCATTTGGCAATTGAGGGTGGTGGGGCATCGAGTCAGCCGAGCACGGCGGGCACGCATCTTTCGTTTGCCGGGCCGCATCAAATCGGGTCTTGGGGGCGCTCGTTGCGCTCATTGTGGTCATCATGGTCTTGTGACCGCGGGCCAGCCTGGCCCAGTCCTCCAGGCGGTCAAACAAACTATTGAGGGTGAGCGGATTGCATTTCAGCGGAAGCTTGGAACGAAGACGGAAGGAAGGCCGCGAAACAGGAGGGGCGAAATCCGCGCAAAGCCACTTGCGTATCAGATCCATGAGCACGAGCCCCCGCGTTTCTGCGTTTCGCGCGCGGAGCTGGGTGACCTTGTGCGTTTTAGTGTTCAGCCTTTCGGCGAGTGCTCTCGCTCAATCCACGCAGGCTCCTTTCGCGCCTAACGCGCCGCCGGTCGCAGGCTCGGCCGCGGCGCAGCAGGCCAGCCAGGAGAAACCGGGTAGCATCAGCGGAACCATTGTCTATGAAACGGGAACCGCGATTGCGGGAGCTCACGTAAAACTGACGCGCGCAGGGCAGTCCCTCAGCCCGGAAGTGCTCTCCGGCGACAACGGGCAATTCCTCTTCACCGATATCGCTCCCGGGCCGTTTCAGGTCACCGTTACGGGCGAAGGCTTCCAGACGCAATCCTTCTCCGGCGTGCTGAATCCTGGCGAGACTTTCTTTGTGCCGCAAATCACCATGCCGCTTGCAACAGTGGTGACGGAGGTGAAGGTAAGACCGCCGGAAGAAGTGGCGGAAGCGCAGATCAAGGAACAAGAACAGCAGCGCGTGCTCGGCGTGATTCCGAATTTCTACGTCAGTTACGTTCCCGTCGGCGAGGCCGTTCCGCTGTCGCCGAAACAGAAGTTTGAGCTTGCGTGGAGGTCGTCGGTCGATCCGATTACCTTTGCTGGAATCGCGTTTATCGCAGGATTCGAGCAGGCCGGCGACTCTTATCCCCAATTTGGGCAAGGCATGGAGGGTTACGGGAAGCGCTATGGCGCGTTCTACGCCAACGTTGTGACCGGCACGTTCCTGGGTGACGCCATCATGCCCTCGCTTTTCAAGCAGGATCCGCGCTATTTCTACAGAGGGACCGGCAGCAAGAAATCGCGGCTGCTTCACTCGCTAGGCGCCCCGTTCATCTGCCCCGGGGACAACGGACGCGAGCAGCTCAACTACTCCTATCTCACTGGCAGCTTTGCCGCAGGCGCGATTTCCACGCTGTACTATCCGACGAACAATCATAGCGTAGCGGGAGTGGCGGTTGAGAACGCGCTGATCCGGATCGGCGAAAATTCCATCTCCTCCGTCGCGCAGGAATTTTTTATTCGGAAGTTGACACCGCACCGTCATAACCATCCGTCCTCCGCATCATCCCAGCAATAAACAAAGAGCCGCAAGGCCAAGCGGCCGCCACACTGTACGTCTGCCGAAGAAATCGGGGCCAGGACAGCGCCCCACGGGCAGGAACTCCGAACGCGAAAGATGATTCGCGCGGAATCGTTGTGGCCATATTGCCGGAAGCGTATGATGCGCGGGGCGAGAAGTAGGGATTCGGGGTTCGAGGCCAGGTTTGGGGGGAGACGTGTCACGACTATTGCGGAAAATTGCAGGCGCGGCGGTTGTGGGTGGCGTGATGGCGCTGGCGGCCGTTGCTGTTGCCGTCGCGCAGACGTCGTGGGCGACGCTGAATGAGCCGCCGACGGGTGTTGCGCCTTCCGGAGACGTTCTCCGGCCCGGGCATCTGGGCCGGCAGATCGAGAACGTCGAGCGGACAATGCATTTCTATCACGATCTGATCGGCCTGGAACTGCGCGGCACGCGCGACCAGCCGCGCCCGTTTGGCCACAATCGCGGGCTGCAGGAAGTCGCTGAACTCGTGCAAGGCGTGCCGGACCCGCACGTGCAGGTGAGTCGCGTGGCGCTGCTGCCGATTCCCGGAACTGCTGCCGCGCCGGGCGGCCCTGAAATGACGATCGAGGCGATCGAGATCAAGGGAATCCCCACTCATCCATTCAATCCGCCCATGACCGCGCCCGGCGCGTCGTACTTGAAGCTCATCGTGACAGATCTCGATAAGACGCTCGCACTGCTCAAAGACGAGCGCTTTCCCGTCATTACGCCTGGCGGAAATCCCGTGGAGCTTTCCGGCTGGCCGGGAATGAGCGGCAAAATCCGCGCGGTATTCGTCCGCGACCCCGACGGATATCCCGTCGAGTTGATCGAGGAGACTCCGGCGCCGCCCACAACCGCGGCGCCTGGCAGCAAAGTGATCGGTGCGCGCGTCACGATTGTCGTCGACAACCTCGAAAAAACCGCGAGGCTCTATGAGACCCTCGTCGGACCCGGCCTTCAATTCTGGCTCAATCCATCGCTCATGGGCGACCAAGCCTACGATGACCTGACCGGCACTTCCGGGCAATTCCGTCTGGCCGAAGCGATGGTTCCCGGCTCGCCGGTGGTCATGGAGCTGATCGAATACACGCACCACACGAAGCACTTCGCACGGCCGCACTTTCAGGATCCGGGCGCCGCGCATTTCCTGTTTATGTCGAAGGATGACGACGTCATGATCGAGCGCGTGAAGGCCGCCGGCCTGCATACCACCAGCACGTCCGACGCGCCGGTCTTCATCGCGCCGACGACGCGCATGTTCTTCGTCACCGATCCCCAGGGCTTCTGGCTCGAGTTCATGGACCACGACGTGAAGACAGACCCGGCCGCGAAATAGACGTACCGGCTATTGCGCGACGCCTCGCTATGCGAGCCAACTGCTAATCGAAACGCCGAGATAGGCGACGAAAAGGAACGCGAATAGAAGCGTTAGCAACGCGTGGCCGACGACGAACGCCTTCCCGCTCGGCCAGTCATCATGCTTGTAGTACGTGAAATCGACGATCACGCGCAGCAACCAGTAAACTCCGATGAACGTGGCCAGCGCGACACCGGCACGGCTCCCCAGCAACATTTCATCATGCAGTAACAACGTGAGCGCACCGAACGAAATGATCGTGTAGACGGCGAACGCGCCATGGACCCACATCAATTTGCGATTAAAGGGCGTCAGCTTCGGAAGATCCTTCTTCCATCCCAAGCGGTAGGGCACCTGAAAACTGGCAATCAATACGACGAAATGCCCCGCTCCGGCCAGCCAGAGCGCCAGGCTTAGCCATTCGTGGATTGTTCGCGGCATGCGGCCTCCTTTCACTTACAACCGAATCGCCCGCAGAAACGGGACCATCACGCGCGTCACGAACCACGGGTGAAACAAGCAGCACACAGGACCGAGCGCGACCAGTATTGCCCACAAACGCCCTCGCAGGCCGCGCCCCAGTCCGAGCCGGCGGCCGGTGCGGGAGCGTTCGGCAAGTACGCCAAATCCTTGCAGGAGAAAATATGCCGTGGGCAATCCGTAGCCTGCCCTAGCTGGAATTGAGATCACCAGATCGTGAATCAAGCCCGAGGCTAGGAACGCGCCCAGAGTGCCGATTACGGTTCCGAAGCGCTTTTGCAGCGGCCGAAATACCAGCGCATGCGAGAGCTTCCGAAATCCGAGATTCCATCGCTTGCCCCATAATTCGCTGAGCGATTCCGATTCGAGCGGCCCCTGCATGATGGGTTCCGCGTGGATTCCAGCCCTCTGCCACGCCAACGCAAGCAGCTGAAATGCGCCGAAATGAAGCAACAGCACGAGGCCGAGCATGCCGAGCCAACCGGCAACCAGGAAATGACTCGAGAAGCTTTCGCGGACGCCGGCCGAGATCAGTGCGGCCCCGGCCGCGGTCTTAGCGCTGGCCGCCATCCACTCGTGCGGCTGAATGCGCCGCGGCTCCGCGTGCGTATCGAGGAACTCTTCCGCGTCCATCCCCGGCCACAGCAGCAGGTAGGCGAACGAGCGTTTCCAATGCCCCGGCAATCTCCCGGCAGACGAGTCCCACCAAGTCTGCCACTTACATCCCGTGAAGATCGCCGCCGCGAGCAACCACATGAATGCCCAGGCCGGCAAAGCCGACCGAAGCGTTAGCGCTGCAAGCGGCAGGACAATCAGAGGAATCCACCCAAGCCATCGAAGGTCGCGAATCACGCCCGGTATGGAGCCAAAGTGCCGCGCCGGATCGCGGACACCCAGTGCCGTTTCGCTTTTTGCGGCCGGGTTCATTGCGGACCTCGTGGTTCCGTAAGTTCGCACATGTCAGGACGCGTGAATGACCGCCGCTGCTCCATATGTCGCGGCCAAGAACAACAGCGCCAAAATCATCGCGACGTCGCCCGCACGGTTGGAGCGGCGCACTGCCGAGTCGTAGTAGAAAATCTGCAAAGGGAAGCGGCAGGCCCAGAATACGGCCATCGAGGCAGCGAGAAATCTCCCCAGACCGCGCCCGCTGGCGAGCTCCGCAGCAAAGCCGAAAGTAATAGCGGCGAAGAGCGTCACGATTCCCACGATGTATCCCGAATGCACGACGAAGATTTGCCGGACGATCGGCGCGACCCGCGATAGGTTTTCGCGATAGCTCAATTTTGCCGGAAGCACGAAATTGGCGAACGCGATTGCGATCTGGATAAACCCTGCCAGCCACAGCGCCACGATCAGGATGTGCATTGCCGTCTCCTTCGCCATGTCGATGCTAATTCGCCGGCTCTTTTTGCCGGCCCATTCCGAGCAGCGCGGCCAATTTTCCTCGAAGCTTGGCGACTCCCCGGAGCGTGCTCGCCGGAATGCGCACGACTTCTTCGAACAGGCCCGTCATCGCCGTGAGGAACTCGAGCATGCTCTCGATCCGCTGCCGCGTGTATTTGTCGCCTTCGCCCGTGCCCGTGGCGCTCAGCTCCTCGGCGCATTCGCGCAACACTCGCACCGTGGGATCGATCTCGCGGCGCTTGCGTTCTTCGGCCACGATGCGAAAAATTTCCCACACGTCTTTCACCGACTCGAAATGGTCGCGGCGGTCGCCGAGGACGTGCACCACGCGCACGATGCCCCAGCCCTCGAGCTCGCGTAGGCTCGTGCTGACATTCGAGCGAGCGACCGAAAGCGTGGTAGCGATCTCTTCGGCGTGGATGGGCTTCGGCGAAATGAACAGCAGTGCGTGGACCTGAGCCATGGTGCGGTTGATCCCCCAGCGCGTGCCCATTTCGCCCCAGTGCAGGATGAATTTCTGTGCGACGGGAGTAAGAGTTGGCATAGAATTTCTCTACTTTCTGTATTTTCAGAAATTACAGTATAATACGACATTTTGCAAGTACTTTCTTAACGCCCGCGTAATCCGCTGAATATACAGGGCTTGCAAAAACAGGCCTGCGGCCACTTCTGTGATATAAGCGGTAGTCGCTCGAGGACGACCACCGGAGGACCATGCCCAACACCCAGCGTGAAATATCGTGCTCGGGGGGCGCGTATCAGCTGGCAAGAGCCGTCTCGCACCAGCGAGGAGCCGTTCTGTGGACGCCATCGCACTCGAAAACGTGACCAAGTCGTATGACGGCGTAACCGCGGTCGATGGCGTGAGCCTGCAGGTGCGCGAGGGCGCGATCCTGGGGCTGCTCGGCCCCAACGGCGCCGGAAAAACCAGCACGATCCGGATGGTGATGAACATCCTCGTTCCCGACGAGGGCTCGATCCGCGTGTTTGGCCAGCTTGTGAGCGACGAAACACGGGAATCGATCGGCTACCTGCCGGAAGAGCGCGGCCTCTATCCCCGGATGAAAGTCCTGAACGTGATCGTGTTTCTCGCGGCCCTGCGCGGGCTTTCCGAAGCCGAGGCTGAAAAGCGAGCCCGGGAGTGGCTCGCGCGCTTCGAGCTTAGCGACTGGGCGGACAAGAAAGTGCAGGATCTGTCGAAAGGCATGCAGCAGAAAATTCAGTTCATCTGTGCGGTGCTGCACAAGCCCAGGATCGTGATTCTTGATGAGCCGTTCTCGGGGCTCGATCCGGTGAATGCCGCGACGGTGAAGGATACGATGCTCGAAATGCGCAACCAGGGTTCGACGATCGTTCTTTCGACGCACCGCATGGAGCAGGTGGAAAAATTGTGCGATTCGATCTGCCTGATCGACAAGGGGCACAACGTCCTCGCCGGCGAATTGCGCGCGATAAAGGAGTCTTATGGCAAGAACACGGTGCACATCGAATTCACCGGGCCCGACAGCTTCCTGAGCCTCCCGTCTATCGCAAGCGTCGACCGGTTCGCGGCCGGCGCCGAAGCCAAGCTGAAACCGGGGGCGGACACGCAGGAAATTTTGAAGGCCGCGATGCAGGCGGGCGCGCGAATCAACCGCTTCGAATTGCTCGAACCGTCGCTCAACGACATTTTCATCGAAAAGACCGGACATGCGTAAAACCTGGCTGATCATCAAGCGCGAGTATCTGACCGGCGTCAGGACGAAAGCGTTCATCATCACGACGATTCTTTTGCCGGCACTCGGCGCCGGATTTTTTGCGCTGATTCTGTTTTTGGTGAATAAGCAGCCGAGCCGTACGTTCCGGCTGGCGATCGTCGACGAAGCTGGCGAGATGGCGTCCTCCATTTCGCGAGGCCTCCAAGGGAAACTTCCGGATGGGCAGCCGGAATTCACGATCGTGCAATCGATCGAACTCCCTTCGGCGGTGGAAAGCGTCGAAGAGGATCTGCGGGACCAGATCAATTCGGGCAAACTCGATGCCTATTTGGTCGTGCCGCAGGATTTGAAGCAGCCCGTGGAGCTGCACACGCGGAACTCCGGCAACTTCAGCCTGCTGGGTCCGCTGAGCACGGCGGTAAACCGCGCGATGATTCTCAAGCGCCTGAACGCGCGCGGCATTCACGTGGACGAAAGCGAGATCAGTGGGGCCGCCAATTTGCAGCTCATCAAGGTCGGGAAGACCGGCGAGTCTGTGGAGCGGGGGCAGACCATCGGCGTCGCCATCGCCCTGGTGATTTTGCTTTACGTGTCGCTGGTGGCCTATGGAATCCTGACGATGAGGTCGGTGCTCGAGGAAAAAACGACGCGGACGATGGAGGTCCTGGTTTCTTCGGTGCGGCCCTTCGAGCTGCTCGCGGGAAAAATCATAGGCGTCGCCGGAATGGCGTTCACGCAGCTGTTGATCTGGGGGGGTTGTCTGGCGCTTCTTCTCGGGTATGGTGCGGTGATGTCCGTCAGCGTTGGCTCGGGTTCGCCGCTCTCGAGCATTCGCATACCGGGATCGCTCGTCATCTACGCGGTGATATTTTTCCTGGGCGGCTACTTCTTATATTCGGCGATGTTCGCGGCGATCGGCTCCGCCTGTTCGAGTGAGCAAGACGCGCAGCAGCTGCAGTGGCTGGCGATGGCGCCGCTGGTTTTCACGATGTGCATCTACAGCCTGATCCTGACCGATCCTTCCTCCAGGGTATCGATGATCCTTTCCGAAATTCCGTTTTTCGCTCCGGTGCTGATGCCGTTGCGGCTCTCGCTGCAGTCGCCGCCGTTCTGGCAAATCGGACTCGCGATCGCGCTGTTGTTCTTGACGACCATCGGTGCGATCTACGCCTCCGGAAAAATCTATCGCGTCGGCGTCCTCATGTACGGCAAGCGCCCCACGCTCCCGGAACTCGTCCGTTGGCTTCGGTACTCGTAAACTTTCAGCGCGATGCCTCTTTGCGCTCCTCGCATCCGAGCCTGGTTCTCCCGCATCCCTAATGCGAGCGCTCAATGGATTTCGAGGGCGCGACAGTAGCTCCCGCAGGCGAATGTCCCTTACAATTACGGGCGGGGCGTAAAAGGATACCGATGAACACAGAGCGAATGCGGCAGCTAAATATGCGTTCGGGACTGGGAATCTTCGTCGCGCTTGGCGTGATAGCAACGGCCGCAGCGCTGAGTTTCAGCACTGCGTCAACCGCGCAAACGGCGTTTGGCCCGAGCAATCCGTTCTATGCGGCCAGCACCCTGCCGTTTCAGGCGCCGCCATTCGACAAGATCAAGGATAGCGATTACCGGCCCGCCTTCGAAGCCGGAATGGCGCTGCAGTTGAAAGAGATTCAGGCTATCGCAGACAATCCGGCGCCGCCGACGTTCGAGAATACGATCGTGGCCATGGAAAAAAGCGGCCAGCTGCTCACGCGCGTCGGGAATGCATTCAACGACGTCAGCCAGGCCAACCTGGACGACACGCTCGAGAAGGTGCGGGACATCGAGGCGCCCAAGCTGGCCGCCACCCACGACGCGATCTATCTGAACGCGAAGCTCTTTCAACGAGTCGCGGCCATCTACAAGGAGCGCGAGTCGCTCAAGCTCGATCCCGAATCCTTGCGGCTGCTGGAATTCGATTACAAGCTCTTCGTCCATTCGGGCGCTAACCTCTCGGACGCCGACAAGGCTAAGCTCAAAAAGCTCAACGAGGAGGATTCGACCCTTCAAAGCGTGTTCCAAAACAAGCTGATTGCCGGTGCGAAGGCTGCCGCCTACGTGACCTCCGACAAGGCGGCGCTGGCCGGCTTGAGCGATACACAAATCGCTGCAGCCGCGCAGGACGCCAAGGAACGCAAGGTGAGCGGTTACGTCATTCCCCTGCAGAACACCACGCAACAGCCGAGCCTGAGTTCGCTGTCGAACCGCGCGACCCGCGAAAAGATCTTCGAGAATTCCTGGAATCGCAACGAGCGCGGAGACGCCAACGATACGCGCAGCACGATCGAGCGCCTGGCGCAGATTCGAGCTGAAAAAGCCAAGCTGCTCGGCTTCCCCAATTACGCCGCATGGACGCTGGAAGACCAAATGGCCAAGACGCCGGAGGCCGTGCAGAAATTCGTGCTTGCGCTGGTGCCCGGCTCGACAGGTAAAGCGGCCAGCGAAGCAAAAGACATTCAAGCGATGATCGACCAGCAGAAAGGGGGCTTTCAGCTCCAGCCGTGGGACTGGAATTACTACGCCCAGCAGATTCGCAAGCAGCGCTACGATCTGGACGAAGCGCAAGTGGATCAGTACTTCGAGCTGAACAACGTGCTCGAGAACGGCGTGTTTTACGCAGCGAACCAGCTCTACGGAATCACTTTCAAGGAGCGCAAGGACATTCCCGTCTACAACCCGGACATGCGCGTGTTCGAGGTGTTCGACGCGAACGGCAAGCCGCTGGCGCTATGGTATTGCGATTATTTCAAGCGCGACAACAAGGCCGGCGGCGCGTGGATGGACAATCTGGTCCAGGGATCGAAGCTGATGGGCACGCTGCCGGTTGTCTATAACGTGGCCAACTTCACGAAGCCCGCGCCGGGCCAGCCTGCCCTGCTGAGCTTCGACGACGTCACGACGATGTTCCACGAATTCGGCCACGCGCTACACGCGATGTTTGCCGATACCGAGTATCCGACCCTCGCCGGCACCAACGTGCCCCGCGATTTCGTCGAGTTCCCGTCGCAGTTCAACGAGCATTGGGCCAGCTACCCCGCCGTATTCAATCACTACGCGAAAAACTACAAAACCGGCGCGCCGATGCCGACTGAACTCGCCGCGAAGATTCTCAAGACCAGAACGTTCAATCAGGGCTACGATCTGACGGAAGAGCTGGTGGCGGCGGAACTCGACATGCAATGGCATATGCTGCCGGCAAGCGCGCCGCTCGAGAATTCCGATATCTTTGAAAAAGACTCGCTGGAGAAAACGCATCTGTGGATTCGCGACGTGCCATCGCGCTACCGCTCGACCTACTTCCTGCACATCTGGGCGAATGGTTACGCCGCGGGATACTACGCATACCTGTGGAGCGAGATGCTGGACGACAATGCGTTCCAATGGTTCGAAGACCACGGCGGGATGACGCGCGCAAACGGCGACCGCTTTCGCCGGATGGTGCTCTCGCGCGGCAATACCGAAGATCTAGCTAAGATGTACGCTGCGTGGCTGGGCGCGCAGCCGGCCATTGAGCCGATGCTGAAATATCGCGGGCTCGCGC
>Ga0335075_10015334_pt1 | contig 11491 bp, 6 predicted proteins | sample Lox_Sample_24_FD_206723 | JGI IMG/M metagenome (GOLD analysis project Ga0335075, IMG submission 206723) | Soil microbial communities from Loxahatchee National Wildlife Refuge, Florida, United States - Lox_Sample_2.4 | ecosystem: Environmental > Terrestrial > Soil > Wetlands | place: USA: Florida...
CCTCCTTGTTGCCGGGCGAAGGGTTGTTATTCAGCTCCGAGCCATTCCGGCCGGTGTAGTCCAGCCACCAGTTGATACGCTCGAGGAGCTTCTCGGCTACCGCCGGGCTCACCGCGCGACGCGTCAGCAGGTGCTCGGCACCATAGATTTCCGGCGTTTCGCTCAAGACTGCGGTGCCGCCCTGGGCGACAAGCAGATCCATGGCGCAGCCGAGAGCTGGGTTGGCTGAAATACCCGAGTAGCCGTCCGAACCACCGCACTGCAGCCCCACGCGGACATGCGACAACGGCTGCATCGACCGTCGGCAGGCATCCACCTCATCGAGCATCCCCGCGATCGCTTCGCAGCCCGCCTCGATGGCCTTGCGTGTGCCGCCGGCGTTCTGAATGGTGAGTGTCCGCAGTACTGGGCCCTCCTTGAGCCCGTACTCTTCGACGATCCGCTGCACCTGGGCGTGCTCGCACCCGAGGCCAATCATCAGCACCCCGCCGACGTTGGGGTTGCGGGCATACCCCTGCAACGTCCGGGTCAGCAGCCGATAACCCTCCCCCTGCGTGTTGATGGCGCAGCCGCTACCGTGCGTCAGGGGAACGACACCGTCGATGTGCTCGCGCCCGCGCAAGCCGTCGCTGCGCCCGAAGTGCTCGGCGATATAGCGGGATACGGTCGCGGAGCAATTCACGGAGCTGATGATGGCGATGTAATTTCGGGTCCCAACGTGGCGGTCCGCCCGCAGGTACCCCGCGAACGTGCGCCGCTCCGCCTCCCGCGGTGCCGAAGCTGCCGCGCCGTAGCCGGTGAAGTCTCGCTGTTGGAGATCGCCACGCATCGACAGGTTGTGAAGATGCACGTGCTCGCCGGCGCAGATCGCGGTGGAAGCGACACCAATGGGTTGACCGTACTTGACGACCACGCTCCCGGCGGAAATATCGGCGAGAGCGACTTTGTGTCCACGCGGAATGGCCTGGCGAGCGGTCACATCGGCCTCGCCCAGCGCCTCACCGGAGGCTATATCCGAGCGCGCAACTCCCACGTTATCGATGCGGCTCAACCGGATCACCGAGCTCACGCTTCCGAGCGACGAAGATGGCATCAGGCAAGTGTATCGGCTATTGCACGCACTGTCCATACGCGCTACCGTGACTCATTCTACCCTGGAGACACACTTGCGAAGCCAGACGACGCCCTCCGTTTTCAAGCGCCTGTTTCTGCCGGGATTCGCCTTCAAGGCCGTGGTCATCGGCGGCGGCTACGCGACCGGGCGCGAGCTGGCTCAGTACTTTCTGCCGAGCGGCCCGCGCGGCGGTCTACTCGGCATGCTGCTCGCGATGGCTCTCTGGAGCCTCATCTGCATCGTGACATTCCTCTTTGCGCGCTCGACCGGTAGTCGCGACTACGGCGCGTTCTTTCGCCACCTGCTTGGTCCCGCGTGGTTTCTGTTCGACACCGCCTACACCTGTGCGGTCATCGTCGGCCTGTCGGTATTCGGAGCGGCGGCTGGCGCGATCGTGACGGCGCTTTTCGGCTGGCCGGAGATCGTCGGTACTCTCGGACTCATCGCGGGAATCGCGGCCATCGCCGCCTTCGGCAGCGACTCCGTCGAGCGGCTGTTCAAGTACGCGACCTACTTTCTCTACGGCGTCTACGCGCTGTTCTTCGCGCTCACTTTCCTCAAGTCGTTTGGCCGGATCGAGGCGAGTTTTTCGACTCCATACCCGATGACTCACTGGGCAACCGGCGGCGCCACGTATGCCGCATACAACGCCGTCGGGGCGGTCGTCATTCTGCCGGTGCTTCGGCACCTGACCAGCACCAAGGACGCCGTGATATCCGGGTTGATAGCCGGGCCGCTCGCGATGCTGCCTGCGGTGCTCTTTTTCATCTGCCTAGCCGCTTATTATCCTAATATCGATGCCACCGTGCTGCCGTCGGACTACGTATTGAGGCGCCTGAACGTCCCGGTCTTCCATTTCGTCTTTCAGCTCATGATCCTTGCGGCACTGCTCGAGAGCGGCACCAGCCTGGTGCACGCCGTCAATGAGAGAGTCGCCGGCATCCTTCGCGCACGCGGACACGCACTCTCGGTTGCGGCCAGGCTATGGATCTCGGGAGGCATGCTCGTCGTTTCGATTTTCATCGCGGCCCGCTTTGGTCTGGTAACTCTCATCGCGCGGGGCTATCGCGCGCTGGCCTATGTCTTTCTCGCGGTCTACGTGGCCCCGCTGCTGACGTATGGCCTCTGGTCGTTTATTCGCAGCCGCCGCGCCGCCATCAAGCGCGACGAGCTGTCAGCCTATTTTCCGAAAGGCCCGTGAGCGCTACCGAGAGGCTGGTCGCTGGCGGGCTTGGTGAGCCCCAGCCTGGCGTAGACCTCGGCGGGTACATCGCGCGGATTCTTGTAGATCGTGTAGCGGCACTTCGCGTTCGCGCGATGCGGATAGCTCGGCGGATCCACCACCCGCACCGGATAGCCGAAGGCCTGGGCTGGAAGTTTTTCAGTCAGCACGCAGCAATGAGCGCAGTAAGTGCAGATGCCCGGCTTGTTGAAGGCGAACTCGTGCGATCCCTGGATCGCCTTGAAGCCGTAGGGTGGCTCCATGCGCGCTCCGGTGCCATCGAGCGGCTCACCGCGATAGGAGCGTCCACCGCTGCCGCAGGGGTCAAAGGAGAGCTCCACCCGGTCGGGGAACTCGCGAAACTCCACATCTCCTTCGCGTCCGGGCCCGCAGAGATGTCCGTGCATGGCCTCGAAGCTCAGGAATACCAGCAAGCGGAAGCTTTCCCGCCAATCGTGCCTGGAGAGATCGAACCGCGCGTATCTCGTGTTGAACCAATCGCCGACCAGGTGGTTTTCCCACATGTCGCCGATGGCGATCTCGCCACAGCGGGTCATCACCTCATCGAAAAAGCCCATCAAGAGGTCCACATCGAGATCGTGGCTCAGTCTCCAGGACTCTTTCGCGTCCGCCAGCGCCTGCAGCAACGACTCCGTCGACTGCCCTGTCCCACCGGATGATCCCAGCGCGGCGAGCAGCGAGTCCTTCCGCTCGACGTACTTCCTCCACCCCGCGTCGCGATCCCAGGGCGGCTGGCCCGGCAGAGCAATGATGCGGGCGAGTCGGATCGCGAGCTGCTCAATTTCCCCGTCCGACATGCCTCGACCGAGCAGGAACCGGCGCGTGTGTCCCAGCCACTGATCGTACAGCCGGTGACAGACGAGCGCCTCCTCGTGAAAATATTCGAGGAGAGATCGTGAGCCCCCGAAGTTGCCCGCTTTCAGGCTCTCCAGAATGCGCCGATAGGTGCTGGTCCCGAGCTCACCCCAAGGCTCCTGGCGGACGACCCGGCCGAGTGCTTCGTCGAGTTGTAAAGTCATCTCATTGTTCCCCACGCGCCACTCTGACGCTCAGGACTCCGAGCTCGTTCGTAAGGCGCCCGCTCGCTAGCACGGGCTACAACGCCGACCTCGAGTGCGACCCGAACACCGGTGGGAGCGATTGTGACGCGTCGCGCCAACCGTACGCTTTTCGCCATGTGAGCTTCCTCATGCACCGTTCAAAACTGCCCGGCGAATGCGCGCTTCAAGGCCCGCATCTTAGTCGCGGTAAAGCTTCTCGCAAGCTCCGTCGACGGGGCAAAAATATCGAATCCGTGGAACGCGCCGGGCACCACCATCACCTCCGTGCGAATACCCGCATCGACCAGGCGCTCGGCGTACTCGACATCCTCATCGCAGAAGAGGTCGATCGAGCCCACGCCGATGAACGTCGGGGGCAACCCCGCCAGACTCTTGCGGCGCGCCGGCACCGCGGCCGCCGGCACCGTCGCCGTCCCGGGCTCTTGTCCAAGAAAGCACCGCCACCCGAGCCGGTTATCCTCGGCTGTCCAGGCGAGCGTGCCGACGTTTTTCGGCGGCTGCCTCGAACTGCCCGTGCGATCATCGAGCATCGGATAAATGAGCGCCTGGAAGGCGACCGGCACTTCACCGCGGTCGCGCGCCGTCAGCGCCAGGAGCGCCGCATGCCCTCCGCCCGCGCTCTCGCCCATCACTGCAATTCGAGCCGGATCGACGCCGAGCTCACTGGCATGCTGATATACCCAGCGCAGTGCGGCGTAGTTGTCCTCAACCGATCCCTTGTATGTGATTTGCGGCGCGAGACGATATTCGACCGTCGCCACGAAACAATCGAGCTCGGCCGCCCAATCCTGCACGTCGGGAACGGAAGCTCTCGCCGTGCCCAGAAAGTAGCCGCCGCCATGCGTATGAACGATCGCGGGTCGCGACGCACCGGGCTTGGCGTTGACCAGGTAGACGGCAACAGGCGGTGCTCCCCCCGGCACCGGGATCCGTTTCTCGACCACCGGCACATCCGTCTTGAATACGACTTTTTGCTTTTCCTGCTGCACCTGGGCCTCGTAAACGCCCTGCAACGTGAAGCTGGCGCTTCCGAATTTCCGGGCATACGGCCGTAGCTGCGGATTGACGAAGGAAAGATCGTTATGCGCATCACTGCCGCTTCGCGCCGCCGCACCTGCTCTACCGCCGGCCAACATGCCGAGCGCGGCAAGCCCCAGGTTACTGCCAAACTGCCGTCTGCTCAGAACCATTGCGTGCACCTCGAGCCTATGAAGCTCTCAAGCGGCATGGAATCCCTTCAGAGCCGAAACCAACGCGGTAACTCCCATCCGGATCGGGTTGACGCCCGGCTCGAGCCGCAAAGCCGAACGGATCGAGTGCTCGACCTTGCCCTGCTGTCGCCGATCGGATGCAGGCGGCAAGTTTCTCGCTCAGCTTCAGCCGCTCGCCCTTTTTACCACGACGGGGCCTTTTTGTCCTTCAGAATTCCCGAACTTATCACGCTAAGGTATTGCGCAAACGATTAACACCATCGGGGTCACTCGCACCGATACCGTGGTTGGATACAACCTGAGACTTCACGCGACGCTTTATCATGACATGACTTTGCAGAGCCCGCGCAGGCGGCCGCACGAGCGCCCGCGCCAGCTCCGACACCGCGTAGGGCCTGCTCTCACCGGAAAGAGGCTCCAGTACCTCCGGTCTCCGCTCAAGGCGGGAGCCTGGTCGCTATCATCACCCTTGGACGCCATCGCTTTCCTCTCTGCGGCCTTTCAATTGAAGTATGAGCCTGGAGCGGGGTAGGCTCTGAGGCGATGAAGAACCGATCGATTATCTCAGCTGGCGGAAAAAACCGACACCACCAAGGCAGTACGCCCACGGGGGTTTACGATCCATGAATCGCCGGGAGTTGATTCGCAACGTTGGAATGCTTATGGCCTGGGCGGCGCATCGGGGAGGTGCGCGCGCCGCCGGGTCCTCAAACGACCATGTGTCGCGGAAAGCAGTCAATGGCGCACGGATCGAGGCAGATGACGCGCGGCCGTGGGTCTACGGCTTCTGGATCGACGGCAATGTCAGCAAGGAAGGAATCACGGCCGACCTGGAGGCAATGAAGGACGCCGGCATCGGTGGATTCCTACTCTTCGACGGGGGGCTTGGAATGCCGCCCGGCCCGTGTCGCTTCATGTCGGGTCTGTGGCAGGAGCAGTTTCGGCACATGGTCGCTGAAGCGGGTCGGCTCGGATTGCAGATCGATTTGAACGACGACCCCGGTTGGGCCGGAAGTGCCGGGCCATGGATTACACCGGAGTTCGCCTCGCAAGTCGTGGTGTACAGCCAGACGGTGCTCGAAGGACCGTCGGCGTTCCGCAGCACGTTACGCAAGCCGGATGGCATCCGGTATGGCCACTACAGGGACATCGTTGCTTTGGCCCTCGAGCTACCCGGAGAGATGCCAGGCTACCGGATCGAGGCGTTCAATTCGTCCAAGTCCTTCGCCGGCGGAATGGACTTCGAGGGCGTGACGCCGTGGCCGCGGTTTATCCCGAGCCGGGCAGATTGGCCTGAGATTCCCGAGGGGCAGCGGCTGGCGAGCCGCACGACGCACGACGTGAGCGCGCACCTGCACGGGGACGCGCTGCACTGGACCGTACCTGCCGGCCGCTGGCTGGTCCTGCGGCTCGGCCAAACGGTGGCCAATGGCGGGTCGCGGGCCGCGCAAGGCAAGAGCCTGGAATGCGACAAGATGAGCAAGGCAGCGCTCGATCTGCAGTTCGCCGCATACGTGGGGAAGCTCGTGGACACTCCGCCCCCGCAGGAGGGACGCGTCATCGTCTCGACGCACATCGATAGCTGGGAGGCAGGGTCCGGAAACTGGACGGCGGGGTTTCGGGAGGAATTTCAGCGACGGCGCGGCTACGATCCGCTGCCCTACATGGCTGCGTTGGCTGGCTTCGTGGTGGACTCTCTGGAGGCTTCGGAGCGGTTTCTGTGGGACTGGCGTGAGACCGTGGCCCAACTCTTACTGGAGAACTACGCCGAGCACATGGTTGAGTTGGCCCACACTCGCGGCATTCGTTTGTCGCTCGAAGGATACGACGGTACCTGCGATGATTTGCGTTACTCGGGACGAGCTGACGAGCCCATGGGGGAATTCTGGCGCAGCTGCTACAGTGGGCTGCCGTTAGGCGACACGTGCGAGACTGCTGCATCGGCAGCGCATGTATATGGCAAGCCCATCGCTGGTGCGGAGTCGTACACCGCAGAGCGAGGAGATTTTCTCGACCATCCGGCAACGCTGAAACCATTTGCCGACTGGGCTCTTTGCGTCGGCATCAATCGGTTCGATCTGTCGGAATGGGTCTTCCAACCGTGGCTGAACGTCGCTCCCGGCCTCGCGTTCGGAAGTTTCGGCACGCCGTTCGGGCGCACCCTGACATGGTGGCCCCAATCAAGACCGTGGCACGAGTATTTGGGACGATGTCAGGAGCTCCTCAGGGGAGGACATTTCGTTGCCGATGTATGCTTTGTCGCATCGGAAGGCGCGCCGTACCGATTTGCACCCCCGATTCCGGCGACGGTACGCGGCGTGGTGCCCTGTCGCCCCGGGCACAACTTCGATGGCTGTCCGGCGGAGCTGGTGATAGATCAGATGAATGTCGAGGGCGATGAAGTGGTGTTGCCATCCGGCATGCGCTACCGGCTGCTGGTGCTTCCCACTTACGATGCGCAGCAGCAACCGGTGATCCGGCTCATGGACATCGCGGATTACGCTTACAAGGCGATGCCGATGCCGAAGGTGACGACCATGACGCCGACTCTGCTGCGGCGCGTGAAGATGCTGGTCGAGCAGGGGGCAACCGTCCTCGGCTGGCGCCCGCTCAAATCACCGAGCCTCTCCGGCTACCCGGGATGCGATTCCGAAGTGCAGAGCCTCGCCGACGAATTGTGGGGTAAAGACGGGGGGAAGAATGGGATTGGCGTGCGACACGTCGGCCGGGGACGCGTGTACTGGGGCGTAACACCCGAGGAGATCTTCGCGAAACAAGGCATTCCGCCCGACTTTGCGTGCTCGCCGAATCTCGAAGGAATGCTCAACTACACGCATCGCAGAGGAGACGACGGAACGGACATCTATTTCATCGCCAACAAGAGCGGCACCTCCATCGAGGGAGCCGTTTCGCTACGGGTGGTGGGAAGGGAGCCCGAAGTCGTGTGGCCGCAGACCGGTGACAGCGCGCCGCTGTCATGCTTCTCGTCGGGGTCCGGAGTAACCGATGTTCCCATCACGCTCGGGGCAAACGAGTCGATATTTCTGCTCTTCAAGCGCAAGGTGAGCCTGGAGCCCGTGGTGGCGGCCCTCCGCGACGGTGAGGAACTGTGGCCGAGCGGAAGATTCGTGATCCCGCCAGTCGATCCCCGGGACGATAGCTTCATCATGGCCACGTGGGTTGATCCAGACTGGGATAGGTGGGTCCCGGTTCCGCTACCGGTAGAACGTGACGGCCGCCTCACCTATGGGACGAGCAGGGAGACTGCCGGCCGCGGAGGCTACACCTTCACTTCGCCGGGGCAGGGGCGCGCGGGCTTCACGGCCGGACCCAATGGGATCGTTGTATTCCGTTATGCCGAAGACGGCCGGGTCGAGCCACTGCTGGCTCATGAGGCCGCGATCAGTCAGCCCACTCATGTCGGTGTCCTGTACGAAGACAGGGTGCCGCGACTATTCATGAATGGCGTCTTGGTCAAGACCGGTCCCCGAGCGGACCCGGGTTTGCGCGGGAGGAGCGGCTGGGAAGACCGGCGTCCGTTCGCGGGCGAGCTCGCGGCGGTCCAGCAGTTCGAGGATATGCTGGCGGCGGCCGGATACCAGGAGTCAAATAAGGAGCGGAGCCGGCTGCCGGCTCTCGACTTCCTGCATGGCCTGATCTGGACGCCCGGAACCTACCAGCTCAGAACCGCTTCCGGGAGGGCACGAAGTCTGCAGGTAGTGCTGCCGCCGCCTACGGCGATAGAGGGACCCTGGAGCGTCGAGTTCGATGTCGACTGGGGCGGGCCTGGAATCGTAATGTTCGAGCAACTCGACGACTGGTCGAAGCGACAGGAGCCTGGGATCCGCTACTACTCCGGCGTCGCCCGTTACCGCAAGCGGTTTCCGTTCCAGCGCACCGCCGCCCGCGGTGTGCGCGTCCATCTCGATCTCGGGCGGGTCGCGGACCTCGCCGAGGTGATTCTCAACGGAGCCGAGCTCGGCGTGCTCTGGCATCCGCCATATCGGCTCGATGTGACCGAACATCTGCGAGCTGAGAACGAGCTCGAGGTGAAAGTCACCAACCGATGGGTCAACCGCTTGATCGGTGACGCGCATCTTGGCGAGGACGCCCGTTATAACGCGCGGGGCGCCGTCGAGCAGTGGCCGGATTGGCTAGTGTCCGGCAAGCGAAGTCCGACGGGCCGGTATACATTCACGAGCCAGCGGATGTACCGCAAGACCGATCCGTTGGTCGTTTCGGGTATGCTCGGACCGGTCAGCCTACGATGTGCCCATTCCTTGGGATGACTATCAATGCGCCTGACGTTGAACGATGCGCCCGACGTCCGCTGAAAGACGAACCCAGACAGGACCTATGCTTGACAGCCTTGTTCCAACTAATGCGGCCTAAGTTTATCAGTGGGAGGCCCGATGCCTCGAATCTTGTCCCTGAAGACCTACGATCTGCGATTCCCAACGTCGAGATTCCTCGATGGCTCGGACGCAATGAACCCCGATCCGGATTACTCCGCGGCGTACGTCATTCTCGAGACGGACGACCCGCACGGACTCTGCGGACACGGATTCACTTTCACGATCGGCCGCGGCAACGAGCTTTGTGTCGCGGCGATAGAAGCGTTCAGACCCTTCGTTCAAGGCCTCGCGCTCGGGGATATCGTCGCCAACATGGGCCGCTTCTGGCGATCGCTGGCCGGCGACAGTCAGCTACGCTGGGTGGGCCCGGAGAAGGGCGTGATTCATCTCGCCCTTGCCGCGGTGATCAATGCGGTCTGGGACATGTGGGCCAAATCCGCCGGCAAGCCAGTCTGGAAGCTGGTCGCCGATATGTCGCCCGAACAGATCGTCTCACTCCTCGACTTCCGCCACATCCAGGACGTGCTGACACCGGATGACGCACTGGAGATGTTGCATCGCCAAGCTTCCAGCCGCGAGGCGCGCGAGCAGGAGTTGGTCGCGCAGGGTTATCCGGCCTACACAACCTCGGCCGGCTGGCTCGGTTACAGCGATGAGAAGCTGCGGCGCCTGTGCCGCGAAGGGCTTGCGCAGGGATGGGAGCACTTCAAGATCAAGGTCGGGGGCAGTCTCGATGACGACCTTCGCCGCTGCGGCATCGTCCGCGAGGAAATCGGTCCGCGACGCCGCTTGATGATCGATGCCAATCAGGTCTGGGAGGTCGGACAGGCCATCGATTGGGTCAAAGCCCTCGCAGGATTCGATCCGTGGTGGATCGAAGAGCCGCTGAGCCCCGATGATATCCTGGGGCATGCTGCGGTCGCGCGAGCCGTTCAGCCCATTCGCGTCGCCACCGGCGAGCATGCGCACAATCGCGTCATTTTCAAGCAGCTCCTGACGAGCGACGCCATTGCCGTCGCTCAACCGGACCTCTGCCGTCTCGGCGGCTTGAATGAGGCGCTCGCCGTGCTGCTGCTCGCCGCGAAATTCGGCAAACCCGTGTGTCCGCACGCCGGCGGCGTCGGGCTGTGCGAATACGCGCAACATCTTTCCATGATCGATTTCGTCGCGGTCAGCGGAAAATTCGACCAGGCGATGACCGAGCATGCGAGCCACCTGCACGAGCATTTCATCAATCCGATCGAGATCGAGCGCGGGCGCTATCGCGTGCCGCGAGCTCCGGGATTCAGTGCGCAGATCAAGGAACGCTCGATCGAAGAGCACATCCACAGGGCAACCAATGCCTAATGGACGAGGTCGCCTCCGTACGCGGCTTCGGACCCATCAAGCAGGCTGCGATGTTCGTCTATGCAAGATGAACCCTGGCGCAATGACCCGGAGACGCACCGGGCCTCACATCGTCCAACCTCCATCGATCACATGCAGCGCACCCGTCGTAAAGGCCGACTCGTCGCTCGCCAGGTAGACGGCAAGCGCCGCGACTTCCTCCGGGGATCCGAGACGTCCCATCGGTTGGCGTGAGATGAAAGCTTTCCGAGCCGTTTCCTCATCCCCCAGATCGCGAAGCCGCTGTCCCAGCGAAGGCGTGTCGATTGTCCCCGGACAGATCGCATTGCAACGAATGCCACGGGTCACGAAATCCGCGGCCACGGATTTGGTCAGCCCGATGACCCCAGCCTTCGCGGCCGAATAGGCAAATCTCGAGGGGACTCCACGGACGCTCGAGGCGACCGAGGCCACATTGATGATCGAGCCCCCGCCGTTCGCGAGCATGCCCGGGAGCCAAGCGCGGATCACGCGCATCATCCCCGTGAGATTGACCGTCATGGACTTGGACCAATCATTCTCGCTGCAATCGAGGATTGTGCCGTTGTGTACGAAACCCGCCGCGTTGACGAGTACGTCGATCCTGGGGTAGCGCCGACAGAGGACTTCGATGGCCGCGTCATCGGTCACATCGAGCAGTTCCGCGGTAATTGCGGAATTGGCATCGCTCAGCGCACGCAGATTCGCGGCGTCGATATCGGTCGCGATCACCCGCGCGCCTTCACGCGCAAAAGCCAATGCCGTCGCGCGACCAATCCCGGCCGCGGCCGCAGTGATCAACGCCATTTTATCTGCGAGACGCATGGGTTCGTTCCTCTAGTGTGTCACCCTGCCGCGTCTATCCGTTAGTCCATTGCAAGCATTCCAATAGCACGCTTTTTACCGGAGGCGCGCTTCGCGCCCCGACTCCTGCCGGAACGAGTGCCTGACTGAGTGCCCGTGTCAACACCCATACCAGGAGATCTCAATCCAGCATGTGAGGTTTAGCAAAAAGGAGGTGTTCGGCATGATATCGCGCCATATAATGAACACAGCTCCACTGTCGTCGTTCCGACAAGGACCGGTTGGCCAAACAGCTTTACACCGTGGGCACACCGATCCTTACGTCGGACTCTGGCAAG
>Ga0335075_10015335_pt1 | contig 11491 bp, 10 predicted proteins | sample Lox_Sample_24_FD_206723 | JGI IMG/M metagenome (GOLD analysis project Ga0335075, IMG submission 206723) | Soil microbial communities from Loxahatchee National Wildlife Refuge, Florida, United States - Lox_Sample_2.4 | ecosystem: Environmental > Terrestrial > Soil > Wetlands | place: USA...
CCTCCCCGGGGTTGGGGCGGGGGGGGTGGGCCCCCCCCCCGCGCGCGGCCGGGGGGGGGCGCCCCCCCAACCCCGCTCGCCAGGAGTTTTTGTCCGTCGGCTCTTTCCAACTTTGCCGATACTTGTTCTAATAAGCATTGTCCCGCCCGCGTTGACCCACCCCGGCCCGGAAGGATACCTACCGTGACCGTCTCGCCTCCTCATCGCCACACCATTGGCATCAGCCGTCGTGAATTGCTGCAAGTCGGCTACACCGGCCTGCTGGGAATCAGTCTGCCGTCCTTGCTGGCACAGCAGGCCCAATCCGCCGGGGCGCACAAAGCTACGCGGAAAAGGAAGTCCGTCATCCTTGTTTTCCTGACGGGCGCGCCCAGCCATCTCGACACCTTCGATCTGAAACCCGACGCGCCGCCCGAGCTGCGCGGTGAGTTCAAGCATATCGCCGCGAAGACGCCGGGATTGTTGGTATCCGAGCATTTGCCGAGGCTTGCCGCTCGATCCGACAAGTATGCCGTCGTTCGCTCCATGGCCCATCGCGAGAACAATCACCTTGTCGCCACACACCACGTTCTGACGGGATATCAACAGCCGGGCGCGTTCTTCGACAAGGTCGCCTCGCGCGACGATTGGCCGTGCTATTCCTCCGGCCTGAATTATCTGCGGCCGCGCGAGGACGGCATTCCCAGCGGCGTCAATCTGCCGACGTTCCTCATGGAAGGACCGTTGACCTGGCCGGGACAGCACGCCGGCTTCCTCGGACCCAAGTACGATCCCTGGCAGATCACTCGCGACCCCAATGCTGCCGAGTTCCACGTCGATAGCGTGCGTCTGGCTCCCGGACTGGAAATCGAACGGCTGCGAGATCGCCGCGCTTTGCTTGAAGAGGTCGATCGCCAGCGGAAGCAGTTTGACGCATTGGCCGAGTGCCGGCGCCTGGCCGATCAGCAGGAGCTGGCGTTCTCGATCCTGACTTCGGGCAAGCTCGCCCGCGCTTTCGAGCTGGAGCACGAGCCGGCCTCCGTCCGCGACCGCTATGGCCGGCACAGCTTCGGACAATCGCTGCTGTTGGCTCGGCGTCTGGTGCAGGCGGGCGTGCCGGTCGTGCAGGCCAACATGGGCCGCGTGCAAAATTGGGACAATCACAGTAACATTTTCCCGACCTTGAAGAAGCGCCTGCTGCCGCCGCTGGACCAGGCTGTCGCCGCCTTGCTCGACGATCTGGACGCGACCGGCCTGCTCGACGAGACGCTGGTGCTGATGGTGGGCGAGTTCGGGCGAACGCCGAAGATTAACAACGCCGGCCGCGATCACTGGGCGCCGTGCTTCTTCGCGCTGTTCGCCGGCGCCGGTGTCCGCGGCGGACAGATCATCGGCAAGTCGGACAAGATCGGCGCCTACCCGGCGACGACGCCGTACTCCCCGGACGATCTCGGCGCCACGGTTTATCACGTCCTCGGTGTCGATCCTGCTTCGGAAGTGCGCGACCGGCAAAATCGTCCGGTGCAGCTCAACCGCGGCGAGGTAATGGAGGCGCTTTTCACGGGCTAAGAACAGTTCTGAGTTCTGAGTTCTGAGTTCTGAGCAAAGGAAGATTGCTCTTCTCTTTTACTCAGAACTCAGAACTCAGAACTCAGAACTTTCACGGGCCGCATGCACTTCCTGGATTTGACGCTGTCGTCACTGGCGGAGAACCTTGCGCTTGACGAGGCGCTGTTGCTAGCGGCGGAGTCCGGCAACGGCGGCGAAGTGCTGCGCTTCTGGGAATGGCCGGGGCCTGCGATTGTACTCGGGGCGGGTGGCCGGATTGCCGACGATGTGGACGAGGCCGCGTGTCTCGCGGATGGCGTGTCTCTCTCGCGCCGCTCCAGCGGCGGAGGCACTATCCTACTCGGCCGCGGCTGTCTCCTCTATACTCTCATCCTCAGCTACGAGCGCGCCCCAGCCTTGCGTGAGATATCCCCCTCCTATCGCTTCATCCTCGGACAGATCGGTCAAACGCTGACGGACGGCGACGGTCGCCTTGAGCAGGCCGGCATCAGCGATTTGGTCTGCGCCGGCCGCAAGGTTTCCGGCACCGCCCAGCAGCGCAAGCGCTCGTTCTTGCTGCACCACGGCACGCTGCTTTATGACATGGACCTGTCACTCGTCCCGCGCTATCTCCGGGAGCCACCGCGGCAGCCGGACTATCGTGTCGGCCGACCGCATCTAGCTTTCGTGGGCAACCTACCGCTGTCCGGCGATACGATCAAACAGCAGCTGCGGCGCATCTGGGACGCGAATGCCCCTCTGATCACTTGGCCGACGGACGCGGTACGGCAGCTCGTGACGGAGAAATACACGCAAGACGACTGGATCCGGAGGCGGTGACAAGTCCTTACCCGAGCCGCGCGCGCAGCTCAGACCTCGCTGTGGACGCGCATCTCCTGACGCAGACATTGCAGACTGCGGCACACCAATTTGCGGGCCGCTTCCGGCGAGCGCTGCAAACGATTGCCGATTTCTGAGAAGGAGCAGCGCTCCCCATAGCGGAGCTGGAGCACCCAGCGATAGGTGGTCGGTAAATGCTGAAGGGCTGTCTCCAACGCGAGGCACTGTTCCTGCGCAATGAGCTGCTCGCAGACGGTCCACGCTTTCCCACGGGCCGAGCCGGCAATGAGAAAGTTAGCCAGCTGATCCAACAGGCGCACTTCCTGCGATAGAGAACGGCAACACATCTGGAAATAGCGGCTGAGGTCGGCGAGATTGTGCCGCAAGATGCCGCGCAGCCAGCCGAGCAGCTCCTGCTCCGTTTCGCCGCGAAAGACCGTGAAATCGCGGGTCGCCTCGATGAACGTTTCCTGAACTATGTCCGCCGCATCGACCTTCGCCCGCAGCGCCGCGGCCATCTCCTGACGAGCGACTGTCAGCAGATAGCCCCGGCAAGCCTGAAATAGCTGCCCCAGCGCCTCGGCCGAACCGCAACGGGCGTCGTGTAGTAACTCGGTAAGCAGAGTAATGCGCGGGACCGCAGCCGAACGAATCATTTCCATCCTCGAGAGGCGACGCCGGGCGAGGAGGAAGCTCCATTCATTTACCCTCCCTTGGCGAATGGATCGCTCCTTCTCATGGCAAATCGCGCGCCGGATTGCCTACGGACGTGGCGGCTGTTTACGGATGTGGAAGGAACGGGGCAGAGTTCTGGGAAGATAGGGAAAAGGAGAAAAATGCGTCCGGTTTGACGGATTGGCTCGCCAGGACCATTAGAGAGGTTTCTTCACGTGAAGGAGCCAACCATGTTCGAGTTTGTAAACTTTGTTTTTCTCGGGCCGGGGAGGAAATGTGATGCTCACGAAATGGTTCGGACGGCGCGCGTCTCACTCGCGCTCCAGGTCGAGAGATTGTTCGTTTCGACCGTGGTTGGAGTTCCTGGAGGAACGCAATGCGCCCTCGGCGATGGCTGCTGCTCCTGCTCCTCCTGGACCGCCGCCTCCTGGACCTCCTGGCCCTCCTGCCCCTACGCCGCCTCCCGGTCCTCCAGGACCGCCGCCGCCTCCCTCCCAGATCAACACGGTCGATTCGTACAATACGACGATTACGAACTCTTTCAATACGTCGATCAACAACATCACCGTCAATCAGTACCTGACGGTGGCCGGCTCGTCGGCGTCGGTCACACAACAAGCGCTGAGCACCACGGCGGGCGCTGCCGCGCAGATCAATACACAGGCGTTGCTTTCGCTTGTAACCGATGAGGCCAAGCTGGCCGTGGATACCTACTTGGCGATCTTGTCTGGCCCCGCGAATAACGCTGCTCTGACGCAGGACATGCACCTGCTCCAGTACGACATTCAAATGAATCCGCTGGAGGCAACGGCGGCTGGACAGGCCGTCGGTTTTCTCACCTTTGACCTGGTCCTGGACGCGATGGTTACCGCCAATAGCGGCGCCAGCATCTGAGCGCGGAATGAACCGGCAGCAAGCTGTCTCGCTGCCGGTTCGTTCGCTTTGCGATACGCCGCGTCAGGTTGGTTCGGCCGCGAGGATTTCCTCGATTTGCCGCACGCATGCTGTCAACGACAGGGCCGCCATCTCGAAATTGGTGTGCGAGGACACGCGGCGATACTCCGTTTGTAGCAGCTCCGCTGCGTGTCGCAGCTTCGGCAGCTTGCCGCGGATGCGGTGGAGATACTCCTTGCTGTCGTTGCGCTGCACCGCCGGCTCCGTGGCGCGCACATAGTCGAACAGCGTCCGCGGCACGTCGAGCAGCTCCTCGTCGTCCTGGATCTCGTCGGCGTGCTTGAGGAAGGTCCGCACCATCCACAGATGAGCGAGCACGCCTTGCAAGCGTTCGACGGCTTCGTCGGCAGTCACGGCGAGGTCTCCGGCGCGGGTTGCGGCGACGGCGTCACGGCCACGGTTGGCGTCGACTTCGCAGGGGGATGCTTCGTTTCCGCTTGCTCTTTCGAATACAACACCAGGGCTGCTCCGGCGCCAACCAGGAAAATACCCAGCCACAATTTCCAGCTCGGCATTACCAGGCCGAAATGCAAGGGATGGCCGGCGCGGGGATGCCAGACGATGCTTACCAGTGTGTTAATCACCGGAGCGAGGCCGAAGATGAGGGGGGCAATGTAGAGCTTGTAATTGACGGCGGTGCCGCCCTCGGCCTTGATTGCTTGAGCGGCGGCGATGGCCGACTTGGTGGCGAAAATGACGCAAATAGCGCCCACCGCTCCCGCGGCGCCCGCCAGGCCGGAAAAGAGGAGACCGTTGCCGTTCGGCTCCGGCCGCTGCTCCGCGGGGGTAAGGCCATAGAGATAGATCAGCGGAAAGACCACGCCGATGAGCATGTAGGCGACGCCGACGCACAGAATGGCCATGATGCGGCTGGCCGGCTTGCCCCCCAGCTCGCTGCCGCCGTAGAAGATGAGCGGCACATAGGTGCCCCAGGACAGGCCCGCCAAACCGACCCAGAATAACCACTCGTATTTGCCCACGATTGTTCTCCTTATCGGAACAGCTCCACGTTAAGCATTCATTCGCGCCGCAGTGCCAAAATCAGCGGCGCGCGCAGCGTCGAGACCGTCGCCAGCGCACCGGCGATCAGGCCAATCAACACCACGCCAGCCAGCAGGGCGAGCAGGTGCATCCAGGGAATACTGCCGGCTCCGGCGAGCAGGTGCGGCGACACCGCCAGCAGGGCCGACGCCGTGCCGGCCAGTAGTCCCACGAACAACAGAAACGCATTCTCGGCGAGGATCAGCCACGCTAATGTACCGTGGCGATATCCGAGTGCTCGCAAGAGCGCCAGCTCGCCGCGCCGCTCCCACACGCCGCGCAGCAGCACCACAGCCAAACCCAGCGAGCCGAGCAGCAAACCCAGTCCCCCCAGGGCTTGGAACGTCGAGAGATACGTATTCTCGACGGCGAGATACGCATTCAAACGCTCTACCGTCGGCGTCGCATGCAAGCCGCGATCGCCGTAGGCCAGCTCGAGCACGCGCCGCACCTCCTCCTCCTTGCCCTCGGGCGTCTGAATGAGGAAAAAATTGTATCCCTCATGACCGGGATACATACGCAGGAAATTCGGCTCCGAAATCAGCAGGCTGCTTTGGAAAACACTGTCGCTGAGCAGGGCGTCGATGCGCAGGTGATGATCGGGTGGCAACGCGATCTTTCCGCCGAGGGTGCTGTGGAGCATCCATTCCACGGTGTTCTTCTCGCCAAACGCGGGCACTTCGGCTGGTGGGACCGGCGTCTCGCCGGTCTTCTTCTGTGGTGGGACCGGCGTCTCGCCGGTCTTCTTCTGTGGTGGGACCGGCGTCTCGCCGGTCTTCTTCTGTGGTGGGACCGGCGTCTCGCCGGTCATCTTCTTCTGTGGTGGGACCGGCGTCTCGCCGGTCGTCTCCAGCAGCGTCCAGGGGTTGGCGCGTTCGCTCTCGGTCCGTGCCGCCGTGGTCGCGAAGCGGAAGCTGCCGTGCTGACCCTCGATAAAAGCCACAGGCACACCGAGCAGACGCGGACGCAGCGGTTGATAGAGATTCAAGCAGCTGACATCGTCGCCGGCGTGGACGCGGAAGGCGACGAACTTCACCTGTTCGAGGAGCGCGGCCGACTCCCTGGCTCGGCGTTCCGCTGCGGCGTTATCGCCGCCGAGCTCGTCGCGATAAATCGGCAACAGCTTGTCTTGCACTTCCTGCCGTCCTTCCTGCGTGTTCAGATCACGGAACAACGGCAGGTCGGACTCGGCCACGAGATCGAAACCGCCGTTGGCCTGGGCAACGGCCTCGTGGGCATCGACGCGGCGGCGGAAAGCCTCGACGGCGACGAGCAGAAACGCGGCCGAGGCCAGTAAACCCGCGGTCAACAGACTGCGGCCGGGATGACGGGCAGCGTTGCGGATGCCGAGCCGAGCCACGCTCCACAGACCGTGTCCATCCACCGTGCGGTAGCGTGTGCTTCGCATCCAGCCCGACAGCGCCGCCAGGCAGGCGGTGAGCAGCAAGCTGCCGCTGCTGAAAAACGTCATGGCTCGCATCTCGTGGTCCTGAACGCGCCCTGAGCCGGCGAGGAGAGCGAGTCCACCGACCAGCGACGCGGCGGCAATCCACCAGCTCCATCGCCGGCGGCGGCGTCCGAGCTTTTCGCCCTCTCCCGGCATCTGTCCGGCCAGGAGCGCACTGGGAGCGACGCGGCCCAGCGAGAACACCGCCCAGAGGACCGTCAACCAGCTGACGACAAAGGCCGCTCCCGCGCCGAGGGCCAGGCTAAGGGGATCGAAGTGCGGCCGTAGGAACGTTTGCAGCGTTTCGCCCGGCCACAGCGCCGCCAGCAATTGCAACAGCATCCGAGCGTAGAGCATCGCCAGACACGTCCCCACCACCGCTCCCGCCGCCGCCAGCACGGCGCCCTCGCCCAGCAGCAGCCGCCGTACCGCCGCCCGGCGATAGCCGACCGCCATCAGCAAACCGATCTCCTCGGCCCTGCGATCAATGTTCAGACGAAATAGCAGGCCAACCAGCAGCAGCGACGCCGCGATCAGGAAGAAGCTGAAGCCGAGGAACAGCTGGGCGAAGTCCATGCCGCCGGAGCTGGCTTGAATCGCCTGCTCGGAAAGCGAGTTGAACACCAGACCGCCTTGCGCGGGATCGAGGCGAGCAAGCAGATGCTTGGTGAACGTCGTGGCTGCCTCGGAAAGATTGTCGCCCTTGTCGGCTGCGAGCCGAACCGACGTGAGCCGGCCAAAGCGGCTGCCCCACAGACGCTGGCCAACCGACAGATTCACATAAGCTTTCGGCGTCGTGCGATATTGTCGCCAATACTTCTCGTCGCGCGGCTTGACGCGCCTGGGATCGTAGGGGAACGGCGGATCCCAGTCAGCGATGCTCAGCTTGTCGGTGATGCCGGGAAATTCCGGCGTCAGGTCGGGATCGCCGGGAACGCCCTTCAGCGGCACGAACCCGGTCAAACGAAACAGGGCCATCGCTTGGCGCGGCTCGCCCTGATGGGTCGGCGGGAAGAAAGTCAGCGTCACCTTTTCACTGACCTCGCGCGGCAACGGCGACTCTTTCCAGTCGGCCAGGACGATCTCATCGTCGGCGAGCTGTTTGATGCCTTTGGGCAGGAACGGACCCAGGGGCGGAGATTGCTTGGGATCAAGAGCCGCGACGACCGAATAGGGAGCCTCGGCATCTCTGGCCGCGATGGTATTGGCGAGGTAAACAAGCGTCGGCGCGGCACGCAAATGACTTTCCTTGGCCGCTTCTAGCGCCGCATCGGCGAGAAACGGCTCCAGAAGCATCTGCTTGCTCTCCAAGCTCAGGTAAGAACGATTCTTCCGGTAGAAATTATCGACTTCCTCTCGCGTCAGGGTCGGGTTACGGCCGGGATGTATGGTTTGCACGACGGAAGTAGCCATGCGATCGCGCCATTCGCGCGATTGCAGTTTGCCGTCCTGATTCTTATCCAATCGCTGGAACAAGTTCTCGACACGCTCATTCGGCCCCTGCAAAACCAGCCCCCAATCGGCGAGCTGGAGATGTGAACGCAGCGGCTCGACCAGTGAGGAATGTACGCCGCCGGCGAGAAGGGCATTGCACCGCCCATCCAACCCAAGCCGCTCCTGAAGCGCGCCCAGCGGCACGAACACCGTCCGCGGCAGCTCCAGCTCCGGACGCAGGCTGAACGGGTCGGCGGCATCGTCGGCGCTCAGCACCTTGCCGACCGTCACCGGCCAATCGTCGATGACCGACTTGTCGTCGCGCCGGCCCAGCAGCGTCTCGCGCGGAATGGCACTGGGTTTTTGCAGCCGCAGCGACACCGTATCTCCGGCGGATACGTCCAGGCGTTTGCCCAGCACGCTGTTGAGTGTGACCTTGTCTCCCTCGCCCAGCTGGCCGTCCATGCCGAAGGCGGACCAGAAGCTGCTCTCGACGCCGAGGACGGTGACGCCGCGCATCTGCCGGCGAATCGCGCCTTCGCCGCCCTTCGCCCGCACGACGATCGTGCCTTGCAATATTATGACGGGACAAACAGGCTTCGCCGCGCCGCGGAGGTCGCCGGCCAATCCCTGCCGGAAAAATCGCGGCGCGATCAGCGCTTGCTCGACCCAACCGAGTTGTTTCAGCGTGCGCTCGCGCAAGCTGCCGCGCAGCGAATCGCCGACGAGCAGGGCGCCGGTCAGCACGGCGGTGCCGACGACCACACCCAGGAACACGGCGAGATTGCCGCGCCAGTGAAACAGCAGATTTCGCAAACGCAGCCGTTTAAGCGTCATGGCGGTCCAAAATTAGCCACAGATGAACACAGATGAACACAGATAAATGCAAATAAATCAATAAATAATCACCAAGCGCTCGTCTTCCTTGCCATTTTTATGTATTTATCTGTGTTCATCCGTGTTCATCTGTGGCTCATTTTTCGTTCATGAATCGAATGCCGCTTTCGGGGCGGGAGGTGGACGATTGTAAACAGCCATCCTCCATCCGCAACAGGCGCGGGAAGAATTCGGCCAGCTCCAGGCTGTGCGTCACCACGATCAGGATGTTCCGCTCTTCGCGGTGCAGGTCGAGCAGCAGCTTGCCAATCGACTCGGCGGTGCGGCGATCCAGATTACCGGTCGGCTCATCAGCCAACAGTAGCACGGGACGATGGATGAGCGCTCGCGCCACGGCCACGCGCTGCCGTTCGCCGCCGGACAGCTCGGCGGGACGATGATCCAGGCGATCACCCAGGCCGACGCGATCGAGCAGCTGTCGCGCCCATGCCTTCATCGCTTCGCGGCTCTCGCGGGCCACCAGCGTGGGAATCAACACGTTTTCCAGCACGGAACATTGCGGCAACAGGTGATGGTCCTGAAAAACGAAGCCGATGTGTCGATTGCGAAAGTCGGCCAATGCGCGCTCGGACAGGGCGAACGGATCGCGTCCCTCCAGCCGAATGTCGCCGCGCGTCGGACGGTCGAGCGTGCCGAGAATGTGCAACAGCGTGCTTTTGCCGGAGCCGGACGGACCCATGATGGCCACGGCTTCGCCGCGCTCCAGGTCGAGCGAGACATCGCGCAGCACCGTCAGGGCGCCGCTGCGCGTCGGGTAATCCTTAGCGAGATGTTCAACATGGAGGGACATCGACGGCACTTCACGAGGTCAGCGGGGGCGGAGCAACGGGCCGGTAGGTTCAGTGTAGGCGGCGCCGCCTTGGGCTGCCAGATGCGCGTCCAGTGCGCGATACTCTCGCGGTAACGTTCCAGCTCACCGCGATGGATTCGGATGCGCAGGCCGCGCTGGACGTAGCGTAGATCGCCCTGCCGGATCAGGTCGAGCAGCTGCTTGCGGGAGACATCGAGAAAATCCGCGGCCTGGGTGAGCGTCCATAGGTCGGGATTCGGTTCCGACAGCGTTTCGCGAGCAGGATTCATAATGCTTCAGCATACCCTGCCGGGTGAACAGCACAAGGTTGGCAGCATCACGATTTGCCGAGAAGCAAATCGAGCACCCAACAGCCGCGCACATGTTCGCACGGTAGACGACAATGAGCCAGAATGTCGGCGTTGGTGCAACCGGATTCTTCGAGCGCGTCGGCCAAGATGGGCAGACGGTCGAAGGCTCGCTCATCGTAGATGCCTTGGGCCAGTCTGATTATCGTGCCGTCATTCCACACCCGCCATGATGGAGCGATTGTCACATGACGGAACGGGTTGCCGAAGAGGTCACGGAGGAGGGATGTAATCTCATCGCTGGAAGCTAAATGCGCCTGGACAACACTTGGGATAGCCCACATCATGACATAATCAAGCGGATACGAGCCGCCAATCGGCTTGTGCAACGACCAGGCGATCAGACTGTACGCCGACCAGTCCCCCTCGTCGGGGAGGAGGGATTGAATAAGCCGTGCAGCATCCGCTCGTACCGTCTCATCTGCGAGTCCATCGGCAAATGCCTCGGCTACCCCAACCGCCGCAAGCCCTTGCGGACAAACGGCGTATTGTTCTCCCCGACAACAAGCACAGAAGAATAACCGGAGTTTCCGCTCGCTTGCCTTGCCCCGCAAAAGCTCCAGCATGGGCAGAGGATCGGTGCAGGTCAGCCAGTCCGCCTCAGTCATCGGCACATATCTTTCGGCAGCAACGGTCGCTTGTTACGCGATCCACAAATCATGGCATGCCTGCTCGTAACTCACCTCCAGGTCGAGAGGGACACAGAGATCCGCCGTCAACCACAACGGCAGGATCGGCAGCGGTTGGCCAACAGCCAGGACGTGCGGCCAGGCTTCCAACAGTTTCTTGTTGCCCTTCTCGACCCAACGACACGAGGCGGCGTAGAGGTTGGGAGGCTCAGCACCCGAGGTCGGATCGCTGTGTCCAATAAAAGCTAGCAGCTCGGCGTAAAGGTTGAAGTGGCGAACGGTCACTAGATCGACAATGCTGACCGCCACGCCTTTCTGGAGCATTGCCGCACACTTGCCGACAAAGACATTTCGGTGTTCCGGCCGGTCCTTGTTCGCCGGGCTTACGATCTCGACCGCCGCGACCAAGTGCTGGCGCCGCTTGTCGTCGTAGATGCGCACTGCATACTCATAGAAATCCGGCAAGCTCGTTTCAACGCAAAGGCTGGGCTGAGGCGGCGCCCATACCGCCGTCGCCACGCCGCCGTTTCCTTCGCTCGAGGCGAAGGGCAAGGCAGGCTCGTCTTTCTCGAATGCTGTCACATCGATTTCCGCATACGCGCCAAGGTGAACGCGCGGCTCGGCAACGTAGCCGGCTGGGAGCCGCTTGCGCAAGTGCTGGACGATCACGGCGGGCCATTGGCCGTGGAACCCTTCCCAAGATGCCATATTTTCAACCGGCGGCCGGAAATGATCGCGTAAAGGCATGGCCGATCCTCCTTTATCCCCATTCTATCCGTCGCCGCTGGGCGAAGTCATTGCCAGCTCGGTGAACCTTCGCACCGTAGGTGGGACCGGCGTCTCGCCGGTCTGGTGTTGCTGGTGGGACCGGCGTCTCGCCGGTCTGGTG
>Ga0335075_10015336_pt1 | contig 11490 bp, 7 predicted proteins | sample Lox_Sample_24_FD_206723 | JGI IMG/M metagenome (GOLD analysis project Ga0335075, IMG submission 206723) | Soil microbial communities from Loxahatchee National Wildlife Refuge, Florida, United States - Lox_Sample_2.4 | ecosystem: Environmental > Terrestrial > Soil > Wetlands | place: USA: Florida...
GGGCCTCCCTCGATGAGCAGGACCTGGGCCATGGCCGGGTCGATGTGGCGGAAGTCATGCCGCATGTAGATCTTGGCGATGTCGGAGATGGCTCCGGCAAGCTCGACCCCAGTGGGTCCGCCGCCGATGACGACGAAGTTGAGGGGCGGGTGGGAGCCGGTTTCGAGCATCTGGCGCTCGGCCAGCTCGAAGGCGAGCAGGACGCGGCGGCGTATCTCGATGGCGTCTTCGACGGTCTTGAGGCCGGGTGCGTAGGGCTCCCATTCGTCGTGGCCGAAGTAGGAGTGGGTGGCCCCGGTGGCGACGACGAGGTAGTCGTAGTCCATGGTGGCTCCGCTCTTGAGGTAGGCGCGATGCTCGTCGAGATCAAAGCGGGCGGCCTCGTCCATGAGGACTCCGATGTTCTGCTTGCTGCGCACGATGCCGCGGATGGGCGAGGCGATGTTGGCGGGAGAGAGCACGGCGAGCGCGACCTGGTAGAGCAGCGGCTGGAAGGTGAAGTGATTGCGGCGGTCGATGATGGTGATGTCGACAGGAAGTTTGGCCAGGGCCATGGCGGCGTGGGTTCCGGCGAATCCGCCTCCGATGATGAGAACGCGCGGACGGCGTCCTTCTGCGATTGCTGGAATCCTGAGTGTGGTTGCGGTTCCGGCCATTCTATCCCCCTCGTCCTGTTTTCGGCCCTAATCCCTATGGTAAGGGATGCGAACTGATCCAGAGAGGGAACTGATAGGGTCGGAAAAAGTTACAGGGGAATGGAAATGGGATGAGGCTCTGGGCCTCATCCCGTTCGGTGGTTGGCTCTTCAGTGCTTCTTGTCGCCCTTGTTGTTGGACGGGCGAGAGTGGTTCTGAGGCTTGGACGCGGGCCTGTTCTGTGGGTGCTGCTGCTGATTGTGGCCTTGCGGACGCGCCTGGTTATGGCTTTCGGGGCGGTTGTAGTTGTTGTTGGGCCGGTTGTAGGTCTGGTGCTGGTTGTTTGTGGGCCGGTTATAGTTTTCATTCGGCCGGACGTTGGTGTTGGGCCGGTTGTAGTTGGTGTAGTTGGGCCGATTGTTGGTGGGCCGGTTGTAGTTGTTGTTGGGCCGATTGTTGGTGGGCCGGTTGTAACTGTTGTTGGGCCGATTGTAGGTGTTGGGCCGGTTGTAGTTGTTGTTGTGGTAGTTGGGCGCACGCGCGGCGATGTTGCGGTTGTAGTTGCGCGCGGCCACGTTGCGGTCGTAGTGGCCGTAGTAGCCGTGGTTCACAACATGGGTGCTGCGCGAAATGTAAACATTGCGCTGGTAGACGACGGTGCGTGAGTGCCAGCCCATGCCCCAGCTGTGCCATCCCCATCCCCAGTGGTTCCAGGAGGCGACGGCGATGCCGACGCCGAAGCCGATGGCGAGGCCTGCGGCGAAGTACCCATAAGGCCGCGGAGCGACGTAATACGCGGGGTAAGCCACGACGGGGGCTCCGTAGACGACCCAGGGATTGTAGTAGGGCACGTATACGACGGTTGGGTTGGCGGGGGCGATCACGATGTTGCCCGGTGCATAGGAGACCGCCAGCTGCTGGTTGGACTGGAGATTGCCCGCCTGGTAGGCGCGGGCACGCATATCCTGAATGGCGGACATGACGTCCTGCGGCTGATTGTAGTAAGCGTTGCCGAGCTGCGAGGTCCAGTCGAGGTTGCGATCAAGGTTGGAGAGCACGGACGGAAAGGCGATGAGCGCCTTAATGCTGGGGTCCCAGTTCATGCCGTTGGCCATCTGCCCGAGTTGATCGGGAGAAGCGCCTTGATTGGCTTGCAGGAAGTGGTCCGCGTCGGCGATTTCCGTGGGATAAGTCGAGGCGGCAAGGATCTGCGCGACGAGCGAATCAGGATAGAGCGCAATGGGCGCGACGAGCTGCCCGAGCTGATCGGGTGACAGCGGGTTGTAGGCTTGCGGCGGCTGTCCCTGATCCTGATACTGGCCCTGATCGGGCGGTGGAGGCGGCGCCTGCTGTGCGTAAAGATTGCCGATTCCAAGCGGAACCATAAGCCAGGCGAGCGAGCAGGCGAGCGCCTTGCGGCCCAGATCGAAGGCCAACGCTGCGGCGCGGGAGTTTACGTTGAAGGTGCTGCGTGGGTTTGCTTGTGTCTTCATAGTCCAGCCTCGTCTTTCGGGCACATCTAGTACTTCCCCTTGAACACATAAAGGTATGCCAAGTTGCGCGCCCCGTCCACGACTTCGCGTCGAGCGACACGCGCCTTCGGCGCCATCCCTAGTTTAGTCCTGTGACTGCGCTTCCTTTGGGTCGCGAGGATTGGTTCTGGTCGAGAGGCGGATTCGACGGGAGTTGTGACGGGTTACGGGTATTGCGTGAGCTCGAAGTTGAGAAGGGCGGAGCTGCCGGTGACGGCGGTGATGTAAAGGCGGACGGGCTGGGTGGGGTTGGTGATGGGATTGAGGGTGACAGTTCCGTCAGAGCCGGAGGTGAGCTGAACGGTTTGCTGCTGGAGGAGCGGCGCGGGTGGGCAGGCGGCCTGGGCGGAGCAGGCGGGGGTCCAGGCGTCGAGGGTTTCGTAGATGGTGACGATGGCTCCGGCCATGGGGTCGCCGGCGGGGTCGGTGACTTCCAGGATGACAGGCGTGAAGGGCTGGGTTGCGGGGATGTTCTGCGCGATGCCCGTGATGGGGGTGAGCTGCGCGGTGAGGGGCGACACGGAGACGACGTTGAAGAGCGCGCAGGTGCTTCCGGTGGAGAGGCAGGCGTTGACGGGGACGGTCACTCCGGCGGTGAGCGGTCCGGCGGCGAGCTGCTGGGTGACGATGCCATTGCTGGCGCTGAGGCTGGCGGTGGTGGGCGCGCGGACGCCGGCGGTGACGGGGGTCCAGGTGACGGCGGCGTTGGCGGCGGGCGCTCCATTGTTGAGGACGAGGCCCTGCGGGGTCCATTGGGCGGTGGCTCCGGCGGCGAGATAGAGATTGGGCGTGAGGGCGCTGATGGCGGGTGCTGCGGTGGAGCTGGCGGTGAAGGTGGTGGTGACGGCGGCTCCGTTGGCGAGCGACGCGGTGACGGCGGTGAGCGCGGCGGTGTCGGCGGCGACGGCGAGGGTGGCGGTTCCGTTGGCGGCGGTGACGACGGAGCAGGTGGGCTGGCCGCAGGCGAGGGTGGCGGCTCCCTGCTCGACGGTGAAGGTGACGGTTGCTCCGGCTGCCGGGGTAGTGCCGCTGCTGACGGTGACGGTGAAAGGCAGCGGCGCGGCGGTAGGGACGGCGCCGGAGGGGGCGGTGAGGAGGGTGATGGTGTCAGTATTCTGCGCGCTGTAGCTGAGGCCTCCGGAGAGGATGGCGATGCCGAGGGTCTGCGGGTCTTTGACCTCGACGGCCACAGTTCCGGTAACTCCTGCAGAGGGCGGCGCGATGGCGGTGATCTCAGTGGGTGAGACGCTGGTGACGGTGGCTGCGGCTCCGTTGACGGTGACGGCGGAGTTGGGTCGGAAGCCCATGCCGGTGATGGCGATGGGGCCTCCGGCGGCGGGGAGCAGCGCGGGCTGGACGGCGTCGGCGTAGAGGATGCGTCCGCGATAGAGGTAGTCCGGGCGGCCGTCGCCGCGCATGTCGGAGATGCCGAGGCGGACTTCGCTGTCGGCGAGGGTCATGACGGGGAGAGTGGTGAGCCCGGCGACGGCTCCATTATAGGGCTGCGGGGTGTAAGTGACGGGCGAGGTAAGGACGGCGTCGGCGCCGTTCCACATGCCGACGACCAGCTGCGCCTTGGTGGTGGTGGGGTTGCCGGAGTCGTCGAGAGCCTGAGCCTCGACGGTGAAGACGCAATTAGCTTTGGCCCACCACTGGAGCCAGCTGGTGTGTCCATAACCGGCGAGGCGCGCGGTCCACTCGCCGCTGGGCGGGACGGTGACGGGCGCGGCGATCATGCCGTCGTTGCCGCTGAGCGAGTCGCCCGCGGAGTTGCCGACGGTGACGTTCTGGATGACGCTGGAGCCCGCGGTGAGGTTGGGGATGGCGACGGTGGGGAGGGTGCCGGAGGGCGCGACCTGTCCGGTGGTGTAGGGGCCGACGGAGTCGGAGCCGGTGTAGAGAGGGTTGATGGGCTCAAGGCTGAGCTGCCAGGTGTCGTCGGTTTCGCCGGGAGGGATGGGGATGCCGCTGAGGTCGTAATAGCCTTCGAGGGTGGTGTCGCCGCTGCCGTAGCGGGCGAGTACATTTCCGGCGGTGTCGGTAAGCCCGGTGATGAGGTTGCCTGCGTTGCCGTGGAAATAGACGCCGCTGACGGCGGTGACGGTGTAGCGCACGTCGGGCAGGTTGCCGCCAGGAACCATGGGACGGAGGACGACGTTGACGCCCTCCATGCCCTGGCCGTTGCGGAAGGTGATGGTTCCGGTGACGGAGAGGGTGTTGGCGGCGGTGAGCATCTTCCCGTGAAAGCTGGCGAGGTTGGCGGCGGTGACGGGATAGAGGCGGTTGAGGGCGGCGATGTCGTCGGGGCGCAGGGTGGTTGCGCTGGGCATGCAGCTTTCGCCGCTGGCGCTGCAGAGGCGCTCGATGGGGTGCATGATGGGCCATCCGGCGAGGCCCTCGGAGGTGACGTCTTCCGTAGCGAACATCTCTTCGTTAGCCTGCGACCAGTCGAGGCCGAGGACCTGTCCGAAGGCGCGGACGAGCTGGTACTGGAGGACGGCGATCTGCGTGGTATTGGTGGCGCAGAGTCCGTTGACGATGACGAGCGCGTGGGCGATGTTGCCTGCGGTGGAGAGATTGTCGAGGAAGGTGAAGACACCGTCTTGCTGGCAGGTGGCGGCGGAGCTGGCTCCGGCGCCGAAGAAGGTGTTGATGACGGAGCCGTCTTCGTCGTAGACGATGGCGATGGGGATGGCGGTGTCAGTGGACTGGATGTCGGCGGGGAGGGTGAGGGTGTTGCCGCTGCGGGTGACGTTGGTTCCGTTGACGTCTTCGCTGAGGCTTCCGCCGGAGCTGATGTTGACGGCGGCGGTGGGGACGGCGTTCCAGACAGCGGCGGCGGCGGCGATCATGGCGTTGGCCTGGGTGTGCGGGACGGCGGTGCTGAGGTCGCCGAGGTCGGTGTAGTACTTTGCCTGCCCGTTGGCCCAGACGATGGGTTTGCCGAGGGCGGCGGGGTCGAAGTAGCTGGTCCCGGCGACGTAGCGCGGGCCTCCGGCGTGGGCGGAGGCGGTGAATGCGACGATGGTGACGGCGATGAGGGTGCGCTTCATGCGAGACTCCGGATTCGGCCGGAGCGCGGATACGCGGGCGGCGGAACCTTTGTCTATTGCGCCATGCGTGAGGGGCGATGTGAGGGAATTCTGAGAGGATTCAAATGCTGCTCGACCAGAATGGGAGCGGCTTTGAGACTTATCCCAAAACGGAACATTGTGCGAATCGTTGGCCCGTCCTAGATTTCGGGGAAGAATTCGAAGAAGGCGTCGATGCTTTGGCGGAGCTGGGCTTCGATCTGTTCGCGGGTGCCTTCGAGCAGGTGCATGGTGACTCGGGCGGTGTTTCCGTTCTTTAGCTCGATGGGGGCTTCGCTTACTCCGGCTACTTCGTCAGCAGGAAGAAGACGCATACCGTAGACCAACGCTAGATTTGCCATGACTTTATTTTATGCCTCGCTTTGTGTCGATTTTGATGTCTCGTTTCCTGTGCCTGCTTTTATGCCCGATATGTTTTCTTCCGGATCCGCTGCGTTTGTATCTTGTGCCGTTGCTGGAGCATCAACAGGTACAATCGAAAGCGATCCATCATGACAGATACCATACGCGATACCGTTATTCTGGGCTCCGGCTGCGCCGGGCTTACGGCGGCGATTTATGCCGCGCGCGCCAACCTGAAACCGCTGGTGATTGAGGGCCACGAGCCGGGCGGACAGTTGTCGATTACGACGCTGGTGGAGAACTTTCCGGGCTGGCCGGAGGGGATTCAGGGGCCGCAGCTGATTGAGAATATGAAGGAGCAGGCGGCTCGGTTTGGCGCGGAGTACCGTATGGGGCACCTGGTTTCGGTGGATTTGGGCAAGCATCCATTTGCGCTGAAAGTGGGCGCGGACACGATTCATGCGCGGACGCTCATCATTGCCAGCGGCGCTTCGGCGCGGTGGCTGGGTTTGCCGTCGGAGCAGGCGCTGATTGGGCATGGCGTGAGCTCGTGCGCGACGTGCGATGGGTTCTTTTTCTCGGGCAAGGAGATTGCGGTGGTGGGCGGGGGCGACTCGGCGATGGAAGAGGCGCTGTTTTTGACGCGCTTTGCGACCAAGGTGACGCTGTTGCACCGGCGCGATCAGTTCCGCGCATCGCACATCATGCTGGAGCGCGCGATGGCGCATCCGAACATTGCGTTCCGCACCAATACGATTGTGGAAGAGGTGCTGGGCGTGGATGAGAAGGAAGTATCGGGCGTGCGGGTGAGGGATTCGGTGACGGGCCTTGAGGAAGTGCTTCCACTCAGCGGGCTGTTTCTGGGCATTGGGCATGTGCCGAACGCGAAAATGTTTGCGGGGCAGATCGATTTGGACGAGGACGGTTACGTGAAGACGACGGACCACGTCTTTACGCGGGTCCCGGGGGTGTTTGCCTGCGGCGATGTGCAGGACCGGCGCTACCGGCAGGCGATCACCGCGGCGGGATCAGGCTGCATGGCTGCGCTTGAGGTGGAGAAGTATCTGGAAGAGTACGGACGCTAGGTGTTGGCCCCTCCGACTACGCTCAGGGCAGGCTGCCGGGCGGGCGCCTCTGGCCCTGAACGCCAGGGGTATGACGGCGGGGATTACCGGACCATAAACGGGCGGCCTGAACTCCCGGGCAACCCGACGAAGTACCGGGCACATCTTTCGTAGCACGCCTGGTTCCTTTTTCTGTCCAGCGACAACCAGGACTGAGCACCATTGAAACCTTCCGGCCCCCCGGGAAGTTGAACGATGGGAATGCCGTGTGGCTTATCCTCTCAACGAGGTAATTACCGGCTCATCAAATCGGTTTTTTACCCCTTTTTTTATATTGCTTTAGCTGTGTTCAGGTGTAGAGTACATTAGTACCGTGCGTGTATGAATGTAAGTCAGGATTCTTTGGTGCCCGTACCAGAGAAAGCTATCCGTCTTCTTTGATCGTGGCGCCATAGGAGTTTCGGAGGGCAACCCAGTGAAACTAAGCGGTCGTCTCGTGAGAAAGAATTTCGGTATTCCAGTCTGTGCACTTCTGCTGATCGTGGGCATGACGCCCGCCTTCGCACAGCGGGGTGTGGTCAGCGATTGGTCCACCCATCATGTGGTGTTTAGCAACCCAGGCACCGAAGCGAACGCGATCATGAACGGCCGAGGTCTGGAGTGGCAGAAGATTACCAGCAATCCGCGCTACCGTATGCAGCAGCTCAAGCGCAGCGCGGCGTGGGGCAACCGCTTTACGAAGTCCAAGTCCGATTTTTCGGAATCTTCGATGGACCGCAGCCTCGGGAGCAACGGTCAGGGCGATATCCAGCGGGATTGGTCGGTCAAGATAGCACCCGCGGGCGACGGGACCGGGCTCGCCAAATACCCGGCTGAATACGCCAGTAACTACTCAGTTGCGAGTTGCAGCGACTTTGTTGTGTACCCCTCGAATGCAACGGGCAGCGCCACTGAGCCCAATCTAGTGGGCTTCGACAACCTATACAGCGGGACTTGCACGGGCAAGATACCGACGGTGGAGTTCGCGTATTACGTGACCACGGGGACGGCTGGAGGGCAGATTGTGACCTCGCCGACTCTCTCTGAAGATGGCACGAAGGCTGCTTTTGTGGCGAACGTCGGCACGGGGGCATATTTCTATGTGCTCACGCTGGCGAACACGGGAACGGTCGCGGCGCCGACGGAGTTGACGACCACCAGCGCCAGCAACTATACGGCAATACCGCTGGCCAACGGCTCCACGGACACGCGCTCGTCGCCTTATATCGATTACACCGATGACATTGCCTATGTAGGGGACGACGCCGGGTATCTGCACAAGTTCACCGGCGTGTTCAACGGCACCCCGACTGAGGTGACGACCGGGGGATGGCCGGCCCAGCCCTCGGGAGTCAGCACGCTTACGGGCCCGATCTATGACAGCACCAGCGGGGACATCTTCGTGGGCACCGACAACGGATTGCTGGACTGCGTCACGGCGAGTGCGGGCGCCTCATGCGGCAGCGACGACGTAGCTGCCTCGGCGGGGAATCCGCCGGGAACGACGTCGACTCTCTCGGGGACGATTTTTGATGCGCCGATCGTCGATCCGATTGCGGAGACAGTCTATTCGGAGGCGGTGTACAGCGCTTCCAGTGAGGTCGAGGGGACGCGCAGGTCCGGGAGCACGCCGGCGGTTAAGGGGACGACGACGTCGTATGTGTATGCGGTCCTGATGCAGGATAACATCGCAAGCTTCGGCACGGCCCCGATTGGCGTGAACATGGGAACGGTCGAGGTGGCGTCCACGGGCAGCGGGGTGACCCCGCCCGCCATTACCCTGACCTCGCCGAACCTGTACGATGGAGATTTTGACAACGCCTACTACAACAGCACCGCGGATAACTATTCGGGGAATCTCTATTTTTGCGGGAACGTTTCGGTTTCTGATACGGGCAACACGGGCGCGGTCACTTACGACACGACGCCGGAACTGTACCGGATTGGATTTAATAGTGACGGCACGATGACCACCAGTCCAACGGCCGTTTTCGTTCTGGCCGTCAACGGGCCCCACCAGGCGACGGGGTGCTCGCCGCTGACTGAGTTTTACAATGACAACGCCAGCGCAGGAGCGGGCGCTGATTATCTGTTCCTGAGCGTTTTGGGCCATGGCTCCCCGCTCGGCTGCCTCGGCTTTGGGTGCGTCATGAGCTTCACTCTTCCTGCCGGTGGTTTGAATTTTGGAGCCCTGCCCACAGCGACGCTTTCTTTGAATGGAAACGGTCGTGGAACCAGCGGATTTATTATCGACAACGACTCGACCCAGGCAGGGGCGTCACAGATTTATTTCGGAAACCTGCAAAACGGCCACGCGGTGCAAGCTTCGCAAGCCGCGTTGCAATAAGGATCGAAAGCGCAAGCCTAAACTTTTAGAGTATTTGGAGGAATCCCCCAAGTGAATTTCACCCACAGTTTCGCGAGAAAGAATCTCGGTATTGCGGTTGCCGCTGTTCTGGTTACCATTGGGACAACGCCCGCTTTCGCGCAGAGCGCCGTTATGAGCGATTGGTCCACCCACCACGTGAAGTTTACCAGCCCGGGCTCTCAAGCAGATGCGGACATGAACGGCCGGAGCCAGGAGTGGCAGGCCTTTGTTAATCACCCTCGTTACCGGATGCAGCAGCTCAGGCGGAGCGCCGAGTGGGCCAACCGGGTTGCGAGGACCAAGAATTCTATTTCAGAACAAGACGCACGCTGGAATGACCTTCGCGGAGACAGAGGCAGTTCCCTGGAAGGGCTTTGGACCGCGAAGCTCGCGGCAGCCGGCTCAGGCACACCGCAGGGGGTATATCCCGCGGAGTACGACGCCAACTTCAACACCCCTAGCTGCACGGGGGACTACATTGTCTTCCCGGTAAACGCGACCGGCAGCACCACACAGGCTAACCTGGTGATTTACAACCACCTTTATGTAAATGGCACCGGCACCGGATTCTGTTCAGGCGCTACTACGCCCACGACTTACGCCGCATATTACGTTTATCCCACCACGGGCGGCCAAATTTATCTGGTGCAGGGATCGCCGGTCGTCTCGGAGGACGGCACTCAGATCACCTTCGTCGTGAATGACGCCACCAACAAATACATGCGTATTTATGTAGTCACGCTAGGAGCCGGCGGCACCGACGGTGCGCCGACGGAGCTGACCGACGCCGGCACGTATGGTGGCAATGCAGGTGCGGTTGGCAGCGCTACCGCCAATGGAGCTACCTACAGAGTCTTGCTATTGGCGACAAACGACCAAGGCCTCACTTCTCCGTGGGTGGACTATACCCACAATGTGGCCTATGTGGCCAGCACCGGCGGCAAAATCTACAAAATCAACAATATATTTGGCACCACCGCCCCCTCGCTGGCGGCAACACCATGGCCAGTTACTGTTGTCAATGGGTCGGCGCTGACTGCGCCAGTTGTTGACCCTACGACGGGCGATATATTTGTGGGCGCGGCTAACGGAATTGTGTACTGCCGTACGTCCGCATCGGCTGCCTGCGGCACCGGCGCCGCCGGCAGCTTCACAGTGGGGGCTGTTGGCCATACCGGTGGAACTGCCGGTGCGGTGGGTGAATCTCCCGTAGTGGTCGACAACGGCAACACGACGGGCACTACGGGTTGGGTCTTCGCGCAGGCAACCTACACCACAGCCACCTCAACCACTGGGACAGGTACGGGGCACGGGTCGGCGACGTCGAATGCGTATGCAGTTCTGGCGCAAGCGCCGATCTCAAGTACCGGCATGGGCACCGCAGTCGGCGAAAACATGGGCACCATTGCCATCTCGTCCACTGGCACGTCCGGCCGCACCGCGCCGACGATCACTTTGAACACATCCGCGCTGTACAGCGGCGACTTTGACAACGAGTACTACAATTCGAGCGGAAGTTCTTATTCGGGGCACATGTACTTCTGCGGGTTCGCTTCGGCTTCTCCGGCTGACACCGGCAATGTTATCTATAACTCCATTCCACAGCTGTGGCGGATTGGGTTCACCAGTGCCGGCGCGTTGACTGGCACCCCGGCATCCCTGTATGCCCTGGCATCGAACACCCCGGGGACGGAGACGAGCGGGTGCACGCCTATCACCGAGTTCTACAACGCAAATGCCAATTCAGGTGCAGGTGAGGACTATCTATTCGTGGGCGTTTCGGGTTACGGACCAGCACCGACCTGCACGGGAGTCGGATGCGTCATGAATTTCGAACTTCCTTCGGGCGGCGCTGCGCCGACCTCGCCGACCGCAGAGTACTCGCTTACCGGAAACGGCAGCGGCTCGAGCGGAATGGTGATTGACAACCAGTCGACGGATGCCGGGGCGTCTCAGGTTTACTTCGGTAATCTGCAAACGGGTTTCGCCACGGCAGCTTCACAAGCAGGGCTGCAATAGGGCATATATAAAAAATATGGCGGACCCCCACGCCGATGTCGCAAAGGCAGGCGGTATTCATGCATCTAAAATCACACGGGGCTGCAGTTAACGCATCTCAAAATAAGGTAGGATGATGACAAGATGAGTGAATCCAAGAAGCAGAGCAATCTCCAAACCGACAGGCAGCCGCCGGCGAAGATGGCTTATCGCAAGCCGGAGTTTCGCTCCGAAAGCGTCTTTGAAACGCGGGCCCTGAGTTGCGGCAAGATGCACGCCAACCAGGCTCAGTGCAAGCACAACCGCAAGAGCTCCTGACCGCCGCGAGGATGGACATGGGGTTCGAGCGCAGCTCCGTGCCTGGCTGTGAGCTGGTGGCTGAGGTGGCCCGCGAATTTGGCGAGGTGCGCTTCCGGGCTA
>Ga0335075_10015337_pt1 | contig 11490 bp, 9 predicted proteins | sample Lox_Sample_24_FD_206723 | JGI IMG/M metagenome (GOLD analysis project Ga0335075, IMG submission 206723) | Soil microbial communities from Loxahatchee National Wildlife Refuge, Florida, United States - Lox_Sample_2.4 | ecosystem: Environmental > Terrestrial > Soil > Wetlands | place: USA: Florida...
GCCTGGACCTCGGTGATCGCCGGGTCGGCGACGGCCTGCTGGAACGTCGAGGTCCCCCCGGAGGAGACCACCTCGCAGGGCAGCCCGGCCGACGCGAACGCCTGGCGCACGGCGGCCAGGCCGGTCTCCGCCTGGGTGATCCGCTCCCGGCGCTCGGCGTTGGCAGCGCGCAGGCGCCCCTCGTAGCCCATGATCCCCCGCAGCCGCAGCCGCGGCGTGCCGGCGACGACCCGGCCCAGCGCCACGGCCTCGTCCGGCCCGGCGACGCCGCACCGGGCCAGCCCGACGTCGACGTCGACGAGAACCGCGATTTCCACCCGGGCGCGAGCGGCCGCGGCCGCGATCACGTCGACCCCGCGCTGCGAGTCGACGGCGATCGCCACCTGGGCGTCGCGGGCCAGCCGCGCCAGCCGGTCGGCCTTCCCGGGTGACACGATCTCGTTGGCCAGGAACACGTCACCGATTCCGGACGAGACCATGGCCTCAGCCTCGCCGACGGTGGCGCACGTGATCCCCGGCACGTCAGGGCCCAGCTGGCGGATGACCAGGCCGGGCGTGCGGTGGGTCTTCACGTGCGGCCGGAGCTGGGTGCCCGAGCCACGGACCAGGTCGGCCGCTGCGGCGACGTTCCGCTCAAACGCGTCAAGGTCGACGATCAGCGCCGGACTTGGCAGGTCCTCGACCTTGGCTGGGCCGGATCCGGTGCTCGTATGCGGCATCCCGGATCAGTCGCTCCCGGTGACCATGCGCAGCGCCTCCCGGACCGGAGCCGGGTCGTGTTCCGGCTCAGCGAGGGCAATGCAGGTCAGCGCGGCCCGGGCGGTGTGCCGCGCCAGGTGCACGCTCACCGCCACGGCGTCCCCCGCCTGGCAGGCCGCGTAGATGGCCTGGTGGTCCTCTTCCACGGTGGCCAGGGCGTGCGGGCCGGTCAGGTAGACGTGCCGGTACCGCTCGGTGTAGTCGAACAGGTCCTGTGCGGTGCGGCTGAGCCGCTCCCCGTACCGGCTCTTCAGCAGGTCGTGGAAGGCGCGGTGCCAGACGTCCCACGCCTCGAGTCCGCGGTCTACCTCCGTCATCTCGGCGAGCAGCCGGCCCATCTCGGCCAGGTCATCGGCGGTGAGCGCGGGCACGGCCAGGCGCGCGCCGAGGGACTCGATCACGATCCGCGCGGCGTAAAGCTGCTCCAGGTCGGGCACGGTGAGCTGGGCCACCCGGACGCGCCGGTTGGGCTCGGAGTCGATCAGCCCCTCGCGCTGCAGCATCCGGAGGGCCTCCCGCAGCGGGGTGCGGGAGACGCCCAGCCGCGCGGCGAGCTGAACCTGCGAGATGGGTGCGTCGGAGTCGAACTCACCGCGGAGGATGCTGGCCCGAAGCTGGTCGTGCACGACCCTGGTGGAAAGCTCGGGCCCTGGTGCGCTCACACTGCCCATGCTCGTCATTCGCCTCCCCGGCGCCGGCCGCACACCTGCGGCTCTAGCAACGTCAGCCTGAACGGGTAGCGCCGTGGCGGGCTGGCGGAGTCCGGGCTTCAGTCATCGTAGGTGTCCACCCCGAAATACGTCACACCGTGGTCGACGTTGGTCTCGCCCACCCCGAAATTGAATCCGATGCCGGGGCTCCCCTCGGCAAAGACGTCATCGGTCGTCTCGAGGATCTGGACGCCGTTTATGTAGCTCCGGATTACGTTGCCGAATATCGTCGCCTCCACCAGGTCGCCTTCACCCGCCCCGCAGTCCGGTCCGGTGCGCCGCGCCAGTGACGTGAAGTCACCCGCCTTCCCGTTCCAGCGCACGATCTCCGCGTAGGCGTTCTCGTTCTTCAGGCATCTCCAGAACACCTCATAGCCGGTGCAGGAGTGCGGGGCGATCGCGCTGCGCAGCCGTATTTCGACTTCCTGAAAATAGTCCTCGGTCTGATTCCTGCTGAATACCCGGGCCACGGCGTGCTGGTTGCGCCCCCACACGCCGCCGAGCACCGCCGTCGGGTCGTCGTAGTCACCCACCGGTGCCGCGTCGACCGAGGTCCCGGGGTCGAGGTTGCCCTGCTGCGCCCGCTGCTCGGCCACGGCCATCCGGCTCAGCCCGCCGTAGGCGACGCCGTTCCGCACGACGATGTCCACCCAGTCGATGCCGTCGGTGCGGCCGTTGACCCAGATCCCGCCCTCGGACAGCGGATCCTCGTCCTGGCGGAAGCGTGTCCGGTACGACCGGACCGGCTCGGCCTCCGGCCGCGGCACCGACGCCGCCTGATCGTTCATGCTCGTTGTCTCCTTCGAACCTGCGGACGGCCGGAAGCCGCGGTCATTCCCACACGGCGGGGCGGTGCTTTTCTTCCTCGGTTGTCTCGGGGCGCTCTTCGACGATCGCGCTGGCCTTCGACAGCCAGCCCTCGTTGCCGCGCAGCTTCAGCGCGGCCAGTATGCCGATGCCGATGATCAGCCAGACGGCGACGATGACCGGCGACCAGTTATAGGGGTGAGCCGGGAATGGGCTGAACGATTTGTAAAGCGAGTAGAGGAGCACCACGCTGGTTCCCACCGGGAAGATGAAGTGCAGGATCCAGTTGAAGTGCGCCCGCTGCTCCCGCCAGTAGTAGACGACGACACCCACGTTCGCGGCGATGTAGATGAAGATCACCGCGATAACCAGGACGAAGCCGAGCACCAGGATGAACATCTCCTGGGGGCCCAGCCACCAGGCGCCCAGCGCCAGCAGCACCGACAGAACCAGCTGGACGGTAACCGCGAGCGTCGGCGTCTTGCGGACCGGGTGGACCTCGCCGAACGCGGACGGCAGCACGCCGCTGCGCCCCATCCCGTACCACATCCGGGTGGCGACGTTCTGGCAGGCGATGCTGGCGCCGAACACCGACGTGAACATCGCGAGCAGCGCCAGCCACCACACGCTGCCCCAGACCCGGTGCGCGATCACCAGCGCCGGCAGCTCGGGCGATGAGATCAGCTTGCTGAGGCCGGTGTAACCCCAGCCGATCACCTGGCCCCATATGACGATCACGAGCATGATGCCGATGATCGCGATCGACCACATCGTCGCCCGCGGCACGTTGCGCCGCGGGTTCTCGGTCTCCTCCGCCAGCGGGACCGCCGCCTCCCAGCCGGTCAGGCCCTGCACCGTGAACACGATCGCCAGCGCGAATCCGCTCGAGGTGCCGATCGAGCCCGGGTTGAAGCCGTAGCTGAACGACTGGAACGTGAAGCCGCCGTGTCCCGGGTCGGCGAGCCCCCACACGCCCAGGAGCAGAACGATGAGAAACTCCATCGCGCCGACGATCACGATCGTGCGGACCGAGGGGGCGATGCCGAGATACCCGACCAGCGCAATCAGCGGCAAGCCGATGATCACCAGGTACCACCAGTGGAACCAGGTCACGTGGTAGTAGGTCTGGAACTCGCCCTGGAAGATGAGGCCGAGGTAGGCGAGGGCCGGGCCGGCCACGATCGGCGAGTACAGCGCGTACAGCCAGCCGGTCAGGAAGCCGAGCCGGGGGCCGAGCGTGCGGCTCACGTACGTGTAGTAGCCGCCGGCCGACGGGAACCTCTTGGCCAGCTGGACCAGACACATGCCGAGGGCCAGCACGACCAGGAAGCCGATCAGGTAGGCAAGCGGGGCGTGCGCGCCGGAGAAACCGACGATGGTCTGGGTGAAGAAGAACGCCGCGATCGCGGGGGCGATGTGCGTGACGTTCTGCATGATCGCCCCGGGGAGCCGTACGGCCCCGGATTTGAGGTCGGTCTCGGCGACCCAGACCTTGCCTTCTGTTTCAACGAAGTTGTCGAGACCCTGCTGGTCATCTGGAGTCGACATCTGGTCTCCCTCCGCGGGCGCGGCTCGAAACTGTATCCAGATCACTTGCCAGTCAGCGTCGACCTGACGGCTGTGGTGGGCGGAGTGTCGCGAATGACAGGCACAAAGTGCCTCCTAGAGCGGCCACTGACGATCGATCCAGCGCGTCGCTGCGTGGAAGGTTAGCGCTGACTGTATGCAGATTCGTCTAGCCAGGTCAATACCCGGGCCTTAGACTCTGCCTGTGAGCGTGCTGGGGCTCGACGTGGGATCCACCGCGGTCAAGGCGGCGGCCTACGACGAGGCCGGCCGCGAGCTGGCCCGGGCGCAGGAGACGCCGCCGCCGCAGCGTGCCCGGCCCGGCCACTGGCAGGTGGACGGCGACGAGGTGTGGCGCGCGGCCGTCCGGGTCATCCGCCAGGTCACGTCCGCCGCCCCGGTCCGCCGTGATCTGCCCCGGGCCCTCGCTGTGTCCGCGTCCGGCCGCGAGTCGTTCCCGGCGAGGGCGGACGGCTCGGCGCTTGGGCCGTGCCTGCGCACGGCGGACGCGCGCGGCCCCCAGATTCCCGTGACGGACCTGCTGCCGTGGCCGCCGGAGCAGTGGCTCCACGCCTGCGGCCACGTCCCCGATCACATGGACCCCGCGAGCCGGCTGCTGTGGTGGCGGGAAAGCGCCCCGGACACGCTGGCGCAGGCGCGGTGGTTCCTCGGCTGGCACGAGCTGGCGTCGCTCAGGCTGATCGGGCGGCCGGTCGTCGACCCGGCGCTCGCCTCCGGGTTCTTCCTGTTCGACCTGGCGCAGCGGTGCTGGTCTGGCGAGCGGCTCGACGCGCTCGGCCTGGACGGGCGGCTGCTCCCGGAGGTCGTTCCCTGGGGAACGGCCATGGAGAAGGTGCACCCAGACGCCGCCAGCCACCTGGGCCTGCCCGCTGACTGCGCGTTCGTGGTGGGGAGCTGGGATGCCTGCTGCGCGGCCGTGGGCAGCGGCGCGGTGGACGCCGGCGTGGCGCTGCTGTCGTCCGGGACGTGGGAGTCCGTCGTCGTCCCCGCGGACCGCCCGGCGCTGGACGCGGCCGCCGACGCCGGCCTCGCGGTCACGCCGCATCCCAGCACGCCGGGAATCGGCGTCTGGTCGAAGAGCCCCAACGGGACGAGCGCCCTGGACTGGGCCCTGGGTTTCGTTGGCATGCCGCTGGAAGATCTCGAGGCGAGCCTGCAGAAGGCCGGGACCGAGCCGGCCGACGTGCTGGTCGTCCCGCACCTGTCGGGGGCGGGCCCGCCATGGACCGCGCCGGAAGCACGGCGCGGCGCGGTGCTGGGGCTGACCCTGGCGACCACTCCGCTCGACCTGGTGCGCGCGACGATGGAGGGCGTCACCTGCGACCTGCGGCTCGCGATCGCCGCGATGCGGGACGCGGCCACGCCGGTGCAGCTGTGCCGGGCGGCCGGCGGGGGCGCGAAGTCCGGCTGGTGGATGCAGCTCAAGGCCGACCTGCTCGGGGTTCCCGTCGAGGTGCCCGAGCACTCAGAGCCCGGGACGCTCGGCGCCGCGCTGCTCGCCGGGCTCGGCATCGGGACCTACGGGTCCCTGGCCGAGGCGGCGCAGCGGGTGGCCATCGCGCGCCGCCACGAGCCCGACGCCGCACGCGCCGCCGCGTTCAGCGACCGCTTCGAAGCCTTCCGCGCGGCGGTGGCCTCGATCCCACGCCTGCCGGCCACGAACCGCTAGCCAGCACTCATGACGGAGGAAAACCGGATGCCGCACGTTGGTGACCTGCTCGTGGAGCTGCTCGCTCGCTACGGCGTCACGGATATCTTCGGCCAGCCCGGCGGGCAGACAGCGGCGCTGTACGACGGGGTCGCCCGGCGTTCCGGCCGGGTCAGCCACACCCTCGTCCGTGACGAGCGCTCGGCCGCTTACGCGGCCGACGCCTTTGCCCGGCTGACCGGCCGGCCCGGCGTCTGCGACGTCACGGTCGGCCCCGGCACGACGAAGCTCACCGACGGGCTGGTCGAAAGCCTCAACGCCTCGGTGCCGGTGATAGCGCTGGTCGGCGAGCTGCCCAGGGACTGGGCGCCGTACCGGGAGAAGGGGGTGGCGTCGCAGGGATTCGGGCAGACCGCGCTGCTGTCGGCGATCACGAAGTCGACACTGGAGGTGCCCAGCCCCGCGGCCCTGCCGCAGCTGGTCCGGGCGGCGTTCCGGATCGCGACCAGCGGCCGCCCGGGCCCGGTCGCCCTGGTGATCCCGCACGACGTGCTGGACGCGGAGTGGCAGCCGCGCGACGCGGAACTGCAGGTCGACGACCGTTACCGCCACTCCCCCGCGTTCCGCCCGGTACCCGAGGCGGACAGCCTGGCCGACGCCGCCGCGCTGCTGCGCGCGGCCCGGCGCCCGGTCATCGTCGCGGGCGGCGGCGTGCACGCATCGGGAGCCGCCGAGCAGCTCACCCGGCTGGCCGAGCTCACCGGAGCCGTGGTGGTCACGAGCTTCTCCGGCAAGGGCGCGGTCGCGGAGACGGAGCCCTACGCCGCGGGCGTGCTCAACCCGCTCGGCAGCCTGGCGAGCCTGGAGCTCGCGCGGCGGGCGGACCTGACGCTGTGGTGCGGATGCAAGCTCGGCCAGAACACCAGCCACAACTGGACCCTGCCAACGGCGGGCCAGGCCACGATCCACATCGACGCCGACCCGGCCGAGCTGGGCCGGACGTTCCGGCCGACGGTCGCGCTGCAGGGTGACGCCGGAGCCGCGCTGTCCGCCCTGGCCGAGATCCTGGAACGCGACGCCGCCGCGCCATCGGGCGACTGGGCGGCCGAGGCGGCACGGGTGATCGAGCAGGCGCGGCTGGACCGCGCGGCCGAGGAGGCGTCGGACGCGGTCCCCGTCCGGCCGCAGCGCGTCATGCGCGAGCTCGCCGCCCGGCTCCGGGCGGGCGACGTGGTCATCGGCGACGCGAGCTTCTCCGCTGGCTGGGTGGCATCGCACGTCCCCGCGCAGCGGGCCGGCCGCGACTTCCTGTTCGCGCGTGGCCAGGGCGGGCTGGGGTACTCCGTTCCGGCATCTATCGGAGCCGCGGCCGCACGCCCGGGCGACCGGATAGTGACGGTCAGCGGCGACGGCGCGTTCTCGTACGCGATCGGGGAACTGGCGACGCACGCGCAGCTCGGCACGAACTCGGTGCACGTCGTGCTCAACAACGGGACGCTCGGCTGGCTGTCCATGTGGGAGCGGTTTTTCTTCGACGGCCTGCACCAGTCGGTCGACCTGGAAAACAGCCGGGCCCGGCCGAGCTTCGCCGCGGCGGCCCGGGCGCTGGGCTGCGAGGGCATCACGGTCGAGGACCCGGCGGAGCTCGGCGGCGCGTTCGACGCCGCGTTCGCTGCCGACGGCCCGGCCGTGGTGGAGGTCCGGGTGGACCCGGCCAGCACGCCGATCCACAGCTACCGCCGCCGCATGGCCGAAGGCGGGAGCCACCCCCGCCCCGGCAGCGCCTACGAACTCCGCCCCTGGCTCGTCAGCCCGGAGAAGCTAGCTGCCGACGACGCGCCATAAGCTGCGGCGGTCACTGACCGACGCGGCCGTCGATCCGTTCCCGCAGCAGGTCGGCGTGGCCGCAGTGGCGGGCGTACTCCTCAATCATGTGGACCAGTACCGAGCGCAGCGACGTGCTGGTGCCGCCCGGCTCGAAGCCCATGACGCCGAGGTCGGGTGAATCGGCGACGAACTTCTCGGCGAAGGCGACCTCGCCGCGCCAGGCCCGCCAGGCATCGTCCACGAGCGCCGGGTCGGCAACCGCACCGGCCCAGTCGGCATCCGGCACGTCATCCAGCCAGTACAGCGGGGCAGCGTCGGACTGCGCCATCACCCGCCGGAACCAGTGGCGTTCCACGTCGGCCATGTGACGGATAAGGCCGAGCAGGGACATCGTGGAGGGCGGCACCGACCGGCTCGCGAGTTGGTCCGGGTCAAGGTCAGCGCACTTCATCTCCATCACCAGCCGGTACCTGTGCAGGAAGGCGAGCAGTGTCGCCCGCTCGTCCTCTGGCTGGACCCAGCCGGTGAACCTCGGGTCCAGCGACATGTCCATCCACATATTGGAACCGGCCCCGACGGCATTCCACCGCTGCGGCACCGTCTCACGCTCGCCCGCGTCAGCCATGGCGATCACCATGGCACATATGGGGCATGGGCCCGGCCTGAATGGCATTCCTACTCGGACAGCACCCGGTGGGGGCTGCCTGGCGGCGGATACCGTCCCGGCCGTGAGACTCCCGAGCAGGCTGGCGTCCGGGAAGTCCGCGAGGAACTCGCGCTCACCGTCACCTAAGTCCCCACCGTGCTAGACACCGTGTGCACCGCGCTGGAGGGCAAGCGCGACACCCTGACGATCATGCAGGCCACGCCCGTCAGCGCGTCGTTCGCGCGGTCACCGGAACTCGCGGAGGCGCGATGGGTACGCGCCGACATGGCCGCAATGCCGGCGGGCGAACCGGTGTCGCGCTGGCTGGAGAGGGCGATCTCTACGCGCAGGGCGCCGCTCGGCTGATTTCTGTTGCGCGTGGCAGTAGGTCTGAGCAGCCCAAGCTCATCGCCGTTCAGAGAAGAGCCCTCAGCTCATCGGCGCTTATGCCCGCCTGCCGCAGGATGGACGCCAGTGTTCCTGGGCGCACCTCTTCGTGCAGCGGCACAATCACGATGCGCTGCTGTGATACGTGCCGTAACTTGCAGTGGCTTCCACGCGTGCTGACGATCTCGAAACCCGTTTTCTCTAACGCACGGACGATTCTCTTGCCCGATACGACGGGCAGCTGACGAGGGCTCATGCCGAGAGACGAACCTCGATGGGCGCCACGATAGGCTCTGGAAGCGATTCGGGAGCAGGCTCGTCCTCGAAGTAAAGCTCAAGTGCTTCCTGCAAGTTCGCGAGGGCCTCCTCGATGGTCTGCCCTTGGCTAGCCACCTCTACTTCCAGGCAGCGAGCCACGAACCATTCGCCGTCAGGTACTACGGTCGCGGTCAGCCTGAGAGTCTGACTCATGATCTAAGGCTACCCAGGTCAGGCAGACATCGCGGCCCAGCGGCGGTTGTGGTTATCCTGTTGCGCGCCGCAGCGGGTCCGGCTTGTACTTCAGTGTGGCCAGCATCTTGGTGAACCACGTCTACTACTCGCCGGTCGGGCACGTCGTCGAGGCCATCCGCTACGCCAGGGGCTTCCACGACGCCAACCCGGGCAGCGAGGTCCACGTCGCCCTTTCCGACGGCGCGCCGTGGGAGCTGTGCGCCGGGGCGCCGTGGGTCGCGGGGATCTACCGCGTCCCGGTCGCCGACCCCGGATCCTGCGATCTGTCGGTTCCCGAGATGCCCCGCGAGTGGGACTACATCGTCGACAACAACCTCATGGTGCTCGAAGACGAAAGCTCCGGCCTTCTCGTGCGCCCCGAGGGATACCAGGCGCCGGCCAGGGGCTGGGAAGAGGATGCGACGATCGCCTACTACGCCAGGACGGACTCCGAGCTCACCGCGCGCAAGGGCCGGGGGGTTCTGTTTCCGGAAATGGCGCTCCCCAGCGGCCTCGGTTACGACGCCGGCGCGAACGTGACGCTCGAGGTACCGGCCGGGAGCCGCGCGTTTGCCGCGCGCTACGCACACGACGGGCCCAAGATCTGCATCCTGCCGGCGGGCTCGGGGCCCGCGGCTCAGTATCCGGGTGCCGAGAGCTGGATCGCCATCATCGGGGCGCTGCGCGAATGGTTCCCGGCCGCCCGCTTCTACCTGACCGGAGCGCGCGGCGGCGGCCGGCACCGGCATCTGACCACGACCAGGTACCTCGACGACGGCCTCACCCGGATCCTGGCCTCCGGCGGCGACCTCGTGGACTGCTGCGACATCGGCCTGTGGCACCAGGTCGCGCTGCTGGAAACGTGCGACCTGCTGGTCTCGCCGCACAGCGGCTTCTCGTTCCTGGCGTCCTGCGTCGGCACCCCGTGGCTCACGATCTCGGGCGGGAACTGGGCCGAATCCTTCTTCAACGGTGTGCCGTTCTACTCCGTGCTGCCGGACAACCCCGAGTATCCCTACGTCGGCGCGTACGACTACGACTACGACGGGCCGACGATCCCCGACATGCAGCACGAGCGGCTCCTGGCGCGTATCCCCGACCTCCTCACGGGCGCGGCGTTCCTGCTCGACCCCGCGACCACGTACGAGCACGCGCTCGCCCGGCACCGGGCCAACGTCGGGCGGGCCCGGATCGGTCACGATCGCATGCCGGGGATCCCTGGCCCGCGGTTGTGAACGAGAGCGTCACAGCTTCAGGATGCGTTCGGCGTTACCGTGCGCGATCTTGTGCCGGTCGGTGTCACTGAGCGTGGTCCGCTCGAATCCGGCCAGAGCGTCGTAGCTGGACTCGTACGGGTAGTCGACGGAGAACATGATGGCGTCGGCGCCGATCTCCAGCACCGCGCCGGTCAGCGCCGCGGGCGAGAACACGCCGCTGGTGGTGATCACCAGGTTGGAGCCGATGTAGGCCGACGGCATGCGCTGCAGCGGGACTTCCGGTTCGAGGGTCAGGTAGCGCGAGTCCAGCCGGCTGCGCATGAACGGCAGGAACTCCCCCATGTGGCCCAGGATCAGCGTGGCCTCGGGATGCCGGTCAAACACCCCGCCGAAGATGACGCGCAGCGCGTGCCCGCCGGTCTCGGCGGCCCAGCTCCAGGTCGAGCCGTAGAGCTCGGCCCGGCCGTCGAGCACCTTCCAGTGGTCGGCGGGCGGGGCGCCGGGGTGCAGGTAGAGCGGCACGGCGAGCTCTTCCAGTGCCGACCAGAGCTCGTCGTAGCGCGGCTCGTCGAGGTAGTGGCCTTGCAGGTGGTCGTTGACCAGCGCGCCGCACAGGTTCAGCTCGCGCACGGCGCGTTCAAGCTCCGCGACGGCGGCGGCCGGGTCCTGCATCGGGAGCGCGGCGAAACCGCGGAACCGGTCCGGGTGCTCGGTCACGACTCGGGCCAGATAATCGTTGGCGAACGTGGCCTCCTCCCGCGCGGCCACGGGGTCGATGTCGGCTTGCAGACCGGGGATCGTGAGCGAGAGCACCTGGATGTCGATGCCTGCCGCATCCATCTCCGGGAGCCGGTACTCGGTGAAGTCGGGGAGCTTGCGGGACCACTCCTCGACCAGGCGCTGGACCCGCCGGGAGTCGGAGCGGGCGAAGGGCTGCCGGTCCAGGTCAGGGATGGAGAAGGCCTCCTCCAGGGCGATGTACTTCATCTCGGTACGCTACTGCGGATGGGTGTCGAGGAGCGATGATGCGTCTGCTGCCGAAGCTGAGGGTCATCGGCAGCGTTGCGCTCGCTGGCGCGCTCGCGGCCTGCGGGTCGTCGGCCCTCTACGGCGTGCCCGGCGCCGAGCCGGGGGGTTCGTCGCCGCCGCCTGCCAAGCCCTACAACGTGTCCAAGCTGCTCGACCCCGCGAGCGGGAAGTTCCTTGGCGTGCAGGCGCCGGGCGCGCCCGACGCGCTCGGGCCGGTGCAGACGTTCGCGGCCAGCGCGGGTGCCCACCCGAACCTGATCGGCGAGTACATGGCCTGGAACAAGCCGATGGATACCCAGGCCGCAGAGAATGCCTGGTCCTACGGGGCGCTGTATTACATGGTCTGGGAGCCCTACAACACCAGCGTCGCGTCGATCGCCA